>Ga0207659_10001126_pt1 | contig 15848 bp, 21 predicted proteins | sample KBSM43metaG_FD_184330 | JGI IMG/M metagenome (GOLD analysis project Ga0207659, IMG submission 184330) | Miscanthus rhizosphere microbial communities from Kellogg Biological Station, Michigan, USA - KBS M4-3 metaG (SPAdes) (version 2) | ecosystem: Host-associated > Plants > Roots > Rhizosphere >...
CAGCTGCTCCAGGACGCCGACGGCATGCCGGCCGAGGCGTTCGCGCTGCGGCCCGAGCGGGTGCGGATCGAGGCCGATGGGCGCGGCTGGCCGGCCGGCTATCGCTACAAGGCGGGCGAGACGACCAGCCGGATCCCGGCGCGGGACGGGCTCGGCCGGCCCGCCATCGTCCACCTCAAGGCGGCGCATCCGCTCGACGACCATTACGGGCTCGGCTGCCTCGGCGCGGCGGCGGCGGCGGTCGCCGTCCACAATGCCGCGGCGAAATGGAACAAGGCGCTGCTCGACAATGCGGCGCGGCCGTCGGGCGCCCTCGTCCACGAGGGCAAGGACGGGGCGGCGCTTTCGGGCGCCCAGTTCGAGCGGCTGCGCGGCGAGATGGAGGCGCAGTTTTCGGGGACCGACAATGCCGGCCGGCCGCTGCTGCTCGACGGCGGCCTCAAGTGGCAGGCGCTGAGCCTGACCCCGGCCGACATGGACTTTACCGGCCTCAAGGCCGCCGCCGCGCGCGAGATCGCGCTCGCCTTCGGGGTGCCGCCGATGCTGCTCGGCCTGCCCGGCGATTCGACCTACGCCAATTACAAGGAGGCGAACCGGGCGCTGTGGCGGCTGACCGTGCTGCCGATGGCGGCGCGGATCCTCGCCGGCCTGTCGGCGGCGCTCGGCGCCTGGTGGCCCGGGCTGAGGCTCGCCGTCGACCTCGACCGGATCAGCGCGCTCGCCGAGGAGCGCGAGCGGCTCTGGCGGCAGGCGGCGGCGGCCGATTTCCTGAGCGACGGGGAGAAAAGGCAGATGCTGGGATTTGGCGCGCGGACGTGAGATAGTTCGCGTCATCCCGGACTCGATCCGGGAGCCAGGAACGCGGCCTGGGCGAACCTGCCGGCGCCGTGTTCATGGGTCCTGACCCTTCGGCATGCTCAGGGCATGCTTTCGTCAGGATGACGTGGTTTTACCGAATGCGGCGGAGGGTGGCGATGGAGACGCGCGAGGTGATCGAGGCGTTCGTCAATGCGGTCAATTCGGGCAAGCCCGAGAAGATCGTCGGGACGATGCACGCCGACGCGGTGTTCATCGATTCGCTCGGCGACCGGCTCGAGGGCAAGGCCGCCCTGCTCGACGGCTGGCGCGGCTATTTGCGGCTGTTTCCGGACTATCGGATCGGCGTCGAGGCGATGTTCGTCGAAGAGCGCGAGGCGCTGCTGCACGGCTGGGCCGGGGCGACCCTGCACCGCGACGGCCGTCCGGTCGAGGGCGGGGCCTGGCGGATCCCGGCGGCGTGGCGGGCGGTGACCGACGCCCGGCGGGTGACGCTGTGGCAGGTCTATGCCGACAACGGGCCGGTCGCGGCGCTGCTGGCGCGATAGAAAGCGCCTTTTCTTCGCGCCTTCGCGCCTTCGGGTGCGCCGATTTTTTCACGCGAAGACGCGAAGGGCGCGAAGGCGCGAAGAAGACGAAAAATCCAGGAGTGGAGGTGTGTGATGGCCGATGCGAATGCGTCGATGCTGGCGCTGCTCGTCGCCCAGGCGGAAGGGCAGGGGGCGGACATGGTGACCCTGCGGGCGCTGATCGAGGAGGCGAGCGGGGTCGGCGCCGAACGGGCGCTGGCGGCGCTCGGCCTCAGGGACGAAAAAGCCGGCCGCGACATGCTCGAGCTGCGCGAGCTGCTGCAGGCCTGGCGCGACGCCAAGAAATCGGCGTGGAACGCGGTGGTGACCTGGGCGGTGCGGATCTTCCTCGCCGTGCTGGTCGCAGGAATGGCGGTCAAGATGGGCCTGTTCGCGCAGGTCGTGCGATGAGGTTCGCCGGCTATGCGGCGATCTTCGGCCGGCCGGACCGGGGCGGCGACGTGGTTCGCGCGGGCGCGTTCGCGCGCTCGCTGAAGCGGCGGGCGGGAGCGGTGCCTTTGCTCTGGCAGCACAGGCCGGAGCGGCCGATCGGGCGGATCGAATATCTCAGGGAGGACCGGCGCGGGCTCAGGGTGATCGGCCGGCTGTCGGCGGGCGCCGCCGGGCGCGAGGCGGCGGCGCTGCTCAAGGAGGGCGCCGTGCGCGGCCTCAGCTTCGGCTACCGGGTGCGGGCGGCGCAGGGCGCGAGGCCGCGCGCTCTGACCGAGCTCGAGCTCGTCGAGATCAGCCTGGTGACTCTGCCGATGCAGCCCGCGGCGCGGGTGCATATGATGGAATGAGGGTTCATCGCATCCACGCCAGCCACTGAGAAACGCTGTAATAGTAAAGGAAGAAGAGCAGGACGTAGATCAGAGCGACGATGCAAAGCCAATGACGCCGGGCCCGTAACAGCACGACATAGGCGCCGATGAGCGTGCCGTTGGCAACAAAATACTCAGTGAGGTTGCCGGTGAGGCGGCGCTGGAACGCTATCCATAAATGGGGCGCCTCATACAGCATGACGAACACCGCCACGGCGATCAGCAGACCGACGAGCCATTTGCGGCGGTCGAAAAAATACTCATCGAGGGAATCCCAGTCAGCGCTTTGCCGCGGAACCGCCATGGCGGCGGCAACGAAAAACGCGATGCCGATCAGCGTCGGCAGGGCGAGCCCGGGGAGGTTGATCTGGACGCCGCGCAGCTTGGTCCAGGCGTCGATGAACGCGGCCATGATCTGGATGAAGATTATGAGACTCAACAACGGCGTGAGCAGCCCAAGGGTGGGACGGTTTCGTTCCCGCAGCAAATTGGCATAGCCGCCCAATAGCTCCGCGACCGCCAAGCCTAGAAGAATACTATAAAATACAATGAAGTAATCAAACCGGTCCATTTCGCCGACCCCGCGTTTCAGCAACGTAACTGAATAGGTCAGCGCACAGGAAAAGCAACAAGAGAGAGAGAATGGGAAGCAATAAATATACTTCCCCAGTACCGAAGCACAAATCAAGCAAAGGAGACGGACATGCTGGAAGTGAAGACGGATGCGCTGGAAGCCTCGTTCGAGGCGCTCGAGCGGGAGCATGAGGATGTCGCGGCGCTGCGCGACGAGGTCGCGGCCTTGCGGATGCGGGTCGATGCCCAGGCGGTCGCCGCCGCGCGGCCGGCGCTGAGCGGCGCCAAGGCGGAGGCCTCGCCCTTCGTCGAGCGCTATCTGCGCAAGGGGCTCGAGGCCGGAGTCGAATTGAAGGCGATGTCGGGGGCGAGCGATGCTGCGGGCGGCTATGCGGTGCCCGAGGAGCTCGACTCGCGGATCGAGAAGACGCTGACCGCGATCTCGCCGATCCGGGGAATCGCCAATGTCGTCAAGGTCGGCTCGGCCGGCTACCGCAAGCTGGTGACCACCGGCGGCACCCCGTCGGGCTGGGTCAGCGAGACGGCGGCGCGGCCGGAGACGGGGACCCCCGCCTTCCAGGAGATCGCGCCGCCGTTCGGCGAGCTCTACGCCAATCCGGCGGCGAGCCAGGCGATGCTCGACGACGCCGCCTTCGACGTCGAAGCCTGGCTGGCGGGCGAGATCGCGACCGAGTTCGCCCGCGCCGAAGGGGCGGCGTTCGTCAGCGGCAACGGCGCCAGCCGGCCGCTCGGCTTCCTCGCCGCCCCGAGCAGCGGGGCGATCGACAGCGTGCGGCCGTTCGGCACCCTGCAATTTCTCTCGACCGGGGTCGCCGGCGGCTTTCCCGCCGCCAACCCGCAGGACAAGCTGATCGACCTCGTCCAGGCGCTCCGCTCGCCCTACCGGCAGGGGGCGGTGTTCGTGATGAACTCGGCGACCGCCTCGACGATCCGCAAGTTCAAGACCGCGGACGGGGCGTTCCTGTGGGCGCCGGGGCTGGTCGCGGGGCAGCCGGACACGCTGCTCGGCTATCCGGTGGTCGAGGCCGAGGACATGCCCGACGTCGCCGCCAATGCGCTGAGCGTCGCGTTCGGCAATTTCCGCGCCGGCTATCTGATCGCCGAGCGGGCCGAGACCCAGATCCTGCGCGATCCCTATTCGAACAAGCCGTTCGTCCATTTCTACGCGACCCGGCGCGTGGGCGGGCAGGTGATGAACTCCGAGGCGATCAAGCTGCTGAAGTTCGCGGCTTAGCCAAAGCCGTCATTGCGAGGAGCGAAGCGGCGAAGCAATCCAGTCGGCCTCACCGCTTACTGGATTGCTTCGCTTCGCTCGCAATGACGGGGATGAGGGAGAGAGACGATGAGCCTGTTCTTTGCCGATCTGGTGCGCGAGGTTTCGCACGGCACGGGGAGCGGCGATCTCGCGCTCGAGGGCGCGCTGCCGGGGCACCGGCGGTTCGGCGACGCGGTGCCGGCGGGGGCGCGCTTCCATTATGCGATCGCCGGGATCAGCCGGCCCGACCAGTGGGAGACGGGCGAGGGCGAGCTGGGCAGCGGCGGCATGCTGGTACGGCTGCCGCTCGCCTCGTCCGCCGCCGGCGCCGCGGTGAATTTTTCCGAAGGGCTGAAGACGGTCGCGCTGACCGTGGCGGCGGCCTGGTTCGCCGGGCAGGACGAGGCGGCCGGGATCGCCGACATCGGCGGGCTGCAGGCGGCGCTCGACGCCAAGGCGGCGCTGGCCGGAGCCGCCTTTGCCGGCGCGCTCTCGGCACCCGGCCTGACCCTGGCGGCACCGCTTGCCGTCGCCGATGGCGGCACCGGCGCGGCGAGCGCGGCGGCGGCGCGCGGCAATCTCGGGCTCGGCTCGATCGCCACCCAGAGCGCCGCGGCGGTCGCGATCGGCGGCGGCACGATCGCCGGCCTCGCCAGCCTCGCCGTCACCGGCGATGCCGATGTCGGCGGCGATTACCGGGTCGACGGGATCCGGGTGGTGACCAACCGCCGCACCGGCTGGGGAGCGCCGACCGGCACCGCCTCGCGCAACACGTTCGAGACCTCGGGGGCCACGGTGGGCCAGCTCGCGCAGCGGCTGAAGGCGCTGATCGACGACCTCACCGCCCACGGCCTGATCGGCGCCTGAGATGCTGGGCAAGGCGATCGCCGCGGCGCCGGTCGCGCAGGCGGGGCTCGGCACGCTGAGCGATGGCTGGGGACGCCTGGATGCAGGCGTCCCCGTGCGGGCCGAGGCGGCGCTGCGCATCCTTGCCGGGGAGACGGCCGCCCCCGCGGCGCCCGATCCGGCGACCCGGGCCGGGCGGCCCTGAACCAAGGAAAAGACGATGAGCTTCTATCTCAAGGACCCCGACGCGACGCTCGATCATGCCATCGACTGGACGCCCTATCTGGACGGCCGCACCATCGCCGCCAGCGACTGGTCGGTCGCTCCCGACGAAACCGGCGGGGTCGCGATCGTCGAGGCCGGCTTCGACGGCGCGCGCACCGCGGCGCGGCTGACCGGCGGCATCGCCGGCCACAGCTACAGCCTCACCAACCACGTCGCCTTTTCGGACGGCAGCAGCGACGATCGCTCGATCGTGCTGCGCGTGGAGCAACGGTGATGGGCGTGCTGACCGCCGCGGCGCCGGCGCCGCCGGTCCCGCTCGCCGAGCTGAAGGCATTGCTGAGGATCGCCACGAGCGAGGAGGACGCGCTGCTCGCCGCGCTGCTGCGGGCGGCGGCCGACACCTGCGAGGCGTTCACCGGCCGGGCGCTGCTCAGCCGCGCGGTCGAGGAGATGGTGACGGCGTCGCGGCGCTGGACGAGGCTCGGCGCGGCGCCGGTGACGGCGATCGAGGCGGCCGCCCTGATCGGCGCCGACGGGGCGGCGACGCCGCTCGCCGCCGGCGACTATGCGATCGACATCGACGCAGGCGGCGAGGGCTGGGTGCGGCTGCTGCTCGGGATCGAGCCGAAGCGGCTGCGAATCTCCTACCGGGCCGGCATGGCGGCCGACCCCAACGGCCTGCCCGAGGCGCTGCGCTACGGCATCGTCCGCCTCGCCGCGCATTTCTACGCGCACCGGCGCGAGGAAGACGCCAGGAGCCCGCCGGCGGCGGTGACCGCCTTGTGGCGGCCGTGGCGGCGGCTGCGGCTGATCTGAAGTCCGGAAAAGGGGGACAGTCACTTTTCGCACGATAGCGCGCGCTTTCACGCGCCGGCGCGTGAAAGTGACTGTCCCCTACGTCGTCAGTGCGGCTGGGCGGCCGTCTGGGCGGTCGGCGGGGTCGTCGTCTGGGCCGCGGTCTGGGCGGCGGGCGCGGCGTGCGCGGCGCGCGGCGTCTGCGGCTGGGCCATCTGGAAGCGGTCGTTGAAGTTGAACCGCGCGTCCTCGACCTCGAGATTGGCCGCATCCTCGGCGCCGGCGCGGGTCGCGCGATTGGCGCTGTCGCGGGCGATGATCGCCCGACGGAACGCCTGCTCCTCGGGTGCGCAGGCCTGCGGGAAGGCGGTGTTGAACTCGTCGATCGGCTTGCGGTCGCGGATCGCGCCGTCGACGAACGTGCCGAGGCAGCGCTGGAAGGCCTCGCGCGAGGCCCGGGTCGTGTCGGACGCCTGCATCGAAACGGCGGCGGCCACCAGCATAAGCGCAGTCGAAATCATGAGTCTATCCTCAACTGCTTGAGAACAAGGAGAATGCGCCATGACGGCCGAAAAAGGAAGCGCCTTTTTGCTGAAAGTGGGCGACGGCGGGACGCCGCCCGTCTACGCCACCGTCGCCGGCATGCGAACCACCCAGATGTCGGTCAACGGCGAGGCGGTCAACGTCACCAGCAAGGCCTCGGGCGGCTGGCGCGAATTGCTGTCCGGCGCCGGGGTGCGCTCGGTCTCGGTGGCGGCGAGCGGCATCTTCACCGGCTCGGCGGCGGAGACCCGGATCAAGGCGAACGCGCTCGCCGGCCTGATCGACGATTACGAACTGAGCTTCGAAAGCGGCGAAAGGCTGCGCGGGCGCTTCCTTTTGACCCGGCTCGATTATGCCGGCGACTATAATGGCGAGCGCACCTACGGCCTGGCGCTGGAAAGCTCGGGCGAGGTGGTGCCGGCATGACCCGCCCGGCCAATCGCGCGCGCGGCGAGGCCGGCCTCAGGGTCGGCGATGCTGCGCTTTTGCTGCGCCCGAGCTTTGCAGCATTGGTCGCCGCCGAGGCCGAGCTCGGGCCGCTCTTCGCTTTGGTCGAGCGGGCCGCCGAGGGGCGGCTGACGCTCGCCGAAACGGCGGCCCTGATGTGGCATTGCGCGGACGGCGCGGCGACCCGCGAGGAGATCGGCGAGGCGATCGCGGCGCGGGGCCTGGCCGGGATCACGCCGGTGCTGCGGCTGCTGCTCGGCCAGATCCTGCAGGGCCGTGTTTAGCGAATCCGCCGCGTTGCTCGCCGGCCTCGCCGGGGCGTTGCTCGGCTGGCGCCCGGACGAGTTCTGGAATGCGACTCCGGCGGAGCTGGCGGCGATCCTGGCGCCCGCCGCGCCATCTTCCGCCTCGGTGGACGACCTGGCGCGGCTGAAGGAGATGTTTCCGGATGGATGAGATCGATCGGCTGGTGGTCAGCGTGCGCGCCGACACGCAAGGGTTCGCCCGCGACGTCGCGGCGATGCGGGCCGAGCTGGAGGGGCCGTTCGCGGCCGGCGCGGCGCGGGCCGGCGCGGTGCTCGAAAGCGCGCTGATCCGGGCGGTGCGGACCGGCAAGCTCGGCTTCGAGGATCTGAAGCGGGCGGCGCTGGCGGCGATGGCCGAGATCGCGGCGTCGGCGATTCGCGGCGGCATCGGCGCCCTGTTCGGCGGCAAGGGCGGCCTCGCCTCGTCGCTCGGCTCGCTGGCGGCGGCGCTGGCGGGGGCGCCGGGCAAGGCGGTCGGCGGGCCGGTGACGCCCGGCCGCGCCTATCTGGTCGGCGAGCGCGGGCCGGAGCTGTTCGTGCCGACGGCGGGCGGACGGATCGAGCCTTCGCCGGGCGCGGCGCAGGGGCGCGACATCCGGATCACTATCACCGTCAATGCCCCGGCCGGAGCGGAGGCGCGGGCGCTCGCGCAGTCGAGCCGGCAATTGGCGCGCGCGGTTCGCCAGGCGCTGATCCGGGCGGAGGGCTGAGCCCGGCGCAGCGCAGCACCAGCCGCCGCGGCGCCTGCTCGAAGCGCAGGCTCGAGCAGGCGGCGAACTGGTCCTCGCCGAGGATCAGGCTGAGGCGCGGCGCCTGGACGGCGCGCTCGGCGGTGACGACGATCTCGTCGGGATCGAGCACGGCATCGCTCGGCAGAGCGTAGCCGCCGCGATAATCGCCGGTGCGGACGAGGAAGCGCCGGACGCTGAAGCCGCCGAGGTCGATCGGCCGGGCGAGGATCATCGGCCGGACCGGGCGGACGATGCCGAAGCTCATCGGCGCCTCGCCGAGCGCGCCCTGCCAGGCGCCGGCGCGGTCGCGGGCGATGAGCGCTCCGGCGGCGGCGGTGCTGATGCTCGCCGGCCGCCACAGCGAGAATTGGATCGGCAGCACCCGGCCGGCGAGCGGCCAGGAATGGTAGAGGCCGAGCTCGGCGACGAAATCGAGGACGAGCGCGGTCTCGCTCTCGCCGCCGCGGGCCGGACCGAGGCGGAAGGTGACGCTGTCATAGGGCAGCAAGGCGGCGCTGATCACGCCCTCGGCGCCGGCGATCGCATCGCGATCGAACCAGATCGCCCGCAGCGGCACCACCGCGCCGCCGATCCGGGCGGCGACCGCACCGGTCCGGCCGGTGAGGCTGAACGGGCCGACGCGGGCGAAGGATTGGCGGATGAACAGGCCGCGTATGCCGATCCGCCGGTGGATCATTTCGGGCTGGATCTTGGCCCGGCGGACGGCGGCGGGATTGAGGATGACGAGGCCGCTGGCGGCCGGATCGGCGCGCAGATTGAGGGTGACGCCGTTGATCTCGACCGGGACCAGATAGGCGCCGGAGCGATCGAGGACGAGATCGGCAGCGGCAGCCGGACGCGCGGCCGCCAAGGCGGCGAGGCCGAACGCGATCGCAAGGTAACCGAGCCTGGCCAGCATCGTCCGAAGGTTTGGAGCGCCGCGCCGGGCGGGTCAAGATGAGGAGCATGAGGCAGATGGGGCACTGGCTGGCGCCGGCCGGGGCGGCGCAGACCCCGGGGCACGTCAAGCGGTTCGACGCGCGCTTCTGGACCGTCGATTTCCCGCGGCCGATGATGGCGAGCGTGGTCACCACCGGGCCGAACGCGCTCCGCGCCGAGGCTTTGTTCTACCGCGCCGACGATCTCGCCGGGCTGATCTGGGAAGCGCGCGACCGCTGGGACCATGTCCTTCACGGCTATGAGGAGGCGCGGGACTTCCGCCGCTGCCGGCTCGCTTTCCGCTGGCGCTCGAGCGGGGTGAAGCCGCTCGACGCGGTCCACGGGCCGACTCTGACCATAGAGGGCCGCGATGCCGAGGGGGCGGCGCGCAGCTGGTACGTGCGGCTGTGGAACTATGCCGAAGGGACCGCGGAGGATGCGGCGATCGCCCTCGATTTCGGCGCGCTCGCCGGCGGCTGGGAGGCGGACGATCCGGTCTGGGCCGGCGACGTCGAGAGGATGTTCGTCTCGCTGGTCGCGCCCGGCTACGACGCCACCGACGCGCCGCTTCCGGCGCCGGCCGAAGGCTGGGCGGAAATGAGCGAAATCGCCTGCGACGGATCGGGCTCGGTGCTGACCATCGGCGAGGGACAAGTGCCCGGGCACGGGCTCAGGATCGCGACCGGCTATGACGATCTCTACCAGCTGACGCCGGAGCGAATGCTGCGCAGCATCCTGCTGCTTGGTTACCGCGATCTGATCAACCATTATGTCGGGATGAGCCATTATTTCCGGCTCGACGAGGACCTGCTCGCGGCGGGCGCGCTGAACGCGCCGTGCGCCGCCTGGCACGCCGATTTCCTGGCCCGGGCGAAGGCGCTGGGATTCGAGGTGATCCTGTCGCTGAGCTACGAGCTGCTCGCCTTGCATTGCCCGGAAGGCTGGCAGCAGCGGGCCGCGAACGGCGATCCCGCGCGCACTGCCTGGGAGCCGCCCTCGGCCTTGCTGTCGCCGGCGAACGGCGAGGCGATGGCATGGCTGCAGGAGATTGCCCGCGGCTTTGCGGCGCTGGCGGCGGCGGCGGGCCAGCGGGTGCGGTTCCAGATCGGCGAGCCCTGGTGGTGGGTGATGCCGGATCGCCGCATCTGCCTCTACGACGAGGCGGCGGTGGCGGCGTTCGATCCCGTCCCGATCGCCGACGTCGGCGCGGCGCTCGATCCGGCCCAGCTGGCGAGCCTCGACGATGCCGGGGCGGTGCTGGCGGCATCGACCGCGGCGCTCTGCGCGGCGGTGCGCGACGAGGCGGCGGACGCCGAATGCCTGCTGCTGCTCTATCTGCCGACCCTGCTCGGAGCGGCGGAGATCGTCCGGGCCAATGCGCCGGCCGGCTGGGCGGCGCCGGCCTTCGACGTGCTTCAGCTCGAAGATTATGGCTGGGTGACCGCGGGCCGAAGCGCCGCCGGGGCCGCCGCCGCGGCGATGGCGGCCCGGCTCGGCTATCCGGTTGCGGAGCAGCATTATTTCGCCGGCTTCGTCGAGCGGCCCGAGGACAAGGCGCTGTGGGCGCGGGTCGCCGCCGCCGGGGACGCCGCCGTCGCCCGCGGCACCGCCGAGACCTTCGTCTGGGCGCTGCCGCAGGTGGTTCGCGACGGCTTCGTCCATTTCGCGCTGGGAGAAGGACAGATGGATTCGTTCGACGAGGTGCGCTTCCCGGTCGCGCTCGGCCGCGAGGCGAGCGTCGAGCCGGCTTTCTCGACCGCGATCGTGGCGACCGCAGGCGGCGCCGAGCAGCGCAACGCGGAATGGGCCGACGCCCGGCTGACCTTCGACGCGGGCCCCGGCGTGCGCAGCGAGGCCGACCTGCACGAGCTGCTCGCTTTCTTCCGCGCGCGCCGCGGCGCCGCGGTCGGGTTCCGGCTCGAGGATCCGTTCGACAACAGCTCGAACGGGATGATCCTCGCGCCCGGGGCGGCGGACCAGCTGCTTGGCGTGGGCGACGGCGCGAGGACCGAGTTCCCGCTGGTCAAGGCCTACGGGCAGCAGGTCCGCCGCATCACCCGGCCGGTGGCGGGGACGGTGCGGGTTTCGGTGGGCGGGGTGGAGCTGGGCGAGGGCTGGGCTGTGGCCGGCAAAGGTATCGTCGCCTTCGAGGAGGCGCCGGCTGAGGGCGCCGAGGTCGAGGCCGGCTTCCGCTTCGACGTACCGGTGCGCTTCGCCGAGGACCGCCTGAGCCTCAACCGCGCCACCTTCCTGGCGGGCGAGATCCCGTCGGTGCCGATGATCGAGATAAGGGAATGACTGCGGCCTTCATCGACCGCGACCTCTGCACGATCGCCCTGTGCTGGCGGCTCGAGCGGCGGGACGGGGTGGCGCTCGGCTTCACCGGGCACGACCGCGACCTCGCGATCGGCGGGCTCGTCTACCGGGCGGCGCCGGGCATGCTGCCTTCGGCGATCAGCCTGTCGGACGGCTTCGATCCGGCCACGCTCGACGTCAAGGGCGCGCTGACCAGCGACGCGATCAACGCGGCCGACCTCGCCGCCGGGCGGTGGGACGGCGCCGCGCTCACCCTGTTCATGACCGATTGGGAGGCGCCCGGAGCGGAGGTGCTGGCGATCGCGCGCGGCGCCCTGGGCGAGGTCGTCGTCCGCGGCGACGCCTTCGAGGCCGAGCTGCGCGGGCCGGCGGCCCTGCTCGACGGGCCGGTGGTCGAGCAGATTTCGCCCGAATGCCGCGCCAGGCTGGGCGACAAGAGATGCCGGATCGACATGGCGGCGCGGACGCGCCTCACCCGGATCGCGGCGATCCTCGCCGAGGATCGGGTCGAGGTCGAGGAAGCGGCGCCGGGCAATGCCTATGGCTACGGGCTGCTGCGCTGGATCGGCGGCGCCAACAGCGGCACCGAGAGCGCGATCCTGAGCTCCGACGGCGCGGTCCTGACGCTGCGCGAGCCGCCGGCCGCATCGGCCGCGGCCGGCGACCTCGTCGAGATCCGCGAGGGCTGCGACAAGATGCTTGCGACCTGCGCCGGCCGATTCGGCAACGCCGCGAACTTCAGGGGCGAGCCGCATCTGCCCGGAATCGACCTGCTGACACGCTATCCGGGAGCATAGGGCCCCCGTTTTCACGAGAAGGAGAAAGACGATGCGGCTGCGAGCCTGCCTTGGAGGCCTTGTGCTTGGGTTGAGCGCCTGCGCGCAGATTCCGGGCGAAATCCGGATCGACGTCGACGGCAGCACCCTCGAGCTCAGGAAGAAGCCGGCGCCGCCGGCGGGGGCGCCTGCGCCCGCGTCCGCGCCCGCGCCGGAACCCGATGCGCCGACGCGCTGAGGCGATCGTGGCGGCCGGACGGGCGCTGATCGGCGTCCGCTTCCGGCCGCAGGGGCGGTCGATCGAGCATGGTCTCGACTGCATAGGAGTAGTGATAATGGCGACGGGACTGGATTCCGGGCGAGTGCCGCGGGATTACGACATGATGGCGTCCCGCGACACGGACGCCGTGAACGCCGAGTTTGCCGCGCTCGGCTTCATCCGGCTCGCGCCGAACGAGATGGAGCCGGGCGACATCGCGCTCGTCAGTTGCCGGGTTGGGCATCTGCACGCCGCGATCGTGACGCCGGACGGCTATTTGCATGCCGATGTGCGGCTGAGGCGCGTCGTCGAGGTGCCGGGAGAAATTCCCTTCCCGATCCTGGCGGCCTGGCGGTTGCCGAAGAAAGGCTTCGCTGCCGGGCGGCGGCACTGACATGGCGACCCTGATCCTGACCGCGGTCGGAAGCGCGGTCGGCGGGCCGATCGGCGGCGCGATCGGCGCGATCGCCGGCCAATATATCGACCAGACGATGCTGTTCGCGCCGAAGCCGCGCCACGGCCCGCGGCTCGGCGATCTGGCCGTGCAGACCTCCTCCTACGGCACCGCGATCCCGCAGATCTTCGGGACGATGCGAGTCGCCGGGACGGTGATCTGGGCGACCGACCTCGTCGAGCACCGCGCCGCGAGCGGCGGCGGCAAGGGCCGGCCCAGGACGGTCGGCTACAGCTATTCGGCGAGCTTCGCGGTGGCGCTGTCGGCGCGGCCGATCCGCGGCGTCGGGCGGATCTGGGCCGACGGCAAGCTGCTGCGCGGCGCCGCCGGCGACTTCAAGAGCGCGACCGGCGGCTACCGGCTCTATCCCGGCGACGAGGACCAGCCGCCCGACCCCCTGATCGCCGTCGAGGAAGGAATCGGCTCGGCGCCAGCGTTCCGCGGCCTCGCTTACGCCCTGTTCGAGGATTTCCAGCTCGAAGATTACGGCAACCGGATCCCGTCGCTGACCTTCGAGGTCGAGGCCGATCCGGAGGCGATGACCATCGGCGCGATCGCCGAGGCGCTCGCCCCGGGCCTGGTCGCCGCCGGGGCGACGCCGGCGCTGGCCGGCTATGCGGCCTCGGGCGATACCATCCGGGCGGCGATCGAGGCGCTCGCCGACATCGTCCCGCTGTCGCTGGCCGACGACGGCCAGCGGCTTCGCCTGACCGCGGCCGGCGGCGAGGCGATCGCGCTCGAAGCCGCCGACGAGCATGGCCGGCGCGAGCTGAGCCGGCGCGGCGCCGGCAGCGTCCCCGGCGAGGTCAGCCTTACCTATTATGAGGTCGGCCGCGATTATCAGGCCGGGCTCCAGCGGGCGACGCTCGGGCAAAGCGCCGCCGCCGGCCTTGCCGACCGGCGCGCCTTGCCGGCGGCGCTGACCGCGGACGGCGCCAAGGCGCTCGCCGAATTCCGCCTCGCCGCGGCCTGGGCCGGCCGAACCAGCCTCAAGCTCTCGCTCTCCTGGCGCGGCTGCGGCGTCCGGCCCGGCGACCGGGCGATGATCGAGGGCGATTCCGGGCTGTGGAAGGTGGCGCGCTTCACGCTCGGACCGATGACCGCCGATCTCGAGCTGGTCCGGCTCGCCCGCGACGCGGTGCCCGATCCCGCCGCGGCGAGCGCGGGCCAGCCGGTCAGCCAGGCCGACCTGCCGCACGGTCCGACCATCGTCCTTCTCCTCGACCTTCCGCTCGGCGACGGCCTCGGCAACAAGCCGCTGCTGTTCGCCGCAGCGGCGGGCAGCGAGGAGGGCTGGCGGCGCGCCGCGCTCAGCGCCAGCTTCGACGGCGGCGGCAGCTGGCAGGCCGCCGGGGCGACCGCCGCGCCGGCGGCGATCGGCGTTGCCGCCAACGCCCTGCCGCCCGCAGGCCCGGCCCTGTTCGACACGGTGTCGGTGCTCGAGGTCGAGCTCGCCAACGGCGCGATGTGGCTGGAAGGGCGAAGCGACGACGCGCTTGCCGGCGGCGCCAATCTCGCTCTGGCCGGCAGCGAGCTGATCCAGTTCGCCGCCGCCGAGCCGGTGGGCGCGAACCGCTTCCGCCTGTCGCGGCTGCTGCGCGGGCGGCGGGGGACGGAATGGGCGGCGGATGGCCATGAGGAAGGCGAGCGGTTCGTCCTGCTCGAGGCCGAATCCCTCGCCATGCTCGAAGCGCCCCAGGGATCGCTGGGCGGCACCGCCCGCCTGCTCGCGACGGGGATCGGCGACCTGCCCGACGCGGCCGCAGCCACGGCGGCGATCGAAGGCGCCGCGCTGCAGCCGCCGAGCCCGGTCCACCTCGCCGCCGAGGAGACGGGCGAGGGCGATCTCCTGATCCGCTGGGTGCGGCGCAGCCGGCAGGGCTGGGCCTGGCTCGGCGGCGGCGACACCCCGCTCGGCGAGGAGCAGGAGCGCTACCGACTGCAAATCGCCGGCGCCGGCTTCGTGCGCAGCGCCGAGGCGGGCGAGCCTTCCTACCTCTACACCGCGGCACAGCGGCTCGAGGACGGCGGCGCTGGCCCGATCGAGATCGAGGTCGTGCAGATCGGAACCTTCGCGCCGTCGCGGCCGGCGCGCCTCACCTTCAGCTGACGGAGATTGCGAGATGACCGACACCAGCGCGCGCTTCGCGCTGCCCCTGATCCTGCCCGGACAGGCGCAGAAGGAGATCTTCCACAACGAGGCGCTGACCCGAATCGACGCCGCGCTCCACGGCTGCGCGGAGGAGGGGCCGAGGCCCGATCCGCCGGCCGAGCCCGCGCCCGGGCAGAGCTGGCTGGTCGGCGCCGGCGCCACCGGCGCCTGGGCCGGCAAGGAGGATGCGCTGGCAAGCTGGACCGCGGCCGGCTGGCGGTTCGTCGCGCCGGTTCCAGGCATGCTCGTCTGGTTGCTTGATCCAGGTTATTGGCTCCATTGGAGCGGAACCGGCTGGAGCGACGGCAGCCTGCCCGCCTCGGCCCTCGTCATCGCCGGCCAGCAGGTCGTCGGACCGCGCCTCGAAACTGTGCCAACTCCTTCTGGCGGAACGACAATTGACGCGGAAGCAAGGGCCGCGATCGATGCCCTCATTGCGACATTAAAGTCACACGGCCTGATTGAATCCTGATCCTTCCCGGGCGACTGCAACCCCAGCCGCCCGGCATCGTTTCCGGAGAGGCTGATCATCCGCGGTTCATCTTCTCGGTGCGCTGCGGCTTTTCAGCAACAGGTATGGGGCTAAGTGCGCTTGCACGGAAACGTCGCTTACCGTAATGAGATCACCGTCGTTCCCGATTGGGACGCAGAAGAAAGGGGAAGATTATGCGGAAGCTCGCCATTGTTGTGGCGCTGTCGTCAACCGTGCTCGCAACTCCGGCCCTTGCGCGCAACAGCGCCTGGTATGTCGGGGGCGATTTCGGCGGGATGATCGTCGAGGATATCGATTTCAATTATGGGCTCACTCCGACCATCCCAAGCAGCGCCAACTCGCAGATCGCGCTCAACCACGATTACGGCTTCGATGCAGCGCTCTTCGTCGGTTACGACCTCGGCGCGTTCCGCATCGAAGCGGAGGTCGCCTACAAGCGCGCCAGAGTCGACGACATCGAGTCGGTGGTCTGCGTTCCGGGCAATCCTTCGACCTCGGGTCTTCCCGCGGGG
>Ga0207659_10001127_pt1 | contig 15844 bp, 10 predicted proteins | sample KBSM43metaG_FD_184330 | JGI IMG/M metagenome (GOLD analysis project Ga0207659, IMG submission 184330) | Miscanthus rhizosphere microbial communities from Kellogg Biological Station, Michigan, USA - KBS M4-3 metaG (SPAdes) (version 2) | ecosystem: Host-associated > Plants > Roots > Rhizosphere >...
GCTGCAGCTTGCCGTTCTGCGGCGAGGCGAGCGTCTTCCTGCCGTTTCAGTGAAATCAGCCGCGCGTCTTCAGCGGCCTGAACCGCGTCTCTCGCAGCAGTGGAAATCTTCTTCTTACTTTCACTTTTCGCCTGCAGGCCTTCCGCCTCATTAAGCAGCATCTTCGCTTTCTGCCAGCTGTCCGGTGCGCTGGCCTCTGCACCTGCCCACGATGCGATTCGAACCGCGTTGCGCGCTTGTGCCAGATCTAATGGCGTCTTCGAATCCACCGAGTACGGTTTCAGGTCTGCCGGTATCGCATTGATGATGTACTGGCCACGCTTCAGCAGATCAAACTTCGCATCGATGATTTGTACGTTTCCTTCGGTATCTTTCCGGATGACGTTTTCGAGCACCACAGCATCGCTCGGTTGTGTCACGGCGAAATACGGCTCGGCAGTGACAATCATTCCGAACGATTGAAGTTCGGTCGTAACGTGAAGCTTACCTTCATCGCCGCCGCCGATAATGACTTCGCCCATATTCGTTGCCCGTCCCTCCGGAGTAATTGCCCACAGGACATAAGTCAGGTACTCGGGGCCGTAGATGCTCGCAGGTTTGAAGTTTTCGAATTCTGCGTTGATGTCGATGAAGCCTTTCTTGCTTTCGACGTAAGCATCACCTTTGGCGTCCGGTAGAAGCGCCGTACCTTTGAAATCTACTTTTGTGGGCCCGCCACGGACCCTATAGTTGACGGCTTTGATGTCACGCTCGACGACATTGATGGTCACGTGATACAGGGGATTGTCGCCGTCGCGTTGTACCTGGACTTGTGTCGGGTTGGTTACCTGACCGAAGACTGCAGGTGCCGACATCAATAGCCAGGCTGCAGTTAGACCAAATCCAAGAATTGACTTCATGTGAATTCTCCTACTGAAATTTCTTTTCAGACATTAAAAATGCACGCCCCCTACCAGAGGCTTGCTTTCCCTGTCGGATCAGTTATTTCGATCGGAGAATTTCCAGTGACGGTGCTCAGGCCGCAGGGATCACCGTGTATGGATTCCAAACAGGCCTGACAAGAGCCCAGAACTTATGCAGTGTGGTCGATGTGACGGCCTCCACCAGTTCGACCGACAAGCGCGCGGTAGATAACCAGGAGCAGGATTGCCCCAAGTATCGAGGCGATGAATCCAGCAGCATCTCCTGCGTTGTACCAACCCACCGCTCGTCCCAGAAATCCAGCGAGTGCAGCTCCTGCAAGACCGATCAGCATCGTTACGATGACGCCACCGGGGTCACGTCCGGGCATGAAAAGTTTCGCGAGTGCCCCGACGACCAACCCTATTACCAGCATCCATAGAAATGCCATAGAGAGCCTCCTTAGAACAGCGTTGCGAGCGCATTTCGCGCGCCATTAGTGGAAACGGGACCTCTGGGTTAAGTAACGGATGTTAAAGCGAAAGAGCGGCGCGACGGCTTGGCGGGCACCTGAAAACTGTGCGAGATGTATGGATTTGAGTCACACCATGTCGGCGTTCGAGGTCACACTGTCGAAGCGACGAAGAATTCCCGCAGTTTTCGAAAGTCGATGGGCTTGGTGACGTGATGATTGAAGCCCGCTTCGCGACACTGGCGGATATCTTCTTCCTGGCCCCATCCTGTCTGCGCAATCAACAGGACATTCTTCCCCCAGGCCTGGTTCCGTAGTCTCTGCGCGACCTGATAACCATTGAGTTGGGGCATTCCGATATCCAGCAAAACAGCGTGTGGCTTGAACTGTTCGACGAGTTCGAGGGCATCCACGCCACTGTAAACGGTCTTCACATCATGCCCGTCGAGTTGAAGAATCAGCGCGACAGCATCCGCGGAGTCCTGATTGTCGTCAACAATCAGGATGCGCCTGACAGTTTCGGAACCTGATGCAGCGGAGTTTTCAGGCTCCTGAGAGCGGCCCGGCCCTTCGGCAAGCGGCAGACGCACCACAAACTCACTGCCGCGATTGACTCCTTCACTGTGAACGCTGACGGTACCGCCATGCATCTCCACCAGTTGCCAGACAAGTGTCAGGCCGATCCCCAGACCACCCTGAGCCTTTGCCAGCGACGAGTCGAGTTGGTAAAAGGGTTCATGGATGTGAGGCAGGTGCTCGGCCAAGATTCCGATACCGGTATCTGCCACGGTGATGGACACCGACTGTGCGTCCGCTTCGATGGTCAGGTTTATATTGCCGCCACGCTTTGAAAACTTCGCACCATTGTTGAGCAGGTTGGTAAAAACCTGAGAGAGCCTGACCACATCTCCATCAACCCAGATGGGCTCCTGCGGCATCGACACAACCACCTGCTGGCCGGATTGTTCGATGACAGGCCGCGAGGTTTCCAGCGCTGCGCTGATGATCGTTGCGATATCCACGCGCTCCGTACGCAATTCCACTTTGTTTCTGGAAATTCGGCTGAGGTCGAGAAGATCTTCGACCAGACGGGAGAGGTGGGCGGACTGGCGATCGATAATGCTCTGCGCCATTAGAACATCCGGGTCGTCGATTGCCTTTCGTTGGAGGATTTTTGCCGCCGTCGCAATGGGCGCGAGAGGATTTCTCAACTCGTGAGCCAGGGTCGCCAGGAACTGATCCTTGCGCCGGTCCGCTTCCTGGAGGCGTGAGGCCAGCGATGCGAGATCCGCCGTACGCGCGGCCACGCGCTCCTCGAGCTGTGTGTTCATGCTTTCGAGCTCACGAGTCTTCCGGAAGAGGTCAACGAAGACAGAGACTTTGGCGCGGAGAATCTCGGGAACAACGGGGACCGGGACATAGTCCACGGCGCCGACTTCGTAACCTTTCACCCGGTCTACGTCCGCCAGGTGGATGGCCGAGATCAGGATGATTGCAGTCTTCTGGTAGCGCGGATGCTGACGAATCATTGAAGCGAGTTCGAATCCGTCAACATCGGGCATGCAGACATCCATGAGGACGACGGCCACTTCGTGTTTGAGGAGAAGATTCAGTGCTTCCTGGCCGGAAGTGGCTCGAATGAGATTCTCGCCGAGAGAGCCGAGGATGGTTTCGTAACTCAGAAGTTTAGACGGCTGATCGTCGACCATCAGGATGTTCGTCTTTGCAATCATATGGTTCCTTGTTCCCTCTAACGGTGCAACCACGTCCGCAGCGTAGACAAGAGCTGCTCGGTATTCACGGGTTTGGCCAGATAGTCTGACGCCCCCGCTTCAAGGCACTTGTCGCGATCGCCCTTCATTGCCTTTGCAGTGAGCGCAATGATGGGAAGGCGCCGGAACGCGTGGCGGGCGCGTATTTCGTGTATCGCCGCGTAGCCATCCATGCCAGGCATCATGATGTCCATCAGGACGATGGAAACATTGTCGGTCGCATCCAGCGTGTCAATTGCTTCCTGTCCTGTATTCGCCGTGAGCACCTTCATCCCGCGCCGCTCCAGGACACTGCTCAACGCAAAGATGTTGCGCACGTCGTCATCTACCACGAGAACTTGCCTGTTCACAAGGTTCTCATCGGATGCGCGAAGCCGTTCCAGCAGCTTCTGCTTTTCCGCAGGAAGTTTGCCCACAACACGATGCAGGAAGATCGAGGTTTCATCCAGCAGCCGCTCGGGCGATTCCACACCCTTCACGACCACGCTTCGCGCGATGGCGTGAAGGCGCGTGTATTCATCGGGCGAGAGTTCCTTGCCTGTGAACACGACGACAGGAACATCTCTGAGACTTTCATCGTCGCGAATTCTTTCCAGAACTTCGAAACCCGACATGTCAGGAAGACGGAGGTCTAAAACCACACAGTCATGGGACGAGTCTCGAAGTTTGGACAAGGCCTCTTCGCCCGACGACGCGTTGACGATTTCAATATCGTCGTGACCCAGCAGAGTTGTAATGCTGAGGCGTTCTGCGTCGTTGTCTTCGACGACGAGCAATCGCCGTTTCTGCGGCTGCGCATATCCCTTGATTCGCGTCAGCGCAGCATTCAGTCCTTCGGCCGTGGACGGTTTGTTGACGAAGCTGAACGCACCACAGGCCAGTCCATGCTGACGGTCCTCATCCAGCGTGACGATCTGCACCGGGATGTGCCGGGTGAGCGGGTCCTGCTTCAAATGACTGAGAACGGTCCATCCCAGCATGTCCGGCAGGAAGATATCCAGCGAAATGGCAGACGGATAGTACTTGCGGGTCAGTTCCAGAGCTTCCGCTCCTCGCGTCGCCACAAGGACCTTGAATCCGTGATCGTGCGCCAGATCAACCATGGTTCGGAGATAATGCGGGTCATCTTCCGCGATCAGGAGAATCGGATCGTCGGATTCAAGATTGTCGCGATCGTCCTCCGGCCTTTCGAGAATGGGGTCGGAAACGGCCAGGAGATTTCGATATTGCCGGACCGCAGTCGATTCCTCCTGGGTCTTTCGCGCCACGGTAGCCGCCTCGACAAACTTGTGAGGCAGATACAGCGTGAAAGCGCTGCCTACACCCGGGACACTGCGTAACTGGATTTCACCACCCAGCAGATTCGCCAGCTCGCGGCTGATCGCAAGGCCAAGGCCCGTGCCGCCGTACTTCCGGCTGGTGCTTGCATCGGCCTGTTGGAACGCTTCGAAAATAATCTTCTGCTTCTCCAAGTGAATACCAACGCCCGTGTCAGAAACTTCGAAGGCGATCACCGACGACGAGGCCTTCAAGATGGGATGTTCTGTATTCAGGCCAGCCGGGGCGGCAGACACATGCAGCCGCACACCGCCGTGCTCGGTGAATTTGAAAGCGTTGGAAAGCAGGTTCTTGAGAATCTGCTGCAGACGTTTGGAATCCGTGACAATCGTTCGGTCGAGATTCGAATCCGAACTGACTTCAAACGTCAGTTTTCGGTTCTCCGCTTCGTGCCGGAATGAGCGAGCAACTTTTTCGAGCAGATTGACGAAGAGAATTTCCTCCACTTCAACACTCACCGTACCGGACTCAATCTTCGACAGGTCCAGAATGTCGCTGATGAGGTTGAGCAGGTCCGATCCGGCGGCGTGCACGGTTCGGGCGAACTCCACCTGCTTGGGGGTCAGGTTTCCTTCGGGGTTCTCGCTCAGCTGCTGTCCGAGAATGAGAATGCTGTTCAACGGCGTCCGGAGTTCGTGAGACATGTTGGCCAGGAACTCCGACTTGTACTTTGACGTCAGCGCGAGTTCCGCTGCCTTTTCTTCGAGAGCGCCACGCGCCTGTTCGATTTCCTGATTCTTGCGCTCCACTTCGACATTTCGTTCTGCGAGCTGCTGTGCCTTTTGCGCGAGCTGCTCGTTGGTCTGCTGCAGTTCTTTCTGTTGGGTTTGAAGTTCAACAGCGAGCTGCTGCGACTGTTTGAGCAACCCTTCGGTCTTCATCGTTGCTTCCACGCTGTTGAAGACGATGCCGACGCTCACGGTCAACTGCTCGAGAAAACTCAGGTGTGCAGGCTGGAAATCGCCTAACGACCCCAATCCGATAACAGCTTTCACCTGATCTTCAAAGAGCACGGGGATCACGACAAGGCTTCTCGGAACAGCATCGAACAAACCGGAATCCACCGGGATGGTATCGTGGGGCACCTGGGAGATCAGGATCCGTCGCTTATCCGCGGCGCACTGCCCGATGAACGTCTGGCCCAGATGCAACTGGCTGGGATAGCCAAAAGAGAAGGAATCCGCATAGTTGGCAAGAATGTTCAATCTCGGCGTTCCCTCCCACTGCATCTGGTAGATCACGCCCTGATGCGCATTGACGAGCGGTGCGAGTTCATTGAGCAGGAGCTTGCCGACGCTTTCCAAGTCGCGCTGGCCCTGCAACATACCCGTGAAGCGCGCGAGATTCGTCTTCAGCCAGTCCTGTTCTGTGTTTCGATCAGTCGTGAGGCGGAGGTTATCAATCATCGTATTGATGTTGTCTTTCAGCTCCGCGACTTCACCACGCGCTTCCACTTGAATCGATCGCGTGAGATCACCTTTGGTCACGGCAGTGGCAACTTCAGCAATCGCGCGCACCTGGTTAGTCAGATTCGCTGCGAGCAGATTGACGTTGCCGGTGAGGTCCTTCCACGTGCCGGCAGCTCCCGGAACGTTTGCCTGGCCTCCGAGCCGACCTTCGACACCGACTTCGCGAGCCACTGTTGTCACCTGTTCGGCGAACGTGGCAAGCGTGCTCATCATGCTGTTGATCGTGTCCGCAAGAGCCGCCACTTCACCTTTTGCGTTGACGGTCATCTTCTGTTTGAGTTCGCCCTCTGCCACCGCGGTCACAACTTTGACGATTCCGCGAACCTGCTCGGTGAGGTTCGCGGCCATGACGTTTACGCTCTCCGTGAGATCTTTCCAGGTGCCGGCAACGCCGGGAACCTGAGCCTGACCACCCAGCCTGCCTTCTGTACCGACTTCGCGAGCCATTCGCGTAACTTCCGAAGCGAATGCATTGAGCTGGTCCACCATCGTATTGATCGTATTCTTCAGCTCGAGGACTTCACCCTTCACATCGACCGTAATCTTTCGGGAGAGATCACCGCGAGCGACCGCGGTCGTAACTTCCGCGATATTTCGAACCTGGGTAGTAAGGTTTGCCGCCAGCAGGTTCACATTGTCGGTCAGGTCCTTGAACGTTCCGGCAACCCCTGGCACGACGGCCTGCCCGCCAAGCCGTCCGTCGGTTCCGACCTCACGAGCGACGCGTGTCACTTCGGCCGCGAACGAACGCAGCTGTTCGACCATCGTATTGAGCGTTTCCTTCAGTAACTGGATCTCGCCACGAACATCGACGGTGATCTTCTTCGACAGGTCTCCGCCGGCGATTGCGGCGGCCACCTCAGCGATGTTTCGAACCTGTGCGGTGAGGTTGCTCGCCATGAAGTTCACGCTGTCGGTCAAATCCTTCCACGTACCGGCAACACCGGGCACGACTGCCTGACCGCCAAGTTTTCCTTCGGTGCCGACCTCGCGCGCTACGCGCGTGACCTCTGAAGCGAAAGCGTTCAGCTGGTCCACCATGGTGTTGATGGTGTTTTTGAGCTCGAGGATTTCTCCTTTAACGTCAACAGTGATCTTTCGGGAGAGATCGCCACGCGCTACAGCCGTCGTCACCTCCGCAATGTTTCGAACCTGGCCGGTGAGGTTGCTCGCCATGAAATTAACGTTGTCGGTCAGGTCCTTCCATGTTCCCGCCACACCGGGAACTTTCGCCTGCCCGCCAAGGTTTCCTTCGGTACCAACTTCTCTTGCGACTCGGGTCACTTCCGCGGCGAATGCATTCAGCTGATCCACCATGGTGTTCAGCGTCTCCTTCAACTGGAGGATTTCGCCACGCACATCGACGGTGATCTTGCGAGACAAGTCGCCGCTCGCAATCGCTGTCGCGACCTCGGCAATGTTGCGCACCTGGGCGGTGAGGTTTCCGGCCATAGAGTTCACGCTGTCAGTAAGGTCTTTCCATGTACCGGCAACGCCCGATACCTGCGCCTGGCCGCCGAGTTTTCCTTCGGTTCCCACTTCGCGCGCAACGCGCGTCACTTCGGCCGCGAATGCGTTGAGCTGGTCCACCATCGTGTTGATGGTGTCCTTCAACTCGAGGATCTCGCCCTTGACGTCCACCGCAATCTTTCGAGACAAATCACCTCGCGCAACAGCTGTCGCAACTTCGGCGATGTTGCGAACCTGCGCCGTGAGATTGCCTGCCATCGAATTCACGCTGTCTGTCAGGTCTTTCCACGTACCGGCAACGCCCGAGACCTGCGCCTGACCGCCGAGTTTTCCTTCGGTTCCCACTTCGCGCGCAACGCGCGTCACTTCCGACGCGAAGGCGTTTAACTGGTCCACCATGGTGTTGATCGTCTTCTTCAATTGAAGAATCTCGCCGCTGACGTCCACCGTGATCTTCTTGGACAGATCGCCCGTTGCAATTGCGGTCGCGACTTCGGCGATATTTCGAACCTGTGTGGTCAGGTTATTCGCCATCGAATTCACGCTGTCGGTAAGGTCCTTCCAGGTACCTGCAACGCCAGGGACGACGGCCTGGCCGCCAAGCCGTCCTTCCGTTCCGACTTCGCGGGCAACTCGGGTCACTTCCGAGGCGAATCCATTCAGCTGATCGACCATCGTATTGATGGTTTCTTTCAACAGAAGGATTTCGCCGCTGACGGTAACGGTGATCTTCTTTGAAAGGTCGCCCTTCGCGATTGCCGTCGCCACCTCCGCGATATTGCGGACCTGCGCCGTGAGGTTGTTCGCCATGAAATTGACGTTATCGGTGAGGTCCTTCCACGTGCCGGCGACTCCCGAGACTTTGGCCTGGCCGCCGAGCTTCCCTTCGGTTCCAACCTCGCGAGCCACGCGGGTCACTTCTGCTGCAAAAGCATTCAGCTGATCCACCATGGTGTTGATGGTGTTCTTCAGCTCGAGGATTTCGCCCTTAACGTCTACGGTGATTTTTCGAGATAGATCTCCGCGCGCAACGGCGGTGGTAACGTTCGCGATATTTCGAACCTGGTCCGTAAGGTTGCCGCACATGGCGTTGACGGAATCCGTGAGGTCTTTCCATGTGCCGGCCACGCCGGGCACGATGGCCTGGCCGCCGAGTTTTCCATCGGTACCCACCTCGCGCGCCACACGCGTCACTTCGCTGGCGAACGATCGCAGCTGGTCAACCATGGTGTTGATGGCTTCTTTGAGCTGCAGGATCTCGCCTCGAACGTCTACGGTGATTTTTCGGGAGAGGTCGCCGTTGGCAACAGCGATGGTCACATTGGAGATGTTGCGGACCTGGGCTGTGAGGTTGTTCGCCATGGAGTTGACGCTATCGGTCAAATCTCTCCAGACGCCGCTGACTTCAGGTACGTGTGCCTGGCCGCCCAGCTTTCCTTCAGCGCCGACCTCTCGGGCGACGCGCGTCACTTCCGACGTGAAAACATTGAGCTGCTGGATCATCGTGTTGACGATCGTTGCGGATCGCAGAAACTCACCCTGCAGAGGTCGGCCATCGATGTCAAGCCTGACGCTCTCGAGCAGATTGCCCTGAGCTACTGCGGCGATGGCCTCGGTAACTTCCTTGGTAGGCCAGAGCAGATCATCGATCAGCGTGTTGATCGACGCCTCCATACCGCCCCAGGCGCCTCGGCGCTTTTCGAATCTTGCCCGATACCGCGTCTTGCCCTCTTTGCCGACGACGGATCCGACGTGTTCCAACTCCTCTGCGATTTTCTGATTCGCCGTCACGACATCGTTGAAGGCATCGGCAATCTTGCCCTCGATGCCGCTCCAATGGCCAGGCAGGCGCGTGGAGAAGTCTCCCTCCCTCACCGCTTGAAGCGCTGCAAGCAGCTCTCGCAAATCCAGGGAATCCGCTGCGACATTCCGGGGGGCAACTTTCGCAGACGAAGTGGTGGTTGTCTTACCGTTCATACTGGCTCCGGGTGGTAGAAGTTTTCAATGGGCGAATCTTGGAGTTTATTGGGAATGAGGAATAAACCGTACGCAAAATAACGGCCCGCTACACCCCATTGCACAAGCGTTTCCCAATGTCTCAGATTGAACCATTGATGTCTCACTTTCAGACAGGCGGTTCGGGGGCTTGTGGGCGCGGGATCGCCAGATCCCAAGGGTTTTCGCAGAAAAACCACAGACTCAACGGCTCCATTCTTTGGTCTTCAGGTTGCCCATGTATGCACTTCCCGCACCGTTCTGGCGCGTAGCGACAAAGGGGTGTTTTATGGCAGTTGCCACTGCAGCATTCGGCATTTTTTCGGATCGGATTTCCACAGAGAACGCAATCGAGACTCTAAGAGCGGCAGGGTTCCGCAACACCGATATCCTCGCCTTGTTCCCGGATGAGATTCCGACGCAGAAGTTCTCTCGCCGGAAGCGACGGAATGCCTTCCGACACGCGGCCGCCGGTGGCGGCGCCGCGATGGTGATCGGCGGTGTGCTCGAATGGATCGCCGGGGCGAGTATATCGACGATCGGGGGGCTCGGAGCCATGGTTTCCATGGGTGCAGGCGGCAGTTTTGTCGCGGCCTGGGCTGCAAGACGTGCACCCGACTACGAGTCGCGTTATGAAGGGCGCGTGCGCCGCGGGGACATCCTCATTTCGGTTCTTTGTGACGACCTGCACTGGGCCAAGAAGGCAAGAGAGATCCTTAAGAGAGCTGGTGGAGACGACGTGTCCTCCACGACCAATGTGCCTGTGCAACTCATCAGGCCCTCTCGGACTGCAGCACCGCGGCCGTTGATCGAACGGACTGTCGCATCCCCGCCCTTGCGCCTAGTGAGCAACCGAAACTTAGAAGCCCCGGGAGCAGCCATGGTGGTTCCCCGTGAATCAGCCTCGTCTGAAGTCCACACGAAATCGGTGGCCTCGTAGGTCCGATTTGCCCTGCGCGGGTTACAGGGTCAGTGTTGGCATCAGGCGTGCTAAAAGTCCGCTTGGTCGGGATCGATCTACCAGAGGAGTATTCTCATGAAGACCGGAGAATTTGTTATTCACTTTGGGCTGTATTCGAGCGAGTGCTGTACCAGCGAGATCGAGCTGGAGAAGCTGGACGTCTTTCCGAGTTGTCCCGAGTGTAACGAACGAACCATTTGGGATTGTGTCGAAAGCTGGTCGCTGGTCGAGGCCGCATAAGGACGCACACTTCCCACCTGTTCTGAATCACAACACAACAGACGACGAAAAGATCATCAGTTGTTACCTTCGAGCACGCGAAGCTCAGGCATCTGCGCGGTTTGAAGCACTTGAAGCATTGGTTTCTGAGTTGCACAGGAACTTCCTGCGTGAGCAATTTTAGTTTTCGTATGTAGAAGTTTGAGATCGATTTTAAAAGGAGGCAGCCATGAGTCGAGAAGCTAATCCCTACGATGAGGGAATGGGATCGAGTGAAGGAATGGGCGAAAGAGTGGACGATCTCCGAGAGCGCGCAGCCAATTTAGGCTCAAAGATCAAGGATAAGGCATCGCAATTTGGAACTACGGTGTCGAGCACTGTGGACCGGCAGCGCGAGACCGCCGCCCGAGGGCTCGATCGCGCGGCATCAAGCCTTCATGACGGAGTGGGTTCGGCTGCCAAAGTGGGGCACGGCGTCGCCGACGGAATGGAATCCACGGCTTCCTATCTCCGGAGCCACAGCTTCGGCGATATGGGGAATGATGTGGTTACCTTGTGCAGAAAGCATCCGGTGCAGGCGCTTGTGTCGGCCGCGGTACTTGGTTTTGTTATGGGACGCCTGATTCGACGTTAAGCGGGAGGCGGATCCAATGAGACAGCAAACATACATTGAGAATCCGCCCTCGAACGGACGCCCGCTGGGTGAAATTTTTCGAGACATGGTCGGCCATATAGCCGAGATCGTCCGCGGGGAAATCCGACTCGCGAGTCTCGATTTTCGCCAGGAGATCCTGGACCTGAGGACGGCAGCCATCTGTATTGTGGTTGCCGCCCTGCTGGTCGGATACGGCGTGATTTTCCTTCTGTTGAGTCTCGTTTTCGCTTTATCCACGGTCTGGTCTCCCTGGCTATCGGCGCTGGTTGTTGGTGCAGGTGTTGCAATAATAGGCAGCGTGGTTCTGGGGATTGGAATTGGAAAGCTCAAAAAACCGAAGATGAAACAGGTTCATAGTTCTTAGGAGGGACACCATGGCCCAGGAACCGGCAGAAATAAAGGCACACATCAAGGCGGAAGGCGAAGGCCTCAAGGAGAACTTTGAGGAAATCCAGAATCGCGTGAAGGACGCGCTGGATTGGAAAATCTGGTACAGAAACAATACGGCCCTCGCTCTTGGAGGTGCGGCCGCAGGAGGACTCCTGCTGTCGCTGCTTCTGGGAGGAACGAGATCCTCCCCAGAGCGGGAATACGCGGATCTCGATTTCGACCAGATGGACGTGGACGAAGAAGGATCATTGGCTTCGGGTAGTCGTCGTAGCTTGCGGCCCGAGCCTAAGTCTGCTTCCCGTCTCCACCAGCTCGCGGACAACACAATGTCCGCAGTGCTCGGTCTCGCCGCAGACAAGTTTCAGGACTTCATGGGAAAAGCCCTGCCCGGTTTCCGCGAACATTACGATGCCGCGCAGCAGCGCAAGCGCTTCGGTTAAGCCGGCGCTTCGCGGGTGCGAGGAACTCCTTGAACGCCTCCGGCGCGCATAACCTTGAGGAGTTCGCGCCTGCCTCCTCCCGGGGTGCTGATTTCAGCTCTTGACGCTTTACCAGTTAGGCTTTCCCCCTGCTCTACACTAAACGCATGCGTCGCTTTGCGGAGACTGCGGAATCGATAGCCCAAACCTCCTCACGCCTCAAGAAAGTTCAGATCCTTGCCGACTATCTTCAGGATTTATCCGACGCCGATCTTCGCGCTGCAGCCATCTTCTTCACCGGACGGCCGCTTCCGCTTTCCGATGATCGAACCCTCAATGTCGGTGGCGCCGCACTGGCGCGCACGATTCTTGATCTCGCAGGCGCCTCAGAAGCGGATCTCGGAGACGCCTATCTCCGGCACGGCGACCTTGGCGAGGCCGCGCGTAAACTTCTTCCCGATGTCGCACAATCCAAATTCACTCCATCTGAACTGCTGCGAATATTCGAGACACTTGCCGCAACGCAGGGCACTGGCCCGAAGCAGGTGATCCTGAACGAGATGTTCGCCGGCCTCACGCCCGCCGAAGCGCAGTTCGTCATCAAGGTGATCACCGGAGACCTCAGGATTGGCCTCAAAGAGAGCACCGTGGAGGAAGCCGTCGGCAAGGCCTTCAATCAACCTGCGGACGTCGTGAGAAGGACGAATATGGGTCTGGGAGACATCGGCGAAACCGCCCTCCTCGCCCGCAGCGGGAACATGACGCAAAGCGGATTCCGCCTGTTCCGGCCGTTCAAGTTCATGCTCGCAACCCCGGCGGAGAACGAAGAAGAAATCTACGCAAACTTCGAGGGTTCGTTTTACGCGGAAGATAAATACGACGGCATTCGCGGGCAGCTGCATCTGGACGGGTCTCGCGTGGCTTTGTATTCCAGAACCCTCGACGATGTCTCCGGACAGTTTCCCGAGATTGTCGAGGGGGCTGAAAAGCTGAAAGAGCCGATGATTCTTGATGGGGAAGTTGTCGCCTACCGCGACGGAACGGTTCTCCCCTTTGGACTGCTTCAAAAAAGACTCGGCCGCAAACGGCCGTCGTCTGCGCTGCGCAACGAAATCCCCGTCGCCTTTATGGTGTTTGATCTGTTGTATCTCAGAGACTCGTTGCTGATTGATGAACCGCTTTCCCGACGGAAAGGACTCCTGCTCCAGCATCCCTGGAGTGATCCCCTGGTGCTGGCTCCGTTTCAACTTATCGATAACAGGATTGAGCTCGAGCCGCTATTCGTTGAAGCGGCGCTGCGGCGAAACGAAGGATTGATGCTCAAGGCGGCCGATTCGACTTACGTTCCCGGCAAACGCGGAATGAGCTGGCTGAAATGGAAAAAGGCGCTGGCCACTCTGGATGTTGTTGTCACGGGAGTGGAACTCGGTCATGGGAGGCGCCGGGACGTGCTGTCCGATTACACATTCGCGATCCGCAAGGATGGAGAGCTTCTGAATATCGGAAAGGCCTACTCAGGTCTGACGGATGCTGAGATTCTCGAGATGACCGACTTCTTCAAAGAGCACACAACGCAGGAATTCGGTCGCTTTCGGCTCGTTGAGCCTGTCGTAGTCCTCGAAGTCGCCTTCAACGGCATCCAGCGCAGCGCGCGTCACAAGAGCGGCTTTGCGCTGAGGTTCCCGCGAATTGTCCGCATTCGCACAGACAAGAGACCTGAGGATATCGATACCCTGGAAGCGGTGGAGAGGATCTACGCATCCGCAGGGGGTACTTAAGCCTAGGCTACATCTCGTTCCCTGGTCTCCATCGGAAGCAGTTCGACCTTCATCCATCCCTCCTGCCGCTTGTCGAAGGATTTGTACGCCTCAATAGCTGACGTAATCGGCGCCCGCTGCGTGAGAATGCGCGACGGATCCACCGTTCCTGTCTTCACAAGATCGACGAGCATCGGAATGTACTTGCGATGATTGCAATTTCCCATCTTGATCGTCAGATTCTTGTTCATCGCTGTGCCGACAGGGAACGTTCTCATTTCATCGGGATAAACACCGATGACGGCGAGCGTGCCGGCTTTGGCCAGCGCATCAACGGCCCAGGACAGTGCCTGTGAAGGCGCATCGCCCGGATTCCAGTTCCCATCCCTGGGCTTCGTCTTCGGCGCAACAGTTGCGACCTCCTCGGCGAATTGGCGTTTGTGCTCTACCGCATCCTTCGCGGCCGGGCCCGCGTGTGCGGTGCAAGCATCGACACCCACCGCATCAACGGCGCGATCGACTCCGATTTTGCCGGTGAGCCCCTGTATCGCCTTCACAGGGTGTTCTTTGTTGAAGTTGTGAGCAACCTGCCCCGAATGATCTCGACGCGACTATGATGGCCTGTTCATCTTCACCACCTGGGTGGCTTAGCCTTGGGTTAGCAGCACTCCACGTACCGTAAAGAAACTGCGATCTCTTGAGAGCGTCCGTGTTCGAAGTTCTATTTGGATGGCCTGTTGACGCCATCGTTTGTCGCAAATGTTTCGAAACGGCACAAGATGTTTGCGCGAATTCTGGCGGTCTTACGCGTGCTGGGATTGAGCGTGACGTGGCACTGGGCGCTGGAAACAGGGTTGCAGCGAATCTACACACTCTGCTGACTTGACGGAGGGAATGTGCGAGCAATTTCCTGGGAAGGCAAAGGAAAGGTTTCGGTTTTAGAAACTCCCCCGCCGCGAATCCTCAATCCTCATGACGCCATCGTGCGCGTAACGCTTACAGCAATCTGCGGATCAGACCTCCATATCTATGGCGGATACATTCCGACAATGAAAAGAGGCGATATTCTCGGCCATGAGTTTATGGGTGAGGTCGTCGAGGTCGGCAGTCAGGTTCAAAATCTTCGTATTGGGGACCGCGTGGTCGTCCCGTTTGCCATCGCCTGCGGCCACTGCTTCTTCTGCCGAAGGGAACTGTGGTCCCTGTGCGACAACACGAATCCCAATGCCTGGATGGCAGACCTCTTATACGGAGAGTCTGGAGCAGCACTCTTTGGGTACTCTCACATGTTTGGTGGATATCCGGGAGGACAAGCGGAGTACGTCCGTGTTCCGTTTGCCGACACCGGTCCGCTGAAAATCCCTGAAGAACTGTCCGACGAGCAGGTCCTTTTTCTCTCCGATATCTTTCCCACCGGATACATGGCGGCGGAAAACTGCAACATCCAGCCAGGAGATACGGTCGCTGTATGGGGCTGCGGGCCGGTGGGACTGTTGACCGTGATGAGCGCCTGCATGCTGGGAGCAGAACGCGTCATCGCGATCGACACGTATCCGGAACGATTACAGATGGCCGCCAATTTCGGGGCGGAAATTCTCGACTTCAACAAACAGAATGTTTTGGAATCGTTGAAGGAGATGACCGGAGCGCGAGGTCCGGATGCATGTATCGACGCTGTCGGCCTGGAAGGACACGGCATGACCATCGGTGCGCTCTATGATCGTGCCAAGAATGCCCTCATGCTGGAAACCGACCGGCCCAACACTCTTCGCCAGGCGATCATGGCCTGTCGCAAGGGCGGGATTGTTTCCGTCCCCGGCGTGTATGGCGGCCTGATCGACAAGTTCCCCATTGGCGCAGTATTCGCGAAGGGCTTGACTCTTCGCGCAGGACAAACGCACGTGCATCGGTACATGAAGCCGTTATTGAAGCGAATCCAGGACGGCGAGATCGATCCCTCTTGCATCATCACTCACCGAATCGCTCTCGATGAGGCAGACCGTGGATACCAGATGTTCAAAAATAAG
>Ga0207659_10001132_pt1 | contig 15808 bp, 11 predicted proteins | sample KBSM43metaG_FD_184330 | JGI IMG/M metagenome (GOLD analysis project Ga0207659, IMG submission 184330) | Miscanthus rhizosphere microbial communities from Kellogg Biological Station, Michigan, USA - KBS M4-3 metaG (SPAdes) (version 2) | ecosystem: Host-associated > Plants > Roots > Rhizosphere >...
CCCTGGAAGTGCTGGTCGTCACACCCGCAATCGCAAACCTGATCCGCGAAGCAAAGACCTATCAGATTCCGGGCATGCTGCAGGTCGGCAAGAAGCACGGAATGCAGACGCTCGACGACGCAATTCTGGATGTGCTGAACAAGGGAATGATCAGCCCGGAAGACGCTTACTCAAGAGCCATCGACAAGACCAAGTTCCGCGCGATGCTGAAGAATCCACCGGAGGAGTGGCAATGACCAAGGCTGAACTGGATTACATCCTTGCGACGATGCTCGACTCACACAAGGATGTGTCGGACCTGAATTTCACGGTCGAAAAACCTCCACAGATCGAGGCTTATGGAGAACTGAACCCCGTCAGGATCGATCCGCCGATTGACCGGCTGACACCGTTTCAAACGGAGATGATCGCGCTTGAGCTCCTCAGCAGGAACCGCCGGCTGACCAGCGATCTGATCGAGACAGGATCCTGCGACTGTTCCTTTGCGCTCGGCTATCGTGCGCGCTTCCGCGTCAACATCTTCACGCAGCGCGGCCACTACACCATTATCCTGCGTCGATTGACCACGGATATTCCGACGCTGGGACAACTGAACATGCCGCCGGTGTTTCATGAAATGACGAAGGAAAAGACAGGGCTGATCCTCGTCACCGGCGCAACCGGATCAGGTAAGTCCACAACGCTGGCTGCGCTTCTGAATGAGCTCAACGAAAGCCGGCCGATCCACATCGTGACGCTTGAAGACCCTGTCGAATTTGTCCATCAGCAGAAAAGAGCGACGTTCAACCAGCGCGAGATGGGAAGCGACTTCAGCAACTTTGCAGCGGGCCTTCGCGCCGCTTTGCGCCAGGCGCCCAAGGTCATCCTCGTCGGAGAAATGCGCGACCGCGAAACAGTGGAAATCGGACTCGCCGCCGCAGAAACCGGGCATCTCGTGATGAGCACCCTGCATACCATCAACGCAGGACAGACGATCGACCGCATCGTTGGCATGTTCGACAACGAAGAACAACATCAGATTCGCATCCGCCTGGCGGAGACGCTCCGCTGGATCGTTTCACAGCGATTGCTCCCTCGTATCGGAGGTGGTCGCGTGGCCGCACTCGAAATCATGGGCAACAGTCTTCGTGTCAAAGACTCCATCGAACATGGAGAAGCCGAAGGAAAGACGTTTTACGAAATCATCGAGGCTTCAGCGACGTTTGGATGGAAGACCTTCGACACGGCGGTCCTTGAGCTCTACGAGAACGGTCTCGTCACAGAAGAGACTGCCCTGCTGTATTGCTCGAACAAGGGAGTGGTCTCGCGGGGCATCGATAGGATTAAGAAGATCAAGGGTCAGACCGCGACAGCCGGCGGCCTCACACTGGATCTCCAATACGGAAAAAGGAAATGAGCACTTCAGAACTCTCCAGAATGGATTTCTTCGAACTGGGCGACAAGACATCCCTTGTCTGCACCGATCCGCTGACGACAGAATCCGTGCGGTCCACGCTGAAAGGCATGGGCTATAAGTCGCACGTGGCGGAAACATCGGAGATGGCGATCGAACGCATGCGGTACACGGCTTATGACGTTGTCATGCTTCAGGATAGTTTTGCAGGAAGCTCGCTGCGATCCAACGCGCTGCTGGCCTACCTCGCGACACTGCCGATGGCGCAACGCCGCTTCTCCTTCGTTTGCCTGATCGGTGAATCCTTCAAGACGCTCGACGCCATGCAGGCTTTCGCGCAGAGCGTTCATGTCGTGGTGAATCCGTTCGACCTGCCGAACCTCGCCGCAATCCTGCGAAAGAGCATCGCGGAGTTTGACCTTCTCTATAAGGTTTACCGAGATGCCGTCGAGTCGCAGGGAATGCGGTAGGACTTTGGAAGAATTTGAAGATGGAAAGTCCTGCATTGGCCTGAGGATCCCTCACCCGGCCCTTCGGGCCACCCCTCTCCCGGAGGGAGAGGGACAGTTTGCAGGTCATTCCCTCTCCCCCCGGGAGAGGGTGGCCCGAAGGGCCGGGTGAGGGATCCTCAGGCCAATGCAGGACTGTCCATTTTCAAATTCTCTCCCTACCGGAGCCCGGGTATCCTTCGCCACAATTTCACAAACTTCAGCATCGTTCTCACCGCGCTGTCACTTCGCACGCCCGTAAGCATTCGGTCATATCCGCCTCCCACCGCGAAACTTCGCGCGATGCTTTGCTCCTGGGTGTAGCGCAGAATCCCGCGCTCCCCGTGCCGGCGGCCGATTCCGCTTTGTTTGATTCCTCCCATCGGCAGGTCGAACGCGTTGTAGATCATCAGGGACGAGTTGATCGCAACCGAACCTGATTCGATATCCCGCGCGACGGCCATCGCAGGCCCGCTTCCACGAGTCCAGACGGAAGCATTCAGTCCGTAGGGCGAATCGTTTGCCAGCGCAATCGCCTCCTCGCGGCTGCTCACCGGATGAAGTGACACAACGGGCCCGAACGTTTCTTCCACCGCTATTGGGTCTTTGGGCTGGACATGAGTCAGCACTGTCGGCTCGACAAACGCATCGCCAAGATCCGATCGACGGCGCGCGCCCGTCAGGACTGATGCGCCGGCGCGGACCGCGGCATCAATGCGTTCCTGCACTTTGGCGGCGTGCGCGGTGTGGATCATGCTCCCCATATCGAGATCGAAGGATTGCGACCATCCGACTTTCATCTGGCCGGCGCCGTCGGCAACCAGCTTTGCAAACCGATCGAACACCGGCGCCTCGATGTAGACGCGTTCAATCGCTATGCAGGTCTGCCCCGCATTTGAAAAAGCTCCCGCAACAAGCGCAGCCGCGGCTTGCTCCAGCGGCGCATCATTTAAGACAACCATCGGGTTCTTCCCGCCAAGTTCGAGCGAGAACGGGATCAGCCGTTCTGCGGCGGCGATGGCAACTTTCCGCCCCGTCACAGTTCCTCCGGTGAAGGCGAGGTAGTCCACATGACGGATAAGTTCAGTGCCGACCTCCGGCCCACCCTGAACGATCTGGAGAAGATCCGGGTCCAGGCCGCTTTCGACAAAAAGCTCCTTGCCAAGAGCTGCAGAAAGCGGCGTAAAGTCTGACGGCTTGATCATGACCGCGTTCCCTGCCAGAAGTGCAGGAATGGCGTCTCCCATGGTCAACAGGAACGGATAATTCCAGGGCGTGATCAGCCCCACCAGCCCGTGAGGACGGTGGTCGAGAACCGACCGGGTAATCAGGGGAATGGCGCCCCGCTTTCGGCGCTCGGCGAGAAAGCCTTCCCCGTGGGTGAGGTAATAGCGGGCGGTTCCCGCAACGGTGACGAGCTCGGCCAGGGCATCCCGACGGCACTTCCCTGTCTCGGACTGTATCCTGTCGAAAACCCTGCCAGACTGATCCAAAACGAGATCGTGGAGTCTGGAAATGATTTTTGCCCGCCCTGACCAGGAGGTGCCCTGCCAGGCCTTCTGGGCTGCACGCGCTCGACCGGCCAGCCCCGCCAGCTCTTCAGGAGACGTACGTCCTACGGTCCCGGTCAACTGTCCGGTCGCCGGATTTCGGACTTCAATAGTGGACACCCGCGAAAGGATAGCATTCGTGACCCCTTGCTATAATCCCCCCGCGATGGATAAGGAAAACCTGCGGAAAGAACTCTACGAGGAAATCCAGTCGCAGTTTGAGACGAAACTGCGGGAAGCGAAGCGCGAGAAATCGCAGCTCGAAGAGGAGATAGAGTCCGCCTCTGAAAAATGGCGTGCCGAGCGCCGGCGACTGAATGCGGAAATTGACCGCTTGGAAACCAAGCTGGCCGAGAATCGGGAAGTCCGCAGAAAGGCTCCGGACCCGAAAGCCGGAAAGCCCGCAGACCCGCAGGAAATTACGAAAATCCAAGCAGCGGCAGAAGAGAAGGTCAAGAGGGCCCAGCAAGCGTTTGAAGGGGAGCGCGAGAAGCTTCAAACTGAAATCTCCCGCCTGCAGCGCGGCATCGCGGATCTGATCGAGCGCTCGAACAATCCTCTCCGCTCGAACCAGGTCGAAAAGGAACGATACGAAACGCGGCTTGACGACGCGATGAAAGCGAAACGTCAGGCGGAAGATGCGCTTCTGGCGGCAAAGGCGAATTGGGAACAGGAAAAGCTGAAGCTCGTCGCCGAGACTGTAAAGCTTCGGCGCCCCGCTGCCGAAAGCCGTCCTGCTACAGAAAAGCCGGGGCCCCGTCGCGATGACGAGTTTGTTCAGCAGCTCGAGAAGAAGCTGGATGAAACGCTGCGTTCACGAGACAAGCTTGCCGACGACTTCGACAAGTTAAAGGTCCAGTCCCGCTTCAAGCAGGACGAGTTCGATGCGTTGACCCTTCAGCTTGATCAAAGCAAGAAAGAGCGCGCCAACCTGGAACGACAACTTCGAGAATTGTCTAAAACTCCGGCACAGCCCGCCGGTCCGCAGATATCGCCCGGAGAGCTCAGCGCCCTGAAGGATCAACTTGAAAAATCCGAGAGAGAGCGTGCCAACCTGGAGCGGCAACTTCGAGAGGCGGCTGCGGCGCAGCCCAGCGCACCGTCAGGACCGTCCGAAGGACTTAGCGCACTGAGAGATCAACTCGAGAAGTCGGAGAAGGAACGCTCCGGTCTTGAACGGCTGCTTCGAGAATCGTCTAAAGCCCAGGAGAAACTCGAACGTGAGCTGGATAAGGTCCGACAGTCGCCGGTCGTAGCAAAAGAAATTCAGTCCGCCGAGATCGAGCGGTTGAAAGAAGAAGTTCGAAGTGCGCGCGCCGAAGCGAAACAGGCCGCCGGCCAGGCCGATGAGGCCAGAGCAGCAGCCGGTAAGGAACGCGCCGTACTTGAGAAGCAGGTTCGAGAAGCTTCCGCCCAACAGGAGAAGCTTTCGCGCGAACTGGACAAGGTGCGGCAAGGCGCTCCACCCGCGACTCAGCAGTTGCAACTGGAGTCTGAAAAGATCTCAAAAATAAAACAGGAATATCAGAGCGCTCAGGCCGAAGCCCGCCTGGTAGCAGCAGCAGCCAAACAGCAGTATTCCGCCGAGCTTGCCAAACTGAATGAAGAGTTGACTGCGGCGCGGGAGAAGCTGAAGAAACTCGACGGCAATCCCCCAGCGGGCGGAGACTCCGTGAATTCCGAAATCGTGGAGCAGCTTCGACAGCAATACGACCAGCGCATGCAGGCGATGATTCAGGAGAAGACGCAGCTCTCGGATGAATTGCGAAATGTCACGTCGGCTCTCGAAGAAGAGCGCGTGAAGCTGGCAAAGTCCGACGGTAAGGGGGTCAGTTCCAACAACAACCATGGGATCAATACTCAGGCTATCGATGTGGAAGTCGAACGCATTCAGGAGATGATCGCGGGAATCGCTCGGCTTATTGACGATCCCGAGACAGAACTTTCCACAGTGATTCGAAAGAATGTGGAGCGTGCGGAGTTGGACGCCTACCTCAAGGGAATTCTCTTTTCACTGGGCCGCGGCACCGGGCTAGCCTAGTAGATTCCCTTCCTCACCGAGGGCAGTAACATACTTGCCTGACAAGAAAGCCGTTTTAAGGGATTTTGAAAATGAACGGTCGGACAACTCAAACCCGAAATTGCAAAAATCTCAAACTGGACCGGCAATCTTCTGGCTGCTAGTCCATTTTTAGATTTTGCAATTTCGGGTTTGAGTTGCCCGATCGTCCATTTTCAAAATCCCACTCCCTGTTGTCAGGCAACAATATTCCTGCCCTCACCGAGGAGGGGAGTTCGCATGCCCAAAGCCTTACTCCAATCCTGCCTGGACGGCAACCAAAGCCAGCAATCGCTGCAGGCCAGTCTCGCGCCCTGCAGGGTCAAACCACTCATCCCCGGTGTGCGTGCCGCCGCCAGTTCCTCCCGCGCCGATTGAAATCGCCGGAATCCCGAGCGACATCGGAAGATTTGCGTCCGTGGACCCCGTGTTGAGGTGACCATTCACCCCGAGTATCCGAGTTGTTTCCAGCGCCGCCCGCACGAGGTCGGAGCTCTCCGATGTCTGCCCCACCGGCCGTTCCCCAATGGATTCGATCTGCAATTGCAGTCCCCCGGCTGAAGCGCTTTCCCGCATCGCGCGAGCGAGACGCTCGTGCAGTCCTTCAAGCGGCGAGAGCGACGTTGCGCGAAGGTCCACATCGATTGAGGCCTCCCGTGGAATGGAGTTCACGCCAATGCCACCGCGGATTATGCCTACATTGAAAGAGGCTTCAGGCACAGATCGCGCTCGCACGAAGTTCGCAATTCCCTCCGCCATGCCATGAATGGGATTGGGAGCGCCGAAATCCGTCCAGCTGTGCCCACCGGGTCCCGTCATCTGAATGCGAAATCGGCGGCTGCCTACTGCCTGGTTCAGGATGCGCTGGCTGCCGGCGCCATCAACCGCAATGAACTCGCAGTCTCCGTCGCCCCACGGTCTTGTCTTGAAGAGATGCCGGACACCTCGAAGATTGCCTTCCCCTTCTTCGCCAACATTGGCAACGCCCCAGACAGGTCGCCGAAACCGCAGGCCGGCTTCCTTTGCAGCGCGGAACAGCCAGAGCAGCGCAACGAGTCCCGCGCCATTGTCGGAAATGCCGGGAAGATGCAGCACGCGGCCTGTCCTGCGCAGTTCGAGTTTCGTATCGGCTGGGAAAACGGTGTCGAGGTGTGCTCCAACGATTAGCGGATTCGCGCCGGAGCTTTCGTACCGAACAATGACGTTGCCGATTGTATCGAGGGACGGGAAGAATCCGAGTAGTTGGAAAGCATCCGCAAGATGACGCGCCCTTGCTTCTTCATGAAACGGAGGCGCAGGCACCAGCGTAAGCCGGATCTGTTCCGACTCGATCTCCGCTTCGCGCTCCGCAAGAATTCGAAACGCGGAACGAACACGCGGGTCGGCGAGGGCAGCAGCCACGCGAGTTCGAAAAGACACTGCGGTCACAGGGGGAACACTCTATGGAATGTTCAGCGGTATCGAGACCTGCAGTAACGGCGACGATGTCACGATTGCTGTAAGTCGATAGGCACCCGCGGGCACGGGCTTCTCATCGTTGTCCTTCCGGTTCCACGTCACGTCAAACTGCCACTTGCCTTCGGCCCGGATAGATTCATTGCGGATGACCTGCGTGAAGAAGTTTTCGTTCGACCATCGCCACACTTCCCGGTCTCCCAGCGTGTCACGGATCACGAAATCATACGTCTGTCCGGAAGTGAACCTCAGGGGCAGGAGTTTGTTGGATGTATTCGTGACGGTCAGAACAAAGCGATACCCGTCCGCTGTCGGACTCGCGGTAACCGCCACACGAGGATTATCCTCGCTTACCGACGCGACCGGCGGCTCTCGTCGAATCGGAGCAACAGGAGGTGGAATCACGACCGCCTTATCGTTGGGATTTGTTGCCGTCGGCCCGGCAGGCCGTGTCGTCGGTGCAGCCGGTGCGGTAACCAGTTTCGCGATCACAGGCGTTCCGGATCGCTTCATTCGTGCTTCGACAATGCCCACGCCGCGCTGAAACGTCAGCGACAGGTCATCCATGCGGAGAACGAACTTCTGAGGGGCACCGGAAGAGTCCGAATCGATCACTTCGGTTGTTGCGCTGTCATCGAGGAATAACGGCCCTTCGTTGTCCCCGGCTTTTCTGATGAAATACCTTTCTCCCCGATCGTATCGGATAAACCGAATCGGTGGGCCTGTCTCGACAGAGAATGGAAACTCACTCAGGACGTAAAAGCTGGATCCAGAGACGATGGTGTAATCCTCGACTGCAAAACTGATCTGACCGAGCCTGGTCCCCGCTTCATTGGTGACGTCGTAGGTCCAGTGCTTGCCGACGTCGAGCGGGAGGAAATCGGCGGACATGCGCACACCCTGGCTCCAGCCCGGCAAAGGGAGAAGCATGAAGAGTGCGAGCCAAAGACCCCGGAGCGATTTCATCGCTCGATAGTTTAACATGCGGGGGTGGATGACGAATTGATGGGGCAGGCTCTCGAGCAGGCGCGAACGGCCCTGCGGGCGGGGGAAGTGCCCGTGGGTGCAGTGGTTGTCGCAGCGGACGGCACCATCGTGGGGCGGGGCTACAATCATCCCATCTCCTCCCACGACCCGACAGGTCATGCGGAAATCATGGCTTTGCGCGACGCCGCCCGCGGCATTGGAAATTATCGTCTGACAGGGATGACCCTGGTTTGTACGCTTGAGCCGTGCGTCATGTGCGCGGGAGCCATCGTGCATGCCCGAATCGCTCGGCTTGTTTTTGGCGCTTACGATCCGAAAGCCGGCGCGGCCGGATCCATTTACAATGTGGTTTCGGACCCACGATTGAACCATCAGCCAGAAGTTGTCTCCGGCGTGCGGGAAGCCGAATGCCGTCAGCTTCTGCAGGAGTTTTTTATATGGAAAAGAAAGTCGTAAAAACTGACGAAGAGTGGAAGAAGGAACTTACCGCGGACCAGTACAACGTCTGTCGCATGAAAGGCACCGAGCGCCCTTTTACAGGCGAATACTACCAGACCAAAACGCCGGGAGTTTACACGTGCTCCTGCTGCGGCGCCGAACTGTTCGACTCCAACACGAAGTATGATTCCGGCAGCGGCTGGCCCAGTTTCTACCAGCCCACCGATCAGGACAAGGTGCAGGAAGACACCGACCGCAGCCATGGCATGACACGCACAGAGGTGATGTGCAAGAACTGCGGCGCACACCTGGGCCATGTGTTTACCGATGGCCCCAAGCCTACAGGCCTGAGGTACTGCATTAATTCGGTTTCGCTGAAGCTGAAGCCGAAGGAGTAGGACGTCGTAGTAGAATATTCCGTCCACTCGATCCGGAGAGGTGCTGGAGCGGCTGAACAGGCCGGTCTCGAAAACCGGAGTGGGGGTAACTCCACCGTGGGTTCAAATCCCACCCTCTCCGCTTTCCTAATTTTTTCTTTCAATCAGGGTTTTGGGACCGGGGTTCACGCGTCGATAACTTACGACGGGCACCCGAAAAACGGGATCGTCGTTTATGGACGTGTGGAGCAACGTCGGCTAGAATGCCGTCCCCATGGAAAACCTTGAGTCGATACTATCCAAACACATAGGAAAGATCATCAGCGTTACTTTCGTTAAACAGCAGGCGGGCGAAAGCGGAACTATCACCCTTGTGGCTGCGGACCATTTTGTCATTGAAGTCGTTCGTACTGAATACACCGATCCTAGGACTGGGGGGCCAATCACAGAGACCGTACATAAGCGCACGGTGTATGTTCCTTTCAGCGCGATCCTTCAGTTTGAATTCCCTGATGAGACCACTAAATCCACTTCGTTGCAGCCACGCAGGTGATGATGAACACGATGATCACGAAAACAACAAACTCGTAACCCATCCGCGTGCCTCCGTAAGCTCGTTCCAGCTTCCCAGGCGAAGACGGTATACAACCTGGCGGCCCCTCCGCGAATCACGAAGTGTCCCTTCTCATCTGAAGTTCCCGTTTTGTTAAGGCCGGGATTGGCGCGATGAGCGAGCGCCGGCACGAGAACGACCATCGCGTTGGGCGCCGATTCGAAGCTGAACCCGGACCGGCTATACCTCTACCGAAAGACACGCCTCAGTACGACAAACGGTGACCGACTGCTGATTCGTACGACGCAGCAAATACTTCAATCTCATTAATCTGCAACTACAGTTCGTACGGCGACAGGATTGCTACCAGCGCCCATGTGGTGACCCTTGCAACCTCAAAAGGAGCAAATGAAACGCATGAAAAGAACACTTCTCTCCCTCGCACTCGCACCTGTCGTCCTGCTGATCTTCCTATGTTCCGTGCCGGCCTTCGCGCAGGCCGCGGGCAATCAGGTCGCCGGCAACCGGAATCAGAATACCCGCGGTGGTGAACCGAGTAATCGCCGTATGCCCGACTACTACGCCAATACGACGGCCGAGCAGGTAGCTTTCGAGCAGCCCAACCTCCTGGTGAACACATACCAGTACATCGAAGCTCGGATACTGACGAGCATCCCCACCAGGAATTACGTCGCGGTTTTCGGACTCAACCAGGAGGCCGATAAGCTGGAGGATGCCAATCGACGACTGCAGGACCAGATCACGCGACTGCGTCAGGGACTGACCACACTGGGAGTTCGACCCGAGGACATCTACCTGGACTTCATCACGCAGACCCGCGCCTACGACTACAAGGTCAAAGACAACACCGCACGCGAGAACGCGGCCGGTTTCCAGATCAAGGAGAACATGGCGATTCGCTACCAGGACCGGTCGCTGCTCGACCGGATTGTGCCGTTGTTTGCTCAGAACGGCGTGTACGACCTCATCAAAGTCGATTACGAGACCGACGATCTGGCGCCGGTTCGTGCGCGGATGCTGGCAGAGGCGCAAGGGATCATCAAGCAAAAGGAACAGAGCTATGCCCAACTCGGGATCAAGTTGACGGCCGTCAGCGTTAATGCGGACATCTTTGACGCGTTCCAGCCGACCGATGCTTACAGTTCGTACAGGGCCTACGAGACGGGCAACGTCGATGACAACTATCGCGTTGTGGAACGACGGAAGAACAGCACGCTCTACTTCGACCCGCTCGAGCCGATCCGCTTCGACACGGTGCTGAATCCTGTCGGCTTCGAACCCCAGGTGCAATGTACTTATTACCTCAGGGTGAAGTACGTTGCGAATTCACATACAACGGTTGTCCTCGAGCCCGACGGGAAGAGCCCTGAGCGGAACTCAGGGGGAACACCACGATGATAATTCTTTCTTCCCTTTCTCCTACATCGTGTAGTAGATTCTCAAAACTACATCTTGTAAGAGAGGTGCTCCATGGCTCCATCCGCTCCGACTGTCAGCGATGCTGAACTTGATGTCCTGAAGGTCCTCTGGGATGGAGGACCGGGCACCGTCCGCGAGATCGAAGCCCGACTGAAAAAACGAAAACGCCGCTGGGCGTACAACACGATCCTGACTTTGCTGACACGACTTCGCGACAAGGGTCATGTCGAAAGCGACTCGAGTGAAACGGCGCATGTGTTTAACGCAGTCACCACGCGCGATCAGCTGTTGTGTGTCGGACTCAGCGATTTAGCGGACCGCGTGTGTGACGGAACGACGAGCCCGCTCGTGAGAGCATTCGTTCAAGGACGGCGATTCTCCTCCCGCGACATCGCCGAGCTTCGGGAGCTTCTCGATGAACTCGAACGAAAGGGCCGAAAGGGGCAGCCATGATCTGGTGGATGCTTCAAACTTTCATCATCACCGCAGTGCTCGCCGGATGTGTCTGGATGCTCTGCAGGATCGTGCGTCCAGGTCCCGCCATGCAACATGCCTTGTGGCTGGTGCTCCTCATCAAGCTCGTGGTGCCTCCGGTTTTTCCCTGGCCCTGGGCGGTTGAGGATCTGCTTGGCAGAGCGGGTATGGGAGCAACGTTGTCCCGGAGTTCCTTTATTGCTGCTGAACCGCAACCGAACGCGGGCGAGACGCTTAGGAAAGCGAAGGACGCTCCTGCTCTGAATCGTGGCGCGGATGCTCCCATCCCCGCCGTCGAAGTACTATGGATTGTTGTGGCGTCCGTTTGGTTCGCCGGCAGCGCCCTTTTCATTGCTGTGCAGACAGAAAAGGTGCGCCGCGTACTCACTCTGCTGAACGATGCCGTGCCGGCACCCCCCGCATTACAGAAGCTGGTCGAAGACGTCGCAGGACGCCTCAGGATTCGTCCCGTCGCAACCAGCGTCGCATCGACAATCGTCTCCCCCTTTATCTGGTGTATCCAGCGCCCGCTTCTCCTTTGGCCGGAGACGCTGTCGTCTGAGAGCGAGTTTGTTCGCGGGTTGCTCGTTCACGAACTGGCGCACGTGAAGCGCCGCGATCATTGGGTGGGCTGGCTCGAACTCGCAGCCGGATGCCTGTGGTGGTGGAATCCCGTCTATTGGTACATCCGCCGCCAACTTCGCGAGAACGCCGAACTCGCCTGCGATGCATGGGTTGTGAGCTCAATCGAATCGGCACCGCAAGGCCGTCGCGCCTATGCCGAGGCGCTCCTGTCGGTTTGCGAATCCCTATCGGCGAAATCGCAGCTGTCGAGCCCAATTCTGTCGATGGACGTCACCACGGGCGATCGCCGTTTTCTGGAAAGGAGGTTGACGATGATATTGAGAGATCAGCGGCCATTTCGACTCTCTCGCGTCGCGATTGCACTGCTCGGGTTAGTCTTCGCGGCAACCTTACCTGCATGGACGCTGAGAGCGACACCGACGCCGGCACCCCCGGCCATCGCAGCTCCTCAGGAAATTCCGCTTCAAGTTGAGGCGGTAATCAAGCAGCCCGAAATCGGCAAGGTTCAAGTTCAGGTGAATCCACAAATCGCGCTGGACCAGCAGACGTTGGAGGAGTTCTCTCTTTCAATTGAAGCAGCCCAGGTAGTGCTGGACAGGACAACGGGGGAAATCCTCGTTCTCAGGATGACCGAGCCGACTTTCACCCATGAGCTGCGGCCGTACCGGGGGCTGATGGGCCAGACGATCCATCTCCATCTGAGAGGATCTGCGCGTGGAGCCGTCTGGGGCACCGACGTCTATACTGATGACTCCGATCCCAATGCTGCGGCAGTACACGCCGGGCTGCTCAAGGTCGGTGAAGAAGGTATAGCAGCAATCCGGCTTCTTCCCGGCGCAGAGCTCTATCAAGGCACAGCGCGAAATGGCGTACGAAGCGATGGCTTTGGTGCGTTTAAAGGAAGTTATCGCTTCGAGGGTGTTCAGCCCGTTGCAAAACTCGAACCTTCTGAGATGCTCACCGTAGATGCTCCGTTCGAAGTTTTCCTGGATGAGTTCGGAGGGGATTCCGCTTCGAATGAGTTGATCAAGATGCGCAGCGAGGTGGGTGCGACAATCGACCTGACGGTCACGGGCTCAAGCAGCGCGCCAATCTGGGGTGACGGCATCTATACGGACGACTCTGCCGTCGCAGTCGCGGCCGTGCACGCAGGACTGCTCAAAGTCGGGGAAATTGGCGTCGTCCGCGCGACGATCATGCCACCCCAAAACAGTTATGAAGGCACCAGACGCAACGGCATCCAGAGTCAGCCCTTTGGTCGCTTTGAGGGCAGCTATCGGCTGGAGCGTGTGAAGCCCTGAAACCGGATACGTCCGAGCTAGCCTACATGGCTTCGGCGATCTCGGACGCCGGCCGTCTGGTCACCGGCACTCATTCGGGGTGATTCCACAAGCGGATCGTCAACGTAAAGGAATTCCGTCGGACGGGCGAACGCTGTTCCTGCAGACTTCACGACCTCTGCAATCTGCATTAGAAGTTCCTCGCGCACCTCGAGAAACTTCGGAACATCCGCCGTGAGGACAAACGCAAAAAGCTCGAGTTCCACGGCGCGCTCTCCGAAGGCTGCGAGTCGAATCCGGGAAGAGCTCGATTCAAGCTTAGGGTGGTTCTGCAGCAGCTGGTGAATGCCGTCCAGAACCGCGCGGAGCTGCTCGATCGTCGCCTCGTACTGCAACCGAAGCGTTGACTGCAGGAGAATCTTGTTACGGCCACTGAAATTTTCGATGTTCGACTGGGAAAGCACGCCGGCAGGTATCGAAAGCAGTGTCTGCTCGGTTGTCCGCAGCCGGACGGACCGCAGAGTAATGTCTTCGATCCGCCCCATACGATCGGCAATACGACATTCGTCGCCAACAGCGAGAGCCTTGTCCGTAATCAGAAAGACGCTTCCGAGTAGGTTCTCCACACTCTTTTGTGCGCCGAGTGCCAGCGCAATGCCGCCGATTCCTACTCCGGCCAACGCAGTGCTGGTGTCCACGCCGGCGACGGTCAGAATGGCAAAGATGGCGATCAGGGTCACGAGGACCTTTGCGACGCGTTCCGCCAGCATCAACAGCGAAGACAGGCCGGATTCTCCCCGACTCAGCGCAAGAGCACGAGCGTGATCGAACGAGAGCGCAAGAAGGCGTGTCAGCAGCATGCCTGCCGCGACCACTGCCACAGTCAGAGCAAAGCGTGAATAGACAAATCGAAACCTGAGCGAGAAAGCCAGGTACCGGAGCAATTGCAGGTGTAGGAACAACGTCACCAGAACAAATACGAGCCACCGCAGGCGACCGTACCAGACAAGGAAAGACCTGTAGTGCTGAGCGTCGGCGATCGACCGCCTGGCCACCAGGCGGACTACGATCGAAGCCATCCAGGCCAGGACGATCGGAAGTACGAGAGTCGCAAGATATACAAGCCATCGCGCCACAGACATGCCGAAGAGGGACGATTTAACCAGGCCGCCCGGCATCATCTCCTCGATCCACGGCGTTTCTGCCGAACGATAGATCGATGGAACCCGCTCCAGCGTATCGGAAGCAAACAGCCAGATGCGTCCCACTTGCGGGTCTGTTGTGCGCACAAGCTCGAGATCGACGGTTTTCCCCTCAATCGTGAGCTGGATACGGTCACGATCGAGGGGCAGCCCGTCATTACCCTTCCCCGATGGGGAGCTGCTTAAGACCGTGATCGGCTCGGAGAAGTAACGATCGATGAGCTCGTTAAGTTGCATCGCCAGGGTGTCGGCGCGCTGGGGCGGTGTGAGCTGCATGAACTCACGGGCAGTCGCGAAATCACCCCGACGTGCTGCCAGATTGAATCCGAGAATCGTGCCCTTCGGTGTTTCACGACCCAGCGGATCTACCGCCGGCGCGGCGGGAGCAGACGGCTGGGGGGCTGGAACGCCTGGGACCTGCGCTTCCGCAGGAATCGCTGCGATCAGCAACCCGGCTGTGATCAGGAAAATCGTTGCCCTTACGAGCCAAACGGACCCGTGATCGGCGGCTTGCCGGCCATCGATTGCCGTATCCTCCGCGGTGATCTCTGGTTTGGGATTGCGCTGACACATGGCAGTTCCCGACTCTGAACGGTTGATCGTGTGTGCGACATACAAGAAATCATGTAGTTCTGCAGGCAGGTCTCCTGTATGCACGGAGAAGGCGTGAAGAGATGAATGGACAGCTGTCTTGCACGCCGGAGGCGTGCTGGGAGAATAGCAGGGGTAAGCGAGTGAAACGAGCGCAACCCCTGGAAAAAGGGGCCTAATGACGACGGCGCCCTGAAGGGGCGCCAGGAATCCGTCTGATGCCCTCAAGGCACGTACGCCTCCACCATATTGTTTTCTCAACGAACCGCCCCGCAAGCAAACGTTCGAAGAAGAATATGTAGATCTGTTGCGTTTAAGCGACGTCGAATTCGACGAAAAGTAACTGTGGTGAGGCATCCTGGCGCCCCTCCAGGGCGCCGTTGTCTTTAGGCCCCGTTTCCAGGGGTTGCGCTCGTTTCACTCGCTTACCCCTGCTATTCTCCCTGCACGCCTCCGGCGTGCGAGACAGCAGTTTCGAAGCGTCCCGTCCTTTCACGCCTTCGGCGTGAAGCGAATTGCCGCAGCTGGTGTTTCCGATGACCCGCCGATAGATTCCATCGATGCTTTTGCTGCAATTCCTTGGGTCGCTCCTTTCGACAATGCTTCCCGAGCGTTACCGGAAAGGAACGCCGCCGCACATTTATGCGATAGCCACCGGCATCGCCCAGGGACTTGTCTGTTTGTTCCTTCTCGTGTTCCGCTTTCTCTGGTTCAGTGAAAGCGGCGGCGAACTTCTTCACCGGGACCAGGCCTTCGACCTGTTCGTACGGTTCGGTGGACAGTACGTCCAGGCCAATATGGTTGCTGGTCTGGCGAGGTTTTGGCTGAACCCTCTCAATTTTCTGCTGGTCTATCTGGTGCTCGAAGCCGTGGTTCGCTGCATGGCGGCGTTGGCCAGCGGACAAATGATCCCCACGTTGCCCCTGGTCGCAGTCG
>Ga0207659_10001134_pt1 | contig 15808 bp, 15 predicted proteins | sample KBSM43metaG_FD_184330 | JGI IMG/M metagenome (GOLD analysis project Ga0207659, IMG submission 184330) | Miscanthus rhizosphere microbial communities from Kellogg Biological Station, Michigan, USA - KBS M4-3 metaG (SPAdes) (version 2) | ecosystem: Host-associated > Plants > Roots > Rhizosphere >...
ATTCGATTCGGCAGGGTGGAAGTGCAGCGTCCAATCCCTTCTCCCTGCGGGCGATGAACTGGATCACCGCCTGGACAATTTTTGCGGCACACCCGATGGGCACGGGTCTCAATAGTTATGGAGTCATGTATTCGCAATACATGCTTCCGGGCGCAAATGCGACACAGTACGCGCACAACACGCCACTTCAACTGCTCTCCGAACTGGGTTATCTGGGGGTGATTGGCGGAGCCGCGGTGTTGCTGCTGATGATGGGCGCGTGGCACCGTGGGGAGATGCGGCGGCTTTCTCCTTATCTCCTGGTGGCCCTCGTTGTCTGGACCGCCCACAACCTCATCGATATTGATGTTTATTTCCCAAGCGTCGGGATTATCGGAGCCGCGATACTTGGCACCTTGATGAGAAGGCCTTCAGTTGTGCCCCAGCCTCCCGCAAAAGCGGGCACCTTTGCCCTTGTAGCGATGGGCGTCGTCACACTGGTTTTTTCCGGTCTCTCAATGGTCACCAGTGAGCTTCAGGTCCGTGCACAGGGCGAGTATGAAGAAAACAAGGTTCAGGTGGCGGCGGAAACGCTCGAACTGGCCAAGGCGATCATGCCTTACAACTCGAGCCTGTTTCATGACTCGGGCGACATCAATCTGAATCTCTATCATTCGAAACACGACTACAAGTATCTGGATGTGGCGACGCGATCGTTTCAGCGCGCCATTGCACTGAGCCCCAACAAAGTCGGCCCGCATATCGGGCTGAGTCTGTGTCTTTCATCCGCGAATCGTGTTGAAGACGCGCGCGCCGAGCTCCGTGTCGCCGAACGTCTTCATCCTGACAGCACCTACATTCAGGCAGTCGCACGGCTTCTTGAAAAGAGAAAGCCGGGAATCGCCAATCTAAAGTGAACTGAACCTGATAGAATCGTCGGCCATGAAATCGATGGCCGCTGTTCTGGCTCTCGCTGCGTTGCTTCAGCAGGCTCCCCCTCAACCGGGACCGGAGCGCGTTCAGAAACTTGTTTTGAACGTCACGGACCCCACGGGGCGATACATCCTCAACCTCAGGCAGGCGGATTTGGTTGTCGAAGAGAATGGAATGGAGCGGAAGATCACCGGTTTTATGGAGGGATCGGACACCCCGATCAGCCTCGGCCTGCTCATCGACAAGAGCCTGAGCATGCGGCTTCCGCTGTATGTAGAGGGGAAGCAGCCCGTTCCCGCAGCAATACTCGCGGCGAACCGAATTGGCCGCGCTGTCGTCAAGCTGATGAAGCCGCAGGACGAGTTTCTGCTGATGACCTTCGATGAAAAGCTTCAGGTGCGCCAGAACTTCACGCAGGATCGCAAGAAGATCGAAGACCAGTTGCAGAAGCTCAATGAAGTCGGCAACGCAACGCATCTTTACGAGAACGTGGTCAACGCGCTCGAGAAGATGAAAAAGGCCAAGTACAAGCGCCGCGCGCTGCTCGTCATCACCGATGCCTACGACACGAGTGGGAAAGAACTTGAAGATCTGCGGGCCAAAATCGCCGAACAGGAGATCCAGGTTTTTACGTGCGGAGTTCGCTCGGTATCCGAAGAGTTGCCGAATCCGAATGCGGAGCCTCTATTTCAGCTGGTTTTGCGTGTGCTCTCTGTCGATACGGGAGGTCTCTCCCTCGTTGTCGATCTTCCCGAGCTTCAGACCACGCTCAGCATCGAAGAGATCATCGCGTTCTCCCAGATCATGACAATGGAGCTTCGCGGCCAGTACACGCTCACATACAACACGGATCAGACCGGTCCTCTTGCAAGCCGTTTCGTCCGCGTACGATCCAGCACCATCCCTCAGCTTCGAATCCGGCTTCGCAGGGACGCAGACGAACCGCTGGCCAGGCCTTCCAAATAGCCGACTACAAGAAGGGGTTGCTAATTTTTGCGAGCGTAGTAACCCGACTTAGTCCAGGCGGATAGTTTTGGCGAACCTTCCGGAGAGCTGACTTTCACTTTGACGCCCCGACGCTTCCCATCGTGTTCGGGGCGAGTGGACTTGAATCCGATCAGATATTGAGTCTTCAGCCCGCGTGCGATCTCGGCGGTGAGAGCTTCCACGCCTCGTGCAGCGTTTGGAGCATTTGAAAAGCGCCCGCCGGTCAACGTCGCAACATCGCCCAGGACGATAGCGTCCCGATTCACGAACTCCGATTCCTCATCCGTAACGTCGTCCACCACAAACAGAGTGAAGACCTGAACGCTCTCCTTAATGGCGAATGTCTTCAACATGTCTTCCGTCGTTCTCTTGTTGTTGTCGGTGCAGCACCGGTCACCGCCTGATGTAATCACGACGAGCAGGCGCCGGTGGTTCGCGGCTTCCTTAATTACAGAGAGCCCAACGTAAACGCCGTCATACAGCGCAGTTTCTCCTATCGACGGAAAATTGAGCGGCACGTTCTTCACATCGGTGGTAAAGGGCAAGACCACGTCAGCGAAATCCGAAATGCGCACGATGAAGAACTCATCGCGAGGGTCCTTGCCTTTGAGAAAGCTTTGGGCGGCTTCCTTGAGCACCAGAACCTTGTCATTGGTGTTCATGCGCTCGCTGGAATCGAAGATAAAGCCGACGCTAATGGGCGAGGAGTCTTCAAAAAAATAGGAAATCTGCTGCTCGACGCCGTCCTCGAGAACCTGGAATCGGTCGCGGGAAATTCCCGAGACCGAATTGTTCTGAGGTCCAGTCACGTTTACGGTGAGAAGCACGGTGTCTGGATCCGTGACCGGCGGCAGTCTTGGCGAAGCCGTGTTTGAAGTCGTGTTCGTTGTTGCGGGCTCGGCTCCACGCGAAAACGTCCCACCAGGCTGAATCGGTATACCTCCGCCCCGCTGAGCCTCAAAGGAGCCAATGAGAGCAAGCACCGAAACCAGCGCAGCGATGAAGCAGAAAAACCTGGACAACATGAATGCGGGAGATTATGTCAGCGTCTGGATTGTGAAGCCAGTGCTTACTGGTAGTGGGCTACTTTGGAATCAAGCAGCAACTTGTCCCCCTAAGGTAAGGGGACAGCGCGATCAAAGATCGCGCGAGAGGGGGTTCCCAAGCCGCATTCCTGCAAGGTTTGCTCGACACCCGTCGACACAATCGTGCCGTCTGTGTTTCACTGTTACTGTTCTGATGAGTATATCCACGACTGGCCGCGTGCTTGTGACCACACACCCTTTCGGAGAAATCGACCGGGATCCGATCACGCTTCTCGAGACCGAAGGCATCCCTTTCACTCCGAACCCATTCCGACGACGGTTCACGGAAGAAGAGCTTGCCGCAATGATTGGACCCTACGAGGCATTGATCGCGGGGACCGAACCGATCACAGAAGCGATCCTGAACAAAGCCGAGAACCTCCGCCTGATTGCACGCGTCGGAATTGGTCTCGATAGCGTGGCTCTTAACGCGGCGCGGCGCCGCGGGATTGCCGTCACCTACACGCCGTCAGCACCATCACCGGCTGTTGCGGAACTCACAATCGGCCAGATGCTGGCTCTGCTTAGAAAGACTGTGGCGGTTGACCACGAAATTCGCGACGGAGCATGGCACCGCCGGATCGGAAGACGACTCGCACTGATGACCGTTGGCATCATCGGCGTCGGCAGAATCGGCAGGCTGGTCATCGGCCATCTCAAAGGCTGGAGTCCGCGAGTTCTTGCCAACGACCTCAAGCGCGATCCCGATTTTTCAAAGCAATCCGGATGCGTCTGGACAGACGTGGACACAATCTATCGCGAAGCCGACATTATCTCCCTGCACGTCCCGCTGACCACGCGAACACGTGGAATGATCGGAGAGCGTGAACTGGCCATGATGAAACCTGACGCCATCCTGATCAACACGGCGCGAGGCGAACTGATCGATGAAGCGGCACTGGCTAAAACCCTTCGTAAGCGACCGGCATTTTCTGCTGCGCTGGATGTCTTTCACGAAGAACCCTATTTCGGAGAGCTCGCAACTCTAAACAATTGCGTTCTCTCCTCACATATAGGATCTACTACGCGCGACTGCCGCCTTCGCATGGAACTTGAGGCCGCGCAGGAGGTCGTGCGCTATTTCAGAAAAGAGCCCTTCGCGATTCCCGTGCCCGAAGAAGAATATTTGAACGAGTCTGCCGAGAACTCCCTATAGCAAAAAACAGAGTGCGGTTACCCTTGTCATCGTGACGCTGCTATCCATCCTCGTATCGGACATCCTGCCGATCTTCGCAATTGCGCTGATTGGATTTCTCCTCGAACGACGTGTTGCCGGCAGCGTTCGAACGCTTTCGGCCATTACCTTCAACGCACTTTCGCCCTGTCTGGTCTTTAATCAGCTTGTCACGTCGCGTCTGAGCGGATCCGAAGTCGGCAAGATGGCTCTCTACTGCGTCATGCTGACTGCCGGTATGGGAATGGCCGGATGGCTTTCGTCAATGATGCTTGGCCTCGAGCGCAAAGCGCTCAGCAGCTTTCTTCTTGTGGTGTTGTTTTCAAACAGCGGGAACTATGCCCTGCCGCTCATCCTGTTTGCCTTCGGTCCCGAGGCGCTTGCGCACGCCAGTGTATATTTCGTGACCAGCGCCATCCTTGTCTACACGGTGGGAGTCTTTATTGCTGCCAGAGGAGGACAGGACCTGGGCGGCGCCGCCAAACGCCTGCTTCGTGTTCCGGCGCTTTATGCACTGGCGGCGGCAGGCATCCTCTCGCTTCTTCACGTCACAGCACCAAGAGCGCTCATGAGGCCGGTCGGAATGCTCAGTGACGCGGCATTGCCCATGATGCTTCTCATCCTCGGGATGCAGCTGAAGCGCGCCGTAGTTCCCCATCGTCCCAGGGTCGTCGGGACTGCCGTCGCTCTTTCACTGATCGTGTCCCCGTTAATCGGTTTCGGCCTTACGCTGCTGCTGGGTTTCTCGGGTGCAGCGCGCGCGTCCGCGATCACGCTTGCGTCTATGCCCGCCGCGGTGGTCACCACGGTCCTCGCCCTGGAATTCGATCTGGATTCCAGTTTCGTGACGAGCACCGTATTCGTGTCAACGCTACTCAGCCCGCTGACACTTGTGCCCATTATTGCCTGGCTTCGCTGAGTGAATTGAAGATAGGGTCGACACAACAATGTCGCCTGTGTTCCACTTGTTTTCGTGTTTGAAAGCAGGCGACATTAGTCGGCAGACTCCGAATGCGAATCCTGATCCTCAACCTGGACTACCCGGGATTTCTCTCTTCACTGTATTCGCAACATCCCGGCCTGGAACGCGCGTCTTACGCCGAGCAGCTCAAAGTGCGCGTCGAGAGCCTGTTCAACGTCGGCGACTTTTACTCGAGAAACCTTGCTTCGCTCGGCCACGAGGCGTGGGACCTTCACATCAATAATGAAATCCTGCAGGGTACCTGGGCCCGGGAGAACTCTGAAGGGCGAGTGTCCGCTCCCAGTTCCGGACTGAAGAGCCTGCGGGACAAGGTCCGAGAGCATCGCTCCAACCCGCTCGTGCGCGCCATCAAGCCGCTGCTCCAGCCGTTCGCGTCAAAGTTGAACGGCAAGCAGACTCTGCTCACCATACTCGCCGCACAGATTCGGCATTATCGGCCGGACATCATTCTGAACCAGTCCGTCCAGTGGGTACCGGACGGATTTCTGTCGGATTTCAGGCCGTCCGTAAAGCTCATCGTCGGCCAGATTGCCTCGCCCCTGAGCCCCGACAAGAAGCTGATCGACTATGACCTCATGGTTTCTTCACTTCCCAATTTCGTGAACCGCTTCCGCAGTCAGGGACTCAGCGCGGAACTCGTGCGACTGGCGTTTGAGGACACGATTCTCGAAACACTTCCGCGCAGCTCGCCTTCGGTCGATGTCTCGTTCGTCGGAACACTCTCGGCCGATCATGAAAATCGACGCGCTCTGCTTGAGACTGTGGGAAAGAGTTTGAACCTGGGCATATGGGGCCGGATGGATTCCGCGTGGGCGCCGGATTCACCGGTCCGCCGGTACCATCGTGGAGACGCCTGGGGAAAAGAGATGTACAGCATCCTGCAGAGATCGAGAATTACGCTGAACTACCATATCGATCTCGCGGAGAACTACGCCAACAATCTTCGTCTCTTTGAGGCGACGGGAGTCGGCACGCTCCTGCTGACAGACAGCAAGAGCAACCTCCACGAATTGTTTGAACCGGGGAAGGAAGTGGCCGTCTATCGCACGCCGGAAGAGTGTGTCGAGCTTGCTCGCTATTACGTCGAGCACGAAAGCGAGCGTGACGCTATCGCCAGGGCCGGCCAGAAAAGAACGCTTCGCGACCACACCTACAGGCTTCGAATGCAGGAACTGTCTGCCCTCCTTGAGCGTCAACTCAGGCTGCAGACATCGGGAGCGACTAGCATCTCATGCTAGATCTGATTTCGTCTGGTAAGCTCCATCCAATCCTGGTCGACATCGGCGCTGCAGGCGGCGCGCCGGAGATCTGGCAGCCGATCGCCTCGCAATCCATTTATGTAGGTTTCGATCCCGATCTGCGGGATATGACAGACTCCGTGGGCGGTGAGTTTCACCGCAGGTTCATCCTCAATAAGGCCGTCACAAGCGATCCCCTGCAGACTGAAGTCGAGTTCTATCTGACCGATTATCCTCACTGTTCCAGCACACTGAAGCCAGACCTCGCGTCCGTCTACAACTACTCTTTCCATGACTACTTCGTCACGAACAGGAAGGCTCGCGTTCCGTCTATCTCGCTCGATGCGGCGCTGGACCAGCTGGAGCTGGATCGCATCGACTGGATGAAACTGGATACGCAGGGCACGGATCTTCGGATCTTTCGATCTCTCAATGATTCCATGAGATCGCGAATGCTGGCTCTCGATATTGAACCTTCGCTGATCGACACGTATCAGGGAGAAGATCTCTTCATCGACACGCACCGGTACCTGGTCAGCAACGGTTTCTGGCTCTCTCATATGAACGTTCTGGGTGCGGGAAGAATCCGGCGGTCCACTCTCGAGGAGGTTGTGCCCAGCGCGCCGGTCCAGCAGATCTTCGCGCATCGAAAGCTAAGCAGAACTCCTGCATGGTGTGAGACGCGGTATTTCCGAACCCTCGAGTCTCTCGCGCAACGAGATGCCTGCAGGAATGACTATGCGCTGCTGTGGACATTCTCGATGCTTGCAAAGCAATGGGGATTCGCCATGGATGTGGCTCTGGAGTATCGAAAGTTATTCGGTGATGATGAAGTGGTCGCCACAATGCAGCGAAAAACGAAAGCGCACCTCAAGGTTCCGTTCCGTTATTCGATGATTGCCACGGCCAAGCGAGTTCTCCCAGATGGCGTGCAGAACGCGCTGCGCCGCGTTGTTGGCCTCATGAAATGAAGGTCCTCCTGCTCACTCGGTATGGCCGAACGGGAGTGACCAGCAGAATCCGCTTTCTTCAATACCTGCCATACCTCAAGAGTCACGGGGTCGAGGTCCACGTAGCTCCTTTCCTCGAAGACGACTACGTTGCCAGTCTGTACAAGGGAAACAGAAGCATTAAGGCCATCGCCGCCGCCTATTGGCGCCGCCTGAAGCAACTGCTTGGCGCAGGAAACTACGATCTGCTCTGGATCGAGAAGGAACTGATTCCATGGATTCCCGCAATCCCTGAACGCGTGGTTGGATCGTACGTCGTCGACTACGATGATGCGGTGTTCCATAACTATGATCTTCACGCCAGCAGTCTCGTACGCTTGATCCTGGGCAACAAGATCCGCAGCGTCATGTCGCGAGCGCGAACGGTTGTCGTCGGCAACGAGTACCTGGCGGAATATGCGCGTCAGGCCGGCGCTGCGGATATTCAATTCGTCCCCACGGTTGTGGATCTGGAACACTACCCTCCTCCAGAGTTCGTGCAGCGCGAAACCTTCACGATTGGCTGGATCGGCACACCATGGACGGCACGCTATCTTCCCGCCATTGCGCCTGCGCTGAAGGAAGTCTGCTCGAGAGGCAACGTTCGCATCGTGCTCATCGGTTCTGGCGAAGTAAACCTGGGTGTGCCCGTGGAGGTACGCGCATGGTCGGAGACTACCGAAGCGCGCGACATTGGCGAAATTGACGTTGGCATCATGCCGCTACCCGACGAGCCATTCGAGCAGGGAAAGTGCGGCTACAAGCTTCTTCAATACATGGTCTCTGGACTGCCCGTTGTGGCGTCGCCTGTCGGCGCAAACCGAAAGATTGTCGATGAAGGGACGACGGGACATCTGGCCGGCACGCACAACGAATGGGTACAGGCGCTGGAGCGGTTAAGGGAAAACCCTGCAATGAGGCTGAAAATGGGGAAGGAAGCGCGCCTCAGAGTAGAGCGCACTTACTCGGTGCAGGCTCAGGCTCCCCGCATCCTCGAAGTCCTGGAGAAAGCACGGCGCGCAAGCCATCCCAGGTCACCCTGAACTGTGTACCAGCAAAGCCTGCGGGCAAAGCTGAAGCTGCGGATCAGCGTTCCTCCGGCAGAGTTGAATGGGAATGGAAGATACCTCTCCCGGATGCGAGCGTTCTCCTCGCGCGAAACATGGAGAATCGTGGATGTCTTCGAGGTTTCGTGGACTCTGAAGCCCGCCAGAAAAGCGCGCTCAAACGCGAACCTCGCCCTGGTCATTGCGATTCGGACGAATAAATCGTTGTCCATGTCGAAACGGAATTCCGGATTGAACCCGCCGACTCCGCGAACCACGTCTGTCTTCCAGAAGGTGCAGGGCTGATGAAGAAAGAATCCACCGTAGAGATATCCCCAGCGCATGAAGGGAGTGTTCCTGTGCTCTTCCAGGACCTTGTCGCAGGCGTCGATCCTGTAGAGATTCCCGTACACCACGTCGAGATCCGGCTGTCTGGCGAACCGGAATGCAACGCGCTGGACAGCGCCCTGCATATACACATCGTCGGAATTGAGGTATGCGGAAATGCATCCCGAGACCCGGTTCAACCCTTTTTGGATGGCGTCAGCCTGACCATGATCCGGCTCACTCACCCAGTGCGTGATCCACTTTTCATATTTGCGGATGATATCAAGGCTGCCGTCGCTGGAGCCGCCGTCGATGACGAGGTACTCCAGATCCGAATATCCCTGCAGTAGCACCGAACGGATTGTTTCTTCAATGAATTGAGCCTGATTGAACGATGGAGTGATGATGCTGATGCGAGGCCATTGTTTCCCGTCAGGGGACGCCGTGGCTAGCGGCGGTGTCTCCACAGTCCACGGCCAGCCGGTCTTGCCGGCCGGAGGCGCGGGGAGTTCATCCAATGTCGGACTTCGCACCACTCAATTAGGCAATGCGGACAAACCGAATGGCAAGCGGATCCCGGCTCGTTCGTGCAAGGTTTCAAACAAGGAGTCCCTAAACTAGAATCCGTGTTGAACGATGAAAGCATTCCGCAGAATCGACTTCAACTGGCTGATCGTGGAAATCCACAATAAGTTCTTCAGAACCATTCAGCCTAACCTTGCAGGTGTTGTCGTCGACCTGGGATGTGGCCGAATGCCTTATCGTCGAGAAATCATACCAGGGCTGCAAATACATTGGCGTGGATTGGCCCAATTCCCTTCACGGTGTCACACCCGATGTCGCGAGCGATCTCAATGCCGGCGTCGATCTCCCCACCGCGTCTGCCAACGTCGTGATGAGTATTTCAGTCCTTGAGCATTTGCATTGTCCTGCAACGATGCTGTCGGAGTCGTGGAGAATTCTTAAGCCGAATGGACATTTATTTATCCAGGTGCCCTTTCAATGGCATGTCCATGAAGCGCCATTCGATTACTACCGCTTTACTTCTCATGGACTCGAAAGGCTCCTTAATGAATCCGGGTTCGAGCAGATCGAGATTACCGCCAACGGCGGCTTCTGGACGACGTGGGTCTTGAAGTTCAACTATCAATCCACACGCTGGATCCGGGGGCCCAGGCCCGTCCGATGGATTGCGCGTCTTGCCCTGATCCCGATCTGGTTTCTGGACCAGACACTCGCCACGACACTGGACCGGCTGGACTTCAATTCCGGAGAAGCCCCCAGTTACACTGCCGTCGCACGAAAACCGGGAAGTCTGAATGGGAGCGTGGAGAAAACCGCGTGAACGCTGTGCCGGGGATGCAACTGGAACAGATTGGTTGCCCGCTGTGTGATTCAACAGACCACAATGAGTGGGCACAGGAGAACGGCTATACTGCCGTTAAGTGCCGCGGTTGCGGCCTGGTCTATGTGAATCCAAGGCCTCCGCTGCAGAGGATTTCCGAAGCCTCCCAAACCGGTGTACACCAGACAACCGCTGGTGATCTCACCGTGACGTTCAGCAGGTCCGAGAAAAAGATCCAACATTATCGGAGCATCATTCAGGGAATGTTTGCCGCAGAGATCACCGCAGGCAAGGCCTTCAGCTGGCTTGACGTCGGGGCGGGCTATGGCGAATTCGTCGAGGCTGTCCTCCAGGTGCTGCCACACGGCAGCACCGTGTGCGGCATCGAACCGATGAAACTCAAGGTGGAGAGCGCCAGGGCGCGCGGCATTCCGATCGTCGATACGCCACTCTCTCGGCTGGAAGGCCGGTTTGACGTCATCTCATTGATCAATGTCTTTTCACACATCCCGGACTTCAGTGCGTTCCTGCGCGAGATTGCCGGCCACTGTGACCCGCAGGGCATCCTGTTTCTTGAAACAGGCAATGGTGGAGAAATCGACAGGAAACAGTATCCGGACGTTCTGTATCTTCCAGACCATCTGGTCTTCGCCGGCAAAAAGCATGTCGAGATGTTTTTGCAAAAGGCCGGATTCCGTACCGAGATGGTTCAGGAACAACGAATCGATGTGACGTCTTCTCTCGCCAGGCGCGTCATCAAGAGCTTCCTGAAAGGACGCCCGCCATTCTCACCATTCCGCACAGTGTTTTTCAAAGCCCGGCAAAACGGCAAATAAGAAGCGGGTGGCAGAACCACCCGCTTTAGGTAGACGCAGACTAGAGAGCAGTTGTCTATTGAAATTCCTCGATGCTGAGGAAGTTCCCAATGTTGTTCCAGCCAGACAGGCATTCTGTTGCGCTGGCCATCCGAAGGTTGTCCACGCGCACTGTGTGGGCACCGGAAGGCACATTGAGACTCCATGCGACGTGCGCCCCGTTGTGCATTCTCCAACCGAAGCCGGATTCGACGTCCGCGTCCGAGAAGAACGCCACGACATTCCCATCCAGCATGAAGCGCCACTGGCAGCCGTTATAGCTCTGAGACTTCGTGCCAAGGGTGTCCTGATAGGTGATTCGCAACTTCGACGTATCCGAAGCCTTGTTGATCGTCACCGACCGGCCCGGAAGCGTGAACCACGCACCGGCCGCCTGAGCTGTGGTCAGGCGAACATCCGGAAGCGACGTCGCAATCGCGAAGTTCAACAGGGCAGAATCGCCCTTCGGGCCTTGGGGACCCATAGCGCCAGTGTCACCCTGGGGACCCTGAGCACCCTGAGGGCCCTGGGGACCCTGCGCTCCGGTTGCTCCAGGTTCGCCTTGCGGACCCGCAGGACCTTGAGGACCCGCAGGGCCGGCAGGACCCTGTGCGCCCGCAGGGCCGGCAGGACCCTGTGCGCCATCCGCTCCAGCCGGACCTTGTGGGCCGGCGGGGCCCGCAGGACCTTGAGGACCCGCAGGGCCGGCAGGACCCTGAGCGCCAGCGGGGCCCGCGGGACCCTGAGGTCCCATGGGACCCATCGGGCCCATAGGACCCACGGTACCCGTGTTTTGTGTGCCAACCTGTCCCGGCGCGCCGAGCGACCAGTGGGCCGCCACCTCGGAGCGCCCGCACTTGCCATTTACTCCTACGATCTCAACTCGACCGTTCTCCTTGTGAACACAAGCGTGGATCGTATTCGGGTCAAAGTTCCCCTCATGTGCTTCGGCATCCACCTCAGCAATAAGGATTACTCCGGCTATTGGCAGTAAAGCAGTGGCAACTGCAAGAGATCGTTTGAACGAAGACAATAGCCGCAGACATACAGAAAAGTTCCCTTCCATGGGTCCCTCCATAAAACTCGTGCGCCTACAATTAGAGATGCAAGACTTTGGCGGGAGTCGGCATAACCCATCCTGGGCCAGTAACCACCCGATTCAGCCCACCGAGCTTGCGAGGGAGACTATGGGGCGGGGACACCTGGTCGTCAATACCTAGGTGCCCCTGTCCCAAAGGGCCAAACGTCAAAAAGTTGACACATTATCCAAGCGATTTGAGCTATTGATCTTCCAGCGTTGTCCCGCCAATGTCCCCATGTCAGAGTCGGCTTCGTGAACAAGAGCCTATTGGAAACGACCGACAAGTCCAGCACTCGCCGGATACCCCTTCAATCCCCATTCATTACAGACGAGGACCGGGGATCGGTGTTCGAAGCGATTTCTTCGGATCAGATCGCGGGCAGTGGCCCTGTTTGCCAGCAGGTCGAAGCAGAGATCTCCCGGATGACCGGTTCCCGGTATGTGTTTCTCACGACCTCGTGTACGCATGCCCTGGAGCTGGCCGCACTGAGCCTCAATTTGAAGGCGGATGACGAGGTGATCCTTCCGAGCTTTACGTTTACATCTACGGCAAATGCATTTCTGCTCAGAGATGCCAGACTGATCTTCGCGGATATCAATCCCGCTACATTCAACCTGGATCCTGAGGACGTGAGGAAGCGGATCACTCCGCGGACGAAAGCAATCGTCCTGGTGCATTACGCCGGCATGCCCTGCGAGATGGACGCTTTCAGAGACATCGCCCGGACGCACGGGATTGCGCTTGTCGAAGATGCAGCCCAGGCGGTGGATGCACGGTATAAAGGACGACACCTAGGCACCATCGGCGACATTGGCTGCTTCAGTTTTCACTCCACCAAGAACATCACATGCGGCGAAGGCGGCGCATTCCTCACCAATGACGCCAAAATCGCCGAACGCGCCGACGTCATGCGGGAGAAAGGAACGAACCGGCACGCGTTCCTCCGCGGAGAAATCGATCGCTACAGCTGGATAGACTCCGGAAGCAGCTATGTTCTTTCCGATCTGCTTGCTGCACTGCTGCGGTCTCAACTAGCCAACAGAGCGACCATCAAGTCGCTTCGAAAGAGAATCTGGCACCGGTATCTCGATGCGCTGCGGCCGCTGCGGGATAGGCATAGCCTCACGCTCCCCTCGATACCGACCGGAGCAGATCCGAATTACCATCTCTTCCCTTTCCTCGTCAGCGGCCATCAACGACGTAATGAGGTTCTCGATTGTCTGCATCAGGACGGCATTGGCGCGACTTTCCACTATGTGCCGCTGCATTCCGCTCCGTGCATGGTGAAACGCGGAGGAACGGTTGACAACCTCCCTGTCACAACGATGGTCAGTGAACGGTTAATCCGTCTGCCATTGTTTCCGGGGCTGCGGGACGGAGACGTCGAGCGCGTAATAGCAAGCGTCGTCCGGGCACTCGGTCGATAGGAGACGCGCCTACTGTTGCTCGGTGAAAAAACCGCGAAACATGCGCAACTGGTCTCCATTGATGAGGAAGTTCAGAACAAAATAGGCAACTGCGCCAACAGCGACATCGACAATCAAGAGTGGCCACCCTGTCAGGACGGTGGAAACGGCCCTGCTTGTGGCAACTACGAGAAGCGCCATCAGCGACGCGCTCACGAATGGCGCCCAAAGAACGCCAAGGCTGTCCTTCACTTTCAATCCGATCAATCGCAGAGGAATCGCCATGCCGGGATAAGCCAGGGCCAGAGACGCTGCCCCGTAGCAAGCGGCAACGCCGGTTGGTCCCCATGACAGCCCCACTACGAACGAGGTGACGACCACCACGGCCGCAAAGAGTCCCCATTTGAACATGAGCGCTGTTTGATTCTTCGCGATGTATATCGAGCCCGCCGTCGCAACGATCGACTGAAGAAGTCCCACAGGCGCAAAGATCATCAATATGGGAACGATCGGCAACCATTGCTCACCGAAAGCCGCATCGACAAATGGCCGGGCAACCGAGAAAATGCCTGCCATCACGGGAAATGAAATCAGTGCAATGGCGCCGATAGACGCAAGATAGCCCCGCCGGAACCGCGCGTCATCCGCCTGTATCTTCGAGAACGCCGGCAAAGTGACGCGGGTGATCACGGCGCTGAGGTTCTGCAACGGGAACATCAAGACCCTGTAGGCCATGGAGTAATAGCCGAGCTCTGTCTTGCCCAGCACGGAGCCGATGAGCATGTAATCAGCGTTCCTGGCGAAGTAATTCACGATGTTAAAGCCGGTCAGATAGCCGCTGAATCCAACGATGGACCGGATTTCCGTAAGACTCACCTCGAAACCCGGCCGCCACACCGACTTCTTCCAAACGCCCGCGGCTGTCGCAGCCAGCATCGCCAGTGTTTGAAAGACGAGAGCCCAGATACCGCCGCCCGCCAGCGCAACAGCGATACCCACGATGCCGCCCAGGGCAGTTGAGAACATTTCGATTCGCGCGAGGGTCTCGAATCTCATGACCTTTTCGAGAAGAGCCCTTTGCAGAGCCACCAGACCCGTTACCGGAAACGAAAGGGACAGAACTATCAAAACAGGAACAAGCCTTGGCTCGTCATTGATCAATGCGACTACCGGGGACGCCACAGCCACGACTGCCATAGCGATCACACCAACGGCGATGTTGATCCAGAACAATGACGACAGGAACCCGGGTGGATGGTTCGCTCTCTGAATGATCGCCGCGGAAGTTCCAAGATCACTCAGCAGAATCACAAAACCGGTGAACACGGAAGCCATCGTAACGATGCCGACATCGTCCGGAGACAGCAACCGCGCGAGGATGATGGTAACGGCCAGTTGTGACGCTTTGGAAAACGCGGACCAGCGAGTCGCATGGACAACAGACTTCGTCAGTGTCATGGAGTGTTTTGCGCTGCGACACCGCTCGGCTTGCTGCGGAATCGCGCCGCTGCGCGAACAGCCGGCGAGCCCGAAAGCAGGGAGTTCTCTTCATAGCGGCCCGACTTCACAACAGAACCAATCGCAATGAAAGAATCGCGTCCGAGCCAGACACCTGGAAGAATGACCGCGTTTATCGCGACACCAATATTGCCTTCCAGGGTAACGGGCCCGCAAACCATGCTCTGCCGCTCGTGCTCCACCATGGATCCGAACGAACATGAGCGATCTCCGGGATCGTCATCGAACCGGAAGTGGTGTGAAAACGCGTAGACTTTCACGGACGGCGAAAACGTGCAGTCGTCACCGATATGAACACCTCCCTCGATACCCGAAATAATCGAAAACGCTCCGATGTGAACATTGCTGCCGATATGTACCTCTCCGGGACGGGCAAAGCTCAAGACCTCCAGTTTTTTTGTTCGTCGCGCTGATCGGTCGCGTCCGGCAAGAATCATGACACCACGATCGATCCAGCTGTTGTCCGCAATCGAAACGTATTCAGGAGACTGGAAGTAGACGCCGCAATCGATCCGTGTCTTTCTCCCCAGATGTTTGAGCCTCCGTTTCCAGTAGTTCGACCGAAGACGAAACCCCGCCGCTCCAGGCATATCCTGGATCATCCACAACCAAAGACTGTCAATCACGCTGAGAAATCGGCGCATCGTTTAAGGCAGAGTCGGCAAGTTCAGGCAGCGCTCCACGGCTATTGTGGCATTGGGACATTCCGGCATCACTTTTCTCAGGGGATGCAACTCTCCGGTGAACCAGTGGCCCGGCAGAACTTCAAACTGTTTCAGGCACCAGGCGACGTCATACTTTCTCCCGGGCGGAACAATCACAGGATAGCGAAGAAAGACCGGCGTTGAATCTTCGATAACAGT
>Ga0207659_10001139_pt1 | contig 15793 bp, 16 predicted proteins | sample KBSM43metaG_FD_184330 | JGI IMG/M metagenome (GOLD analysis project Ga0207659, IMG submission 184330) | Miscanthus rhizosphere microbial communities from Kellogg Biological Station, Michigan, USA - KBS M4-3 metaG (SPAdes) (version 2) | ecosystem: Host-associated > Plants > Roots > Rhizosphere >...
CTCAATTCCCCGTGATCGATGTGAAGAGTGGTGGATCCGTGCAAGGGCTGATCGCGGCGTTGAACGATATCCTCGAGAGGACGGTCTACCGGCATCAGGGCGAAGGCGGTACCTACATCGTGCCCGGCCATGGCTACCTGGCCGACGAGCACGAAGTCGTCGAGTACCGCGACATGGTCGTCATCGTCCGCGATCGGATCAAAGCCTTGATCGAGGCCGGTGCGACCCTGCAACAGGTGAAGGCCGCTCGTGTGACAGCCGACTACGACACACAGTTCGGCGTAAACACGGGGCCTTGGACAACCGACATGTTCATCGAGGCGGTGTATAGCAGTCTGAAAGCCGCCCCGGCGAAACGCTGACGGAGCGTGAGGGACTGGACGTCACCTGTTCCGGGAGCATCGTCGTTGCGCTCCATGAGCGCTTTGAAAAGCCGCACGAGATCGCTCGACGGCGGGCAAGGCTTACTCTCATCAGCATCCTTGAATAACTCGTCCAGTGCCGTTCATTTCTCCTTGAACTGTTCCGCCACCTTCTGCACCTCCGATGCGGCGTTCATCATCTCCATGAGGTCGGTTGTCGGTGGGATCTGGACGAACTGCACCTTATCGAGGGCTACCCACGGGCGGGTGTAGGCCCTGGGATCGTCGAGCGTAACGGTAAGCTCCAGTCTCTTCTCGCTGATGCGATGCCAGCGTTCCTCGACGCGGAGCTCGCTGCTGTGTGGATTGCCGGCGTTGTCCAGCCACGTCCGTTCGTCGGTTCCGTTCGAGTTGACGACGAAGGTGTAGTCGTCGTCCCATCGACCAACCGAGTAGCCATACCACCGTGGATCCGGATCGCCGGGGAGCTGCCGGCTATCGGTCCAAATGACCCGCCACCGTCGTTCCCACATGAACAGCGCCACCACCGATTGTGGCGTGTGCAGGAACTGCACGTGGCGTAGCTCGAACAACAGTTGGCGCGGATAACCGCCCGGGTCGCCCATCGTCGAGAGCGGATCGTTGATCTGATCGGCTGGAACCTGCCTGATACCATCGCCGGATTTGTGCGTTCCACCTTTCTTCTGGCCCCACTCGGTCAGCGGCGCGGGGTTGCGGGCACCGCGGGCACCGATACCTCCGCGCGCAGGATCCCAGATGCCTGTGAGATCGCGGCGCGGAGCCGGGCCATCTGGCTCAACGTTCTGGGGAATCGCGCGCAACCCGGTATTGTTCCAGGGTTCCCACGTCACCTGCGAAAGCGGAACCGGAGGAGGTCCGCCGCGTCCAGGAGGGGCGCCTTGTTGCGCCGGCGCTTGAGCCAACGTCACCATTGAAAAGATCGCCAGCCCGACGCTGGCACTGATCAGGAGAGTGCATGCTCGTCGCATGGCGAGAACCTTCATTGCCGAGGAAGTGTCTGTCCGTCCGGCAGAACGACCGACCTCAGACGTCCGACCGCCGCACCGCTCTTGACCGGCGTGATCGTCACCGTCACCTGATCACCTGCTTTAAACGTTGTTCTTCGATAGCCGGCGGGAGTGATATCGGTCGGGTTTCCGAGCTCGAGATTCCAAACGCGGGCGGCGCCACTGTCGTCCTTGACGTCGACCTTCAAGAAGCAGTGCGGATTGGCCCAGAGCCATTCCGTGACTGTTCCTTTCATGGTGAGTGTTTTCTCATTATCGAAACTGGCCGCACCGTGATGCGCGACAAGCGGGGTTGAGAGAACGAGAAGCACGGCGGCAGCCAGCCGTCCACAGGTTGTCTTGTTCATGCGACACCTCCGACCCGTGATTACTTCCAGCTTTCCGACGCCTTGCGCAGCTTGCCATCGGGCGGCTGCTCGGTCAGCTCGATACGTCCGTAGACCGGATCGTTGATGTTGGCGAGAATACCACCCGTGAACGCACTTGGCGCACCGGGTTCGCTCACCATCAGTCCGCGCTGCCGAAACGTGGCGACTGTGCCCTTGATGTCCTGTGCCTCGAGGCCCCAATGGTTCAATCCAACCAGGCTTGGGTCCTTCGCCTGCTGCACCTCGAGAAACGTGTCTCGACTGATCTGGACGTAAGCCGATTGCCCGTTGGGGTTGCGAACCACCTCACGGAATCCGAGCTTGTCCTGGTAGAACTTCAACGCCTCGGAAAGGTCCTTCACCGCAATCGCGACGTGGTTCAAACGCACCGCAGGCTGGTCGGGCGGTATCTGAGCACGTGCCGTCTGAATCGCAGCCCCAACGAGTACGCCTGCAACGAACAAAACAAGACTCCGCATTGGCGCCCCTTTCACTTCAAAGACACCGGGCGTGATTCCTCTTGGATCTCTCGGGAGTCACACTTGTGTCAGCATTCGATGTGCGTATCGTAATCGTGTACAAACACAACGCGAAACTGATACAGGAAGTCCGGGGCAAGCACCTGTACTCGGCGTGGAAGTAAGGCGGAAAGCGCGGGAGGACGCAATGACCGTGGGCGCGAGGTCGGTCGCGAGGGCGACGGCGGTGACAGCCGCTCTGTGGCTGGCGAGTGCAGCCATCGTCGCACAGGGCACGTCCGATCGCCCGCAAATGGCCGAGGAGGTCTTCAAGAACGTTCAGCTTCTCAAAGGAATTCCCGTCGACCAGTTCATGGGAACGATGGGACTTTTTTCCGCGTCAACCGGCCTCAACTGCACCGACTGTCATCTCGACGAAAGCGGCGGAAACTGGGCGAAGTATGCCGACGACAACGCGCGCAAGCAGATGACTCGCCGCATGATGCAAATGGTCGACACCATCAATCAGACCAACTTTGGTGGCCGCCAGGTCGTCACGTGCTTCACGTGCCATCGCGGCGCATCGCGCCCCAGCGTCATGCCAAGCATCGATCTGCTGTACAGCAGCCCGCCCCCGTTCGAGCCTGGCGATCCCATCGCACCGGCGCGCGGCCAGCCCTCGGCCGACGCGCTCCTCGACAAGTACATCACCGCGCTCGGTGGCGCTGCACGCCTCGAGGAGCTGAAAGGCTTTACCGCCAAGGGCAGATATCTCGGGTACGACGATGCCGAGAAGAGCCCGATGGAGCTGTATGCCGCTGCGCCGGCGCGTCGAACTGTTGTCAGCCACACTGCGTCGGGTGATCTTGCGTGGGTCTTCGACGGTCAGTCGGGATGGGTGGCTGCCCCGCCCACCGATCGACCGCTGCCCGTTATCCCCGTGACTGGGCAGGAGCTCGAGGGACTCGCCATCGAGGTGCATGTGCACTTTCCGGTCGGGCTGAAACAGGCACTGACCAACTGGCGCGTGGGAGTTCCGACTGAAATCGACAACCGTGAGGTCAACGTGGTGCAGGCAACCACGCCCAAGGGTGGCACCGTCACGCTCTGTTTCGATGCGGAGACCGGGTTGCTCACACGGCTGGTCCGATTTTCGGCCTCGCCGGTCGGACGGCTCGTGACGCGGGTCGATTACGCTGACTACCGCGAGGTCGCCGGTGTGAAGATGCCGTTCAAATGGACAGTGAGCTGGTTGAATGGCAAGTCGATTTTCGAGATCGAGTCTGTGCAGCCCAATGTCCCCATCGATAACGCTCGTTTTGCGCGTCCGGCACCACCGAAGTAGCCGGACCGCGTGCCGCCACAATCATGAGCGTTGGAACACCTCCACGATGAGCGCTCGCACCCACTTGGCAGCAGCCTCCTTGTCGGAACGCGTAAGCCAGTACTGCATGACGGAATAGTCGGCACCGGGATCGGAGGCTCGTGATGCGCGCGGGAACGAGCTCGACGATGATTCGTTCCTGGCCTCGTCCCGTTGGATCGACACGGCGGCGAGCTCCTGATCAATCTGCACACCGGCCTCAACGTTACGCTGACAGCGGTCGGCGGAGCCTTCGTACCGACAACCGTGATGCTCGTTATCGGACTCGTACAGCCGTCCGGCACCGACTGCGTCACCACGACGAGCATGAACACCGCCGCAGCGGGTAGTGATGCGCCGACCTCACCAGATGAGACCGCGACGACGGCGTCAACCACGTCGAGTGTGGTGTTCGAGGGAACGCTCGGACAGGATCAGTCGCGCTTCTATGCTTTCACTGCCGCGCGAGCTGGAAGCGTGCCAGGCGATCCATCGCCACAATTCTTAACAATTCTGGCAGTCCCGGTTTCGCTGCTCTCTGTCAGAATCAGGCGCCTTCAACGATCTCGCGCATACGTGCAGGAGTGCTATGCCATCGAAGGTCCCTTCGGACTCCGCCCGCCGACTGCTCGCCCGAACCTGCCCTCGAATCCCGTCACATTCGGATAGGGAGCCATCGATGCAGAAACTGATTGTCGCAGTAGTGATAGGGCTCGGCGTTGTGGCCGGCCTGCCGGTCGAGGCGCAGGCACAGGCGACCGCCAAGCCCCAGTTCATCTGGAATCAACAGGAGCGCGAGGCAGTCGACGCGGTGAAGGCCTGGGTGAATGCGTGGTCGACGAAGGACCCGCAGCGCGTCGCAGAACTGATGGCCGACAACAGCGTGTTCCGCGCCGATCCCGCCGCGCCGATGAAGACCGGCCGCGAAGCGTTCGTGGCGCTGATTACTCCGCTCATGCCGCGCGTCGACAGCATGACGATCGACGAGATCTACGTGACGGGGACCGAATGGGATTCGGCCGTCATGCTCAAGCGGAGCGACAAGATGAGCGCAACCGCCGGCGCCGCGCTCGCCGGCCGGACCGTGACGGTCGCCGCCTTCTTCCGCGCGAAGAACAGAAAGATCACCGAGTGGCTGGATACCCCGGTCTCGGCCCCCGCACAGGCACCGCAATGAAAACGGTGGTGTCACGCCTCGTGCTGTGCGGGCTCGTGGTTGCGGGCTCTGCTCATCAGTCGGCGGCGCAGGCCACGGGGAAACCGCCCGCCAGCTACAACCCGCAGGAACGCGCGGCCGTGACCGTTGTCCAGGGATGGATCGAGGCCTGGAAGGCGCATGACATCGACAAGTTGATGTCGTACATGGCTGACAACCTCGTTTTCCGCGCGGACGTGTCAGAGGAACTCCAGTATGGCCGCGACGGCTTCGAGCGGATCGCCAGGGGCGTGATGAATTTCTGGTGCGGCATGGATCTGGAGGAGGTGTTCGTTGTCGGCGGCGACACTGGCACCGTCGTCCTGGCCAAGCGTATCGACTATTTTCCAGGCAACCCGCCACGAGGGCGCGGGGCGGGAGGGCTTACCGGCATGGCCATTCCCGTGGCGATCATGTTTCGCGTCAAGAACGGGAAGATTACCGAATGGCTCGACGCGCCGCTGATTCCGGTCGGCCCCGGCGCGCCACCGATGCCGGGAGCCGGAGGCCGTGGCGGCCCGCCTCCTGGCGCAGGGCCTGGAGGGCCCGGCCGTGGCGCCCCGCCGCCGATCACCCCGCCAACGCCGTGCATCGGCGTCTGAGATGAGTAGCAGATGAACAAACACTGGAGTGCGGCAGTCGCGTGCACGTTGCTTCTTGTTGGCGGCCCGCTCCTTGGGCAACAACCGGCGAACCCGCCGGTGCCGCCAGCCCGCCAAGGCGGACCGGGTGGTCCGCCCGCCGGGGGCCGGGGGCCGGGGCGTGGTGGCGCACCGCCTCCGATGTCATTCTTCGTGACCAGCGTCGGAATCGGACGGGGCGGCAACCTAGGAGGTCTCGCCGGGGCCGACGCGCATTGTCAGTCGCTGGCGGCCGCGGTCGGCCGCGGCAACGCGACGTGGCATGCCTATCTCAGCACGCAGGGTCCCAATGCCATCAACGCGCGCGATCGCATCGGCAATGGACCTTGGTACAACCACCGCGGACAGGTCATTGCCCGCAGCGTCGCTGAACTGCATGGCGACTCCTTGGAACAGGCGCGCATTGGCAATTTCATCGGTGCCGCAAACTCAGTTGACGAAAAAGGACAGCCGGTTCCCAGTGGCTTTCCTGGCAACGAGCACGACATCCTCACCGGGTCGACGCTCGACGGGCGCGCGTATACCGATAACACGCGGGACTCTACGTGCAGCAATTGGACGAGTGCCGCGGATGGAGGTGTGCCTGATGGTGTGGTGCCCGATCCGATTCCGCCTGGCGTCCCGTCGGCTCGTCTGGGGCACTGCGACAAGGGCAATATCGTTCCGTCCTGGAACTCGTCCCACCCGAGCCGAGGCTGCAGTCAGGAGTCGCTGGTCGCGACGGGTGGCAGCGGCCGGTTGTACTGTTTCGCCACGAACTGAGAGCCATTAGGACATCACCATGCGCCAGTTAGCGCATCTCATTGTGTGCGTCGTCGGCGTCGGTGCCGCGACGGCGATCGGGATGACACGCGTGGTCGGCGCGCAGGGACCACCTCCGGCCACCCTTGTGCCGTGCGGCGTGCCGCAGGGGGCACCCGCGGGTGGGCCTCCTCAAGTACCGATTGCCAGCGGTGCCTCATCAGTTCCGTCGACGTTGCCCGGCGGACTGCGTCTGCGACGCGTGCAAGGCAGTGTCTACATGCTGAGCGGCGCGGGTGCGAACATCGCCGTTCAGGTTGGCAGCGACGGCGTCCTGATCGTCGACAGCGGCCGCGCCGACATGGCCAATGCGGTGATCGTCGCCCTTCGGCAACTGACGCCGGCTCCACTGCAGATGATCATCAACTCGACCGGTGATGCTGATCACACCGGTGGCAACGAGGCCGTCGCGCGCGCCGGGCGGCGGCTGACGTCCACGTTGGGCGCTGGCGGTGGCGCGACGGTTGGCGCCGCCATCATCGCGCGTCAGGCGGTGATGGACCGCATGATTACGGAGAAGGCGCCGGACTGTGCGCTGCCGACGACCACCTACGACATCTATCCGACTCGTTCGCTCTATTTCAACGACGAGGGGATCGAGCTCCGTCACGTGGCCGCGGCGCACAGCGACGGTGATTCGCTCGTGTTCTTCCGACGCTCCGACGTGGTGAGCGTTGGTGAGATCTTCAACACCAGTCTCTATCCCTTCATCGACATCGAGCATGGCGGATCCGTGGACGGCGTCGTCGCAGCGCTCAACGAACTGCTCGAGATCACGATTCCGGCCTTGAAACAGGAAGGTGGCACTTACGTCATTCCGGGCCGCGGCCGCCTGGCTGACGAAGCCGACGTGTCCGAGTACCGCGACACGGTGACGATCGTCCGCGATCGCGTTCGTGCGCTGATCGCGCGGAAGATGACGCTCGAACAGGTGCAAGCCGAGCGTCCGACGCTCGACTACGACGGCCGCTACGGCGGGACCGAGGGACCGTGGACACCGGACCGCTTCGTCGAGGCGGTCTACCGGAGCTTGAGCCAGACGGCCGGCGCCGCGACACGTCCCGCGGGAGGTCAGAGGCGATGAAGACTCTGTCGCGCGATCTGATTCGGGCTGTCGGCGCCGTGGCGCTTGCGGTGGGTCTGTCCGCGGTGGTGTGGGGACAGGGTGGTCCCCCGCCTGGAGCGCCGCAGGGTCCGCCGCCAGGCGGCGGTGGGCGCGGCGGCCGCGGTGTGACGCCGCGGCAGATGGCGCCAGTCGACCTGACCGGCACGTGGGTCTCGGTTGTGACCGAAGAGTGGCGGTATCGCATGATGACGCCGCGCAAGGGAATGGACTTCGATGGCCTGCCGATGACGGCCGCCGCTCGCACGGCGGCGATGGCATGGGATCCGGCGGCCGATGAAGCGGCCGGCCTGCAGTGCAAGGGGTACGGTGCCCCGGCGTTGATGCGGCTGCCGGGCCGTGCGCGCATCAGTTGGGAAGACGACGCGACGCTGAAGATCGAATACGACACCGGCCAGCAGACGCGGCTGATGCACTTCGGTGGACGTCTGCCTGCTGGAGCGCAACCTTCGTGGCAGGGATACTCGGTGGCTGAGTGGGAGCTCGTCGCCCCGACGATCGCGCGTGGAGGTTTCGGACGCCCCGGCGGCGCACGGCCCGGTGGTGGCGGTCCTGGTGGCGCGCCTCCGGGAGGTCCGCCTCCGGGCGGCGCTGGACCAGGAGGACCGCCGCCGGGAGCAGGGCCGGGTGGACCAGGCGGCGGGCCAGGCAACCCGTTCGGCGGCGCGCCGCAGCTGTCACGATCGCTCAAAGTCGTGACGACGCAGCTCCGTCCCGGTTACCTGCGTAAGAACGGCGTGCCGTATGGCACGAACGCCGTGTTGACTGAGTATTTCGATCTTCGCACGGAGCAGAACGCCGACATCTGGTTCACGGTCGTGAGCATCGTCGATGACATGGAGAACCTTGGTGGAGCGGGTACCTACATCAGCAGCTCCGACTTCAAGAAAGAAGCGGACGGCTCCAAGTGGGAGCCGACGCCGTGCAGCGCGAGGTGAAGGACATGGCGAGACTGAAGATCCTCAGCGTGCTCTGGGCGGGCGTCATCCTCGCGGGCATCCCGGCGACGGCGCGCGCACAGGTCGACCTCGCCGGCTTTTGGTCGAACCCAAACTTCGAAGACGTCATGGAACGGATCGACGGTCCGGCCATCGGCGACTTCACTGGCCTGCCCATCACAGCTGCGGGCCGCCGCGCTGGCGAGACATGGGATGCGGGCATCATGTCTGTGCCGGAGCATCAGTGCCAGGACTATCCTGCCGACTACCAGTCGAACAGCACCTGGTCGTTCGACATGTGGAAAGAGGTCGATCCAGTCACGCATGACATCGTGGCCTGGCGGACGCGACTGCAGTACATGGCGCCCGAACGGACTATCTGGATGGACGGCCGCCCGCATCCCGACGATGAGGCGCCGCACACGTGGGAGGGGTTCTCCACCGGTCGCTGGGAGGGTGGCGCCCTCATCGTCACCACGACGCATTTGAAGACGTCGTGGCTGCGCCGCAATGGCGTGCCGCGCAGCGACAGAGCGACGGTCGTCGAACGGTTTACGCGGCACGGCAACTACCTGTCCGTGGTCACGACCGTCTACGATCCCGTCTACCTGAGTGAGCCGTACGTGCGGAGCCGTGAGATGGTGCTCAACCCGGCGGGCAGCACGGGCGTCTTCGTCTGCGAGACTGTCGAAGAAATCGCGCGGCCGCGGGGAGTCATTCCGCACGTTCTGCCCGGCGATAACAAGTATCTGACCGAGTTCACGGTGACCGACGGCGTGCCGGCCGAGGCCGCACGCGGCGGCGCCGAAACGCTCTACCCGGAGTACCGCGCGAAGCTCGCGACGTTGCCCATTCCTCGGCCACCGGCGGCCAAGACACCCCCACAGACTCCGCCGCGGTGACACGGCATTCTCGAAAGGGAATTCGCAGCGGTGGAGTGGCGTCGTCCTTCCTGTCACCGTTTGGCTCACGCCCGGTCGGGAAGCGCGGGTTGACATTGCTGGCGCACGACACCTGAGATATGGTGCGCGATGCTGCGATGCCTCATGAGTGACGCTCGCTCGAAAGTCTCGCTCGTCGCGCCGATAATCGCAGCGGGGCTGTTGGCAGCAACAGTCGCTTCCGATGGTGCGGGCGAGAGGTTCTGGCCGCAGTGGCGAGGACCCCACGCCACAGGCGTCTCGCGCCACGCCACTCCCCCCGTCGAGTGGAGCGAAACGAAGAACGTCCGGTGGAAGGTGGAAATCCCCGGGCGTGGCTCCTCGTCGCCCGTCGTGTGGGGCGATCACCTGTTTCTGCTCTCCGCGGTGCCGGTTGGCGTCGTGGGACCTGGGTCTCACCAGTCGCGCTCGGCAATCCAGCCGCGCGATGTGCATCGCTACACCGTCCTCGCCATCGATCGACGGACCGGCCGCGTCCTGTGGGAGCGGACTGCCCGAGAGGAGCGTCCGCGGGCACCATCGATGAAGGATGGGACGTGGGCGTCGAGCTCGGCAATCACCGACGGCAGTCGCGTCTTTGCGTTCTTCGAATCGAGCGGGCTGTATGCGTACGACATGAACGGCTCCCCGCTCTGGCAGAAACACTTCGGTGACAAACAGATGTTCGCGGAGGTCGGCGAGTCGGGGAGTACTCCCGCGCTGTACGGCGATCGCCTGGTCGTCGTCTGGGATCATCGGGGAGAGTCGTTCATCGTGACGCTCGATGCCCGGACCGGGGCGGAGCTGTGGCGCCGATCCCGCGACGAGGTGGACTCATGGGCGACTCCGCTCGTCGTGACGCATGAGAGGCGGGCGCAGGTTGTCACGGCCGCGGAGAAGCGGCTGCGGAGCTACGACCTCGAGACCGGCGATATCGTCTGGGAGAGCGACGGCCTCACGATGAATCCCATTCCATCGCCGGTCGCCGAGGGTGGAATGGTGTTCGCCATGAGTGGGTTCAAGGGCAACCGCCTCAGCGCGATCCGGCTGGCCGACGCCAGGGGCGATATCAGCGGCGGGAAGGCCGTCGCATGGACTCTCGACCGCGACACCCCCTACGTGCCTTCGCCACTGCTCTACGACGGCGTGCTGTATTTCCTCAAGAACAACGCCGGTATCCTGTCGGCCTTCGACGCGACCTCGGGCCGGCCGCACTACCAGGCGCAGCGGATCGACGGGATTCCCGAGGTGTACTCTTCACCAGTGGCTGCGCAGGGCCGTGTGTACATCACCGGACGTGACGGCACTACCGTGGTACTCCGCCACGGGTCCACGCTCGAAGTGCTGGCGAGGAACACGCTCGACGATGGCTTCGATTCGTCGGCAGCACTCGTTGACGGGCACATCTACCTGAGGGGGTACCGCTATCTGTACGACATATCGGAACGCTGAGCGGCCTCGAACTCTCGTACGTTTCTCTCGAACGCGAGCTAAGACAGGAAGCCCTACTGAGAGCCAGCCGGAACCCGAAGCGTCGCGGGAGGAAGGATGTCAGAACCGCTGGCTGGCCGGCGGAGTGATGCCGTTGAGACGGAGGTACACGACCATCTGACCGTAGATGTCCCAGGTGTGGCCGATGACGTAGTAGGCGACGCGGGCCTTGACCGACGGCCCCATGAACCGATCGAATCGCGTGCTGGTCGCCGCCTCGACCATCGTGCGGTCGGTCTGCTCGTTGAGCGCCGCGGTGCCGTAGTCGAAGGAGTCGGCGAGCGCCTTGAGGATCTCTGTCCGCGACGTAGCCTTCATGTTGACGACCGGCGGCATTGCCTTCGGCCCGAGCCGCCCGATCTGATTGACGTTCGCTTCTGCGACGTGAAGGATCTGCTCGGCCCAGGTTCGCTCGGGAGGCGTGGCCTTGTAGCCAAACTTGTCCTCCGGCATCGCCTCCGAAATCTTCATCATCGTGTCTTTCAGCTGCGTCCAGTCCTGCAAGGCGCCGTCACGAATCGACGCTTGCGCCGCGGCGTACCCTGGCACGATCAACGACAGGAGCATCCCCGCGACACTAGCAATGCGCAGTTTCGTCATGGCCGTAGTTTTACCACGAGGCCAGCGGCGCCGGGCGCCGCGGCCTTGATGTCGGGCGGCGCCCCACTGAATTGCCCATGTGAATTCCGGACGCATTGGTAACCGGTCATGATCTCTTCGGCGGCATGGCTCCCCATTGAACGGATGCAGTGGCGTGTAGATCTGCACCGCCGGCCCGAAGAGCGTGACGTCACCAATTCGGATCCGGCAAACGTCGAGCACGCATCGTCCGCCTCGCTTGTGGTGTTGAGGTGCTGGCAGAGATCACGAGCGCGGCCGCGAGCCGCAACGAGCTCGGGATCGAGCGGGTCGTACATCTCGCCTGCCAGCATCTTCTCGCGTTCCGTCGCCACTCTCAGGACGGTATCACGCGTGGAACGAACGGCGAGACTCCACTCTGCCAGCCGAATCTGCCATACACAGCGCAGCAGTGAACATTGAGCGCGCGGCAATTCGTTTCCGTGGACGAACGCACTCCCCGGAGGATACTTGGGCGAGTGATTCAGGAGGAACCATCTCATGTCGATGCCGGCGGCTGAACTCGAATCGCGTATCCAGAATCTGCTGCCGGAGCTCGAGCGTGTTTACACCGACATCCATGCGCACCCGGAGCTCTCCATGCAGGAGACGCGCACCGCGCGTATCGCCGCAGATCGCTTGCGAGCCGCAGGATACGAGGTGACCGACGGCGTCGGCCAGACTGGCGTGGTAGGGCTAATGCGCAATGGTGAAGGGCCCACCGTAATGCTCCGCGCGGACATGGACGCCTTACCCGTTCGCGAACAGACCGGCTTGCCGTATGCCAGCACACAGACCGCAACCGACAGCACAGGCAAGACCGTTCCGGTCATGCATGCCTGCGGTCACGACATGCACGTGACATGGCTAATTGGCGCGGCGACTCTCTTGGCCGACACGCGAGACGCCTGGAAGGGGACGCTGATGCTGGTGTTCCAGCCGGCGGAGGAAACAGGGACTGGGGCCCAGGCGATGGTCGACGCAGGACTGCTCACCAGGTTTCCTAAACCTGACGTCGTTCTCGGCCAGCATGTGATGGTCGGACCGGCCGGCTCGGTCGGCAGTCGTGTGGGCGTGATCACGTCCGCCGCCGACAGCCTGCAGATCCGGATGTTCGGGCGAGGGGCTCACGGATCGATGCCCCAGGCCAGTGTCGACCCGGTTGTCATGGCTGCCGCAACAGTGCTGCGATTGCAGACCATCGTGTCACGCGAGATTGCCCCGGCAGATGCCGCCGTCGTGACGGTGGGATCGCTGCAAGCCGGAGACAAAGAAAACGTCATTCCTGACGAGGCCGTCATAAAGCTGAACGTGCGCACGTTCAATGAAGATGTGCGGACGCGCGTGCTCGCGGCGATCACGCGGATCGCAAACGCTGAAGCCGCCGCGTCGGGCGCTCCAAGACCCCCAGAAATCACGCCGTTGGGCCGCTACTCTCTGGTCAGCAACGAGCCGGACGCGACACAACGCGTCATCGGCGTGTTCAGGAAGCATTTCGGCAGCGACCGAGTCCGCGAATCCAAGCCGACCTCCGCGAGCGAAGATTTCGGAGTATTCGGTGCCGCATGGCAGACGCCATCGGTCTTCTGGTTCGTCGGCGGCACCGACCCCGAGAAGTACGGCGAAGCCAAACAGGCCGGGCGCATTCGCGAGATTCCGACGAACCACCATCCGGGTTTTGCACCGGTTCTGCACCCGACGCTCGAAACCGGCATCGCGACAATGGTGGTCGCATCACAGGCCTGGCTCGCCACATAGCGTTCAAGGAACGACTGGCCCGAATTTCTCAGTCGGCCTCTATCGCGTGTCGCCGCCGGTGCGGCCAGCAGGCACGGTCAGCATGATCGACACGATGGCTGCCACGACCATGAGCAGATTGAACGCCAACGCGATCAGCGCCGCCTGGCGGACGGCGACGTTGTCCTGACGCCCGCCAAACGTGATCACTCCTTCCAGCCACCGAGCTGATTCGGTGTCAGCGCTCAGTGCCGTAAAGATCGCGGCGGAAATGGCGACGCCGAACGAGGCGCCGAGTGACGAGGCCATTTTGTAGAGGCCAGATCCAGACCCCGCTTGATCGTCTGGCAGATTCGAGAGCGCAGCATCAGTCGATGGCGTCGCGTAGAACGCCAGCCCTACACCGAAAAGTGAATAGGCTGCCACGGCGAGCATCTTGTACTGTCCGATCAACAGGTTGGTCGGCATCAGCAATGCGATCGACAACCCGACGATCAGGCTCCCCCAGATCATCGGCTTGCGCGCCCCGAATTTCTGCAGAAGCCTTTCCCCGACGCGGATGAAGACGACAATCGCGATGGCATAACCGAGTGTCAGCATCCCGGCTTCCTGAGCCGACAGGCCCCCGCCAAGCTGCACGAGCATCATCGATACCAGCAACATGCCCGCGACACCGTTCAACATGAAATTCGAGATGGTCGCGCCGGTGTATGTGGAGTTGCGGAAAAGCGCAAAGTTCACGAACGGATTGCGCGCTCTGGTCTCGGCTCTGAAGAACATCACTCCAACGACAACAGCGACCGCAACCACGCCCAATATGATCGGGTTTGTCCAACCGATTTCACTTCCCTGGGTGGCCAGCACCTGCAAAGCCACCATCGTCACCATGAACGTCAGGACACCCATCGTGTCGAAGCGATAGTCCCTTTCGACGGCAGCCTTGCTTTCTGGTGTGCCGCGCACCATCAGCATGCCGGCCGCTGATACGGCAGCCGATGCGAAGAAGATCCAGCGCCATCCGATGCTCTCCGTCATGAGCCCGCCAAAGAGAGCCGCGAATCCAGAGCCGCCCCAGGAGCCCATGGACCAGAGGCTCACCGCGCGTTGACGGCCGGCGCCGTCCCAGTATGTCTTGATGAGAGCCAGGCTCGCGGGCATGATGAACGCAGCCGAGAGCCCCTGAGCGATGCGGCCGAGCATCAGCAGCGGTACGGCCAGCGTGCCGGCTGGTGCGATCGCTACCAGCAGCGAACCGATGATACCGAGGACGAACCCCCACATCAGAACCTTCACCCGCCCAACCCGATCGGCGAGACCTCCAACGACAACGATGAAGATGCCCGAGAACAATGCCGTGATAGACACGGCGATGTTCATGACGTTGGTCGTCACCGCGAGATCGGCGGCCATCGCGGGCGCGATGTTGAGGGTGGTCTGCGCAAACAGCCAGAAAGCGAGCACACCAAGAATGATGCCGAAGAGGAGTTTGTCGTCGCCGTGATAGGGAGCTGGTTCTCGAGTCATCGGACTAATCTCTCGCCGACTCTTTCCGATCGCTCTTCCAACGCTCGCGCTTGGTCGATTCGCGGAAGACTGGCAACGACCAGCCGTACTTGATAGCCAAACCCCGGATGCCGAACGTCACGAGGAACCCCGCGATCATCGCCGGCAGACGCCCAACGTCGAGTCCGTTGAGTCCGACGTATGTGCAGGCGCCGAGCACGGACGCCGTAACGTATATCTCCTGACTGAGAAGGACCGAAGGTACGTGGCCCAACGTATCGCGAATGATTCCTCCGACGCACCCGGTAACGGCGCCCATGGCTATGGCCACCAGTGCGGGTGCTCCCACGTCCGAGGCCTTGACCGTGCCAGCAACGGTGACCAGCGCCAATCCGAACGCATCGAACCACAGGTGGGTCCTGTAGCGTGATTCGACAAGGGGTGCGACAAAGTGCATCACAACGGCAGTCACAAGACAGGCGGAGACGTGAACCGGGTTCTGAACCCAGAAGACCGGCACGTTCAGAATCAAGTCCCGCACGGTGCCGCCGCCGACGCCGGTAATCACGGCAAACCACATGAATGCCATCACGTCGAGGCCCTTGCGGGAGGCGACGAGCGCGCCAGATACGGCGAATACGATCGCCGCAATGACGTCGAAGAAATGGACCAGACGGAAGAGGCTCGCGGAATCGACCGTTACGGGTTGCATACGCAGTCGCTATCTCGGCCGCTCTAGTCGGTTCTTCGTCGCCACGAGTGCCGCCTGCACGCCGTTCACCACTTCGCTTCGCACGCGGCGACGGACGAACAAGCCGGTGAATCCACTCAGACCGTCGGACCGGCTCCGGTTGATGGTGATGAACCAGAAACCCGAGCCGCGCGCCGTGTCCGGGAGCAGCACGCGCAACTCGAGTGCCGTCCAGAAGTAGTGAGATGCATAGAGCATTTTGGACGCGACCACGGTGCGGTCAGTCGCCTCGTGTATCGTCAGGTGATTGATGCGAATCGTGCGCTTGAGGCCGAATTCCGTCTCCTGCCAGTACAGAAACGACGTGGCATCCGGGAGCTGCACCCTGGGATACTCGAGCAGGTAGCGCCGCATGCTCGGCAGATAGGTCGCCAGCGACGGCATCTCATTCACCATCGAACCAAATTCTTCGGCGACAAACATGGGGCGCGAGTTGTCTCGGTACACGGCGAGCCGCTCGTTGCCACCCTCGAGA
>Ga0207659_10001142_pt1 | contig 15780 bp, 15 predicted proteins | sample KBSM43metaG_FD_184330 | JGI IMG/M metagenome (GOLD analysis project Ga0207659, IMG submission 184330) | Miscanthus rhizosphere microbial communities from Kellogg Biological Station, Michigan, USA - KBS M4-3 metaG (SPAdes) (version 2) | ecosystem: Host-associated > Plants > Roots > Rhizosphere >...
GCAACGATGACCGGGGTATCGCTCGCTATGCTCGCTCAACCCCCGGCTACATTCCCTGCACCGCTCCGCGGTGCCCGCCTGCGCGAATCCGTGATCGTAATTACGTACTAAGGTAGCGTGGCATTTGCCAGCCGCGGCGTCAGAAGCTCTTCCGAAAGCAGTCCACGGTGTGATCGTTGACCATTCCGACCGCCTGCATGAAGGCATAACAGATCGTCGTGCCCACGAAACGGAAGCCGCGGCGCTTCAAATCCTTGCTGAGCGCATCGGACTCTGGTGACGATGCCGGAATATCTTTCATCGTTTTTCGAGCGTTAATCCGCGGCTTGCCACCGACAAAACCCCACACGTAAGCATCAAAGGATCCGAACTCTTTCTGAACGCGGAGAAACGCTTTCGCATTGTCGATCGTGGATTCGATCTTCAGTCGATTTCGAACGATGCCGGCATTCTTCATCAGCTTCTCGACACGAGCCTGCGAATATCGGGCCACCCATAGAGGATCGAAGTCATCGAACGCTTTCCGATACGCGTCACGTTTCTTGAGGATCGTTTCCCAGCTCAGACCTGCCTGCGCACCTTCCAGGATCAGAAATTCAAACAACAGCCGGTCGTCGTGAACGGGGACTCCCCACTCGGCGTCATGATAGGAAAGGTTCGGTTCGGCACTGGCCCACGCGCAGCGCACGATGTTCGACGGTTTCGCCGGTCTGGACATCTACACCCTCCGCTCCAGGGATGGTCCTCCGGCTTGCACCCGCAGGAGTAGCGATCCGCCAAGGATAAAGAGAATCATCACGGTGAGAATCGCGAGCCTCTGGTTGCCGCCGGTCGCGTGCGATACCTGTCCGAAAAGCAGGGGCCCGATAATGGCCGCCGACTTTCCGCAGAGTGAGAAGAATCCGAAGAAGTCTCCCTCTCTACCTCTCGGAGTGAGCGATGCCATGAACGCTCGCGACGCAGCCTGGACCGCGCCTAGTCCTGTGCCGGCAAGCACGGCGATGCCGAAGAACTGCATCTTGGTCTGGACGAAGTAGGCGGCCGTCACCACTGCCGACCACTGGACGATAACGATCAGAAGCACACGTTTGGGCCCCAGTGTGTCGGTGGGTTTAGCCCAGAGGAATGCCCCGGCGAGGGCCGAGAGCTGCACGACAAGAAAAAGATAGATGGCTTCCGGTTGAGTGAACTCAAGAGTCTTTTTGGCAAAGCCGGCAGCGAAGTAGACCACCGTGTTCACGCCATCTTCGAAAAAGAAATAGGCGAGAAGAAACCGCCGCAGCGCCTTGTGCTGAAAGATTTCCCGGAAGGTCTGGAACGATTCGCGAACACCTCCGCGTGCGGCGTCAACAACGCTCATGCGCGCCGCGGGATCCTTTGGCAGCCACAGAAATGCCGGCATCGAAAAGACGAGAAACGCCGCGGCGATAGTAATCCACGCGGGCGTGTACATTTGCTTCGTCACAAAAGCGAGAACCAGCAGCAAGCCGAGCGCCGATCCAGCGTAGCCGGTGCCGAATCCCCAACCTGAAACGCGGCCCTGATACGCCGGCGGAGCAATCTCCGGGAGGTAGGCGTTATAGAAAACCAGACCGCCCTCAAAACCGATATTGGCGATAACGGTGATTGCGAATCCCCAGAGAACCATTCCAGGCTGAACCGTCCCAAACAATCCGACGGCGCTCACGCAAGCCAGCGTGTATGCCATGAGCAGGAGCTTGCGCACGCCGGCGAAGTTCGCCACCGCTCCCATCATTGGAGATGTGATAGCCACGATCAGCATGGAAAGGGAAATGATGCGTCCCCACCAAAGGTCGCCGCGCCCGTCCGCATTTCCGACGATCGCGTCCTGGTAGTAAACCTGCCAGACGACAGCCGGCAACACGACGTAGAAAGAATTCGCGAAATCGTACAGGCACCAGCTGACGATGGTTCTGGCCTGGCCTTTGATGGACGGCTCAGGTGCGCGTGATCGGGATGTCACAGTTTTCGCCATCCATGTTCAGCAGGATCGTGATGATGCTCGCCATTGGGCCGGCGCGCTGCCAGGATTTGGGAGTCGATTCCGGGAGCGTCCGTCAAATCTTCCCGTCTTTTTCCAGGGAAATTCGGACAGATCGTTTCCCGATTTCGACGGTTTTGGATAACTGAGGACGCTGTGCCTCGGTCACTACAGATGTCGCGAGCGTTTCGTTGCTGATGTAGTCGCGATGCGCAGCAACGATGTCGTCACCGCCGTGCACACCCAGGGTGATGCGATCGGAGAACTCGAATCCGGCTTCTTTGCGAAGGTCCTGAATAGCCCGGACGAGGTCCCGCGCGTCTCCCTCGAGTTCCAGTGCCGGAGTGATCTCCATCGACAGCGCGACAACGGCGCCATTTTCCGACTGAACGGAAAGGCCCTGCTTTCCCACAAATGAGATTTCCACCTCATCGGGAAGGAGCGTGTATTGCCCGACGCTGACCGTTCCATTGGAGTTCTGGGAGAAGCGGCCTTCCTTGAGGTCCTTGATGATTCCCTGAACTGCGCCTCCATATTTCGGGCCGAGCTTCTTCGCCTGGGCCTTCGCGACACGATCCGCGATGTCCGATGCGTTCTGGACAAACTCGATCGCTTTCACGTTGAGTTCCTGCATCACCGCGCCCGTTTGCTTCGAGATGTCCACTGCGGTCGAGAGGGCAACGCGCGCCTTGGGCAATGGCTGACGGACGCGGATCTTTTCTCTCGCACGGATCGCAAGCCCTGCCGTTATGACGGTTCGAGCCACCGCTACCTGTTCGGAGAGCTTTTCGTCGATGTACTGCGCTTCGGCGCTCGGCCAGTTTTCCAGGTGAACGCTTTTCTCGTACCCAAGCCTCTGCCAGACGCTGTCAGCTACGAAGGGACAAAACGGCGCCAGCAGAGTCGTCACTCTGGAAAGCACGCGATACAGCGTGGCATAGAACGCCATTTTCCCAGGCTCTCTCGCGTCGTTGCTCCAGACGCGCGTCCGACTCCTGCGAATGTACCAATTGTTCAAGTTATCCAGGAACGGCGGAAAGAGCTGGGCTGCCTCCTGGATAGCGTAGCGTTCCATGAACTCGGTCGCACGGCTCACGAGGATCTCGGTTTCCGAGAGAATGAACCGGTCGAGTGGTTCCAACTCGATATTCCCGGGTTCAAGATCCGCGCGTTCGACTTTATCGATCGCGGCATAAGAGGCGAAGAAGGAGAGCGCATTCCAGATAGGCAACAGGATCGTGCGAGTGACTGCTTCCACGCCCTCGTCTCGGAAATTCAAATCGTCAGTCTGAACAGCGGGAGACGATAGCAGGTACATGCGGAGAGAGTCCGCGCCGTACCGATCCATCAGGAGCAGGGGATCGGTGTAGTTCTTCAGCGACTTGGACATTTTCTTGCCGTCCGCTGCAAGAAGGGTCCCGTGGACGAGGCAATTGCGAAATGCCGGCCGGTCAAACAGCGCCGTGGAAAGGACGTGAAGGACGTAAAACCATCCGCGAATCTGGCCTGTGTACTCGACGATAAAGTCTGCAGGGAAGTGCGATCGGAAATGTTCGGCGCGTTCGAAGGGATAGTGGAATTGCCCGTATGGCATCGAACCGGACTCGAACCATCCATCGAGAACTTCGGGCGTGCGTTTCATTGTGCCGCCGCAATCACAGGGATACACGATGGCATCCAGGTATTCCTTGTGGAGATCGTCAACCGGGTGTTTGGCGCGCTCCTCAAGCTCGGCGATCGATGAGGGCACGTCGCGCTTCCTGCACGCGGTGCATTCCCAAACAGGGATCGGTGTTGCCCAATAACGATTGCGGGAGATATTCCAGTCGCGGGCGTTTTGCAGCCATTTCCCAAAACGGCCATTCTTGATCGTTTCCGGATACCACGAGATTTCCTCGTTGCAGGCGATGAGGCGGTCCTTGATTTTCTCGACGTTCAGATACCATGCATCAAGCGCCTTATAGATGAGGGCTGTCCGGCAACGCCAGCAGTGAGGATAGTTGTGTTCGATCGTCTCGTCTTTGATAACCCGCGCTAGATTCTTCAAGTGGCGGATCACGTCCGCGTTCGCATCGTGTACGTTGCGGTTTGCGAAGTCCGTAACCTCTGAGGTGAAGCAGCCCTGCTCGTCTACCGGACAAACGGGTGTGATGTTCGCGCGCCGGCACGCCCAGTAGTCATCTTCACCAAAAGCAGGCGCGAGATGGACGATACCGGTTCCATCCTCAGTGCCGACGAAATCCGCCTGCAGGACCTGGAATCTGTTTGTCGGGCTTTCCTCGAAGTAGGGGAAAAGCGGTTCATAGCGAAGGTTCTCCGCAACGAGTTCGCTCCCGGTCAACTCGCGAACAATCTCAACACCCTCGAGTTCCTTTTTGTATCGGCTCAGTGCGCTCTTGGCGAGGATGTAAGTTTCGCCGTCCTTCTTGCCATAGACATAGGGAATATCGGCGCCGACTGCGAGCGCAAGATTTGAGGGGAGTGTCCATGGCGTGGTGGTCCAGGCGAGGAAGTAGGTACTTTCGAGGCCGTGGACTTTGAACTTCACCGTGATCGCACGGTCCTGCTTCATGCGTGTGGCGTCATCCATACGGGTGTCCGAAACGGACAGCGCTGTCTGGCACCGGTAGCAGTAGGGACTGACACGAAAATCCTTGTAGATCAGCCCCTTCTTGTAGATGTCCGCAAAGGCCCAGAGGACCGATTCCATGAAGGAGGCATCAAGGGTTTGGTAGGGATGATCGAAGTCGACCCATCGGCCGATCCGATCGATGTAGACCTTCCACGCGGCATTGAAGGCCGAAACGATTTTGCGGCATTCCTGATTAAAGGCTTTTACTCCAATGCGCTGCTCAATCTCCCGCTTGTCTTTGATGCCAAGGTTTTTCTCCGCCTGCGTTTCGACAGGCAGACCGTGACAGTCCCAACCCCATGCGCGAGGAACATAGAAGCCCCGCATGGTCTTGTATCGAGGGACGACATCCTTCAGGATGCTTACAAAAATTGTGCCGTAATGCGGACTGCCCGTCGGGAAAGGAGGCCCATCGTAGAACACAAACTCAGGACCGTTCTTGGTGCGATCGAGCGATTGCTCGAACGTTTGCTCCTTTTGCCATCGTTGGAGAACGGTCTTTTCAAGCTCGGGGAATGCCGGTTTCGGCTCAACCTTCATGAACATCCGTATAATGTAACACGCGTGATTTGAGCAGCCGCCGGGGTTTGGACTGGCTGCTCCTGCGTATCCATCTTTTTCGGTTTATACTCCTCGCATGCCACAACAATACGATGCGGCTTTTCAGGGAAGTCATGGGGCCTTCAGCGAAGTTGCCTCATGGGAGTTATTGGGTTCTGCCGCTCAACTGCTTCCCTGTCCGCGCCTCGAGCAGGTGTTCGATGCGGTGGTAAGCCGGACTGCGCGCTACGGAGTTGTTCCCGTCGAGAACACGCTGGCGGGTTCGGTCCTGCTGGGCGTCGATTTGCTGATCCAGCATAACTTGCACGTCATCGGCGAGACGGTTTGCCGCATTGAGCATGCACTCATCGGCGCTCCGGGCGTGCGGCTCAGAGATGTCCGGCAAGTGATGTCGCACCCGGTGGCCCTGGCGCAGTGCGAACTCTTTTTTCAATCGCATCCGGAGATCCAGCCCGTTCCCGAGTACGACACGGCCGGTGCAGTCGAGAAAGTCATCAAGGAAAACCTCAAAGACTGCGCGGCCATCGCGGGAAGCCGAGTCGCGGAAATCTTCGGCGGAGTCGTCCTTGCCGACAAGATTCAGGACCACGCCGAAAACTACACGCGCTTCCTTCTCGTTTCGCCCGAAAAGCGCGAGGTCAACGATTCCGTTCGCAATAAGACTACGGTCGTTGTGAAACTCGCCAATAATCCGGGTTCGCTGTTCCACTCGTTACGGCCGTTTGCAGAGCGGGGCATCGATCTGACAAAGATCGAAAGTCGTCCGATTAAAGGTTCGCCTTTTGAATACCTCTTCTTTGTAGATCTCGTTTCCGAGCCGGGGCGGCACAGCGTGGTCGCTGAAGCGCTCGAGGAGCTGAATAAAATCAGCGCGTCCGTTCGGTTGCTGGGAAGCTATCCGATGAGACCAACGAGGGCTTAGCCCGACTACGGGTTAATGCCGCCGCCCAGGCCAGCCATCATAGCCATGAACATGACGGCGCTGAGGGCAATCAGGAGGGGTACCAATTCTGAGGGGTAGCCGGACTCTTCGCTCGCGCGCATGATTTTCTGGAGCGAGTCCAGTGCGGCTTCGTCCAATTCCCGGCTCATCGTCCGAAATTTCTGCGAACTACGCAGGATGCTGACGACCGCCATAACAATCAAAAGCTTCAACAGAACACTCATTCGAGGTAGAAATCGTACGATAGGGTCTAACCGACTTCAATGCCGGATTTGGAATTGCGTCGAGTGCGTGAAGGAAATTAGCCCCCGGTGAGCGAAGCGTAGCGAGCCACCGGGGTTGGTGAATCCAGGAGAAACGAATGCTGAAAGCGTGCGAGGAGATTCCCGTCGAACAACAGCCCGGGAAATTACTCAGGCTAACGGCGCAGGGCTTCCAGACCCAATTCCACCACCGCCCGGCCTCGGGAGAGCACACGATCCCGCCACTGCTTGCTTGCTGGGCAAAAGGTATCCTTCAACGCTCGTTTGGTGGGATGGTCGAGCGATCCCGTGCCGAAGTGGTGCCACCGGTTCTCCTCGCGCAGCCGGTGCAGAACTTTGATGGGGTTGTACGTCCCGAATTCCTGCGCCATGAAACGATAGTCCGCGGCAGGCATGGCGTTGGAAAGCAGGTTACCCAACCCGCCTCGAATGCGATAAGCCGGACCGTGCTCCGGTTCTGAAAGAGTGACGCGTTTGCCAAAGATCCGGCGGAGACTCTCGTAGTGGGAAGGCTCCGCAATCAGCATGTCGTGTCCAAACCGTCCAATCCCGGTGTGCACGTCGATCGCCAGCACTCTTTTCGTGGTAGACACACGTTCCCGGAGGAATGCGTGGTATTTCTCCGGCCCTTCCTCCAGCTTCCTGCCCCCGTAGAAAAGGCCCTGTGGATACTCATACTGTCCGCCGCCAATCGCCTGCACGAGAGGCTTCAGACCAAACCGGCGGATCATCAGCATGCTCTTCATCAAAAAGAAATCGTGGTTGGGCTTTGTCTTGGGACTCAGAAATGAATCGACGCGCGCATAGTTGGGAGGACACCCGCTGTACTGGGCGTCTGCGAGGAAGTTGCGATTGAGATCGACGTTGTTTTCGTTCGTGCGTCGAATCCAGGCCATTCCGAATGGATTCAGAATGTGAACGAGAATCAGTGCGGTGTTGTCCGCGAGAGAAGGCAGGCGATCGAGGAGTTGAAGTTGTATGGCGGAGCCGGCAAAGCCCTCGACGCCGTGAATGCCGGAAGAATGAAGGAGAGCGTTTTGAGGCGCGTCAGATCCAAGCCAGCCGATGTCGATGCTCAGGCTGTTGCCGGAAGGCGCACGAGCAGCCAGTTCCAGGGTATGGAGCCGGCCGCCCGCTTTCTGCACCTGGGCACAAAATTTAGCCCTTGCTTCCTCGTACTGCTCGGAAAAGTGTGACGTGTGCGACTACTTTCTCTTGCTGTGACCGTTTTCAGAACTGGCTCCTGCCGCAGTTGCCGGGGCCGGAACTGTCGGTACCCCCATGCCCATGATTTCGCGTAAACCGAGCTCAATACGACCGCGATAGTCGTGGTGCTCCTTCAGGAACATTCGAGCATTCTCGCGGCCTTGTCCCAGGCGTTCGCCCTGGAACGAGAACCATGCACCGCTTTTCTCGACGATGTTCTTCTCCACGGCGATATCGAGAAGATCGCCTTCCTTCGAAATACCTTCGCCGTACAGGATATCGAATTCCGCTTCACGGAACGGAGGCGCAACCTTGTTCTTCACAACCTTCGCTTTGGTGCGGTTACCTACGACGGTATCGCCATCCTTGATGGAAGCGATACGCCGCACATCCACGCGGACCGAGGAATAAAACTTCAGTGCGCGGCCGCCTGTGGTTGTTTCGGGATTACCGAACATGACGCCGATTTTTTCACGGATCTGGTTGATGAAGATCAGCGTTGTTTTCGATTTGGAGACGATACCGGTGAGCTTGCGAAGGGCCTGTGACATCAGGCGTGCTTGAAGCCCCATCTGTGCCTCTCCCATTTCGCCTTCGAGTTCAGCTCGAGGAACCAGCGCGGCGACCGAATCCACGACGACGATGTCGATGGCGCCACTGCGAATCAGGACTTCTGTAATCTCCAGGGCCTGCTCGCCACTGTCGGGCTGCGACACGAGAAGATTGTCGATGTCCACGCCGAGTTTACGGGAATAGACCGCGTCGAGAGCGTGCTCGGCGTCCACAAAAGCTGCGGTTCCTCCCATTCGCTGCGCTTCCGCAATCGCGTGAAGCGACAGTGTGGTCTTACCGCTCGATTCCGGTCCGAAGATTTCGACGACGCGTCCGCGAGGATAGCCACCGATCCCAAGCGCTCCGTCCAGCGAGAGCGATCCCGAGGAGATCGCTTCCATGCCCGTTGTCAGGTCCCAGGCACCCAGACGCATGATGGAACCCTTGCCGAATTGTTTCTCGATCTGTGAAAGGGCGAGATCGATCGCCCGTGATTTTTCTGTTCTTTCGTCAGGCATAGCTTCTTCCTTTTCTATTTACGCTTGAGTCCGCTTGAGCCTCCGTATTGCACGAAACGGATTTCCTCACGGATGAGCCTATTGAGTTGATCCGGACCGGTAGCTTCTCCCGAGAAACTGGGCACGCGTCTGCGATAACGCTTCTCGTAGGGGTTTAGAGTCTGGGCTGTTTTGAAACACTGTTGAGCTTTTCGAAGCCAGTTCATCTCCAGGCACAACAAGCCGAGTTGATAGAAGGCCTCGCCGTACTGAGGATCCAGTTCGGTTGCCTGCTTCAAATGCTGGATCGCGCGCTTGTGTTCTCCCGAGTGGTAGTAGATCGCGCCGAGCACGTAATGAACGGAAGCGTTGGGCTTCAGTTTCAGAGCTGTCGAGAGATGTTTGAGCGCCTTTTTCTTATTGCCGACGTTCGCGAGCAGGGAACCCAGCGTTGCATGGGCTGCCGGCGAATCCTTTTTCAAACCTACCGCGCGTTCAAACTGCTGTTGCGCGCTCTGCAGTTCTCCCTTGTGCTGCTGGGCAAGACCGGAAAGGAACGTCGCCTCAAAATGGTCCGGACTCACGGAGAGCACATGGCTGAGGCATCGCAGCGCGCTGCCGTAGGCCTTCATATGGAAATAGACTTCAGCCAGCAGCAATGCAAGCTCGGTATTGGCGGGATCCTGCTCGAGCGCGAGCTTCAGGAACCGTACGCTTTCGCGAGGCTGGCCTGCGAGGAAGAGATCGTGGGATCGTTCGATCCATTGTCCGAATTGAGAGCGTTCCGACCCACGATATGCATCCATGATCCGGCCTACTCGGCCGGCGAGGCGATCGACCTCCTGGGTCTCCAGAATCCGGGAATCGATCCGCTTGCGCCATTCTTCTTCCAGATGTCTCAGATCGATGCCGGCCGCCTGAAGGGCATCGGTGAGCGTCTCGATCATCGTGTGGTCTATGAAATTGCTCGCAGCCACGCGCTCGATCGTGTCAACCAGAGCATCCACCCGTCTGTTCAGCATGCCGACGGAATATTCCATCGCGCTGATCCGCTCCAGAACGTGTTCTTCCATGCCGGGGACTCCCACGTCTCCGGCTGCAGGACCCGAAGCGACCAGGAGTCTCGCTCCGCACTTCCAGCAGAACTCACGATTCAATGGATTTCGTGTCGTGCAGTTTTGGCAATGGATCATAAAATAACAGCTTCCCACGTTGACGGTCAGGGGAGGTCCAACCTGTACTCGTAGAATCCCCTACCGGATTTTCGGCCTAATTGGCCCGCGTTAACCATCTTCCGCAGGAGGGGACACGGGCGATATTTTGGGTCCCCCAGACCCTCCTGAAGAACTTCAAGAATGTTCAGGCAAATATCCAAACCGATGAGATCTGCCAGCGCCAGCGGCCCAATCGGATGGTTCATGCCCAGCTTCATAATGGTGTCTATCGCTTCGGGCGATCCCACGCCCTCCATGACGCAGAAGATCGCTTCGTTGATCATGGGCATCAGAACCCTGTTGGAGACAAAACCGGGAAAGTCCGCGACTTCAACGGGTGTCTTGCCGAGGGACTCCGCGAGACTCCTCGTCACCTCACAGGTTCTGTCAGAGGTTGCCAGGCCGCGGACCACTTCCACCAGGTTCATGACGGGCACCGGATTCATGAAGTGCATGCCGATTATCCTGTCGGGCCTCTGCGTTTTCGATGCCATCTTCGTGATGGAGATCGAGGAGGTGTTGGAAGCGAGCACGACATCTGGGCGGACGGTCCTGTCAAGGGATTGAAAGAGTTTGGTTTTGGTCTCGAAATCCTCAATGACCGCTTCGATGACGAAATCGGATTCGGCCAGAGTGCTGACGGCCGTCGTGCCTTTGATGCGGGAAATTGCGTCGGATTTTCCGGAAATCGAGAGCTTGTTTTTCGCGACTTCGCGATCCAGATTTCGCGAGATGGTTTCGAGGCCACGGCTCAGCGCGTCCTGTTGGACATCGGCCAGGATCACGCGGTATCCCGCGCGTGCGGCGACGTGGGCGATGCCGTTGCCCATGGTCCCGCTCCCGATCACTCCAATCGTTTGAATCTTCTCCATTGACTACCGTTCTACCGCCAGGGCCACGGCGTTGCCACCGCCAAGGCACAGCGTTGCAATCCCTCTTCTGGCGTTGCGACGGATCATTTCATGGAGGAGCGTGACGAGGATCCGCGCGCCACTGGCGCCAATAGGATGGCCAAGCGCGACGGCTCCACCGTTCACATTCACCCTCGAGGGGTCGAGCTTAAGCTCTTCGATCACAGCGACGGCTTGTACGGAAAAGGCTTCATTCAATTCCACGAGATCGACGTCGGCGAGGTTCCATCCGATCTTGCCCAGCAATTTCCGAACGGCTTTGACCGGAGCCATCAGAAGCAGCATTGGTTCAATTCCGCTGACCGCCTGGCCGGCGATTCGTGCCATTGGAAGAACTCCCAGTTGCGCAGCCCGGGCCGTCGATGTGACAACAAGAGCCGCGGCGCCGTCATTCACACCCGGGGCATTGCCGGCGGTGACGGTGCCGTCTTTTTTGAAGGCTGGTTTGAGCGACGCGAGTTTCTCGAGAGTGGAGTCTTTGCGGGGAGATTCGTCCGTGTCGACCATCAGGGCATTGCCTGGCTTCTGTGGAACGGGTACGGGAAGAATCTCATTCGTGAATTTTCCGGATTGCATGGCGGCCACCGCTTTGCGATGGCTGTTCAGCGCGAATTCGTCCTGACGTTCGCGGGAGACACGATACTTTTCGGCCACGATCTCGCCGGTGTTCCCCATGTGGCAGTGCTCGTAGGCGTCCCAGAGGCCATCGTGGATCATCGAGTCCACGACCGTGGCATTTCCCTGGCGATACCCGTCACGCGCGCCAGGAAGCAGGTAAGGTGCGTTACTCATGCTTTCCATGCCACCCGCGACGACGATCTCGGAATCTCCAGTGAGGATTCCCTGAGCGGCGAGGCCGACGGCTTTCAGACCGGAGCCGCAGACCTTGTTGATGGTCAATGCAGCCACCTCGGGAGTCAGTCCTCCGCCGAGAGCGGCCTGGCGTGCGGGATTCTGGCCGAGGCCCGCGGAGATGACATTTCCCATGATGACTTCGTCGATCTGCTCCGGTGAAAGCTTTGCGCGCTCTACGGCCGCGCGTACGACCAGGCTTCCCAGTTGAGTGGCCGTGACGGTTTTGAGCGCACCCTGGAATTTGCCAATGGGTGTCCTCACCGCGCTGAGAATGACCGGATCTTTCATATCAACTTCGCTCCAGAATAAAAAAGGCCGCCGAATATCCGGCGGCCTCGATCGTACTGAAAAAGTCGTTTATCGCAGACTGAAGTTCACCAGCACGCTGACATAGGTTGCGACCGCCTTGCCATCTTTCTGGCCGGCTCTGAACTTCCACTTCTTCACAGCTTCAATCGCTTTCTGATCGAGGCCGTAACCGAGGCTCTTTCGGACATTGTCGAACTTCACCGTTCCGTCCGGATTGACGATGATGAGCAGTTCGACCGTTCCCTGAACGCGGGCCTTGCGTCCGTCGTCGGAATATTCCGGTTGAGTCTGCGTCAGCAGGACCGGTTCACTGACGCCGCCGCCGACGTTGAACACGCCACCGCCGAAACCTCCGCCTTCACCAGGCCCAACACCGCCTCCACGTCCCGGACCAACTCCAGTACCGGTGCCCGTGCCGATTCCGCCTCCAGTCCCCGGACCCGCCGAAAGCGGTCCCGTGACACCGTTCGGGTCTCCAAACATGAGGTTGGGATTGGGAACGATATTCGCCAGCTGAGGCGCAAGCACCGTTGTTTCAACGGCCAGCTTAGGCGCCAGGTTCTTCGCTTCGACCATGGGCGGAACGATCTGTTTATCGGCACCGCGAGGAATCTGTCCCTTCGATGGAGGCGTCAGTGCTTTTCTGCCGCCGCCACCGCCGCCGCCGGACTTGCCATCCATTTTGGGCAGTTTCAGCACCAGCGGCTGATGAAGCATGGTCACCGAAGTTGTGGTAAGCGCGGGATTGCGGAACACCAGGTACGCGGGAATCACCACCGCGGTAATCAGCACGACGTGTAGGCCTACGGAAAGGAGTCTGGCTACGCCAGACTTATCTTTGCTCCAGAGGTCCTCCACTTCAATCGGCGTTGCCGTCATTTGAATCGTTCGACCGCGGTCTGCCAGCATTCCTCGGGCTGTCGCAACAATGGACCCCAGCAATGGCTTGGGTTTCACAAACTTGTCGAGGGCACTGGGATCGGGTGCTGCCGTGATCTGCGCGGAGGGTCTGTTATGATCTTCGCGATTCTGGCGGATCTGCTCAAGGATCGAGCTGAGCCACGTTCGTGGCTCCGAGAGCGAGGTTCCAGTCTTGAAGATGTCCTGTTCGTTGATTTCGCTAGGATTCATGGCTTCAGTTGTTTACCTCGGTAGAGTGCCAAGCGAGAATACCATAGTTCGTACAGTTATAATTCTCTCCGCATGGCATCAAAATTCAAGGCCCGCCTGCCCTACATTTCTCTGGTTCTGGTCATTCTCGCGCTGGACCGCTGGACTAAATGGCTGATCCACACGAAACTTCTGCTGAACCAGACAATCCCCATAATAGACGCGTTTTTCAACATTACGTATGTCCGAAATACCGGCGTCGCGTTCGGAATTCTGGATTCAGCCAGCCTGCCCCTCAAATCTACGGTATTGGCTGTATTGACACTGGCTGCAATAGCCGGCGTCCTTGTTTATAGCTGGAGGACACCAACAAGCCAACCACTGTTGCACACCGCCCTAAGTCTCATTCTTGCCGGGGCGCTGGGCAATCTCTACGACCGGATCCACCACGGCTTTGTGATCGACTTTATCGAGGTTTACTTCCGGAGCTACCGCTGGCCTTCATTTAACGTTGCCGACTCCGCGATCACCGTGGGAGTAGGCTTGCTCGTGATTCAAACCTTCCGCAAGGACACCCATGACACTACAGGCCGGCCCTGAGGATAGGGGTCTAAGGCTGGATATATTCCTGGCCCGCCACCTTGTCCAGTTCACCCGATCTCATATTCAAACACTCAACAGGACGGGGGCGGTCCTTGTCGGGAATCGACAGGAAAAGGCGGGTTACCGCCTGCGTGGGGACGAGGTCGTTGAGGTGGACCTGGAATCGTATCGAGTGCCCGGGATGACGCCTCAGGATATTGCCTTCCAGGTCGTCTTCGAGGATGACGATCTGGCTGTCATCGAAAAGCCCGCAGGTCTTGTCGTCCATCCCGGCGCGGGCACGAGGGAGGGAACGCTGGCTCACGGCCTGATGTTCAGGTTCCAGAGTCTATCCGGCGCGGGCGGCGAAGTCCGGCCGGGGATTGTTCATCGAATCGACAAATGGACCTCAGGTCTTCTCGTCGTCGCAAAGAATGACTGGACTCACGCGCGTCTGAGCCGGGCGTTTCAGGATCGTGTGGTCGAGAAGACGTACCTGGCGCTGGTCCACGGGCGGATGCGTGAACCTTCGGGAGATATCGATCTCAACATCGGGCGGCATACCACGGTGCGGACCCGGATGAGCGTCCAGCGCGGGAGAGGGCGCGCGGCGCTGAGTTCGTACCGGAGGCTGAAGGAGTTGGGCGATTTCTCGCTGCTGGAAGTGAAGATCAAGACGGGCCGCACGCATCAGATTCGCGTACATCTCGCGGCGATCGGCCATCCCGTCGTCGGTGACGACGTGTACGGGGAACGGCGATTCGCGGCGTTTGCGAAGAAGTACGGCAAGCCGGGGCGGTATTTCCTTCACGCCGCGGAGTTAACGTTCACGCATCCGCGAACGGGCGAGAGCCTGAGTTTCAAATCGCCGTTGCCAGAAGAACTTGGAGTTCTGCTGGAGCGCATTAGTGGATAAGCCCCCCTTCCAGTTATCCTAGTTCGTTCGCAGGCAGACGGGTGATCGCTTTGGGCTTCGGCCCAAAGAGGAAAGTCCGAGCTCCACAGGGCAGTGTGCCTCGTAATTCGTGGGCCCGTAAGGGACGGAAAGTGCAACAGAAAATATACCGCCGATGGACCGCAAGGTCTCAGGTAAGGGTGAAAAGGTGCGGTAAGAGCGCACCGGCGATTCGGTAACGGATCGTCTGGTAAACCCCACACGGAGCAAGGCCAAACAGGGAACGTGGCGCCTCACGGCGCTGAGGACGGCCCGTCCAGTTCCCGGGTAGGCTGCTGGAGTTTCCGGGAAACCGGAAACCTAGAGGAATGATCGCCGCTTCATCGCGCGAGCGGTGAAGTACAGAACTCGGCTTATAGTCTGCCTGCGTAAATTTTCTTCAATCGACCGACACTTCGGAGAACTGCCGTTCATCTTTAAGAAGTTTCAGGAAGAATCCCACGCATTCGTCGTCCGGAGCCATTTCTTCCTTGGCGCGTAAACGTTCCATCAATGACCGCTGCTTCTCAATTTGAAGGACCCACTCGTTCAGACCATTCTCTTCGTCATAAGCGCAGGCACCCAGCATGTAAGAGCGGCCGTGCCAGTCCACGTGGCAATACCAGCCCCAGTCCTCCGCATCGGGTGGAGAAATCGATAAGGTTCCCTTGGTTTTTTCAGCGAGCCAAAGGAGAAGGGATTCGCCATGAATCGGATTGTGTGGATTCGAACGTTCCTTCGTGAGGTCGAACATGCGGGTCTTGAAGCGAATCACTTCTGCCATTCGCTACCGCCGTCGTCCTTGCTCCATGGTCTCGAGAATCGCGATATCCTTGCGGACCAGCAGCAGCGGAATGATCCCGAGGACCCCGAAGCTGCAATCGATCACTCTCCAGTAGAAGGGAATCTGTCGAATCGTACCTGCGTCATTCAGTGGAGCAGATCGTACCATGACGGAAAATGGTCCTGTCGTAGGACGGGAATAACAGACGACTTTGGAAGAATTTTGAAATCGGACGAGTCCGGGCATCTCAAATCCGAAATTGCAAAATCTCAAATTGGACTCTCCAAAGTTAGAAATTCGTTCGCTACACGGAGGCGATCGATCGCCCCTCCTGGCCGGGCGTGTTGCTCAACGGGAATCTCCTCGCACGCTTTCAGCGTGCGTTTGTGTTGAGGATCGCGGTGACCCCGGGTATCGCTTCGCTC
>Ga0207659_10001145_pt1 | contig 15766 bp, 13 predicted proteins | sample KBSM43metaG_FD_184330 | JGI IMG/M metagenome (GOLD analysis project Ga0207659, IMG submission 184330) | Miscanthus rhizosphere microbial communities from Kellogg Biological Station, Michigan, USA - KBS M4-3 metaG (SPAdes) (version 2) | ecosystem: Host-associated > Plants > Roots > Rhizosphere >...
GGGCCATCCCGGAACGGCGAATCAATCGAACGAATGCGGAGTGTGAGCAACAAATAATGGCGACTGATTACGATGCGCCGCGTAAGACCGAAGAAGACCTCAGCGAGGATTCGATTGAGGCTCTGAAGGCGCGGCGTACGGAGAAGCCTTCCGCCGTGGTGGATGAAGATGAGTCCGACCTCGCCGAAGGCTACGAACTTCCCGGCGCAGACCTGTCCGGGGAGGAACTGCTGGTCCGGGTCCTGCCCGCCCAGGCTGACGAATTCACGTGTGCCTCCTGCTTCCTCGTCCGCCACCGTTCGCAGATTGCCCGCGAAAAGGACGGCCTCAAGTACTGCAAGGATTGCGAGGGCTAGGCACGCGGCAGCCCTGACCAGGACCCCGGATCCCGGGCACGTATTTCAGGACCGGGGAGGAGGCGACGTGAGGTGCCCTCTGGGAGTTGGGGAGAGCCGTGCAGGAGGCGGGGGAACTAAGCGTTGAGCGCGGCGATCAGTTGCTCCGGGTGGCGGCTGGACGCCAGCCAGTACGGGGTGCGGTCCGAGGGGTCCTCGATCTCGATCCGGACCACCGGATCCACCCACCCACGGATACACAGGAACGCCAGCCCATTGAGCCGGGTGCCCCGCTCCGCCGTCGCTTCTTTGCCCCGGAACGCCGTGGCCTTGCCCAGGAACCCGCGTTCAATCGTGGCCCTGCCCACCTTCAGGGTGGTCCTCGTGACAGTGATTGACGGCGTGGACAGGACCAGCAGCACGGAGATGATGACGAAGAGCACGATCGCTGCGGTAATACCGGCCCAGATGCTGATGGGCGCCAGCATGAGGATCCCGGCACTGGAGAACCCCGCCGCGACCAGCCAGATCCAGAAGTTCGGCCAAAGCTTCTCGGAGTAAAGGGCAGTGGAGTCGCTCGGGGCGCTCTTCGGGGCAGGCGCGGCTGCGCTGGATTCGGGCATAAGCACAGCTTTTCATCTTTCCCGGGCTATTTCACCTCGGCCCCGCCCGGCTCCAGCCCTGGATCAACCCGGAAGCGCCGTGCCCGGGCAGGCCAGCGGCGGCTAGGACGATGTTCCTTGCGGGCGTTAGAGTGAGGGACTGTGACTGAAGAAAACACCGCCGTCGCCAGTGCCGCACCGACGGCCAGCGACGCAGCCTACGGAACGCCCACCTTGACGGTACAGCTGAAAATGCTCGACGACGGGCTCGAGCCGCCGTCGTACGCGCACCCGGGCGACGCGGGCGCTGACCTTCGCGCCCGCGAGGACGTCGTCCTCGCCCCGGGGGAGCGCCGCCTCGTCCCGACAGGCGTCTCGATTGCGCTTCCGGATGGATTCGTTGCGCTGATCCACCCCCGGTCCGGCCTCGCCACCAAGCACGGACTCACGGTGGTGAACGCCCCGGGGACCGTGGACGCCGGCTACCGCGGTGAAATCGCGGTGACACTGCTCAATACGGACCGGGACGAGGCGATCGAGCTCCGCCGCGGCGATAGAATTGCACAAATGGTCATTCAGCGCGTGGAGTACGCCAGGTTCCTCCCGGTCGAGGAGCTCGACGGCTCCGTCCGCGGCGGGGGAGGCTTCGGTTCCACCGGCGGTTTCGGCGGACCGGCCTGAGCGCAGGCCCCGGCAACGCCACGGGAGCCAACTGCGTTGTTGCAGTGCCGCAGGCACTGCAGCACATGCAGGCAATGATGCACGGAATCAAGGAGCCGGCCGCGGGGTAGCGGGCGGCCACGCGGACAGGCGCCAGGACGGCGCCGGGCGGCGGTACAGGATCACAACTGAAGGAGACACCCCATGGTTTTTGGGCGCGGCAGGAAAGCCAAACAGGAGCAGCCGACCGGGGCCGATACGGACCAGAACGCTGTGGCCACGGAAGCTGCTGGTGACGCCGCCGCGACACCGGCCGGGAACGTTGCCGAAACCGCCGGCCGGGCCGCGACGGGCCCCTTCGACGTCTCGGAAATCGACGACCAGGACGGGTACGTGGACCTCGGTGCGCTGCTGATCGCACCCCGCGAGGGACTCCAGCTCCGCTTGGAGGTTGAAGAGGCGAGCCAGCGCGTCGTCGCCGTCACCATGGACCTGGAGGGATCGAGCCTTCAGCTGCAGGCCTTCGCCGCCCCCCGCTCCGAGGGCCTGTGGGATGAAATCCGTGAGCAGATCGGGCAGTCGGTCGGCAGCCAGGGCGGCCAGGTCGAGGAGGTCGAGGGCAGCTTCGGCACCGAACTCGTGGCGAAGCTTCCCGCCGGCGGCGCGGACGGCAGCCAGGGGTACCGCGTGGCCCGCTTCATCGGCGTCGATGGCCCGCGCTGGTTCCTCCGCGGAGTCTTCGGCGGCGAGGCAGCCCTTGACCGCGACGCGGCGGCCGGACTGGAGGGGCTCTTCCGGAAGATCGTCGTGGTCCGCGGCGAGAACCCCATGCCGCCGCGTGACCTGCTGCAGCTGCGCCTGCCCAAGGACACCGCCGCTGCACCGTCGCCGCAGGCGGCCCCCGAATTCGAACAGCCCGAACGCGGACCGGAGATAACCCAGATTGGCTGATGCCGCCGGCAAGAAAGCCACCGCCGCCATGTCCGTCCGGGACTTGCCGGACCGCGGGCGGGTGCTGTGCCACGGCTTCATCGAGTCCGTCACGTACGTGCCCGCCAACCAGGTGGCTTCCTTCATTGCGATCCTGATCGATCACGACGTACCTGCGCCCGTCAGCCGTTTCCCGGGTTTTGGTGCCAAAGCCGGATCCGGTGCCGGGGCGGCCAGCAGCCTGCCGGCCAACGGGGTATCAACACACCGGGTGCGCCCCGGCGCCCAGCGCCAGCGGCCGGCCGGTCCCAAGGAGCGGCTGCGCGTTGTATGGCTTGGCCGGCGCCGGATCCCCGGCGTCGACGCCGGAACGGAGCTCCGGCTCGAGGGCATGGTCACCATCCGCGACGGGCTGCCCACGATCTTCAACCCACGCTACGAAATACTCTCCCGCCAGGAGGAGCAATGAGCTTGCCCGACCACCCCGAGCGGGACCGCCCGGAGCGGCCTCATCAAGACACCGGCCGGCAGGAGCCGGTGGAATCCGCGGACGGCGGCCGGGACATGTCCGCACCCGTGACTTCCGAGCCCACAGCCGCCCAGCCCACAACCGCCGCGCCAACTGTCGCTCAGCTTGCCGGGGACTACGCGGCCAAGGCCGGCCTGCACCGGTCGAGCAACGGCAACATTGATGTGCTTAGAAGCGCCGGCGGCATCCAGGGCATCGCCGAGAGCATCCTCCCGGGCCTGGTCTTCCTGATTGCCTTCACCCTCGACCGGGAAAACCTGGCGATGGCCGTCACGGCCTCCCTGGCGGTGGCCGCCGTCTTCACCGTGGCGCGGCTGGTTCAGCGCAAACCACTGACGCAGGCTCTCGCCGGCTTCATCGGCGTCGGCCTCTCCGCCTGGCTGGCCACCTCGACCGGCAAAGCAGAGAACTTCTACGTCCTGGGGTTCTTCACCAACGTCGGCTACATCCTGGCAATGTCGATCTCCGTGTTCGTGCGCTGGCCGATCGCCGGCCTGCTCTTCGGCTTCATCCGCAACGAGGGCCTGGAATGGCGCAAGGACCCGAAGCGGATCAGGGCGTACAGCATCGGCACGTGGGTGATCGTTGCCGTGCTGGTCCTGCGGCTCGTGGTGCAGGTGCCGCTCTACTTCATGGGCGAGCAGGGCCTCGCCGCCCTCGCCACCACCAGGCTCCTTATGGGCGCCCCGCTGTACATCCTCGGCATCTGGGTTGCCTGGCTGATCACCCGGCCGGCCCCGGTGCCCGCCGCGGCCCCAGAGGCCAACTGACCCGATGCGCTATGAGATATGGCCGTTCCCAAACTTCGGGAACGGCCATATCTGGTAGCGCAACTATTGGGAGCGGAACGGATCAGCCGTCGAAGCCGTCGTCCCCGGCCGGCTGGGTGCCGTGGCCGTGCTGGTCCGAGGTCACCGGGTGCTGGTCCTCCAGCGGTGATTCGGGCGCCAGCAGGGCGCGGAGGTCGTCCTCGGCCGCGATCGTGGTGACAAAGAACAGTTCGTCGCCGCCGTCGATCACGTCGTCGCGGCTCGGCGTGATGGGCGCCTGGTCCCGCAGGATCGCAACGAGGGTGGCGTCCTCGGGCCACTGGACATCGCCCACGGTCAGCCCGATCACATGCGAGTCGTGCGGGACCGTGAACTCCACCAGCGAGGACACCCCGGTCTGCAGTGTCAGCAGCCGCACCAGGTCACCGATCTCCACCGCCTCCTCCACCAGGGCGGTCATCAGCTGCGGGGTGTTGACCGCGACGTCGACGCCCCAGGAGTCGTCGAACATCCAGTCGTTCTTGGGGTTGTTGACCCGGCCGACGGTACGCCCGACGCCGAATTCCGTTTTGGCCAGCAGCGAGACCACCAGGTTGACCTTGTCGTCACCGGTGGCGGAGACCACGACGTCGGCGTCCTCGAGTTTGGCGTCCTGCAGCGTGCTCAGCTCGCAGGCATCACCGACCAGCCAGTGGGCTCCGCGCAGCCCGCTCCGGCCGATGACCTCCGGCTTCTCGTCGATCAGCAGGATTTCGTGCTTGTGGGCCAACAACTCGCGGGCGATCGAGGACCCGACGCTTCCGGCACCGACGATGACGACTTTCACTCAGGACTCCTTGGCGGGGGATTTGGCGAGAATATGGCCGATTTCCGAGCTCCGGTCCACGTTCAGCATGGCGTGGACGGTGTCGCCGTCCTGGTAGGACGTGCCGGCAACGGGCAGCATGCCCTCGCCGAACCGGGTCAGATACGCGATCCGGATGCCGGCCGCCTTCTCGATCGAGGAGATCGGGTGCCCGATCCAGTCCGGGTTAAGGTCAACTTCGGCGAGGACCAGCCGGCCCGAGGGCTCCCGGTAGTCGCCGGCGATGTGCTGTTCGGGCAGGATGCGGCGCAGCACCTGGTCGGCGCTCCAGCGGACCGCGGCGACCGTGGGAATGCCGAGGCGCTGGTAGATTTCGGCGCGGCCCGGATCGTAGATCCTGGCCACCACATGGGGAACGTGGAAAGTCTCCCGCGCCACCCGGGTGGCGAGGATGTTGGAGTTGTCGCCGCTGGAAACGGCCGCGAAGGCATAGGCCTCCTCGACGCCTGCCCGCTTCATCGTCTCGCGGTCAAACCCGACCCCCGTGACCTTCCGTCCGGAAAACCCGGTGCGGAGCCGCCGGAAGGCGCGGTCATCCTGGTCGATGATGGCCACCGAATGACCGGCGTCCTCGAGCGTGTGTGCCAGGGTTGACCCGACACGGCCACAACCCATGATCACGAAGTGCGCCACAAGGGCCTCCTCTTGGTTCTGCGTCTGATACTGCGTAAAACTCTACCGGCCACGCGGTGCCGGAAGGCCACGGCCACGGGGCGCCGGCCGACGTCCTTGCGGACGCCAACTTCGCCGTCATGACATCGCGTCCGAATCAGACTAGCTTTGTGTGGTGCTGACAATTTTCAATGCCGTGAAGCGGGTGCTGGTAGGCAAGCCCTTCCGGAACGACCGTCTGGCCCACACGCTCTTGCCGAAGCGGATCGCGCTGCCCATTTTCGCCTCGGACGCGCTGTCCTCGGTGGCCTATGCCCCGGATGAAATCCTCCTGACCCTGGCCCTGGCCGGCGTGAGCGCGGTCGCCATCGCTCCGTGGGTGGGCCTCGCCGTCATGGTGGTGCTTCTGACCGTCGTGGCCTCCTACCGCCAGAACGTCCACGCCTACCCCTCCGGCGGGGGCGATTACGAGATTGCCAACGTCAACCTGGGCAAGTTCGCCGGCCTCACCGTGGCCTCGGCGCTGCTGGTCGACTATGTGCTGACGGTGGCTGTGTCCATGTCGTCGGCCGCGACGTACCTGACCACCGCCGTGCCCTCGCTGCACGGGCAGCAGGCGGCGATTGCCACGATCGGCGTCATCATCCTGGCCCTCGTGAACCTGCGCGGGATTAAGGAGGCGGGCAGCGTCTTCGCCGTCCCGACCTACATCTTCATGGCCTCGATCCTGGGCATGACCGCCGTCGGGGTCTTCCAGGCCGCAACCGGCCAGCTGGGGCAGGCACCGTCGGCGGCGTTCGAGATTGTGCCTGAGCCGGGCTTCGACGAAGGACTTGTCGGTCTGGCCGGCGCGTTCCTGCTGCTGCGTGCCTTCTCCTCCGGCGCGGCGGCCCTGACCGGCGTCGAAGCCATCAGCAACGGTGTGCCCAACTTCCAGAAGCCGAAGAGCAAGAACGCGGCCACCACGCTGCTGCTGCTGGGCGTGATTGCCTCGGCCATGCTCGCGGGCATCATCTACCTGGCCAACGCCACCAAAGTGCACATCGTGCTGGACCCGGCGACCGAATTCCTGCTGAACGGCAAACCGTTGGAAGAGGGCTACATCCAGAACCCGGCCATCAGCCAGATCGCGCAGACCGTCTTCGGCGAGGGCTCCATCCCGTTCTATATCGTGGTGGCCGCCACCGGCGTCATCCTGGTGTTCGCCTCCAACACGGCGTTCAACGGTTTTCCGGTGCTCGGCTCGATCCTGGCGCAGGACGGCTACCTGCCGCGCCAGCTGCGCACCCGTGGCGACCGGCTGGCCTTCAGCAACGGCGTCCTGGCCCTGGCGGCCGGCGCCCTGGTGCTCATCATCGCCTTCAACGCCGACGTCACAAAGCTCATCCAGCTCTACATCGTGGGCGTCTTCATCTCCTTCACGATGAGCCAGCTGGGCATGATCCGGCACTGGGGCCGGGAGCTGAAGCTTTCCAAGGAACCTGCCGTGCGGTTGCGCATCATCAAGTCCCGGACCATCAACACGGTGGGCTTCTGCATGACCGCCCTGGTCTTGGTGATCGTCCTGATCACCAAGTTCTCGCAGGGCGCCTGGATCGCGCTGCTGGCCATGTTCGTGCTGTTCCTGATCATGTGGAGCATCCGGGCGCACTATGACAACGTGGCCAAGGAACTCGCCGTCGACGAGGACTCCTCGCCGCGCGCCCTACCCACCCGGGTGCACGCGGTGCTGCTCGTCTCGCACGTGCGCAAGCCGGTTCTGCGCGCCCTCGCCTACGCCCGGGCCTCCCGCCCGTCGCGGCTGGACGCCATTACCGTGGACATCAGCTCCGAGGAAACCGAGGCGACAGTTGCGGACTGGGAGAAGCTCGAAATCCCGGTACCCCTAACCGTGCTGGCCAGCCCGTTCCGCGAAACGGTGACCCCGATCATGGACTACATCAAGAACATGCGCCGCGATTCGCCGCGCGACCTGATCGTGGTCTACATCCCGGAGTACGTCGTGGGCAAATGGTGGGAGCAACTCGTCCACAACCAGACCGCGCTGCGCATCAAAACCCGGCTGCACTTCGAGCCCGGGGTCATGGTGTGTAGTGTGCCGTGGCAGCTGAAATCGTCCGAAGAAGCCAAGAACCTGCAGGATATCCAATGACCCCCGACACCCGGACGCACGCCCACACCGATACCCGCACCGAACTGACGCTCGACGTCGGACCCGTCGCCCACGGCGGGCACTGCGTTGCCCGGCACGAGGGACGCGTCATCTTCGTCCGGCACGGGATTCCCGGCGAAAAGGTCCGTGTCCGGCTCACTGACGACGGCCCGGCCGCGAAATTCTGGCGCGCCGATGTGGTGGAGGTACTGGAGCCCTCCCCGGACCGGGTGCCGCACTTCTGGGACCTCGCCGATTCCGCGCGCTCCTGGTCGCACCGGCACCCGCCCGTCGGCGGCGCCGAACTCGGCCACATCTCCCTGGCGCGCCAGCGCAGCCTCAAAGCCGAGGTCCTGGCCGAACAGCTCAAGCGGCTGGCCGGCGTCGAACTTGCGCCGGCGGGGCAGCTCACAGTCGAAGCCGTCGGCACGGCCGCGGGGGAGCCGGCCGCTTCCGGCCTGGGCTGGCGGACGCGCGCCGGCTTCGCCGTGACGGCGGCCGGCAAGCTCGGCATGCACGCCCACCGCTCCGATGCCATCCTGCCCGTGCGCGACATGCCGCTGGCCGTGGACGGGATCAACGCGCTCCGGCTCTGGGACATCGACCTGCAGGGCATCGACCGGGTCGAGGTCGCCGCCCCGGCGAACGGCTCCCGGCCGCTGGTGCTGCTGGTGCCAGCCCCGGGAACCCGGTCCAAGCGGCTCAGCGGCATCCTGGCCCAGCTGCCCGACGACGTCTCGGTCGCCAGCCTGGACCCGGCCACCGGCGAGGTGCTGCAGTTGCGCGGCCGCACCTACGTCCAGGAGTCTGCCGCGGGCCACGAGTACCGGGTTACCGGCGACGGCTTCTGGCAGATCCACCGGGATGCCCCGGAGACACTCGTCGGCGCCGTCACCGGCTTCCTGCACGACGGCGGCTACCTCGCGCCGGGCTCGGTGGTGGCGGACCTGTACGCCGGGGCCGGACTGTTCACGGCACCGCTGGCCGATGCCGTGGGCGTGACCGGATCCGTGCTCTCGGTCGAGGGAGCCCCGGGAACCAGCCGCGATGCACGCAAGAACCTGCACGACGCCGCCCAGGTCGAGATCGTCCAGGGCCGTGTGGAGCGCGTGCTGCGGCAGAAACCCCGCAACTTCGACGCCCTGATCCTGGACCCGCCACGCGCAGGTGCCGGCAAGGCGGTAGTCAAACAGTTGATGGACGCCGGTCCCCGGGCCGTCGCCTACGTCTCCTGCGATCCGGCCTCATTCGCCCGCGACCTGGGCTATTTCCGGCAGGGCGGCTGGGGCCTGGCCGGGCTGCGTGCCTTCGACCTGTACCCGCATACCCACCACATGGAGACTGTGGCGTTGCTGACTCCTCAACCGTGATGCCACTAGGATGGGCGTAGTAGTCCGTCGTCGCGCTCCATCATCAGTGGTTAATTGAGTACTGGCGTTGAATTAACCACTTGCGTTGATTTAGCGGCCGTTCCCTGCGTTCTTACCTGCATTGCGTACCATGATGTACCGATGCCTGTATTAGTTAGGCCGACCTAACTAGCAAGGGTCCAGTAGCGCGACAAAGATGAAACTGTTGCGAGAGGAGTCCTGCGATGAGCATTGTGGACAGCTTCGGTTCAAAAGGCAAACTTAATGTAGCCGGAACCGAATATGAAATTTTCCGGTTGAACTCCGTCGAAGGTGCAGAAAACCTTCCGTTCAGCCTCAAGGTATTGCTTGAAAACCTGTTGAGGACCGAGGACGGTGCCAACATCACGGCCGACCACGTCCGTGCGCTGGCAGGCTGGGATCCCAGCGCCGAGCCCGACACCGAGATCCAGTTCACGCCGGCGCGCGTGATCATGCAGGACTTCACCGGCGTGCCGTGCGTCGTTGACCTCGCCACCATGCGTGAGGCCGTCAAGGAGCTCGGCGGAGACCCGAAGCGGGTCAACCCGCTGGCACCGGCCGAAATGGTCATTGACCACTCGGTCCAGATTGACGCCTTCGGCAACTCCGGCGCACTGGAGCGCAATATGGAGATCGAATACCAGCGCAACGGGGAGCGTTACCAGTTCCTGCGCTGGGGCCAGACTGCATTTGACGACTTCAAGGTCGTCCCGCCGGGCACCGGCATTGTGCACCAGGTCAACATCGAGTACCTGGCCCGCACCGTCATGACCCGTGAAGTCGACGGCGTTGTCCGCGCTTACCCGGACACCTGCGTCGGCACCGACTCGCACACCACCATGGTCAACGGCCTGGGCGTGCTGGGCTGGGGCGTTGGCGGCATCGAGGCCGAGGCTGCCATGCTTGGCCAGCCCGTGTCCATGCTCATCCCGCGCGTCGTGGGCTTCAAGCTCACCGGCTCCATCCCGGCCGGCGCCACCGCCACCGACGTCGTCCTGACCATCACCGAGCAGCTGCGCAAGCACGGTGTGGTCGGCAAGTTCGTCGAGTTCTACGGTGAAGGCGTCGCGGCTGTGCCGCTGGCCAACCGTGCAACGATCGGCAACATGAGCCCGGAGTTCGGCTCCACCGCCGCGATGTTCCCGATCGACGACGTCACCCTCGACTACCTGCGCCTCACCGGCCGGTCCGACGAGAACGTCGCGCTCGTGGAGTCGTACGCGAAGGAACAGGGCCTCTGGCACGACCCCTCCCGCGAGATCAAGTTCTCCGAGTACCTCGAACTGGACCTGTCCACGGTTGTTCCGTCGATCTCCGGCCCGAAGCGCCCGCAGGACCGCATCATCCTCACGGAGTCCAAGGCCCAGTTCCGCGAGGACCTGCGCAACTACGTGAAGGAAGACCTGGCCGACGGAAGCCTGGACGAAGCGATCGACGAAAGCTTCCCGGCTTCGGACTCGCCCTCATTCACCGCCTCTTCGTCGCACCTGAGCGACGTGGCCCCGCACGCGCACGGCCCGAAGTCCAACGGCCGCCCGTCCAACAAGGTCAGCGTCAAGACCGCGGACGGACGCGAGTTCGAGCTCGACCACGGCGCGGTCTCGATCGCCTCGATCACCTCCTGCACCAACACGTCCAACCCGTCCGTGATGCTGGCCGCCGCACTGCTGGCCCGCAACGCCGTCGACAAGGGCCTGACGTCCAAGCCGTGGGTCAAGACCTCCGTGGCTCCCGGTTCCAAGGTGGTCACCGACTACTACAACAAGTCGGGCCTGACCCCGTACCTGGAGAAGCTCGGCTTCTACATCGTGGGCTACGGCTGCGCCACCTGCATCGGCAACTCCGGTCCGCTCGACGCCGAGATCTCCGAGGCCATCCAGGCCAACGACCTCTCCGTCACCGCGGTGCTCTCCGGCAACCGTAACTTCGAAGGCCGGATCAACCCGGACGTGAAGATGAACTACCTGGCCTCCCCGCCGCTGGTCATCGCCTACGCCCTGGCCGGTTCCATGGACTTCGACTTCGACAACGACGCCCTGGGCCAGGACGAGGCCGGCAACGACGTCTTCCTGAAGGACATCTGGCCGAACCCGGTCGAGGTCCAGCAGGTCATCGATTCCTCGATCGACAAGGAAATGTTCGCCCGCGGCTACGAAGGCGTCTTTGAGGGCGACGATCGCTGGAAGGCGCTCGACACCCCCGCCGGCGACACCTTCGCCTGGGACGAGAAGTCCACGTACGTCCGCAAGCCCCCGTACTTCGAGGGCATGAAGGCCCAGCCGGAGCCGGTCCAGGACATCACCGGTGCGCGCGTGCTGCTCAAGCTGGGCGACTCCGTCACCACGGACCACATCTCCCCGGCCGGTTCCTTCAAGTCGGACACCCCGGCCGGCCAGTACCTGCTGGCCAACGGTGTGGAGCGCAAGGACTTCAACTCCTACGGCTCACGCCGTGGCAACCACGAGGTCATGATCCGCGGCACGTTCGCGAACATCCGCATCAAGAACCAGCTCCTGGACGGCGTGGAGGGCGGCTTCACCCGCGACTTCACCCAGGCCGACGGCCCGCAGGCCTACGTCTACGACGCCGCGCAGAACTACCAGGCAGCCGGCACCGCGCTGGTGGTCCTGGCAGGCAAGGAGTACGGCTCGGGTTCGTCCCGTGACTGGGCCGCCAAGGGCACTGCCCTGCTGGGCGTCAAGGCTGTCGTTGCCGAGAGCTACGAGCGCATCCACCGCTCCAACCTGATCGGCATGGGTGTCCTCCCGCTGCAGTACCCGGCCGGCCAGAACGCCGCCAGCCTGGGCCTGACCGGTACGGAAACCTACGCAGTTGAGGGCGTCACCGCCCTGAACGACGGCACCACGCCGAAGACCCTCAAGGTCACGGCCACCGCCGAAGACGGTTCCGTCACGTCCTTCGACGCCGTGCTGCGCATCGATACGCCGGGCGAGGCGGACTACTACCGCAACGGCGGCATCCTGCAGTACGTCCTGCGCCAGATCTCCGCACACTAGCGGAGCTGCCGGGCACGCTCCGGTAGCGCATGCAACGGCCCCGGCCGGTCACTGACCGGCCGGGGCCGTTGCGTTTCCGCTTTCGGCCGCGGGTGCTGGATCTCGAGCGGGGGAGCGGCGGGCGGGGCCGTGCAGGGCGCCGGTGCTGGCCTCCGGCGCGGCGGCCTGCCCGGAGGCGTTAGAGTTAAAAGGCATGTCTACCACCCGAAGGAGGGGCCGTTGGGAATCTTGGACACCATCCGGAATCCGCAGGACCTGAGTAAGTTGTCCGGGGCGCAGCTGGATCAGCTGGCAGCCGAGGTCAGGGATTTCCTGATCGGCAACGTCTCCCGGACGGGAGGGCACCTGGGCCCGAACCTCGGCGTCGTCGAGCTCACCATCGCGGTGCACCGGATCTTCGATTCCCCCCGCGACAGCATTGTCTTCGACACAGGGCACCAGTCCTACGTGCACAAGCTCCTCACCGGACGGCAGGATTTCAGCACGCTCCGCCAGCAGGGCGGCATGTCCGGCTACCCGGACCGCGGCGAATCCGAGCACGACATCGTCGAAAGCTCGCACGCGTCCTCCTCGCTGTCCTGGGCCGACGGCATCTCGCGCGCCCGGCAGCTGACCGGCGACGGCGACCGCTTCGTCGTCGCGGTGGTGGGCGACGGCGCCCTGACCGGCGGCATGGCCTGGGAGGCCATCAACAACATCGCGGCGGACAAGAAACGCCGTGTCGTGATCGTGGTCAACGACAACGGCCGCTCCTACGCCCCGACGGTCGGGGGGTTCGCTGACTACCTGGCGTCCCTGCGCCCCACCATCGATTCCCTCCGGGCCGCGCCCTCCTATGAAGGCACGCTCGAGTGGTGGAAGCGCAAACTGCAGAAGGGCGGCCCCGCGGGGCAGTTCACCTACAAGAGCCTGCATGCGATGAAGAAGGGCATCAAGGACTGGTGGGCCCCGCAGGGCATGTTCGAGGACCTCGGCATGAAGTACATCGGTCCCGTCGACGGCCACGACCTCCAGGCCATGGAAAACGCCCTCTCCACCGCCAAGAACTATGCCGGCCCCGTGATCGTGCACGCCATGACGGAAAAGGGCCACGGCTACGCCCCGGCCCGCGCCCATGAAGCGGACCAGTTCCATGCCGTGGGGATCATCGATCCGGAGACCGGAGCACCCACCGAGGCCGGCGGCGCGAAGTCCTGGACCGCGGTGTTCGCCGACGAGATCGCCGACATCGCCGACGAGCGCCAGGACATCGTCGGGATTACCGGTGCCATGCTGATTCCGGTCGGGCTGCACAAGTTCGCCGCCCGGCACCCGGAGCGCGTGTTCGACGTCGGCATCGCGGAGCAGCACGCCCTCACCTCGGCTGCCGGCATGGCGTTCGGGGGACTGCACCCGGTGGTCGCGGTCTACGCGACGTTCCTGAACCGTGCCTTCGACCAGCTGCTGATGGATGTCGCCCTGCACAAAGCCGGCGTCACGATCGTGCTGGACAGGGCCGGCGTCACCGGACCCGACGGCGCAAGCCATCACGGCATGTGGGACATGGCCATGGTCCAGATCGTTCCCGGGCTGCACCTCGCCGCGCCGCGCGACGCCACCCGGCTGCGGGAGGAACTGCGCGAGGCTGTGGCCATTGAAGACGCCCCGAGCGTGCTCCGCTACTCCAAGGGCAACGTCGGCCCCGAAGTCGATGCGGTCGAACGCCTGGAGGACGGCGTGGACGTGCTGGCCCGCCGGCCCGCGGGCTCGAGCGAGAACGACGTCCTGATCGTCAGCGTGGGCGCCATGTCAGAACTCGCTCTGGACGTCTCCGGCCGGCTCGGTGCCCAGGGCATCAGCTCCACGGTGGTGGATCCGCGCTGGGTCCTCCCGGTCCGGCAGTCCATCATCGATCTCGCCGCGCGCCACCGCCTGGTCATTTGCATTGAGGACGGAGTGCGGGCCGGCGGCGTCGGTTCCCGGATCCGCCAGGAGATGCGTGCCGCGGGCGTCGACACCGCCCTCAACGAGGTGGGCCTGCCGGTCGAGTTCCTCGAACACGGCACGCGCAGCCAGGTGCTCGAACGCGTGGGCCTGACCGCCCAGCAGATCACGCACGACGTCGTCGCCCAGGTCCTGGGCACCAAGGTGCCGTTTGCGCGCCCCTTGCCCGGCCAGGAACACCCCAGTACCGGCAGCATCCCGCAGCTGTAGCCAGCACATCCGTTGAGCACTACCCGTGGGCGCCACTGAATCCGGCGCCGGACGGCCCAGGAAGGAACTGGCATATGAGTGGAATTATCAGAGTTTACAAGCGTGACGAAGAGGGCACCCTGCACTTCAGGGAGGCGTGGTTTGATGAGGACTACAGCCAGTTCGTGATGAACCACGGCGTCGTCGGACACCAGAGCAAGACGGACGAGACCGACGTCGCGGACGCCGAGGCAGCGGAGCGCCTCATGGACGCCTTCGCGGCGCAGTGCGCCGAGGACGGCTACGCCGAAATTCCGGCGGAGGAACAGTCCTGGGTAGTAGCCCAGTACGCGCTGAAGACCAAGGAGGGGACCAGCCGCGACCGGTACCTCGAGGAAAAAGCCAAAGACGCCCTGATCAGCCATCTGGCCTGGCGGGGCCTGGGGATCGTGGACCGCAGCGAATTTTCCGACGCCCGGCTCAACATCTTCTGCCTCACCCCGGACGTGAATAAGACCGTCAACGCCATCAAGGTCTGCATCCGCGGCGAAGACCTCGACTTCACCAAACTGAGCATTGGCGCCGCGCCGTTTGGCGAGGATACTTTCAAGCTCAAGCACTCGCCGAAGCCGGCAAACAGCTTCACGCTTTAGGCAGCACGGGCAAGGAGCCGGGCACGGCTCACACCAGTTTGGGGGCACGGACTGAAAGGCAACGCAATGACGCGCAAACCCTCGAAACCAGGCTGCACCCCGCTGCCCGCGGGACTCGCGGCGCCGGCGCGAAAGTCGCTCGCGCACGCGGGGGTCGAGACCCTCGAACACCTCGTTCAGCTTGGCCGGCGCCGGCTTGCCGGGATGCCGGGTGTCTGCCCCCGCACCCTCGCTCAGCTCCAGGACGCCATGGACGAGCACGGGCTGAAGCTGCCGGCAGGGTAGCGCGGGCCCGCTCTCCGCCGCCCCCGGCGGCCTGGCCGGGACACCCGCCGGGGCGATATAGGCTAAAACCATGACTGAATACCGCCGCGTTGGAAATTCCGGACTGTCCGTCTCCGTCGTGGGACTTGGCTGCAACAACCTGGGCCGGTCCGGGACCGTGACTGAATCGCAGGAAGGCACCGACGCCGTCGTGCATGCGGCGCTCGACGCCGGGATCACCTTCTTTGACGTCGCGGACGCCTACGGCCGCGAGCCCGGCCTCAGCGAGTCAATGCTCGGCAAGGCCCTCGGTTCCCGCCGCGACGATGCGGTCATCGGCACGAAGTTTGGCATGGACATGCGCGGGGCCAACGGCGAGGACTTCGGTGCGCGCGGATCCCGCCGCTACATCATCAAGGCGGCGGAGGCCTCGCTGCGCCGGCTCGGCACGGACTGGATCGACCTCTACCAGTTCCACACCCCGGACCCGCTCACGCCCATCGACGAGACGCTCTCGGCCCTCGAGGACCTCGTCACCAGCGGCAAGGTCCGCTACATCGGCCACTCCAACCGGGCCGGCTGGCAGATCGCCGAGGCTGAGTTCGTGGCACGCGCCCGCGGGGGAGCCCGCTTCATCTCCAGCCAGAACCACTACAACCTGCTGGACCGGCGCGCCGAACTCGAGGTCACCCCGGCGGCCGAGGCCTACGGCCTGGGCGTCCTGCCGTACTTCCCGCTCGCCAACGGCCTGCTGACCGGCAAATACTCCGCCGGCCGGGCCCCCGAGGGAAGCCGGCTCAGCCACACCCGCACC
>Ga0207659_10001146_pt1 | contig 15766 bp, 14 predicted proteins | sample KBSM43metaG_FD_184330 | JGI IMG/M metagenome (GOLD analysis project Ga0207659, IMG submission 184330) | Miscanthus rhizosphere microbial communities from Kellogg Biological Station, Michigan, USA - KBS M4-3 metaG (SPAdes) (version 2) | ecosystem: Host-associated > Plants > Roots > Rhizosphere >...
ATCTGGTGAAGACACGTACGACCCTGGCCGCCAGAGTGATGCCCGACGGGGAGGCGTTCTATCAGGCGCAGATCGAAAAACACACCACCCTGACGCTGACGCCGCAGCAGGTTCACGACATCGGTCTGAAGGAAGTGGCCCGCATCGAGGCTGAGATGCGTGCGACCAAGGACAAGGCGAACTTCAACGGGACGATGGCTGAGTTCTTCACGTTTCTGAGGACCGACCCGCAGTTCTACGCAAAGACACCGCGCGAACTGCTCTCCTATTCAGCCTACGTAGCCAAGAAGGCCGACGACAAGCTCGCCGAAACGTTCGGTTTCCTGCCGCGGCGGCGGCACGGCATCCGGCCCGTGCCCGATGCAATCGCGCCGATCTATACCGGAGGACGCGGCGGCCTCGAGGCGTGCTTGATGAACACCTATAACCTCCCGGCGCGCCCGTTGTACACGATCGCCGCGCTCACCCTGCACGAGTGCACGCCGGGGCACAGCTTCCAGGCGGCGTTGGCGCTCGAAGGACCGGAACGACCGGCCTTCCGTAGAGGCACGTCGTTCTCTGGATACGGCGAAGGCTGGGGGCTGTACACGGAATGGCTCGGTACCGTGATGGGGATCTACGAAACGCCGTACGAAGACATGGGTCGGCTGACGTACGAGATGTGGCGCGCGTGCCGGCTGGTCATCGACACCGGCATTCATCAGTTCGGCTGGACGCGCGAGCAGGCGATGAGTTACTTGCGCGATCGCGCCCCGCTGGCCGAGCACGAGATCACAACTGAAATCGATCGCTACATCGCCTGGCCGGGGCAAGCACTCGCCTACAAGCTGGGAGAGCTGCAGATCCGTCGTCATCGCCGTGAGGCCGAAGAGAAGCTTGGCGCACGATTTGATCAGCGGCGCTTTCACGATGCCATCCTGGCGATCGGTTCGGTGCCGCTGCCGGTGCTGGAGGAACGCATGGCACGGTTCATCGCCGACGAGAGCGCTGCGCCGAAAGAATAGCTGGAGGGTACCGATGGCATACGTTGACGGTTTTGTTTTGGCACTGCCGAAGAGGAAAGGGAAGGCCTACGTGCAGATCGCGAGGAAGGCCGGAAAAGTCTTTAAGGACCACGGCGCGCTCGAGTATCGCGAAGCGCTCGGCGACGATCTCAAGGTCAAGTGGGGCATGCCGTTCCCCAAAGCGATTCGCGCCAGGGCTGGAGAGACGGTGGTCTTCTCGTGGATCGTTTACAAGTCACGCGCGCACCGCGACAACGTGAACAAGAAGGTGATGAAGGACAAGCGCCTCGCGGCGATGATGGACCCGAAGTCGATGCCATTCGACATGAAGCGGATGGCGTACGGCGGGTTCAAGATCGCGGTTGACGCGTAGTCGCGCGTTTCGCTCCTGTCAGAACGGTGGTCCCGCAGCCGGCCCGATCTTCAACCGGCCGCGCGTTGAAGACTGAAGGCAAAAAGGAGAGTGCGTGCAGCTTGAAACCATGTATTCCACCGTCGCCGACCGGGTCGCGACCCTGACGCTCAACCGCCCGCACGTCCTGAACTGCGCAAACGAGCAGTGGGCACGCGATCTGGTCATGCTGATCGACGACCTTGCAAGCCAGGAAGGCGTACGAGTCGTCGTCGTCCGCGGCGCGGGCCGCGCTTTCTGTAGTGGCATCGACATCACCGCGCTGTCGCAAGGCGAGACCGGCATGACGTTCTTCCGAAACTGGGAAGCGGCGCTTCGCAAGCTCGAAATGCTCGACGCCGTCGTGATCGCGGCGATCCACTCGCACTGCATCGGCGGCGGCCTCCAGGTTGCCCTTGCCTGCGACCTGCGCGTGGCGCGCGACGACGCCAGGTTCGGGATCACTGCTGTGAGAGAAGGGATCATTCCGGGCATCGGCATGTGGCGAGTGGCGCGGCACGCTGGCGTCGGCCGCGCCAAACGACTGGCGCTGGCCGCCGACATCATTGATGCAGCCGAGGCGGAGCAGTGGGGCCTCGTAGACTACGTCGTCGAGCCGGACTCGTTCGAGGCCAAGGTTACCGAACTTGTTGATCGAATCGTGTCGATGGGCTGGACCTCCACGCGGTTGACGAAGAAGTTGACCAACATGTCGTTCGAGATGTCTTTCAGCGAATTCGTCGACACCTACTTCGAGTATCAACGGCTCTCGACGTCGTCTCCGGAGCACTTGCACGCGATGGCCGAACATCGCGCTGAACGGGCATCGCGAGGACGTGATTCGTCGTGACGACACTTCGCACAATGCGATTGCTTGAGCACATCCCGTGAACCGTACCATCAGATCAGTCGCGGCGGTCATGTCCAGTGCCGCTGCAGTTCTCGGTGGATCGATCGCATTGTCAGCTCAGGCTACGGTCGACGCCGAGAACAGATACCCGAATGTTGGCGCAGTCATGGTTTGGCGCGTCGATGATTCTGGAAAGCCGGTCGAGCTGAGGGGATTCGCCAGCGGCACCTTGATTCGCCCGAACGTCATGATCACGGCTGGTCACTTCACCGCGCCAGTGAAGGCGCTGGGTGGGATACCACCCACGCTTCGAATATTCGCGAGCTTCAGTCCCACCGATGCCCGGGATCCCGCCACCTGGATTCCGGTGATCGCTGCGGCCACTCACCCATCGATGCCGCACTGCCCGCCGCCGCCGCAATGCGATCCGACCGACGAAGTCCTGGTGGCTCCACTCGAACCCGGCATCGCCGACGCCGGACTGGTGTTTCTGGAACGGGCGCCGGCGAACATTCAACCAGCCGTGCTCGCTGCGCCGGGCACGCTCGGAAGATCCGAAGGTGCTCGCACGACGATCGTCGGATACGGCCTCACATCACCCCGAAGAGCATTGGCTTCACCGGGAGACGCGTCGCCGTGGGATGGTAAGCGGCGTGTCAGGTCCTCGGTGGTGCGCAGGATCGTCGATGAAACCTGGGGACTGTGGTCAATACCGAGCTACGTCTGTTCCGGGGACTCAGGCGGTGGCATTTTCCTCACCGGGCCATCGAACCGCGCGGATCAGCGACTCGTCGCCAACGTCAGCGATGGCGGCCCGGACTGCCGGCGCCATAACAACAACAATCGCCTGGACACACGCGCGATTCAGACGTGGATTGACGATACCGTGAAAGCGAATCGGGAGAAGTGATACCGCTGATGGACGACCGCGAACCCGCCGGGAATCACGACACGATTGCGGCGATGGTGGAGCGCGCGGAGGCCGGCGATTCCGCAGCGCGCGACGCGCTGTTCGTTTCGTTGTACAGCGAGCTTCATAACCTCGCGCAGAGTCATCTTCAGCGCAGCGGTGGGCAATTGACCATGGGCGCGACGACGCTGCTGCACGAGGCCTACCTCGATCTCAACGGCCGCGGCCATGTGGCGTTTCCGGATCGGCTTCGTTTCCTGAAATACGCTTCGCGCGCCATGCGCGGTCTGGTCATCGACTACATCCGCACGAAGCGCGCGCTGAAACGTGGTGGCGAAATCACGTTTGTCGTTCTATCGAACGACCAGCTGGGCGCCGCCGCCGTCCAGTCGATCGAATCTCTGGGTCACGCGCTTGATGAACTTGGGCAGCTCGACCCGGCGCTCGCCGAACTCGTCGATTTGAAGTTCTTCTGCGGCTTCTCTTTTTCTGAGATTGCCGCGATGAGGGGCGTCTCCGAGCGGACCATCCAGAGGGACTGGGCCAAAGCGCGCGTGCTCCTGCACGACGCGCTCTCGGCCTTCGGACCGGACGCGTCGGGTTAACGCCTCGATCGCGCACGACGGATCAGCCCAAGCAAAGCACTGCCGAGCAGCAGCATGGTACCGGGTTCCGGAACTGCCGTCGGGTCCGGGGTCTGCGTTATTTCGGTTACGACCGGGGCATTCAGGCCCTGCGCGGATGCACCGAACGTCACAAACTGGGACATCGCGAGCGCGCCACCGGACAAGTCCAGCAACAGCATCGCCCCGCTCGCGTCGTCGGAATAACAGGTCGCGAACGGCCCGTCGCAAACGTACATCGCGAGCTGATCCGGAATGCCGCCTCCGGAAAAGCTGTTCGACGTATTGAGCACGAACGACAACGACGAACCGGCGTCGAACTGCTGTGTGAAGAACGCAACCGAATCGAGATCCTGGAGCGTCACACCGGCGTTCAGATCGCCGCTGCACCCGGTGCCGCTGAACAGGCCGCCAAGCGTGCAGTCGTCGGAGCCGGTGACGGCGGAACCGCCACCGAAGTCGAACGACGAGAGCGACAGGTCATTGACCGCGGAATCAAAGTTCGTCAGGCCGAAGCCGAACGTCTGAGTGCCGGTCAGCGGCGACGTGTCCAGCGTCAGCTGGACGGAAGTGGCGCTGGCACTCGCTGAGATGAGCAAGAAACAGGTCACGAACGTCACGAAATTCCCGAATTTCACGAATTTGACGAATTTGACGAATTTCACGGGGGCCTCCTATCTCGCGCCGGGACCGGCAAGGACGCGAGGGTCGTAGCTGAACGCGACGTTGCCTGAATTGGTGAATTGCAGTTGCAGCGCGATGCTCTGCCCGGGCGCGAGAGATGTCGTCGCCGCATTGATGTAGCTGCTGCCGGCGGGCAGCATCAGAATGGTGGTGCCGCTCGCGCCAACCAGCACGACGTTCGCCGTCAGGTTGTCGAGGGCGAGCGAAATCGGTCCCGCGATCGACGTTGCCGAGATGTTGGTGAGCGTGACCGTCTGCACGTAGCGTCGAGTGATCGGGTTGACGGTCACGCCGCCAAGCACAACACCGACGCGGCTGGTGACGTCTTGCGGGCAGCTGCACGCTTCAAAGGTCGCGGTCACTGTCTGCGGCGCCTGCACGAACATCGTCGTCGAGGCGAGGTAGGGGGTCGGCGTCACGTTTTCGCTCCACGACCTGAAGCGGAATCCCGGGTTGGGAATCGCGTTCAGCGCGACGACCGATTCGAGACCGACCTGATAGACGCCCGGCACGGGCGTGGTCGTGCCACCTCCCGGCGGCGTCACCTGGACGGTCAGATCCACGGTCGGCGTAAAGTCGTACACCGGTGTCAGGACGAAGCACGCGCTGACGAAGTTGCCAAACTGCGTCTCGCACAACTCGAACGCGCCGATGTCGACGCCGCCGTTGCCCGGCCGCGGCGAGTTGCGTTGATCGACCGGCAGCGAGGTTGCGGGATCGGCCGCGTTGAACGCCGGGCTCGCCCGACCGATCGCCATCGTCGGCGTGGCGCCCTGGTTGTACTGCAGCGGCCCGAGCAGCGGATCCTCACTCGTCACGACGCCCTGGCAGCCGTCGAACGTTTCGCGTTGGTATTTGAGGCCTTGCGGAGTATTGCTGGTGATCAGGTTGCCGACGAACGCTCCGGCAATTGCGCCCTTGGCGCTGATCGCACATTCGTTCGCGCCGTTGTTCGCAACCATCGTGTTCTCGAGGACGATCGTCGTCGGCGCGTTCTCGGAATCCTGGACGACGAGAATACCGCCGCCGATTCTGGCCTCGTTTCCGCTGATCGTCGAATTGAGGACGGTCAGCCGGCCACGGCGCGACAGGATCGCGCCGCCGCCGCTGACGCCATCCTGGGCTTTGCTGGAGAAGCCGCCGTAAACCCAGTTGCCGGCGAAGGTGCTGTTCCTGATGTCGACGTCACCGCTGTCGTTGAAGATCGCGCCGCCGAGTCCGGCGCCGCCACCGCCACCGTCGCCGTCGTTGCCTTCGCCGGCCAGGAAGCCACCGTCACCCCCGTCACCGTTGTAATAAAAGACCGCGACGCCGCCGGCTCCACCACCTCCCCCGAACCCGCCGTCGCCGCCGTTGCCGGCGTCAAAAGCGGCTGCGTCGGCGTGTGCGCCGCCGCCGCCGCCGCCGAATCCGCCGCGCCCACCGCTGCCGTTCCCATGGTTCGCTCCGCCGCCACCGCCGCCGCCGTACAGTCCGTCGCCACCATTCTTGGCGGCATACAATGGCTCGTACGTAAAGTCGTCACCGCCACCACCCCCGCCACCGCCGGCGCATCGGGCGTCGTGCCCGTCGCTCGCCGATCCTCCGTCGCCACCGCAGTCGAAACCACCGGCCCTGGCTCGTGGCGCGGACTCGTCTGATCCATTCGCGATCGTTCCGCCGCCGCCACTGCCGGAAACTAATCCGTAGCCTCCGTTGCCGCGAGCGCCACCGCCACCGCCACCGCCAGCCGGGTAACTCTCACCGCCGTTCCCACCCATGCCACCGCCGCCGCCGCCGCCGCCGACCCCGCCCGATGACCCCTGGCCGCCGAGCGCGCTGTTGCCTTCGAAGGTGCTCCCGTCGATTGCCAGCGCTCCGTGAAACAGGAAGATCGCGCCGCCGGCGCCGAGGCCGCCGCCGCCACCATGCGCACCATCGCCGCCCTTTGCATGGAATCCTCTGATCCGAGCCCGTCGGATCGTCAAATGGCCAGTGTCTCCGACCGTGAACAATCGAAAATTCGCCGTCCCTGATTTCTGCAGGGTTGCACCGTAGGCGAGAATCGTGATGGGCGACGTGATGACTGGATTCGCGGTTGGACCGGCAAGGTTGTCCGCGTCGTCGACGATCTTGCTGAAATACATGAATGCGCCCGCCGGCAGCACGATCGTGTCCTCTCCGCTGCCCGGTACGCATTGCGTGGTGACGACTCTGGGCGTCGAACCGGAATATCCATTGATCGCAAGGCCGGCGTCGAAGTTCGCCGCATAGATAGCCTCCTGCAGCGAACACCCGCCGATGCCGTTGGTTTTCTGTTGGAGCGTCGTGACCGGTATGAGTGCAGCTCTCGCATCGTGCGTGCCGGCGAGCGCGAGAACGAGTGCCGCAAACCACGCGACTTTTGTCTGCCTGCCGATGGCTGAGCTCATCGACTCCTCCTTGGTTCGAATCGGCGGCGCGGATCACACCCGCCTGATGTCGAACTAATCGGAAAGCGAGGACAAAAGCCGACAACGGGGCGTGACGAGGCCTTGCGACCTGTCGGGTTCCGGCCTCTAATTGCGATTAGAGATCCAAGACATGCGGCCGCTCGATAAAGAGACGTGGCAGGCGCTGAGCCCGTTGCTCGACCAGGCGCTGGAGCTGGACGGTCCCGGCCGCGATGCTCTGGTCGCGGCGATCGAGCGCGAACAGCCCGCCCTCGCGCGAATCCTCGCGCGCCTCCTGCGGGAACACGACCGGTTGCTCGGCTCCGATTTCCTCGAGTCGCTGGCGCCGCTTGGTGAAACACCGAACGCAACCCTGGCCGGTCACGAAGTCGGTCCGTATACGCTCGAAGCGCCACTCGGCGTTGGTGGCATGGGCACGGTGTGGCGGGCGCGCCGCAGCGACGGCCGCTTCGAAGGCGACGTCGCCGTCAAGCTGCTCAATCTCGCTTTACTCGACGCACGCGGCGACGAGCGGTTCAAGCGCGAAGGCACGCTGCTCGCCCGCCTGGCGCATGCGAACATCGCCCGACTGCTTGATGCCGGTGTCATGCCGACCGGCCAACCGTACCTCGTCCTCGAATACGTTGCCGGCACGCGCATCGATCGGTTCGCCGACGATCAACGGCTCGATCCAACGAAGCGGCTCGAGCTCTTCCTGCAGGTGGCCGACGCCGTCGCTTACGCGCACGCGAACCTCGTCATCCACCGCGATCTGAAGCCGTCGAACATCCTGGTTGGCGCCGACGGCCAGATCAAGCTGCTCGATTTCGGCATCGCCAAACTGATCGAACGGAACGATTCGGATCAGCCGACGCTGACCGGCCCGGTCGCGCATGCGCTCACGCCCGAGTACGCCGCGCCCGAGCAGGCGCGCGGCGAAGCGGTAAGCACCGCGACCGACATCTACGCGCTCGGCGTGCTGCTGTACGTGCTGCTGACCGGCCGTCACCCGACGGGTGACGGCTGCGGCACGCCGGCCGAACAGTTACGGGCGTTGCTGGAACGGGATCCGGTGCGCGCCAGCGACGCGGCGCCCGCACGGCTGCGTCGCCAGTATCGCGGCGACGTCGACAACCTGCTCACGAAAGCACTCGAGAAACAACCTGTCCGGCGGTACGCATCGGTGACTGCGTTCACCGATGATGTCCGCCGCTTCCTCAACCACGAGCCGCTGAGCGTCCGCGGTCACGGCTGGACGTATCGCAGTGCGAAGTTCATTCGTCGGCATCGTTGGCCGGTTGCCGCAGCGACCTTGATCTTCGCAGCGCTGTCCGGCGGTCTCCTGATCGCAAACCGGCAACGACTGGTCGCCGAACGCCGGTTCGGGCAATTGCGGCAACTGTCGCAGCAGGTCTTCGGGCTCGACGATCGCATCCGGCATCTCTCCGGAGCGACGCAGGCGCGCGAAGCACTGATCGCTGCGTCGCTCGAATACCTCGAAGGACTGGCGCGCGATGCGCAAGGAGACCTTGCGCTGTTGCAGGAAGTCGGCGACGGCTACTGGCGTGTGGCGCGCATTCAGGGCGTGCCGGTCGGGCTCTCGCTTGGCAACTACGCGAAAGCCGAAGAGAGCCTGAAGAAAGCCGATGGCCTGCTCGAAACTGTCCTCGCGTCACGCCCTCGCGATCGACGCGCGCTGCAGCGCTCGGCGATGGTGGCCCACGACCGCATGATCGTCGCCGACTCCGAACGGCGAAAGACCGACGCACTCGGGCATGCGCGAAAGGCGATCTTGCAGATCGAACTGCTGCTGGGGGCTGCGCAGCCGACCGAGGCCGAATTGAACAGCGCTTTCGAACTTTACGCCAACGTCGCGAATGCTTCCGTCAACCTGCACCGCTACGACGACGGCGTCCGGCACGCAAACCGCCTGCTCGAGTTGGCGCGATCGAACGGTCCCGAACTCCGTGCCGCGCGATACGCCTTGACGATTCTCGCCAACGCGCGGCGATCGCAGGGCGACCTCGACGGCGCCCTGAAGGCGATTCGCGAGGCCCGCGACATCTCGTCCGACAGCTCGGTTCCGGACGACAACCGGCGAATGACCTATCGTTATCCGCTGCTGCTGCGCGAGGCGTTCATCCTTGGTGAAGATCGCGGCATCAGTCTCAATCGACCGGACGAGGCCGCAGCGCTGCTTCGCGAAGCGTTCGAGATGCATGCAGCCGCCGCCAGCCGCGATCCGAACGACACCACCAGCCGCGAGCGCATCGGCACGACCGGACGCGAGCTTGGCGACATTCTTCGCAGACAGCAGCCGCAGGAAGCTCTTGTGGTCTACGACGTGGCTCTCACACGCCTGTCCGAGATTCGTAACAGCCTGAAAGCGCGGCGCGATCGCGCGCTCGTTCTCGCCAACTCGTCGTACGCGTTACGGCGCCTCAAGCGGCATGCCGATGCACGGAGGCGCGTGGACGAAGCGCTGGCGATCCTGCAGGAAACGAAAGACTATCCGGCCAAACGAATCGCTTTGGATAGCGAGACGTATAGCGTTCTGCAGGCGCGTGCCGATCAGCTCGCCGACGAGGGTCGGCTGCGCGAGGCGATCGAGCAGTACGGTGATCTTGTCGGCCTGGTGATGGCCGCGGCGCCCGACGTCGACAACGACCTGCGCGATGCGAACAGCTTGTCGCTGCTGTATGAAGATGCCGCGCGCGTCTACCGTGCCGCCGGCGCTTCAGCCGATGCCGACGCATTCGCAGCGAAGCGGCGCGCCATCTGGGAGGGCTGGAATCAGACGCATCCCGACAACCAGTTCGTCCGCGTGCAGCTCGCCGCAATGGACTACGGCCCTGCTCGGTAGGGTCGGCGAGTTTGTCGGTGAGCTGATGCGCGTGCCGATCGCACCCCGCGCCATCTACCTGCGCCGCCAGAGCCCGACGATGCTCGCCGCCGAGTACTCAGGCGGGCCGTACGTGCTGATGCTGGCGGTCATCATCTGGCACGAGCTGGCGGACGCCGAAGGTCTTGACGAACGGCACGCACAGGAGCGGGAGGAGGACCTGTGGAAGCAGTTCGTGCAACGCGGCCTCGTCGACAGCGGTGTCGGGCTGACCTATCTCGACGAACTCAGACGGCGCCGGTAAGGTGGTGTCACACTCGTCCGCGTGCGCTCGCTCAGCGCTTTCGCTCCTGAATCTGCGCGAGGAAGAACTGCTTCAGCGTTTCATTCGTCAGCCCGAGTGCCGTCGCTTCTTCCAGCGCCTTGTCGGTGTCCCAGCCATCGACCATCGTGCGTTTCATGAGCCACATCCCGGCGGCTCTTCCACCGCCCGCTCAATGGATGAACGCCGGTTGGACCCCCGGCGCGGTGATCGTTTTCAAGAACGTGTCGACGGCCGCGGCATCCGGCGCCGCCGTACTGAATGGGATGTGGTAGTAGGGAATACCTGCCGCCTTCGCCGCGGCGACGTTCGCGTCGATGTCAGCCCCCTGCTCGGTCGCGAGACGGAGGTTGATGATCGACGCGTAACCCATCTCTTTGATCGCCGGGATGGCTCCCGGCGTGATGGCGCCTGCGCACGCGACGGTCGATTCGACCTTGGCGAAGTTCCGGACGCCAGGAACCTCTTGCCTCACAACTTGCGCACTCGCCATAGTCGCTACCAAGCTCCCGACGGTGAACAGCGCAAGCCCCGGAATCCTCGGTTGCATGCTGGACCTCCCTGAAGGATGCAGCTTACCTGATGCCGCCGCCTACGGAGCACCTTGCGTGACCGTGAATGTCAGCCCGGCAATCGTTACGGTGTCGGTCCTCTCGGGGCCGACATTGTCGGGAATCGTCAGTAAGACGCTGCCGCTCCCGCTTCCGCTCGATCCCGAAGCGATCGTAATGAACGTCGACGCCGTCGACGCCGTCCACGCGCAACCGCTCTTGGTGGTGACGGTGACTGTCAGATCGGCACTCGTGCTGTTGATGGTCACGGATGCTGGTGAGATCGCGTAAGTGCACGTGGTCGGCGTTCGGAAGGTTTCGGTCGGCGAGTACGCGCTCGTCGTCACCCCGTCGGTCGCTCGAGCGTGCCAGTACCAGAGCACGTCGGTGCCCAGGTCGCGGTTGAGCGTCCAACTGGTTGTCGGCGAGCCCTGCGCGATACCGTCCGCCGTAAAGGTGCGAGCCGCGTCGTTCGGGAACGTGCTTTGGTCAGAGACTTCGAACCGGTAACTCACGGTTCCCACGTTTCCGCTTGCTGCGGCGTTGTTGACGACAAGCACGGGCCGTGCGACGTTCACTGTTTCTCCCCGGACAGGCGAGACCGCTGTGGGAGCCGTGAGTGTGCCAGGCGCGGGAGCGGCAGCGGCGGCGCTCTGATTGATCGTGAAGTTGGTCGTGCCCCCGACGGTCAGCGTGCCGCTCCGGGCTGCACCGGTGTTCGCCGCCACCGTGAAGGCAACGGTGCCGTTGCCGTTGCCGGTTGCACCGGACGAAATCGTGATGAAAGTCGCGCTGCTTGTCGCCGTCCAGGCGCAGCCGGCTGGAGCCGTGACCGGCACCGATCCCGTTCCACCAGCGGCGCCGAACGTCGTCGCGCTGATGGTACCGCCAGTGACAGTGCAGGTGGTCGTGGAGCTGGTCGGAGTCTTCGAGTCGTTGCTGCAGCCCACGCCGGTGATGACGAGCAACAGGACCGTTGCGGCCAAGAACCTTCGATTCAAGTGCGCCATAAGACCTCTTCAAATGATCGCGCAGCAGACCAAACATGCTAGTGCAGGAGACCGCGTCGTTCCAGCGGATTGCCAAAATGTGTTCTACTGTCGAGCTTTTGTCCCTGCCGTGAACCTTTTCCGATCCCTTCCGTCTATCCCCATGCCAATCTACAAGTGCGAGGCGGCGTGAGCGACCAGACAGATGTCCTGCGGGAAGAGTGTCGCGACGCTCCTGGCACCGCTTTCGTCGATCACACGATTCGCGACATCCTCTACGCGCTTCGCACGTTCAAGCGCGCGCCCCTCGTCGCGTTCACCATCGTGTTCACCGTGGCGCTCGGCCTCGGCCTGGTCGCGGCGGTGTTCACGATCCTCAACATGTTGGTGTTTCGCGTCGATGCGGTACCGGACGTGAACGAGATGTTCGCGCTGGAACGGCCGCGAACCTCTGAAACCGAGCAGCCGTTCACGCGCATGCAATTCGACGCGCTCCGTCGCGAGACCAGCGTCTTCACCGACGTCTACGCCGAAGTGCCCCAGGTCGCCAGCCGCACGGACGAACGCTTGATATTCGGCACGTTCGTCACCGGTAACTTCTTCCAGGTGCTCAAGGTCAATGCCGCGATGGGACGCGCGTTGACGCTTGCCGACGACGAGACGGCCGCGGCACAAGCGGTGATCGTCCTCAGCCACCGCGGATGGGAGCGGCTCTTCGCACGCGATCCGGGCATCCTCGGACGCCGCGTCCTCCTCAATAGATCTTCGTTCGAGATCGTCGGCGTGATGCCGGAGGGATTTCGCGGACTGACGATCGCACCCGACGACTACTGGGCGCCGCTCTCAACGCTCGGCCAGGTTCGTCCGATCCATCGTGAACCTGCCGGTCATGTCGCGAATGTCGGCGTCGGAATCGTCGGCCGTCTGAAGCCGGACTTGCCGCGAGAGACCGCATTGGCGGGACTCGCCGTCTGGGATGCGCGCCAGGCGATCGGTCGTGCGACGGAGCGCGGCGCTTCGAACATCACGCTTGTTCCGAGGCGGGGTACCATCGAGTCGAGTCTTGAAACGGTGGCAATGTTCGCGCCCCTGTTCTTTGCCTTCGGCCTGATCCTTCTGATCGGCTGCGCCAACGTTGCCAACCTTCTTCTCGCCAGGGCGGTGGCGCGACAGCGCGAGATTGGTATCCGGCTGTCACTCGGCGCGACACGCCGCCGCATCGTCCGGCAACTGTTGACGGAAAGCCTGCTGCTGGCGCTCGGGGCCTCGGCGGCTGCCTTCGCGATCTCGCGCGTGGTGCTCAAGGTGATCGTCGACGCGGTGATGTCCAGCATGGCGCCCGATCTCGGAGATGTCCGCCTGACGATACCCGACGCGGACTGGCGCGTGCTGCTGTTCCTCATCGCCGGCGCCGGCGTCTCGACCATGTTCTTCGGTCTCGCCCCGGCGCTTCAGGCGACGCGCATCGAACCGCTCCGGACGATCCGGGGCGAAGTGGTCCGCGACGCGCGGCCGGGTCGGGCGCGAAGCGTCCTGATTGGCTTGCAGGTCAGCGCGTCGGCGCTGCTGCTGATCTGCGCGGCCGTGTTCCTGCGGGGTACGTTCGCAGCCGCCACGTTCAGTTCAGGAATGCGGACCGAAGACACGGTCGTCGTTGAGATCGCAAGCGAGTCGGCCCGGCAATCGATCGTCCGGGCGGTGACTGCCGAACCGTCGGTCGCCGCCGTGGCCGCATCATGGCCGGAAGCGATCCTCCTCGCACCCCGGACCGCGTTCGTGGAATCCGGCGCAGCCAAGGCGGCAGTCGGCTACAAGTTCGTATCGCCGGAGTATTTCAACGTGCTCGATATCGCGGTCGTGCGGGGACGGGCGTTCACGCTGGCTGAGCGTACCTCGAACCTTTCCGTCGCCGTCGTTTCCGAAACGACCGCACGCACGATGTGGCCGAATGCCGATGCGGTCGGTCAGGTCATGCGGCTCGATCCGGAGCCTCCGTCGCAAGAGCGGAGCGTGGAGGAGCCGCCGCTCGAATCACGAACATTCACGGTGGTCGGCGTCGTCCGAGACGTGGAAGGGCTGCGGATCACACCGCTGAAATTGGCCGTTGTCTACCTGCCGACGAGTGACGCGACGGCAAGGACGTCGCTCGTCGCGCGCGTCCACGGCGATCCGGAACGAGTGCGGCAGCTCCTTCTCACCCGACTGACCGCGATCGATCCCGACATGGCCCGCCAGGTGTTGACCATGCGGACAGTCGCCCGCATGGACACCTATTTCCTGCAGATCGCGTTCTGGATGACAGTGGTCCTCGGCGGGCTGGCGCTGGCGCTGACCCTGTCGGGGCTGTTCAGCGTGCTGTCGTACCTCGTCGAGCAGCGCACGAGGGAAATCGGCGTGCGCATGGCGCTCGGTGCGACCGCGAACGATGTGACCCGGCTGGTCCTGTCGCAGTCGATCCGGCCCGTCGGCCTCGGCCTTTTCGTCGGCGGCGTTTCAGCCGCCGGACTGGCCGCGTTGTTGCGCGCCACGACGGGCGCTGCCACCGTTGACCGGATCGTCCACGTCCTCGATCCGGTCGCCTATGTCGTGAGTCTGCTCGTCATCATCGCAGCCTGCCTTGTGGCCGCCTCGATTCCGGCCATCCGCGCCGCCCACCTCGATCCGATGCAGACACTTCGCCAGGAATAGGCCACCGACGCGTCTACTCGTTGCGCTTGCTCGTGGCTTCCCGAATGAGATTCCACGTTCTCGTCGGATCACAGGCGATCGCCCGACGGCAAGCGCCCGCCGTTGCCGAATCCCTTGACCGTCATCCGGCCCGGCGCACACGTGAACTCGTGGCCCTTGAGATTGCCGATGTCCTCGTCGGCCAGGCGCCCGTCGCCGTCGAGCTCGTTGTGAAATTGCTTCGTCGCGATGATTTCCCATCCCGTGAAATCGATCGGATGCCCGCGGCCACTATCCGAGAGGCCCCAGAGTCCGCCCGGCGCGAGTCGGTCGAGGCAATCTTTCGCCCGCGCCGCCATCATGCCGGCGGTCCAGCCCGGATCGCACTGGTAGAGCACGCCGTCGACCTTGCCGAAATTCGCTTTCCAAAAATCCGTGGGCGTTTCGGTGTTGCCCTGCCAGGAGATGTAGTGCGGATAGAAATGCAGCATCATTCGGCACGCCGTCCCGATCCGCGCCGCGTCGTGGTCGATCATCCGGCGCACGACGACCGGCGACCAGTAGTTCATTTCCCAAGCGGGCGACTCGACCTGCATCGCGTCCCCCTCGAGCAACCGATCGATGAGCGCGTCGACGTCCGCGAGACTCGGATCGTTCGCCGTGTAGAGTTTCGACCGCATGAGATGGTGAACGAACAACCCTGCTTGCCGAGCATTGACGCTCATTGCGATGTAATCGTCGACGGATTGCCCGGCCGCGAAACTATCCTGCGGACTCAGCGAGATATGGGTGTAGCCGCGCTCGAGATGGGCGCGAAGGATTTTGTCCTCCCATTTCGAGCCGTAACGGTCGAGGAAGTACGTCAAGACACGCGACTGTGCCGGACCCGACGCGCCGCCGTCGACCGGCGGGAGGTCGGGAATCGTGATCGCCCACGCGTCGCCGCGCCACCACGCGACGTCGGCGGTTGGCGGCGGCGGTTCGCGGAGCGTCGTGTAGACCGGCAACGGCGCGCCGGTTTGTGCGTCGACCGAGTCGTGATCGAACGGTGGCAACGATGGACGCGGTACTAGTTCGACGGGGGGCGCCGCGATCGAATTGTAGAGCGCGGGTTTCACGGGAGCTTCTTAATTGTGTAGACGAACGCCTGGTCAGTCGGGCGCGATTTGAACGCCACGAGGACGCCCTCGACGTGACAACGCCCATACGCGCCGGTCCCGGCGACGAGCGAGAACCCCGCATGGATGCCGGGGTACTGTTCGAGCTGTTTCCCGTCGCTCGTGACGAGGCGCGAGACGCCGCCCCTGGTTTCGACGCTCGCGAACTCGAGCCCGCCCGTGCGGGTTTCGACGACGCGGCCGTCGGCCTGGTCGATGATCGAAATCGTCGCGTTCGGGTTCGTGATATCCGGCGAGAGCAAGTACCCGCTAGCGGTCGTGCTAGGTGGCTCAATCTTCGTCATCAACTCTCCTCTTTCAGAACGGCACCCCTCAAACTCGGCGCTCTTTGGGTACAGGATCAT
>Ga0207659_10001151_pt1 | contig 15752 bp, 9 predicted proteins | sample KBSM43metaG_FD_184330 | JGI IMG/M metagenome (GOLD analysis project Ga0207659, IMG submission 184330) | Miscanthus rhizosphere microbial communities from Kellogg Biological Station, Michigan, USA - KBS M4-3 metaG (SPAdes) (version 2) | ecosystem: Host-associated > Plants > Roots > Rhizosphere >...
TGCTGCGGAATTGATCGCCGACAACGCAGCGCGGCCAACGGCCGCGGTCCGCGACGCCGTCGTGCGTTGTTGGCCAAGGATTGGCGTGTCGCCGGCGATCATCTCGCACACGGTGTCGAGGCGCGTGTGTGTGTGCCTTGATCACCTATGGGATCGCCTTGCCGCTTCGATGCAGTGCTCTATCGAACAGCGTGGCTGCGCCCAGTCGAGGTAGCGTTGCTGTTGTGGTACGTGTGTTGACAGATCCATGAAGCTACTGATTCAACCGGAAGACGGTATTGCGCCACTCGTGGCGGCGATCACGCACGCACGGAAGAGCGTCGACATCGTCATCTTCAGGTGCGATCGAGCCGAGATCGAGGCGGCGCTGAAGGCGGCCGCCGTACGGGGTGTAGCAGTAAACGCGCTCATCGCGTACGCCAACCATGGCGGGGAGAAAAGCCTGCGTAAACTCGAGATGCGGCTTCTGGGCAACGGCGTCACCGTTTCGCGGACCGCGGGGGATCTCGTCCGGTACCACGACAAGCTCCTGATCATCGATCGCCGGGTCCTCTACATACTGTCGTTCAACCTCACTTACCTCGACGTGGATCACAGCCGCGGTTTCGGAATTATCACAAGGAAGAAACGCGTCGTACATGAGGCGCTAAAGCTACTCGCAGCGGACAACGAGCGGGCACCCTACCAAGCCAGTCTCGACACCTTTATCGTCAGCCCTGTCAACGCGCGGAAACAGCTCGTGGGGCTCATTCGGCGAGCCCGAAGAGAACTTCTCATCTACGACCCGCACCTGGTGGACGCCGCAATGCTCAAAGCCCTGAACGAGCGGAGGCACCAGGGAGTCGACGTCAGGGTGATCGGGTCCGCCGGTCGCACAGGCCATCGTCTAAAGGTTCGAGCGCTGGAGGGGTTCCGGCTCCATGCGCGGGCGATCATTCGCGATCGGCGGGAAGCGTTTGTCGGAAGCCAGAGCCTCCGGAAGGGGGAACTCGATTCGCGGCGCGAGGTCGGACTGATTGTCCGGGACTCGAAGGTGATCGGCCGCTTGAGGGATACGTTCCACGCAGATTGGGCTGCTACGGAGTTCACCGAAGCCGATCGTGTCACGCCAAGGCAGCTGAAGAAGACGCTCGACGCGCAGACGCGACAGCGGTCACGGCTCGATCCCTTCGTCAAGGCAGCGCTGAACGACGTCGTGTCGAAGACCGACGGCAACGCCATGCTCACAACGAAACAAATGAAAACCGCCGTGGAAAACGCTGTGAAGGAAGCCGTGCGTGAACGAGTACAGGAAATGCTGAACGAGTCGGCGCAGGGGTGAGATGACGCGACCAGGTCAATTAACGGCGATCCGAACGACGGTCTCGTTTTCCAGCGGCCGGGCGTGGACCACGAACCGCCTGGGCGCGGGACCGACGCAGTAAAAGGGATAACACGTGATCAGCGTGAGCTCACGGCGGCCGCGCGACTCCATCACTCGCGTTTCGTTCGGACGCGCGGCGCATGAACTACGAGATCTGCTGAACACTTCGCTTCTCGCCTTCCAGGCTCTGAAACGCGGTGACGTCGCGATCAACGGAAGTACCGGCGCGGTACTCGGCCGTAGCTTGATGGGCCTTCGCGACACAATCAACGGTGCGCTCACGGACGTCCGCCTTTCCTCCGGCAAGCAGCAGCGCCAGCGTCTGTCAGTCGTCCAATGCGTTCAAGTTCACAGCGGAAGGGGGCCACGTGTCGCTGCGAGCGCACGCCGAGACCGGCCAGCGGTGAGCCATACCTCGCGGCGCGATCCCATTCCTGCCGCAATCGATGATCGAGTGCGGGGTTACACAGTCCGGTCAACGGGTCCGTCGATGAAAGCTGGCGCAGCGTGTCGGCTTGGCGATCCAACACGTAACCAAGTCCGAGAAACGTCACGGCAATCGCCACGGATAGATACGTGAACGTGTAGCGGTTCGAGAAGAAGTCAGCCGTAAGAGATCCAGAGTCGAACGGCGCACGAAGCAGCAGCAATCCCATCACCGCGGCAACTGCCGCCATCAACGCATAGTTCAAGGCGCGCCGCCGTTTCATTCTCTTCGGCAGTGCAATGAGAATACCGGCGCTCGGTGAGTCGGCTGTACCGATTTCAACCGACGCCTCGCTCGGCTTCGGCCGCTGTCTTCGATAGCATCGCCGACGCCGGATGTGCGGCAGGCGCGCCCAGCTCCACGACCACGTTATGGGTCGCTCCGTCCAGAAGCAGCGGAATGGCCTTGTGATCAACAGACGCGCCATCGAGGAGGGCTGACCTGACGCCCATGCAATGATGATCCGGATTCAGAACCAAAACATCGTAGCGAGTCTGGCCCACGTGCCACTGGATCGAGAACTTCGGCCACATTGCTGGAATACTGGGTTCGATGCTACAGGTGCCACCATGGCGGCGTAGTCCAAGAAGGCCCTCGATTGCCGCTTGGTACATCCACCCGGCCGAGCCGGTGTACCACGTCCATCCGGCGCGGCCGAGATGCATGGGATGGGCATACACGTCGGCCGCCACCGCAAACGGCTCTGCACGGTACTGCTCGAGTCCTGCGGGCGTACGCATGTGATTGATCGGATTGAGCATGTGAAAGAGCTCCATGGCCTCGTCTCCGAGGCCAAGTTGAGCGAGTGCGATGACTGTCCATAGTGCGGCGTGCGTGTACTGACCGCCGTTCTCACGCACCCCTGGAACGTAGCCTTTGATGTACCCGGGATCGTGCACCATCCGATCGAAGGGGGGCGTCAGCAGGAGCACCACCTGCGCGTCACGACGAACGAGATGCGCGCGCACGGCCTCCATGGCGCGTGAGGTGCGGCGTGGGTCGGCCTCCTGCGAGAAGACGGCCCACGATTGGGTCACGGAATCGATACGGCACTCCTCGTTCTGCGCCGATCCGAGCGGAGTCCCGTCATCGAAGTACGCCCGTCGATACCAGTTGCCATCCCATGCGAGCTCCACCATCCCGCCGAGCCACCGCGCCTCGCTTCGGTAGTGTCGCGCGCGTTCGACGTCACCTCGCTGTTCGCAGAGCGTCGCCCACTGTTTCAGTACGACGATCAAGAACCACCCCAGCCACACGCTCTCACCACGACCACCGTGACCGACGCGGTTCATCCCATCGTTCCAGTCGCCTGAGCCGATGAGCGGAAGACCGTGTGCACCATACTTGAGCGCACGATCGATGGCGCGAGTTCCATGCTCGAACATGGACGCGGTGTGCAAGGACACCGACGGCAAGCCGTACAGCTCACCGTCGTCCGGCTCGAGTGGCGGCCCCTCCAGAAACGGCACGATCTCGTCGAGCAGCGATTGATCCCCCGTTCGTTCGACGTACGTCGCCGCGGCATACGGCAGCCAGAGCAGGTCATCGGAACATCGCGTTCGAACTCCGCGGCCGCTGGGCGGATGCCACCAGTGTTGGACGTCCCCCTCGACGAATTGCCGCGAGGCAGCCAGCAGAAGGTGTGAGCGACAGAGGTTCGGCCGCGAATACAGCAACGCCAGCACATCCTGCAGCTGGTCGCGGAAGCCAAAAGCCCCACCGGGCTGGTATGGACCGCTCCTGGCCCAGACCCGGCAACTGAGGGCCTGATAGAGCAACCACCGATTCACCAGGAGATCGAAGGAATCGTCCGGCGTATGGACCTGGACGGCACCGAGAACCTCGTCCCAGAATCGGCCCGAGCACGCAATCGCATCGTCGACTGCCTCGAGGCGCGAGTACCGATCGGCGAGGGTTGCGCAGTGCGACGCGTCGCTGCCCTGGCCAAGCGCGAACGCGACGCGGCGCACTTCCCCTGGTGGGATGTCAATCCTGATCTGCAGGGCCGCGCAGGGATCGAGTCCTGGACCAGTCCGTCCGCCCAGTCGCTCCCGCAATAGCCCGGCCGGCGCTGCGAGCGTCCGATTCCGCCCGATGAAGTCCGCTCGATCGCACGTAAAGGAGGTTGGCGCTTCCGTGGCGTGCCAGAAGGCAACACGATCCTTGAAGTCCGTGTTGTATGCATTCCTCGCCACGAGGGCGCCGGTGGACGCATCCACCTCGGGCACGACGAACCGCCGTTCACCGTACCGCGGCGGACCGAGGACCCACTCGACGTACCCAAATATGCTGAGACGTCGAGTCTCGCTTGACGTGTTCTTCAACGTGAGCAGCGACAATTTCACCGCATCGTCCGGCGGGACACATACGGCCATATCCTGCTCGAGGCCGTCCACGGCGTGCTGGAAGCGCGTGACGCCGGCACCGTGCCGAATGACCCAGCGTCCCGAATCGCTCGTACGGGCCAGCGGCCCTGGCGTGGCGCCCCACACCGTCATGGCGTCCTCGTCGCGTAGAAAGATCGCTTCGCCAGTCGGATCGGAGATCGGGTCATTCGCAAAGGGAGTCAAGCGGTTTTCTCTGCTGTTGCCAGCCCACGTGTACGACGCCCCCGACTCGCTCAGCATTGTGCCGAATTCGGGGTTCGCCAGGATGTTGGACCAGGGAAGAGGCGTTTCCCGATCTCCCTCGAGGACGATCACATATTCGCGACCGTCAGGCGTGAAACCACCGATGCCGTTTTCCATCACCCGCGGCGGCAGTGGCACTGGGCTCGACGCTGGTCCCGGGGATCGCAGTACCGCGGATGCCGGAACAATCTCGGTGGGCGGCAACCACGGCGCTTTGCGATCGAGCTGGGGCGCCAGGTCGCCAAGATCACCGCGGAGGACGACGCGCGCGACAGCGGACAACAGGTCCCGATCAAGGTGCGGCATTCCGTCGGAGCGCAGCAGGAAGATTCCGCCGGGCTTCTCGAGCCAGCCGCTCCATCTCGGCTCGCGCAACAGGCTGGACAACTGGTTCTGCACTTCGTCGAGATAATCCCCAGGGTGATCGTTGAGGATGACCACGTCGGCGCGAAGATTCTTGACGCGCCAATACTCCTGTGCGTGCAGTAGCTGGCGGACGAGCGCAAGGGCGTTGGTGTCCGCGACGTGAAGGAGGACGATCGGCAGGTCTCCCGATATGCCGAACCGCCAAAGATTCGCCTGCCCGCCGATATTTCGAGCGATGTCGTCGGGGTTCGTGGAGGAAGTGTCCGATCCGAAGACGCGCGACGCCAGCCGATCGAAGAGCATCGCGTGATCGTCGGTCAGCCCCAGGTGCTGCAGCGTGATGTGCACGTGGGTGGAGGCCATCGAGAACGCACGCGCTGCCGAGCTTCCATCGCGGTATTTGCGCACCAGCGCCAGCGCCGACGCGCGGTCCTGGGCAACTCCTGTCGCGAAGGTGACTCGCACGAACCCGCCGGGCGCAAGCCCCACGCGCTCGCGGACGCTCGCCACGGGATCGAGCACTGCGCCCGTCGTTCCCGAGAGCGCGCGGCCGTCGAGTGCCGCCGGGTCGGTCAGCGTGCGTCCCCGTCCGAGGAACCGCGCGCGATCGGTTTCCCATTCAATCGCGCCACCGAGTCGCCCGTCGATGGCGAGCACGTGAAACGCCCACGGGTGCGGTTCCTCGGCCGATCGCGGGCGTCTGCTGAACAGCAGCCCTGCACTCTGCGCGTCATACGCCGTCTCGATAAAGAGCTTGGCGAACGCAGGGTGGGCGAGATCGTCTTCGGGACGAGCGAGGACGATCTCCGCATAGCTGGTCACCTCGATCTCGCGAGGGCGATCGCCACGATTCGTGATCGACAGCCTGCGCACCTCGACGTCGTCCTCGGGAGAGACCACCACCTGAAGCTGCGTTTCGAAATCGCCGTCGCGCCGCCGGTATGTCGCCTTTTCGAGCTCGAAGACCGCCTCGTATCGATCCGGCTCACGACAAATCGGCTGGTAACTTGGCGACCACACCTCGCCCGACCACGGATCTCTGAGGTAAATAAATTGCCCGCCGGCGTCCGACGTGCGGTCCTCGCGTCGACGGGTGATTGCCAGGCCCTGCCACGTGCTCGACCCGCCGCCCGCATGCGTAAGCGCCACCGTGTACCTGCCGTTCGACAGGAAATGGGAATGAGGGGATGTTGTGTGCGGGCTCCGGAAGCGCCTCGACGGAATGGTGCCGATCGACGGTGCCGCAGCGGCTCCCTCTGCAGGGCGGGCTTCCGCGAGAATCGCCTCTCGCGGAACGCGCTCCTGTAACAGGAGTTCAGTTGCCTTTACCCGCGGGTCGGCGTGGAATCGCTCGACGAAGACATCGTCGAGAAGGATGTTCGCCATCGCGACCAACGACATACCTTGGTGATGAGCGAAGAACGCCCGCACGATGGCCGGAGCGACGTCGCGGGACAACGTAGCGGCATCCACTGAGGGTGGTGTAGGCGGCCGGTAGTCGATCGACTCGCAGAAGCCGAACTTTCCGTCAAGGCCCTGTCGAGTCAACTGGACGAAGTTCGCCGCCGCGGCGGCTGGATCGACGAGACCCGCGAGCGCGGTCGCGTAAGGCGCCACGACGAGATCGTCGGCGAGCCCGCGTTTGAGTCCGAGGCCCGGAACGCCGAACGCCTTGTATTGGTAGTTTCCCGACCTGTCAGTGAGTGCGTAGGCGCACTCGGAGATGCCCCAGGGTACGCGACGCTCCCTCCCATACTCGATCTGCCGGCGAACGCTCGCACGACAGCTCTGATCGAGCAAGGTGCCTGGATAGCTCCGCAGCAGCAGTTGCGGCATGAGGTACTCGAACATCGTTCCGCCCCACGAGAGGAGCGTGGCGTGGCCATCGACGTTGGTCGCCATTCGGCCGAGATGAAACCAGTGATGCTGGGGGACATCGCCTTTCGCGATGGCGACAAAACTTGCGAGTCGCGCTTCCGAGGCCAGCAGATCGTAGAACGCTCCATCCAGCCGTCCCGGACCATCGGCATCGGCGAGGCGGTACCCAATCGAGAAGATGCGGCGGCGCCTGTCATACAGGAAGTCGAACTTCATGCCGGCGGCGATTGCCGAGGCTCGCCGCGCGAGAACCGTGAGCGCATCGGCAGGCACCGCAGAGGAGCCCTCCACGGCGGCGGCGCTTTCGGTGACCGCACGGGCCCAGAATGCGATCTCGTCGAAGGCATCGCGCGTGGCGTCATCGTCGGGCGCTGAGGAGAGGGTTTCTCCCAGTTCGCTCGCCACGTTGCCGAGAGCGGCGGGGCCGCCGCCGGACAGCTCGCGCCGGGCCTCGCTGATAATTTCTCTGGCGATACGGTTGATACGTGTGACGGCGTCGCGGGTCCGTTGATCTGATGCCGGGCTCGACGCCGAAGTCGTCGCCAGCAGATCGGCGGTGTCAACCAGCCCTTGGAGCAATGCGGTCCGAGTTTGCGGCTTCGTGGTCAGCGCGAGCACGCCTTCGGCGATGGCGATGAGAGACGCGGCGAGATTGCCGCTGTCGACGGTGGAGACGTATCTGGGATGGAGGGGCGCGAGCGTAGCGGTGTCGTACCAGTTGAGAAGGTGACCCTCGTGTTTCTCCAGGCCTTCAATCGTCGTGAGCGTCCGATCGAGCCGCCGAATCAGTGCATCGGTCGTGAAGTATCCGAGATCGTGGGCCGCAAGCGTCGATAACAGCGCCATGCCGATGTTGGTTGGCGACGTGCGCCGGGCCAGACGCGGCTCTTCACGTTCCTGATAGTTGTCCGGCGGCAGCCATCCGTCGGTCTCGGTCATGAAGGCCTCGTAGTAGCGCCAGGTCTGTCGAGCCGTCCTGCGCAGCAGCTGCCGATCGGCGCCACTGAGGGGACGCTCGCGCGGACCCACTGGCATGCTCAGCCAGTACGCGACGCCCGGCGCAGTGAACCACAACAGCAGAAACGGCGCCGCGGAAGGCACGCTATCGCGGTGTGTGGCCGACACGACCAAGGCGACGACGGCGGCGATGATCGGGCTGGCGATCATGCCGGCGACGAATCGAAGCAGCGCCTGACCGCCGGCGATGCCGGCGGCACGCGCGGCCGTCGCAGCCGCCGTTTCCCATTCCAGCAGACTGCGCCTGGTCATCGTCAGACGGACCAACGTCAATACGATCGCGTGGATGGTCTGCCACGCGTGGTAGGCGAGAAACGTCACGGCGAGAAACACCTGCGCGAGCGTAATTGCCGTGTCGGCGCGGAGATTTCTCCAGAAGACCGGGAACGACTGCGCCCGGCGAGGTCCCACCAGCATCTGCGCGACGAGTGGCAGGAGCTGCGCCGCCATTACCGCCAGCACCGACGCCGTCCAGAACCAGTGAGCCCCAGGCAGAATCGTCCACCCCGCGACCAGCAGCGTGAGCAGCATCGGCGCAACGAGACTGCGGCGCAGATTGTCGAGAATCTTCCATCGTGAGATGAGGGAGAACGAGTTCCGTTTCATCCCATAGCGAGTCGGGACGAACGGAAACAACCAGAGAAGAATCTGCCAGTCGCCTCGAATCCACCGGTGTTGACGCCGGGCGTGGGCAAGGACCGTTGACGGATACTCGTCGACCAGCTCGATGTCCGACACGAGAGCCGCGCGCGCATGCAGACCTTCGAAGAGGTCGTGCGACAGCAGAGCGTTTTCGGGGACAGCATCCGCAAGCGCGGCGGTGAACGCGTCAACGTCGTACAGGCCTTTTCCGGTGAAGATGCCTTCGCCGAACAGGTCCTGATAGGTGTCGGATACCGCGGTCGTGTACGGATCGACGCCCGTGTGTCCGGAATACAACCGCGCGAATAGAGAGCCGGCGGCACTCGTGAACGTGACGCTGATGCGAGGCTGAAGAATGCCGTACCCCTCGGTGACGCGCCCGACCACCGGATTGAACGCAGGCCGGTTCAGCGGATGCGCAATGATGCCGATCAGCTGTCGAGCGGCGTCACGCGGTAACCGCGTGTCGCTGTCGAGGGTGATGCAGTAGCGAACATCCGCCAGAATCGACGCAGTCCCAACGGTCAGAACGAAGCTTGTGTCGGTGGCGCCCCGTAGCAGCCGATTGAACTCCTCGATCTTTCCTCGTTTGCGCTCCCATCCCATCCAGAGGCGCTCCTGCTCGTTCCACTGGCGCGTGCGGTGAAACAGGAAGAACCGGTCGGGCCCGCCGTCGCCATGCTTCGCGTTCAGCGCGCGCACCGCGTCAGCCGCGGCGGTGAGAATTTCGGTGTCGAGCGGCAGCCGTTCCGCGTCCGCATCCCTGAAATCACTCAGGATGGCGAAGTGGATGTGGGGGTCCAGATTGCCGAGTGCCTGCACTTCGACGTGTGCTGCCAACTCCCGCGCCCGTTCGACGCTGTCGAGAATGGTGGGGATGATGACCATGGTGCGCGCCGACTCCGGAATGCGCCGGAGATCGAGCCGAGGAAGGCGCCGCGGCGGGATCAGGCGGGCGATCACGCGCTGAACAATCTGGATCGCGAGTTCACTCGCCGGCACCAGCGTCAGCAGAACCACGAGGCCCAGCACCGTCCGCTGCGCGCCCTGTGCGTGGCCGTACGCGACTGCAGCCGCGACGAGCGCGGCTGTCAACAGCCCAATGGTGCCGAGGTAGCCTGGCGTGGCGTAGCGAAAGAACGCGCGCTTCAGCAGGACGGCCGCTCCCGGCCTCCATCCGATGCCCCGCTCGAACTGGGAGCGGCCTGCGCCGATCAGGTAATAGCCGACATGCGCCTCGCGCGCGCTTGGCACCCGCTCCGCCATCTGCCGGGAACGTTCGACGCTCTTGAGTGCCACGCGCACCTGGCCTTCGCCGGTCGGCTCCGCCAGTTCCTCGACCGCATGGCGGTAGCGATCGCGGCTGCCGAAATCCATGTGTCCATACACGGCCGCCGGATCGCGCTGCAGGACCTGCTCGACCAGGCTCACGCTCTCGAAGAACTCGCTCCAGTCGAAGGTCGAGATCAGCCGAAGGCTGCCGATCAGATTGGCCATGAAGGCCTGCTCGGAGGCCTGATGGCGCGCCTCGGAGCGAATGGCGTCCTCGATCGTCTGTCCGCGGGCCGCGACGGCAGCGTCGAGCTGCTGTCGCAGGGCGGCGGCGGTCTCGTGTTCGCGAGAGCGCTGCAGCAACCGAATCACAAATGCTGGGTGCACCTGCGACGGCCAGGGATGCCGAGTTCGAATTCGCGCGCCGAGCGTGTCCACCAGGCGATCGGCGTCGAGACGATGGGCGCGGCTCGTGGCCATGACGTCCGCGCGGTTACGCACGTGTTCGACGAGGGCGAGCTTCAACAACGACGGCCATGCCCAGAGCTCGCCCATCGTCAGGGGTGTGATCGACTGAAAAGCCGTGACGAAACGATGCAGCCGCTGCGGGTCGAGGCGGCCGGCGCTGCAGCGAATCAGCTCGCGCGCCATCGCATAGACCCGTGGCAGCCCGGCGAACTCATCAGCGGCAATCCAAGGGAGCCGGCGGAAGAACGAGGCCGGCAGATCGTGGTGAATGTCACGCACCGCTGCGAGGACGATGTGGAAGTTATCGAGCAGCCACTCCGCAGCGGGGGATGAGGGCTCGCCGCGCGCGACATCGCCAGCCAACGACGTGTAGACGTGGCGAAGTGTCTTGGTATGCCGTCGAAGTAACTTTAGGTGTGCGGCGCCGCCGCGTCGACGTGGCGAGACGGTGAAGAGAGCCGCCAGGCGCCTCGCATGTTCCTCCAACGGTTCGATACCGAGCAGATCAATCGATGCCGGCGCCGCCTGAATGTCACCTACCTTATTCATGATTCATGCTGTGGGTTCCTATTTGACAGCGCAACCGCCGGGCCGCAAGGGAAAACGTCGTCAGGCTACATTGACCTGATCGCGCCCTTTCGCCTTAGCCACGTACAGGGCCCCGTCGGCTTGTTCGATCAACCATTCTGGACGCCGCCGGGCTGCCGGCTGCGTCGGCTCGAACACAGCAATACCAACGGACGCCGAGACCATCGGATCAGCACCGCTCGACCTCTTCAGCCGGACCAGCAACCGTCGGCCGAGCAGTTCGGCGGCCTCGCGCGATGTTTCTGGCGCGATGATCGCGAACTCGTCACCTCCCCAACGAGCGCCCAGGTCGCTGCTACGCAGGGACTGACGGATGGCGATCGCGGTCGTGCAGAGTACGCTGTCGCCAGCGGCATGCCCGCGCACATCGTTGACGTCTTTCAACCCGTCAATGTCGATCATCAGCAACGCCAGCGACGACCCATACCTCTCCGCGCGGCGCCATTCCCTCTGCAGCCGATCATCGAATCCGCGCCGATTGGACAACCCAGTGAGGCCGTCAATTGTCGAGAGCCTGCGCAGCCGATCCGACTGGCGTCCCAAAACGTAGCCAAGTCCCAGGAAGGTCAGCGCGACTGCGGCGAACAAGTAGCTGAACGTGTAGCGGTTGGAGAAGAAGTCAGCGGTGAGCGGGACAGCGGTGAAGGGCGCGCGGAGCAGTAACAATCCAACAACCGCCGCCACAGCAGCCATTAACGCGTACTGGGCGCTCAGGCCCGGCTTCATTCGTGCACACACTCCGAGGGACAACACGCCGCCTCGGCGGGGTTTGTGCAACGACGATGCCTGTAAAGCCGTGCCGTTGGCGCTTCGTCGCCACCCATGACGGCCTTCGAGAGCTCCAACGGCAGCGTCACGAACGACGGTGAACGACATCGCCGTGTTGACACGGGGGGCGGTATGAAGACCAACGCGACACGAAAGAATCAACGACGGGACAGCGCCCGTCGCGCCGAACGAGACCGCCTCGATGCCAGTCACGACTCGAATACGCGAGGGGAACATCGGTACGCCGATACGCATCAAACCGAAGCGGAACAGAAAGCGCGTCGCGACCGTGATGACCTCAAACGCGCCCTCGCCGCTCAACGGCCGCCTCGCCGACAGCGCTGAGTTCGGATCCGCCTTCGTTGTGGGGCGCGCGACAGATTGCGATGCGCCAGCGTGTTACACTGTGAGTGCCTTCTGACTGCTGCGCATTTCGGCCTCTCGCAATAGATCCGAGCTTTTCGCCTCTCCTGCGTGTCGTCGTCGAGCATCCCGCTCGAGCCTGCCATCAGACCGATTGCATCTTCGAGATGCAGGAGTAGTTCATGAGTACCAAACTGTACGTCGGCAATCTGCCGTACCAAGCCACCGAGGCCGATCTTCAAGCGCTCTTCGAGAGTGCTGGAGCGGTCTCCACTGTCAGCATCGTTCGTGACCGCGCCACAGGCCAGCCGCGAGGATTCGCGTTTGTCGAGATGAACGACGCTGACGGCGCACGCCGCGCGATTACCGAGTTCGACAGGCACGAATTCGGGGGAAGAAGTCTCACCGTTAGCGAGGCGAAGCCAATGGCTCCGCGAGGCGACGGCGGTGGTTCCAGGGGCGGCCGTCAGCCGCGCCAATCCCGCTGGTAAGAGTACCGGCGCATCCGTCATTCCCGGATCTCAACGGAGATCCGGGAATTCGCGGTCAGTCTTGTTCGTCATTGGTGGCGCGAACCGCCCGGCAGCCTCAAGACGACGCTCTACCCTAGTGCCGAAGGACATCCGCGAGCTGCTTCAACATCTGCGGAGTCGGATCGTCTGTTCGGGATAGGCCGCGCAATTGCCGCCACTGAAGGTGGGCAACAGATTTCAGCATTCGACGTTGACACACCGATCGCTGCCCGGAGTCAGCCTCAATCAACTCGCACGCGGCGCGTCGTATCGCATCACCAACGGGACCAGATGGACATTCCTCGGCCAATCGAAGAACGTGCTGAAGGTTTTCGAACAGCGTCCACTGCGAGCGGTCCGCGCGCGTCCCACCCCAGTGGTCCGGCGGCGCCTCGACTCTCGCTGCACCCCATGGGTCATAGGCGCGGCACCAGAGCACCTGGCCGCACTCGTGACACACGATGTCGCCTCCACAACAGGACGCATCCGTCGGCGGCGTGTTCCACGTGGCCGCGTGACCGCTGGCGCGGTGTGCGAAATACGCGAGCCGACCGGCTAGCGCTGCGAGCCACATGGCGGTGGCGTCGCAACCACGTCCTCAACGCTCCGGGCGACGCAGCCCTCAGCGACTTCCATTTGGGCCATCGTGGTGGCGCTGTGTTCACCGGCGAGGCGCGGTGTACAACCCGCCATCAATTGCTGCGCGCGGAGCGCCGCGACAACTGCGAACTCGTAGGCATTCAGATGGCGTGGACGGGAAATCATGAAAGCTCTCGCTCTGTCGACTGTCGCAGGTCCGCGTGTGGCGACCAGGCATGGGGAATCGCCCAGAGATAATCGCATTCGTGGTACTCGTGCCACGCGCACCGGCTCTCGGTGTTGACGCCAAGAGCACGAACCCCTCGTCCGTCACACCGGGGACACGAAGTCGTTGGATGGAGGAGGAGCGTCGGAACGGTATGTTTGAAGGTCATGGGTTCCTCGCACAGGCCATGGTGAGGAACCCGCCAGATGCGGGAGGCTCAGGACAGCTGCAGGCACTCTATCACGCCGGCACGTAATGATGCGGCATTCGCCTTTATTGATCATCCGGGTTTCGCGGCCAGACGTGTACAGGCGTAGTTAGTTGATGACCTGCAACAACCGGCAGGTTGAATCGCTCGCGAGACCGCAATGTTGACACTCGTATCTCGTACGCCGGCCACGTCGTGCGCGTACCGGCAACAGCTGCCATCCCTCGACGTACCAACGCGGGTCGGCCGGATCCGGCGCGTGCGCATCACACGCGACTTCGCCACGAACGGACCAGTACAAACGCGGCGCGGGGTTGCGCTGGGATCGGATTACCACGGCCGCTTGTGCTGCTGTCGATACCGAATTTCATTCCATACCGTGCCGCACTGCTGACATCGCCAGTAGGTGTCCCGCGTGATGATCGATGCCAGCGTCCCGAACTTCTTCGATTTGCATTCCGGACAGTGCGCCGGCTTCAAGTCCCCATCGTCGCGCGATCCCCACGCTTCATGAGGGCGTTCAAACGTCATGATCGCGACTCCAGAGCGCGAATGATCTCTGCGATTGTCCGCTCGGGAAGATGCGTCCAGACAAAAAGGAAGAGAGCCACCATCCACAGGCCGACCAGGAGCAGGAAGAAAACGACAGCTGGCATCAACCCCCCAAAGGCTTTGGTGAGGGCTGATCTCGGAATCAGGACTCAAGAAAGCGGTAAACGATGACGGGCAACTGTACGTCATCCCGCGCGATCGCACAAGCGAAACGGCTTTAAACGATTGATATCCTGCTGCGCAGGATGTCACGGTGCGTCACGGTCTATTCCGGGTGTGAAAACACTTACGGTGAAAGCGTGAAGTATTCCGCTTCACGACGGTGCTTCCATAACACGTCAACCATCCCGCCGTAGAGGCGGAGTGTTGTCGTCTCGCGATTCCGTAGCACCCGTTGAATCAGCAAGCCCATGTGGTGATAGAACGCCCCTGCACTCGGGACTGAACCGACCATAAACGTCGCCAGTGTTTCCTGAGCGTCGACGGTGACGTAATCACCGATGCGTTTGAGGTTGTCTACATCCAATCCGCCGGAGCGGTCTACCTTCGCTGGTCTGGCAACCAGGGGAGCTTACGGCCCGACGCAGGCTCGCCGCACTGGACGATTTCCGCGACTGGTTGATCTCTGCCGCCTCTGCGTTCATGTCCGCGTGGCGTGTCAGTGGTCGATCGGCAACCCGATGCGTTTGACGATCGCGCGGTATCGGTCGGTGTCATGCACGAAATCGAAATCGGGCTCCGTCTGCAGGAAGACGAGAAACGGAGTGCGCTCGGTGACGGCGGCCTCGAGCTGTGACAGCGTCTCGTTCCGCTGACCGGCCCGCGCATAGTAATGCGCCAGGGCCAGCGGCGACACATACCGCCGGTCGGCGACGCTGCGGATTCCCGCCAGCTGCAGAGCGGCGACGCCTTTGAGGCCCTCGTGCGCGAACGAGGCTTCAATCGCCGCGCGGCTCTCTTCATCTGCGGCAGCGTTCATGATCTCGGTCACATAGTCCGATGCCCGACCGCTGTACAAGTACGCGTCGGCAAGCCGATGGCGCACAGCGCCATCCTGCGGCCGCGCGTCCTTGCGGAAACGTAGTTCGCGAATCGCGGCGTCGTACTGACGGCGATGGATCAGGATGGTCCCGACGCCGCCCGGGCGCTCGAACGGATCGAGCTCGGCCGCGCGCGTCTGTTCGCGCAGCGCCTCGTCCAGGCGGTTGAGGGCCAAGAGCACATAGCCGCGCAGATGGTGGAGCTCGCCGATATCCGGGTTCAGCTCGATGGCGCGCTGTGACTCGCGGTCTGCTTGCTTGAAATCCCACGACTGAAATAACGCGATTGCCGCCGCCGTACTGTGCGCCTCCGCCAGTGAGTCGTCGAGTTCAAGCGCCCGCCGGCTCGCCGCCTGCGCCTGCGCCGCGACCGCTTTCGGTGGGACGACTTGTACCACTGCTTTCACAGCGTAGGCATCGGCAAGCCCGCTCCACGCCGCCGCGTAATCGGGCTGAATCGCCACCGCCTTCTGCATGGCGTCGAGCGCTTGATCCCACTTCTGCGAGAACCAGAAATATCGGCCGCGCAGGTACGCGTCGTGCGCCGCCGGAGCGACGCGGCGCGCCACCGTCGCGGCGGCACTGGCCGCACCGATGCGCCGCGCAATCACGTCCGAGACCTCGGCCGGCAGTTCGTACAAAGCGTCGGGGTCGCGGTCGTAGCTGTCGGCCCACACGTGCGCGTCGTTCGCGGCGCGAATCAGCTGAATCGAGACGTGAGTCCGGCCTCCAGTCCTCGAAATGGACCCCTCAATGATGGCGTCCACGTTGAGCTCGCGGCCGATGTCGGGAA
>Ga0207659_10001154_pt1 | contig 15740 bp, 16 predicted proteins | sample KBSM43metaG_FD_184330 | JGI IMG/M metagenome (GOLD analysis project Ga0207659, IMG submission 184330) | Miscanthus rhizosphere microbial communities from Kellogg Biological Station, Michigan, USA - KBS M4-3 metaG (SPAdes) (version 2) | ecosystem: Host-associated > Plants > Roots > Rhizosphere >...
CGCCTGGCGCCAGTTCGCGATTCCGCTGCGTATGGCGCCGGGCAACTACGTGCTGACCAGCCGCGCCGTCGATGCGGCCGGCAACACCCAGCCGGAGCAGCGCGCCGAGAACGCACACGGCTACAGCAACAACAGCTGGCTCGACCATGCGGTCAAGGTCGCCGTTGCCTGAGGGTCGTCCGGCCAAGGAGGCCCGCCGCGTTCCCGGCCTGATCGGGACGATCGCCGGGCTGCTCCTGCTGGTGCTGCTGTCGTGGCTGGCCTCGTCGGCGCGAGCCGCCGACGACGCCGCCACCCTGGCCGCGGGTAAGGCCCTGTTCACCGGCGGCGCGGCGCCGCCCTGCGCCCTCTGCCACACGCTGAAGGATGCCGGGACGGCCGGCGCGGTCGGCCCGGTGCTCGACGAGCTGCAGCCCGATGCGGACCGGGTGGCCACGGCGTTGCGCAACGGCATCGGCGCCATGCCTTCGTACAAGGCGACGCTGAAGGAAGAGCAGATCCTGGCCCTGGCCCGCTACGTGTCCAAGGCGAGCGGCGGCGCGAAGTAGCGCCCTGCCGTGGCCGGTTCGGTCCGGCCGTTCCGTACTTCCTGTCAGGCGGCCCCTTCGGGCCGCTGGCAGGAGAACGGCATGCTCGCAATCCCTTCCTCGTCCCGCGCCGCATCGGCGCGGCAAGCCGCCCCGATCGTGGCGGCAGTCCTCGCAGCCGCCACGCTCGCCGCGGGCGCGATGCTGCTGGCGCCGCCGCCACGCCCGTCCTGGACATCGTCCTCGGGAGCGCAGGCGGCGACGGCCGCGATGGTGCCGGTCGGCATCGTCGGCGATTCGGCCGTGTCCGGCGATCCGTCGGTGCCCAGCGCGGCCTCGGTGTTCAAGGACAAGAGCGCGCTAGAGGAGGAGCCGGTCGCTTCCTTCTGAGCGGCGCGGCGGCAACCGCGGCGTGGTTCCGCCCGTCAGGGGCGAGAATCACGGCGGTTACCGCCATGGCGAAGAAGTCCCATCACGTCAGCGAGACGCCGGCGACGCAGTTCCTGCGCCGCTCCGGCGTCGACTTTTCCGAGCACGTCTACGACTATGTCGAGCATGGCGGCACGGCCGAATCGGCGCGCCAGCTCGAGGTCGACGAGCATGCCGTGGTCAAGACGCTGGTGATGCAGGACGAGTCGGCGCGGCCGCTGATCGTGCTGATGCACGGCGACCAGAAGGTGAGCACCAAGAACCTGGCGCGGGCGATCGGCGTGAAGTCGGTCGAGCCCTGCGAGCCCGAGGTGGCCGAGCGGCACAGTGGCTACCAGGTCGGCGGCACCTCGCCCTTCGGCACGAGAAAGCCGATGCCGGTCTATGTCGAGCAGACGGTGCTCGGGCTCGAGCGGATCTACATCAACGGTGGCCGGCGCGGCTACCTGGTCGGCATCGCTCCCGCCGCGCTGATCAAGTCGATCGGCGCGCGGCCGGTGCGCTGCGCCAACCACCCGGCAGAATCGACGCACACCGGACCGTCCCGCTCCTCCCGATGAAGTTCGCCTTTCCGTTTCTGGCCTGGCTCGCCGGCTACCTGATCGGCTCGTTGTCGTTCGCCGTCATCGTCAGCCGGATGATGGGCCTGGCCGATCCGCGCAGCTACGGCTCCGGCAACCCGGGCGCGACCAACGTGCTGCGTTCGGGCAGCAGGAAGGCCGCGATCGCGACGCTCCTGCTCGATGCGCTGAAGGGCGTGCTGCCGGTGCTCGCGGCGCGCTGGGGTGCGCAGCGCCTCGGCCTGGGCGGCGACGCGGTCGAATGGTCCGCGGCGCTCGCCGGCCTCGGCGCCTTCCTCGGCCACCTCTGGCCGCTGTATTTCCACTTCAAGGGCGGCAAGGGGGTGGCCACCGCGGTCGGCGTGCTGCTGGCGATCAATCCCTGGCTCGGCCTGGCGACGCTGGCCACCTGGGTCATCATCGCCTTCTTCTTCCGCTACTCGTCGCTCGCCGCGCTGGTCTCGGCCGCGTTCGCGCCGTTCTACCAGCTCCTGATCTGGGGCGCCGAGCCGGCCGCCGCGGTCATCGTCGTGATGTCGCTGCTGCTCTTCTGGCGCCACGCGCCCAACATCGCCAAGCTCCTGGCCGGCACCGAAAGCAAGCTGGGCGGCGCTAAGCCCGGAGCTGCGAGCGCCGCTGGCGCGAGCGCGAAGCGCAAAGGGCACCACAAGCGCGCGAGTTGAGGGACCGCAGAGGTCCCTCGAACGAGCGCCGCAAACAGGACGCTCCGCGTCCTGTTTGTGGCTAGTAGGCGAGCCCCATGGCCTGGCGCACGTCGCGCATCGTCTCCCGCGCCACCGTCCGCGCCCGCTCGGTGCCGACCTCGACGATCCAGTGCACTCGCTTCGGATCGGCGAGATAGGCCGCCGCGCGCTCTCTCCACGGCTTCTGCTCGGCGACGATGGCCTCGATCAGCGGCTGCTTGCAGTCGAGGCAGCCGATTGCCGCGGTCGTGCAGCCCTGGACCACCCAGGCCTTGGTCTCCGCGGTCGAGTAGACCTTGTGCAGCTGCCACACCGGGCACTTTTCCGGATCGCCCGGGTTTTCGCGTCGTATCCGCGCCGGGTCGGTCGGCATGCGCCGGATCTTCTTCTCGACCTCGGCCGGCTCCTCGCGCATAGCGATCGCGTTGCCGTAGCTCTTGCTCATCTTCGTGCCGTCGAGCCCGGGCAGCTTCAGCACCTCGGTGTGCAGCGCCTGCGGCTCGCGCAGGATCGCCTTGCCGGTGCCGCGGATCCAGGCGTCGAGCCGCTCGCGATCGGCGGCGCCGAGCGAGGGGCTGGCGGCGACCACGGCGCGCGCCTTCTGCAGCGCTTCCTCGCCGCCTTCTTCCTGGAAGGTCTTGCGCGCCGCCTCGAACGCCTTGGCCGCGTCCTTGCCGAGCTTCTTGACGACGTTCCTGGCCAACTCCTCGAAGTTGGGCTCGCGGCCGTAGAGGTGATTGAAGCGGCGGGCGACCTCGCGCGTCAGCTCGACGTGGGACGACTGGTCCTCGCCCACCGGCACGTAGGCCGCCTTGTAGATCAGGATGTCGGCCGCCTGCAGCAGCGGGTAGCCGAGGAAGCCGTAGGTCGCGAGGTCGCGGTCCTTGAGCTTCTCCATCTGGTCCTTGTAGGTCGGCACGCGCTCGAGCCAGCCGAGCGGCGTGCCCATCGCCAGGAGCGTGAACAGCTCGGCGTGCTCGGGCAGGCGGCTCTGGATGAAGATGGTCGCGTTGTCGGGGTCGATGCCGGCGGCGAGCCAGTCGATCACCATGTCGTAGACGTTCTTCTCGATGATGCCGCGCTCTTCGTAGTGCGTCGTCAGCGCATGCCAGTCGGCGACGAAGTAGAAGCACTCGAACTCGGCCTGCAGGCGCACCCAGTTCTTCAGCGCGCCGTGGTAGTGGCCGAGGTGGAGCGCCCCGGTCGGGCGCATACCCGAGAGAACGCGCTCGCGGCGCTCGGTGCCGGCTCCGGCCGCGGCGGCCGGGGTCGGTTCGGTGGTCTCGCTCATCGGTGGCGGCTCGTCGACGAAAGGGGGCGATTGTAGGTTTGCGCCCGCGGTGCGCCGATACACTTCGCCCCCTCATGAAGAACATCGTCATCCTGATCTCGGGACGCGGCTCGAACATGGAGGCGATCGTGAGAGCCTGCGCTGCGGAAGGCTGGCCGGCGCGGGTCGCGGCGGTGATCAGCAACCGCGCCGACGCCGCCGGCCTCGGCTTCGCGCAGGCGAACGGCATCGCCACCGCGGTGGTCGACCACAAGGGGTTCGCGTCGCGCGAGGCCTTCGATCAGCAACTGGCCGAGGCGATCGACGCCTTCCGGCCCGACGTCGTCGCCCTGGCCGGCTTCATGCGCATCCTCACGCCGGGCTTCGTGCAGCGCTACGAGGGCCGGCTGGTCAACATCCATCCGTCGCTGCTGCCGATGTTTCCGGGGCTGCACACCCACCGGCGCGCCATCGACGCCGGCTGCAAGGTGGCCGGGGCCAGCGTCCACTTCGTCACCGCCGACCTCGATCACGGGCCGATCATCGGCCAGGCGATCGTGCCGGTGCTGCCCGACGACACCGAACGCTCGCTCGCGGCGCGCGTGCTCGAGCAGGAGCACCGGCTCTATCCGCGGGCGATCCGCTGGCTGGTGGAGGGCGCGCTCGAGGTGCGCGCCGGTGTCGTGCGGCACACGGCCGGCGAATCGCAGTGGCTTGCGCCGACGGCGATGCCGGCCGCTCCCGCGGGACGCTGATCCTCCGGCTGCGGCGCCAGGGCTCAGAAGAAGCTGGCGGCGGCGTTGATCGAGAACGCCAGGATGGTGGTGTTGAACGCGAACGACAGGATCGACTGGGCCAGCACCAGGCGGCGCATCGGCCGGGTCGAGACGGCGACGTCGGACGTCTGCGCCGTCACCGCGATGGTGAAGGCGAAGTAGAGGAAGTCGGTGTGGTCGGGCTCGAAGCCCGTTGCCGCCCCGGGGAACTCGAGGCCGCCGTCGGGCTCGCGGTTGTAGTAGGCCGCGGCGTAGGAGAGGGCGAACAGCACCGGCAGCAGCAGCCAGGAGCCGACCACGGTGACGGCAGCGAACACGCCGTGGACCAGTACGTGGCTCGGACCGGCGGCCTTGGCGGCGAGCAGCTCGAAGGTCACCGCCACCAGGCTCGCCACCGCCGCGGCGGTGACGATCACCAGCACCTTCGCCGCGCCCTCCGCCTGAGCCAGCGCCACCCGCTTCATGTGCCCGGCATCGGCACGGAGGAGCACGAACAGCACCCAGCCGAGATACGACCAGGTGGTGACGTTCCAGGCGATCAGGACGCGCGACAGCAGCGTCTCGACCCCCGGCCACAAGGCGCCGACGGCGCCACCGAGTGCGGCGCAGAACAGGAGCCGGTGGTGCGGCAGGAGCGCAACGGCGCCGCGGTCCTCTCGGTCGGGCGGCGGCGGAGCGCGTGGGGTCACTCGGCAAGGATAATCTCGGCCGATGCATCCCAAGGCCTTGCTCGAGGCGGCGACCGACCTCGTGCACCGCGTGCTGCGCTTCGAGCATCCGGCCGACCGTGTCGTCGCCGACTTCTTCCGCGAGTCGCGGGTCCTCGGCTCGCGCGAGCGGCACACCCTCACCGACACCGTGTTCGCGGTGCTGCGCGAGTTGCCTTTGCTGCGTCATCTCGCCCGCTCGGGCAGCGGCGAGCTGGAGCGCCGGCTGGTGCTGCTGGCCTGGCCCGGCAATGCCGGCTACCTGCGGGCGGCGATGAGCGAGGCCGAGATCGCCTGGCTGGAGCGCAGCCGGGCGACGCCGCGCGACGCCTTGCCCGAGGCGCTGCGCCACAACCTGCCCGAATGGCTCGTCGAGCGGATGCAGCGCCAGCTCGGCGAGGAGTTCTGGCCCTGGGTCGAGAGCATCGGCCGGCCGGCGCCGCTCGACCTCCGGGTCAACGTCGCCAAGGCGAGCCGCGAGCAGGCGCTGGCGCGGCTGCGCGAGGCCGGCATCGCCGCCGAGCCGACGCCGCATTCGCCCGTCGGGATCCGGGTCGAGGGCAAGCCTTCGCTGCACAAGCTCGACGTCTACGCTGACGGCTGGATCGAGGTCCAGGACGAGGGCAGCCAGCTTCTGGCGCTGATGACCGGCGCCAGGCGCGGCGAGATGGTGGTCGACTTCTGCGCCGGCGCCGGCGGCAAGACCCTGGCACTCGGCGCGCAGATGCGCAACACCGGGCGGCTCTATGCCTTCGACGTCTCCGGTCACCGGCTCGCGGCGCTGAAGCCCCGGCTGGCGCGCAGCGGTCTCTCGAACGTCTATCCGGTGCAGATCGCCCATGAACGCGACGACCGGATCAAGCGCCTCGCCGGCAAGATGGACCGGGTGCTGGTCGATGCGCCCTGCACCGGGCTCGGCACGCTGCGCCGCAACCCCGACCTGAAGTGGCGGCAGACGCCCGACGCCCTCGCGGCGCTGGGCGAGCAGCAGCGCGCCATCCTCGAGGCCGCGGCCCGGCTGCTGAAGCCGGGCGGGCGCCTGGTGTACGCGACCTGCAGCCCGCTGCTCGAGGAGGACGAGGAGGTGGCGGCGGCATTCGATGCCTGCGCCCTGGGCGGCTCGTTCAGCCGGCTGCCCGCCCTGGACCTGCTGCAGCGCGCCCAGGTGGCCGAGGCCGACGCGCTGGTGAGTGGCCCGGACCTGCGCCTCTGGACCCATCGCCACGGCAGCGACGGCTTCTTCGCCGCGGCCTGGGAGCGCCGCGCCTCTTGATCTGCGTCAAAACAGCGCGATCTGGCGGTGATATCCGTCGATTTCTAAGGGTATCCGCGCACCCCGTCGAATAGAATCGAGGGGTTTCCCCACGACTTATCCCAAGGTTCGATTCATGGATGTGCTGAATTCGGTGTTCGCTGCGCTGCTCGATTGGCTGGCGCACGGCTTCTCGTCGTTCAACGGCTGGGAGGTTCTCGCGTACACCCTGGTGACGACGCACATCACGATCGCTGCGGTAACGATCTTCCTGCACCGGTCCCAGGCGCACCGCGCCCTCGACCTGCACCCGATCCCCTCGCACTTCTTCCGCCTCTGGCTCTGGCTCACCACCGGCATGGTGACCAAGGAGTGGGTGGCGATCCACCGCAAGCACCACGCCAAGTGCGAGACCGTCGACGATCCGCACAGCCCGCAGACGCGCGGCATCAAGACCGTGCTCCTGACCGGCAGCGAGCTCTATCGCACCGAGGCCAAGAACCAGCAGACGCTTGCCAAGTTCGGCCACGGCACGCCCGACGACTGGCTCGAGCGCAACCTCTATTCGCGCTACAGCTGGCAGGGGGTCGGCCTGATGCTGATCATCAACCTGATGCTGTTCGGCGCGATCGGCGCCACCGTCTGGGCGGTGCAGATGCTCTGGATCCCGATCACCGCCGCCGGCATCGTCAACGGCATCGGCCACTACTGGGGCTATCGCAACTTCGAAGCGCCCGACGCCAGCCGCAACGTCTCGCCCTGGGGCATCGTCATCGGCGGCGAAGAGCTGCACAACAACCACCACACCTATCCGACCTCGGCCAAGCTGTCGGTCAAGCCCTACGAATTCGACATCGGCTGGGCCTACATCCGCGGCCTCGAGATGCTCGGCCTGGCCACCGTCCGCAAGACCGCGCCGCAGATCCGCCTCGGCGCCGTCAAGCCCGTCGCCGACGACAAGACGCTCGAGGCGATCATCGCCAACCGCTACGAGGTCATGGCCAACTACGCGCGGAGCCTGCGCCGCGCCAGCCGTGCCGAGGTCGCCCGGCTGAAGAGTGAAGGCGCGGCCAGCTCCGCCAAGCTCGCCACCATGCTGGCGGCGCGCCGCTGGCTGCATCGCGACGACGACAAGATTCCCCAGGCCGTGAAGGGCCAGGTGGCCGAGGCCGTGGCGCAGAGCCCCTACCTCGCCAAGCTGGTGGCGATGCGCGAGGAGTTGCGCATGCTCTGGACCCGCACCGGCGTCTCGGCCGAGCAGCTCGTCGCCGACCTGCAGACGTGGCTGCGCAAGGCGGAAGAGAGTGGCATCGCCGGCCTGCAGGAATTCGCCCTCCGCCTCCGCGCCGTCCACGTGTAATTGGACGCTTCGCTCTAATCAGCGGGGTCCGCTGCGCGACCCTTGAAGGGCAGCCAAAAGCAAAAGGGGTCGCGTTGCGACCCCTTCTTGTTCGGACAGGGATCGCTTCGCGATCCGCTTCCGGCGCCTACTTCAGCTTTGTCTCTTTGTAGGTCACGTGCTTGCGTGCCTTCGGGTCGAACTTCATCATCTCGAGCTTTTCCGGCGTCGTCTTCTTGTTCTTGTCGGTCGTGTAGAAATGACCGGTGCCGGCGCTCGATTCGAGCTTGATCTTCTCGCGTCCACCTTTTGCCATGGTCGCTGCTCCCTAAATTTCGCCGCGGGCGCGCAGGTCGGCGACGACCTGCTCGATGCCCACCTTGTCGATCAGGCGCAGGCCCGAGTTGCTGAGGCGCAGGCGCACCCAGCGGTTCTCGGTCTCAAGCCAGAACCGGCGGTACTGCAGGTTCGGCAGGAAGCGGCGCTTCGTTTTGTTGTTGGCGTGGGAAACATTGTTTCCGACCATCGGGCGCTTGCCCGTGACTTGACAGACGCGTGCCATGACGCTTCTCCGTAACTGTTCGGTGTGGCTGCCGGCCGCGCTTCCCTGCTGAGGGTGGAGCGCTCGATTCCGGCAAAGCCCGTGATTATAGAGCAGTCAGGCCTGCTCGAGGAAGCGCTGGGCGTCAAGGGCCGCCATGCAGCCGGTGCCAGCGCTGGTGATCGCCTGGCGATAGACGTGATCCTGCACGTCGCCGGCGGCGAAGACGCCCGGGACGCTGGTCGCGGTGGCGAAGCCTTCCAGACCGGTCTTGGTCAGGATATAGCCGTCCTTCATCTCCAGATGGCCCTTGAAGATGTCGGTGTTCGGCTGGTGGCCGATGGCGATGAAGCAGCCGGTGAGCTTGATCTCCGCGGTGGAGTCGTCCCTGGTGCTGCGGATGCGGATGCCCGTGACGCCCGAGGGGTCGCCCAGCACCTCGTCAAGGGTCGAGAAGAGGTGCATCTCGACCTTGCCGGCCTCGACCTTGGCCATCAGCTTGTCGACCAGGATCGCCTCGGCCCGGAACTTGTCGCGCCGGTGGACCACATGCACCTTCGAGGCGATGTTCGAGAGGTAGAGCGCCTCCTCGACCGCGGTGTTGCCGCCGCCGACCACCGCCACCTCCTGGCCGCGATAGAAAAAGCCGTCGCAGGTGGCGCAGCCGCTGACCCCGCGGCCCATGAAAGCCTGCTCGGAGGCCAGGCCGAGGTACTTGGCCGAGGCGCCGGTCGAGATGATCAGCGCGTCACAGGTGTAGACGCCCGAGTCGCCGCGCAGAGTGAACGGGCGTTTCGAGAAGTCGACCTCGTTGATGTGGTCGAAGACGATCCGGGTGTCGAAGCGCTCGGCGTGCTTGAGGAAGCGCTGCATCAGGTCCGGACCCATCACGCCCTCGACGTCGGCCGGCCAGTTGTCGACGTCGGTCGTGGTCATGAGCTGGCCACCCTGGGCGATGCCGGTGATGAGGGTCGGCTTCAGGTTGGCCCGGGCGGCGTAGAGGGCGGCGGTGTAGCCGGCCGGGCCGGAGCCGAGGATCAGGACGCCGGCGTGCTGCGTGGGAGTGGAGGTCATGGATTCGGCAAGGGGAGTTGCAGCGAAGCGTCGCGGCAGTCTGACATGGGGACGGGCCCGAGTGGCGTCAACGCTGGTTATGGCGACAATAGCCCAGCCCGGTCCGGCATGATATTTTCACGCGTCGCCGCTTGGCGTGTTTCGCTTCTCTGAAAGGTTCCCCGATGGCGATGCTTTCCAATCTCGATCTCATCCGGCGCGTGCCGCTGTTCTCGTTGCTGACCAACGAGCAGGCCCAGGGCATCGCCGACAGCGTCGTCAAGCGTCGCTTTCGCCGGGGCGAGATCGTGGTGGAGCATGGCAAGAAGTCGAACGCCCTGTTCATCCTGCTGACCGGCCGGGCCCGCGTCCTGACCGCCGACTCGCGCGGCCGCGAGGTCATCCTCGCCGTGCTGCAGTCGGGCGACTACGTCGGCGAGATGAGCCTGATCGACAACGAGCCGCATTCGGCGACGGTGCGCGCCGAGGTGCAGACCGACATGCTGATCCTCGGCCGGGCCGAGTTCGCCCGCTGCCTGCCCGAGAACTCGAGCCTGTCCTACGCCATCATGCGCGGCCTGGTGCAGCGCCTGCGCAGCGCCGACCGGCAGATCGAGTCGCTCGCCCTGCTCGACGTCTACGGCCGCGTCGCCCGCACCCTGCTCGACATGTCGGAGATGGAGGGCGAGGTCAAGATCATCCGCAACAAGGTCTCGCGCCAGGACCTGGCCAAGGTGGTCGGCGCCTCGCGCGAGATGGTGAGCCGGGTGATGAAGGACCTGGAAGGCCGCGGCATGGTCCAGACCCAGGAAAACGGCTGGGTCATCATCAAGGAACAGCTCACGGGATGAGCCTCTTTCGGATGCGAAAGCGTCCGGATCGCGCAACGGACCGGGCAGGCGCTTCCCGCACAATTCGCGGATGACCTTCCCCCTCGGATCGCTCCGCTACGACGGCGGCTCCGACGCCCCCGCGCCCCTGGCCGGCAAGCCGCCCGGCTGGCGCGACCAGATGGTTCTCCTGGCCGGCGCCGTCGCCTGGCTGCTGGTGGTCATCGCCCTGGCGACGCACAGCGCCGGCGACCCGGGCTTCTCCACCTCCGGCGCCGGCGGCCCGGTGCACAACAAGGCCGGCATCGTCGGCGCCTGGGTCTCCGACGTCGCCTTCTTCCTGGTCGGCTATTCGGTCTGGTGGGCGGTGCTGGTCGGCGCGCGCGCCTGGCTCGGCGGCCTGGCGCGGGTGCTGCGCGCGCATTCCGGGGCGCCCGCCGTGGCCGAGACGCCGGCCTGGCATCTCTGGCTCGGTCTCGCCGTCCTGCTCGCGGCCAGCGCCGCGCTCGAATGGACCCGGCTCTATCAATGGGAGCCGCTGATCGCCGGCGGCAATGCCGGCGGCGTGCTCGGCTACAGCCTCGGCAAGCTGAGCCAGTCGCTGCTCGGCTTCGCCGGCTCGGGCGTGCTCTGGATCGCGGTGCTGGTGGCCGGCGTCTCGCTCGGGCTCGGCTTTTCCTGGCTGGGCGCGGCCGAGCGGATCGGCCGGGGCATCGAGTCGCTGCGCTCGCGCCGGGTCTCGCGCCTCGAGCTCGCCGAAGACGTGCGCCTGGGCGAGGAGGCGATGCGCCAGCGCGAGGAGATCGTCGAGGTCGAGCACGAGCTGCAGGAGCATCACCTGCCGATCGTCATCGAGCCGACTCTCATCGACGTGCCGAAGAGCACCCGCGTCGTCAAGGAACGGCAAAAGCCCCTCTTCAGCGAGCTGGTCGACACCAAGCTGCCGCAGGTCGACCTGCTGGACTCGGCGCCGCAGCGCCAGGAGACGGTGAGCGGCGAGACGCTGGAGATGACCTCGCGCCTGATCGAGAAGAAGCTCAAGGACTTCGGCGTCGAGGTCCGGGTCGTCGCCGCCTCGCCCGGGCCGGTGATCACCCGCTACGAGATCGAGCCGGCAGTCGGCGTGAAGGGCGCGCAGGTCGTCAACCTCGCCAAGGACCTGGCGCGAAGCCTGAGCCTGGTCTCGATCCGCGTCGTCGAGACCATTCCCGGCAAGACGACGATGGCGCTCGAGCTGCCCAATGCCAAGCGGCAGACGATCCGCCTCTCGGAAGTGCTGGGCTCGCAGGCCTATGCCGACTCCGGCTCGCAGCTGACGATCGGCCTCGGCAAGGACATCGTCGGCCTGCCGATCGTCGCCGACCTGGTGAAGATGCCGCACTGCCTGGTGGCGGGCACCACCGGTGCCGGCAAGTCGGTCGGCATCAACGCGATGATCCTCAGCCTGCTCTACAAGGCCGAGGCGCGCGACGTCCGCCTGATCCTGATCGACCCGAAGATGCTCGAGATGAGCGTCTACGAGGGCATCCCGCACCTGCTCTGTCCGGTGGTCACCGACATGAAGCAGGCCGCCAACGCGCTCAACTGGGGCGTGGGCGAGATGGAGCGGCGCTACAAGCTGATGAGCAAGCTCGGCGTGAGGAACGTCGCCGGCTACAACAAGAAGCTGGCCGAAGCCGCGGAGAGGGGCGAGTCGATCCCCAATCCGTTCAGCCTGACGCCGGAATCGCCCGAGCCGCTGGAGCGACTGCCCTACATCGTCGTCGTCATCGACGAGCTGGCCGACCTGATGATGGTCGTCGGCAAGAAGATCGAGGAGCTGATCGCCCGGCTGGCGCAGAAAGCGCGCGCCTCGGGCGTGCACCTGATCCTGGCGACGCAGCGGCCGAGCGTCGATGTCATCACCGGCCTGATCAAGGCCAACATCCCGACCCGGCTGTCGTTCCAGGTATCGAGCAAGATCGATTCGCGCACCATCCTCGACCAGTCGGGCGCCGAGGCGCTGCTCGGCATGGGCGACATGCTCTACCTGCCTTCGGGCAGCGGCATGCCGATCCGCGTCCACGGCGCCTTCGTCAGCGACGACGAGGTGCATCGCGTCGTCGCCTACCTCAAGACCCAGGGCGAGCCGAACTACATCGAAGGCATCCTCGAGGGCGGCACGCTCGATGGCGACGGCGACGCGGCCGGCGGCGAGGCCGGCGCCGCGAGCGGCGAGAACGATCCGATGTACGACCAGGCGGTGGGCGTCGTCCTGCAGCATCGCCGCGCCTCGATCTCGCTGGTGCAGCGGCACCTGCGGATCGGCTACAACCGGGCCGCCCGATTGCTGGAACAAATGGAGAAATCAGGCCTCGTATCCGGCATGGCGACCAACGGCAACCGGGACCTGCTCGTTCCCGCGCGAGCGGAATGACGGCGGTGCGGCGCGCGTTCGCCGCGGGTGTCGCGCTCTTTGCCCTGGCTATCTCGGCCGTGGTTTCGGCCGCGCCGGTCGATACCCTGCGCGAGTTCGTGCGCGACGTGAAGACCGGCCACGCGCAGTTCACCCAGACCGTGACCTCGCCCGACGGCGTGAAGAAGAAGACCTCGAGCGGGAGCTTCGATTTCGCCCGGCCGAACCGCTTCCGCTTCGCCTATGCCAAGCCGTTCGAGCAGACCATCGTCGCCGATGGCGAGAAGGTCTGGATCTACGACCGCGACCTGAACCAGGCGAGCTCGCGCCGCATCGGCCAGGCCCTCGGCGCGACTCCCGCCGCATTGCTCGCCGGCGGCTCGCTCGACAAGGACTTCGAGCTCGCCAACCTGCCGGCCAAGGACGGCCTGGAATGGGCCGAGGCCAAGCCCAGGGCGAAGGAGGGCACCTTCCAGTCGGTCCGCGTGGGCTTTCGCGGCAAGGATCTGGCGGCGCTCGAGATCGTCGACAGCTTCGGCCAGAAATCGCTGCTGCGCTTCGAGGCGTTCGCCGCCAATGCGCCGGTCGCCGCGGAAACGTTCCGCTTCACGGTACCGCCCGGTGCCGACCTGATCGAGCAGTAGGTTTGCCTTCCATCGGTTGAGGGCGCTCCCTCGCGGAGCCGGTCGATAAGATCGCGGCAAAACCATTCGAAGGGAGCCGCGCATGGGAGTGCTGCTGGAAAAACTGGGCCTGCCCGCGCTTCCCGGCGGGCCGCCGGCGGCAGCCAAGACCTCGCTCCCGCCACCCCCCGAGCTCTCCCGGCGGCTGAGCGCCGTCGTCGCCAAGGCCGCCCTGGCCGCTGCGGCCGGCGGGAAGTCGGGCGACGAGATCAAGCAGCGGGTCGCCGATGCCACGGCGCTGGTGGCTGCCGCCGCCGGCGGCGACAAGGCCGCGGTGGCCAAGGCCGAGCGGGCGATCGACGTGGTGCAGATGGTGGTCGAGACGGCCGCCGCGAAGAAGTACGTGCCTTCGCCCGAGGCGGTCAAGTTCACCAAGCACGTCAAGGCCACGCTCGCGAAGATCGTCGCGCTCGAGGCGAAGAAGGTGCCGCAGGCCCGGGCGCTGAAGCAGTCCGCCGTCGCAGCGGCCAAGCTCGGCCAGAGCTCCAAGACGCGCGCGGCCGCGACCGCGCAGCTCGAGGAGCTCGACCGCGAGATCGTCCAGCTCTCGGCCGAAGGCGAGAAGGCCGCCAAGGCCGGCGCCGGGGCTGCCGCCGCAAAGGAACAGCTCTTCACGATGAAGGTGGGCGGCAGGCAGCTCACCGACGTCACGAAGGAGCAGGCCTGCGTCGAGCTGGGCAAGGCGCTGGGCAGGATGGAGGGCGAGCTGCAGAACGCCTTCGAGGCCCATTGCGAAGAGCTGAAGATCCAGCGCGAGGAGCCGTTCGCCGCGTGGGTGTCCAGCGGCATCAGCTCGCTCAAGGCGACGATGAAGGGCGAAAAGGCGGTCGACATCAACGACCTCAACATCTGGGACGGCGCCCGCGACATGGTCATCAAGGCCCGCACCGCGCTCAAGCGGCAGGACGTCGAGGGCGTCAGCAGGTTGCTGCCGGAGATCGGCAAGGCCACTCGCAAGGGCGCGGCGACGATCAAGAAATACAACACCGACAGCATCGAATCGGCCGAAACGGCGGTCGAGATCGCCCGCAAGACCGAGGACGTTGCCGCCGAGGTGATCGCCAAGGGCGCGGAGAAATACGGCGGCGAGAAGGCGGGGGTCGCTGCCAAGGCCGGCGCCAAGTCGGTCTTCCAGCTGGTCGAGCAGCTGAGCGGCAAATACATCGCCGGGACGCAGAAGGAGCTCGACTGGACGGCGGTGGCGAAGGAGGGCGCTGCCAGCGTCGCCTCCGACCTCGTCGGCATGATGCTCAAGGGAGCCATGGCCGAGAGGTTCTCGAAGATGTTCGGTCCCTACCTGTCGAAGGCGAACTTCAGCGAGAAGGAACTGGAGGAGATGGCGAAGCTGGTCAACGTGCCGCCGCCGATCAACCGCGACTTCCTGATGACCAAGCTGCAGCGCTACGTGAAGGACTTCATCCTCGACAAGGCCAAGGGGCTGGTCACCGACGCCGTCAGCGACCTGATCAAGGGCAAGAAGGCGAGCGAGCCCGACATGAGCCTCGAGGAGCTGATGGAGAGCACCGTGAAGAAGGTGGTCGAGGGCAAGTTCTCCGAGATGTTCGTCGAGTTCGTCGTCCATCACGCCAAGAAGTAGCGCCGCCGGGCGCCTGCGCTTGCCGGCTCAGGCGCGCGAGGCGATCAGCACCGCGTTGGTACCGCCGAAGGCGAACGAGCTGCACAGGGCGTGGCGAAGGTCGGGGCTCGGCCGCGACGCGCGGGAGATGAGGTCGAGGTCGAACGCAGGGTCGGCTTCGATCGTGTTCGCGTTCATCGGCAGGCAGCCGGCCGCCAGCGCCCGCAGGCTGGCCAGCAGCTCGACCGCGCCGCCCGCGCCCAGCAGGTGACCGTGGATCGCCTTGGTCGAGCTCACCGGCACGCCGCCGGGGCCGAAGACGCGGGCGATCGATTCGGCTTCGGCGGCGTCGCCCGCGGTCGTCGCCGTGCCGTGGGCGTTGAGGTAGCCGATGTCGCTCGCCGCCAGGCCGGCGTCGGCAAGCGCCGCGATCATCGCCCGCGCCTGCCCCGAGGCGTCGGGCTGGGTGATGTGCACGCCGTCGCAGTTGCTCGCATAGCCGGCGAGGATGGCGTCGGTGCGTGCCCCGCGCGCCGCGGCGTGCGCCGGCGATTCGAGCACGTACGCCGCCGCCGCCTCGCCGAGGGCGAAGCCGTTGCGCTCGGCGGCGAACGGCCGGCAGCAGGCCGCCACCGCGGCGGCGTCGCTCGCCGCTGCGCCCAGCGGCACCAGCACCCGCATCGCCTGCCAGCTCGCCAGCACGCCGGGCGTCAGCATCGACTCGCTGCCGCCGGCGATGGCGACGTCGATCCAGCCGGCGCGGATCGCCCGCATCGCCTCGCCGATCGCCACCGCCGACGAGGCGCAGGCGCAGGCGTAGGCCAGGGCGGCACCGCGGGCGGCGAAGGCGAGCGCGATCTCGGCGACGGGCGCGTTCGGCATGGTCGTGACCACGCTGGTCGGCCGCATCCGCCGGCGATCGGCGTAGACCGTGCGGCAGGTCGCCTCGAAGGTCGCCGCCCCGGCCATGCCGCTGCCCCAGAAGATGCCGAGCCGCTCCGGATCGAAGCCGCCGGGCGCAAGCCCCGCGGCCCGGGCGGCGTCGCGCGCTGCGGCCAGGGCCATCGCCGTCGCCCGGTCGAGCGGCACGCGCGAGGG
>Ga0207659_10001161_pt1 | contig 15695 bp, 16 predicted proteins | sample KBSM43metaG_FD_184330 | JGI IMG/M metagenome (GOLD analysis project Ga0207659, IMG submission 184330) | Miscanthus rhizosphere microbial communities from Kellogg Biological Station, Michigan, USA - KBS M4-3 metaG (SPAdes) (version 2) | ecosystem: Host-associated > Plants > Roots > Rhizosphere >...
AACCCCGCCGAGACTCTGGATGCGCTGCTCGCGAACATTCAGGATGCCTTCAACGAACAGGGCGTTCAGATCATGTCGCCCCACTATGAAAACGATCCTGAACGGCCGGCGATCGTTCCCCGCGATCAGTGGTACGCCGCTCCGGCCACTCCTCCGCGGCATATAGCGGCGGTTCGCGAACGGCCGTGACGGAAGGGCGTGGACGCGACGAAGAAACAGGCCACTCGACGTGATGACACACGTGTCGAGCGTATCCAACGGCAGCGATAGCACACCCGCCAGGCGCATCGCCGGGCACTGGCGCACGATCGTTCCAACGGCCCTCCTGCTGGGTGTCGCGGTCACGCAGATGGTGCTCGTCAGAGTCGCCGATCTCAGTCCGTGGAAGGGCGGCGGCTTCGGAATGTTCGCCACGACAGACGGCACCGCATTTCGCTATGTCCGCCTGTTCGTCGACGCCCCGGAACGATCCGAGGAGCTGAACATCACCGAATCGCTCGAGTTCGACGCCGTTCGCGCCCAGCTCTTTCCGTCCCATCGCTTCCTCACACGACTCGGCGAGGCCGCGGGCGCGCGCGAGCTCCGACACGGGCGCGAGGCGGCGACGGTTCGTGTCGAAGTGTGGAGAGTCGAATTCTCCGATCAGCCGCTCAGAGCGACCGGGCGGCGCCTTCGCAGCCTCACCATTCCCATCGTTGGCCAGCCGCAGGCGAACTGACGTGGGCGTCGAGCTGATCCTGAGACTGACGGCGGTGGAGTTGCTGTTGCGGCCGATGGGGCCGTGGGGCGTGCGTCCGCTGATTCTCGCGGCGGCAGGATTGGCGCTCCTCTCCCCGCGCACGCTGTCCTCGTCTCTGACGTGGTATGCGTTGACGGGGCTGGTGACCGCGCGCATCGTCGCGGATTGGCCGCTGCCGGACAATCACATTTATCTGCTGATGTACTGGTGCCTGGCACTGGCGTTGTCGCTTGGCGCGACCGACCCGGCCCGCACGCTCGCGACCAGCGCCCGCCTGCTGATCGGGTCGGCCTTTCTGATGGCGGTGATCTGGAAGGCGTTACTGTCGCCGGATTATCTCGACGGACGCTTCTTTCGTGTGACCTGGTTGACCGACCCTCGCTTCACTGACGCGGTGCAGTTGCTCGGGGGGATGAGCGCAGCGCAGCTCACCGACAACCGCGAGAACCTCGCGCCCCTCCCCGAAGGCGCTGAGCCCCTGAACCACGTCCCGCCGGCAAACCCGCCGGCATTCCAGTACCTCGTACTGATGTCGACCTGGGGCGTGCTGATCCTCGAGGCGATGGTCGCATTCGCGTTTCTCTTTCCGCATGGTGCGCGCGCCGGCCCGCTCCATCATCTCAGTCTGTTGCTCTTCTGCGGCGTGACGTACGCCATCGCGCCGGTGGCCGGTTTCGGGTGGCTGCTGCTGACGATGGGCGTGGCGCTGTGCCGCGCCGACCAGCGCGCGCTCCGCGCAGCGTACGTCGTCACGTGGTTTCTCGTGCTGTTCTACTCAGAAATTCCGTGGGCGAACCTGCTGGTCAGCTGGCTGACCTGATGGTCAGCGGCTGACCTGACGGTCAGCTGGCTCTCGACGCGCTCAAGCGCATAGCCTCTCCGGCCTCATGCACGGATGCTTCGAGATCTTTTTCCAGAAAGTAATTCAAGAACGTGCGAATCACCGCGATCGCGCCGAGCTGTGCGATGTCGATCCATTCAGGGGAGATGACCGTCTCGATGATATCGGCGGCCAGCTCGAACTCGAGGCCCAGCAGCAGCCAGACGCCGAACCGCCTCCAGACCTCCTTGCGCGCACCGTGACCCGTTTGCCGTCGCGCGACGAGGGCGATGCATCCGACAGCCGCCTCGATCGATCCCCACGCGATGAGGAGGACGGCGATTCCCTTGATTGCCAGTGACGCGCCTTCGGCCGCGGCCTGCAGCGCGCCCTCGATCATGGCGCAGGCGTCGCCGCCCGGATGATGCAGCGAAAACCAACGTGACAGGTGGACGTATCGATCGGTTCAGGAAATCGGGCGGCCGGACGATAGCGCCGACAGTAGTTCGGCGCACAGAGGTGCGACCCGCCTTTCAGGACCTTGCGTGGAATCCGTCCCTCCGGCTGACACGGATCGTAGCTGGCATCCTCACGGCCAGGGCGTGGATTGCGCGGGATGCAGCAGGCCTTGAGCGCTTCCTCTGGATGGCGAGGCTCATACCAGTCCGTCGTCCATTCCCAGACGTTGCCGATCATGTCGTATAGACCGTAGCCGTTCGGGTCGTACACGCCGACTGGCGACGTACCGTCGTAGCCGTCGCTCGCCGTGTTGCGCCACGGGAATTCGCCCTGCCACGTGTTGGCCATGTGCCGATCGTGGGGGAGGAATTCGTCACCCCACGCGTAGTCGGCGCCATCGAGGCCACCACGTGCGGCAAACTCCCACTCGGCTTCTGTCGGCAGCGCCTTCCCTTCCCACCGCGCGAACGCTTCGGCGTCACAATACGCCACGTGCACGACGGGATGGCTCTGCTTTCCGTCGATCGAACTGTCCGGTCCCTGTGGATGGCGCCAGTCCGCGCCGCGCATGAACTGCCACCAGTGACCGATGTTCCGGCGATCGACTGGCCCCTCCGGCTTCACGAACACCAGTGAGCCGGCGTACAGCATGTGCGGCAACGCGCCGGGATAGTCGCGTGGATCAGGCGGAATCTCGGCAAACGTCACGTGGTTCTCGGCGGCGATGAATGGCTCGAAGCGCGCGTTCGTCACCGGGTAGCGGTCCATCCAGAAACCGTCCACTGAGACACGGTGCACGGGCCGCTCTTCCGGATAGTGCTTGCTCGACCCCATCTGGAACGTCCCGCCCGGTATCCACACCATGCCCGGAAATGGCGCCGGCGTTGATGTGCCTGTTGCCTCTGTCTCAGTGGCCTCGCCTACCGCGAAGCGCACGTGATCGGTGCATGCCATACGCAGCTCTCCGAGCTGCGCCGTTCGCAAGAGTCGGGCCGGGGTGATGCGCGTCATGCCAGTCGCCTCTCACAGGCGACTGGCTCCGCGACACCTCGCGGAGGTGCCGCGAGGCAGCGCGGACCATGGAGAGACGCGCTCGAATCACCCCTCGGAGCTGAACGCCTCGTGGGGCACTCGTATATGCAGCCGACGCTGGTACTTGGATTGCGAGGTCCGAGCCGAGAACTTATGTCTCCAAAGCGGCGGCGCACGGTCATCAGTATCGCGGTGGTCATCTGTCTCGTCATTGCGGCGTCCCACGACGCCGCTCCTGTGCAGGCTCAGGCGGCCGCCACACTTGCCGGCACGCCAGTGTTCCGCGGTACCGTCGACCTCGTCTCGCTCAACGTCACCTTGACGAACGGGCACAATCAACCGGTCGGCGGATTGACAGCAGGCGATTTCGCGATCTTCGAGGACGGTGTGCAGCAGGATCTGTCGTTCTTCTCGTCAGCGCGCCTGCCGATGGACGTGGCCATTCTTCTCGACACGTCTTCGAGCATGTCGCCGGTGCTCTCCGTCGCGCAGGACGCGGCGATTGGACTCGTCGAGTCGGCGCAGCACGCCGATCGAGTGTCGGTGACGGAATTCAACGACCGGGCGAATATCCTTCATTCTCTGAGCAGCGACATGGACGACGCCATCCGGGCCATCCGCGGCACATCGGCCCGGGGTTCGACTGCCCTCTACAACGGCCTGTACATGGCGATGACCGAGATGGTCCGCAGCCGGCGGAACACTCAAGACATCCGCAAGCAAGCCGTCGTCGTGCTCTCGGATGGCCAGGACACATCGAGCCTGGTGCAATACGAGGACGTCATGGAGATGGCGAACCAGTCTGGCATCGTGCTCTATACGATCCTGCTGTTGTCGCCATTCGACGCGCGTCAACTCAACGACCTCAAGACGAGCAAGTTCTCGCAGTCGCTCTTTGTGATGCGTTCGTTCGCCGAGGCGACGGGCGGCGTGACGTTCCTGACCTCGAACGTCCGTGATTTGCACGGGATCTACAGCAAGATCGCCACGGAACTGGCGCAACAGTACACGCTTGGCTACATGTCGTCGAACGCGAAGAGGGACGGCCAGTTTCGCCGCATCGTCGTGAGAGTCATCGATCACCCGGACGTGCGCACACGAACGCGCAGCGGATACCAGGCGCCCAAACCGTCGGTCTCCATCCGCCCATCACGCTGACCGCTTCCGCGCGGCCGACCGCACCCGCGCGGCCGCCGACGATGGTCACTGCCGCAGAAACACCAGGACAAATCCGAGGACGCCAAGTCCAGCGACCATCGTCGCCACGGCCAGCACTATCGAACGGTGTAAGGGACCGTAGGCTTCATAGTGCCGCCGCAGCACGTCAATCTGATGCCGGTAGTCGATCGTCGCCAGCACCAGACCACCCACGCCGATCAAAATCATCACTAACGCGACACCGCGGGGTTCGAGCAGTGTCTCCGCGTGCGGTGTGGACCGATCGTTCTGGACGAACTGGAAGAACTTGTAGATCGTGAATCCGAACGAGATCATCGACGTGCTCGTTCGGACCCAGGCCATCAGGGTCCTGTCGTGAGCCAGTATCGTTCGCGACAGCGCGAGGCGCGTGGCATCGTTGGTCTTGTGCGGCGGACTGCCGAGGACGTCGTTCTGCGGGAGATCGGCCGAAGACATAGGCAAGACGGCGGCTCACAGAGGCCCGTGCCCAAGGAGCAGCAAGGAACTTGCCCGCAGCGGATCAGGACATGCCCAGCCCCATCGATGTCGCGTACCGGACCAGATCCGCGGTCTTCCGGAATCCGAGCGCGCGCATGATCTCGTATTTATGCGTCTCGACCGTGCGCGGAGACAGGTTGAGCGCGGCCGCAATCTCTTTGGCGCTGTGACCCTTGGCAATGAACTGAAGGACCTCGCGCTGCCGCGGTGTCAGCGTCGCCAGCGGCCGTTCGGTGACGCCCGTCGTGGCCATACGCTCGGCAATATGTGGGCTGATGTACGAGCCGCCCTTGAGCACCACACGAATGGCGGTGAGTAGTTCCTCGCCGGCGCCCTGTTTGGCCACGAACGCAGACGCCCCGGCGGCGATGGCCTGCTTGGCGACCCTGGGATCACCGTACATCGAGACGATGATGATCTTCGCCGTCACGCCGGCACGGCGAAGCTCACCAACGGCTTCGACACCACTCAGCCCTGGCATCGACAGGTCTGCAATGATCAAGTCGGGGCGTCGCTCGAGAGCGACCGAGAGGAGGCTGGAGCCGTCGAGCACGGTCCCGACCATTTCGCAGTGCTCGGCAAGCAGCTCGTTCAAGGCGTCTGCGACGAGCCGATGGTCGTCTGCGATGAGTGTCCGAGGCACTGAATCCATCGTGTGTGCCAGACGGCACTATTCCCTGTGCCCTGAACTTACGCCAGAAATGGGGAGCCTGTTGCAGGTTTTTTGTGAACGCGGCACGACAAGCGGAGCCATTGACGCGCGCGTGCACACCGATCCCACGACGGAGCGTGGGCACCGCGACTGACGAGTCGCAAAGGAGGCGAATGTCTGGTTACTAGCGGACCTTTGTTCCGAGAGACATCCTCGAACGGAGCAGAATCTCGTCCAGGATGACCTGCGGGTCGTCGCGGAGGACCATCCGCATACCCTGGAGGATGAGGAACTCGCGCGAGGCGATGAATCCATCGAGCCCTTCTCGGCTGTCCCACTCGGACACGAGGGTCAGCATCTCACCATCGCTGGCATCAGCCAGCAGACGGCAAGTCAGACAACCGGGCCACGATCGCATTCGACGAATGAACCCGTCGATCGCACTGAGCGCTTCCGATCGTTTGTCGTCGCGCACCCGCAAGTTCATGGTTGCTATGTGCATCGAAGGAAGCGCCCCAGCCGCGATGTGCGAGCCGCTGGCCGCGGTATACCGCGGTAATCCGCCCGGTAACCAGCGATCGTGTGAGTCGTTCACGGGCCACTGTCTTTACACAGCACATTGCGGGCCGTACCGGGTGAGCCCTGTGGGGGCTCGCCCGGTCTCAGGTGGGACCGCTCGCACGGCGAACGTGCGAGCGGATTGGGTCGTGCAGAGAGGGTGTGGGTAGGGTGGAAGATGTTTACGCGCCGCGACGGATTCCCAGCTTTCGCAGCCGGCTGCGCAACGTGCTTGGCTTCATACCAAGCAGCTCGGCGGCGCCCCGGCGGCCCTCAATCCGCCAGAGCGTGGTGCTGAGCATGCGCTGAATGTGATTGCGTTCGATCTCTTCGAGCGTCGTCCCAACGGATGCCGTGATCCGAACCGCCGACAGCGCGATGTCGCTGAGGGAGATCACGCCGTCCGCCGAAAGGATGGTGGCCCGGTGTATAACGTTTTCGAGCTCGCGGACATTGCCCGGCCAGTCGTATTGCTGCAAGGCCCGCGAGACCGTGTCGGAGAGCGGCTTGATCGGTTTGTGCATGACACGCGCAAAACGGTTCGCCAAGTGCTGAGCCAGCAGCGGGATGTCATCACGCCGTTCGCGCAGCGACGGCAACGTGATCGGAAACACGTTCAGCCGGTAGTACAGGTCGTCGCGAAAGCGGTTCTGCCGGACTTCCTCGGCGAGATCGCGATTGGTCGCCGCCACCACACGCACGTCAACATCGACGGTGCGCGCGCTGCCCAGTCGCTCGAGTTGCCCTTCCTGGAGCACCCGCAGCAGTTTTGGCTGCAGCTCGGTCGGCAGATCGCCGACCTCGTCGAGAAACAGCGTTCCTCGATGCGCGTGCTCGAATCGGCCTACCTGACTCGAATGGGCGCCCGTGAAGGCTCCACGCTCACGCCCGAACAGCTCGCTCTCCACCAAAGTCGGGGGGAGTGCGGCGCAATTGAGGGCGACGAACTTGGCGTTGGCTCTGGCGCTGCGACGATGAATCTCACGCGCGACGAGCTCCTTGCCCGTGCCCGTCTCACCGAGCAGCAGGACCGTCGCCGTGGTGGCCGCGACCTGCTCGAGACGAAACACGACATAGCGCCAGGCCGCACTCTCGCCAATCAGCGTTTCGTCGTGTGCGCCCTGGTGTTCCGCGTCGTCGGCAGAGGTGGACGCACGGCGTGGGGCCGCGTCCGGCGCATCAACGCCAGGGCCGTCAGCGTTGCGCACGCCGTGCACGGCCTCGATGGCCGTACGCACCGCCTCGGCAACGGCGGTCAGGGGCGTCAGCATCGACCCAGCCAGCTGAGGCTGTGCGCGCTGCGAATACAAGGCGATGGCCCCGCGGCTGAAGCCCTGCCGATACAGCGGAACCAGAATCAGCGTGCGAATACCCAGCGCCCACAGGTGCAGGTGATCGTCCGCAGGGAAAACACTCGCCTGTCCGTGATGCGGCGGTTCGGACACGACGAGCACGTCAGGAAAGCTCGCCACGTTCTGCAGGCGAGAGCCAGCAAGACATTCAGCAACAGCCCGGCCGGACGCCGGCAGGCTGCCGATCGCGATGCTGGCGATCTGTGATTCGAGCGGCACGAAGAACAGACCGCCCTCGAGCACCAGCTCCTCAACCATTCGTGACAGCACGTCACGCAGGCGCTCGTTAATCGACTCTCGTGTGGCTAGGGCAAGTCGAGAACACGCGTCCCGAGCTACCCGTTCGACATTCGGGACGAGATTCTCACGTCCAGGAAACACCGAGACTCCCATGGCCCTTCCTCCGATACTCGCAAACGACTAAAAACTAGGCTCACCACCATCGCATCGCGCGGTGGCGAGCACACCTTGTGGGGAGGCCGTCAAAGTATCTGGCCGAGCCCCAATGGGGCAATAGGCCAATGGATCTACGTAGATCTTCTGAGGTGAGGAAGGGACCTCAGCGCTTCGCTGCGCTGAGTGCTGGAAGATGAATGTGGACGCTGGTTCCGGTCGTGTCGCTCTCGATGTCCACCCACCCGCGAAAGCGCCGAACAATCAGCGATACGCTCGTCAAGCCGAACCCTGGGCGGCCCTCCCGCGTGCTGATGAAGGGCTCGAACGCGCGTGCGCGCACGTCCTCCGGCATTCCAGGTCCGCTATCCGTGACGGTGACGCGAATGTAAGCAACGCCGTCGGACCGTCGCGTCACCGACGCGGTATGGATCTCGAACAGTCCGCCATCCGGCATGGCGTCGCGACTGTTTGCCGCAAGGTTCAGCAGCACCCACTCCAGTTGCACCGTCTCGGCTTCGACCATTCCGTCGACGGCATCCAGCCGCAGGTTCACGCGAATCTGGTCACCCACCATGCGGACCAGCACGCCTTCGAGCTGCAGGATGAGTTCGTTGACGTCGGTCACGGCGGCCGGGCCGCTTCGTGGATCGTCCATCGCGATCAGTTTGTGCGCGATGTGAAAAGCGCTGTCGATCGCGCCGTCGAGTTCGATGAAATCGCGCTCGGCAGCCGCATCCGTCGTCGATCGCTCGCGCAGGGACTGCACGGACATCGACATCAGCCGCAGGAGGGCCCGTAGGTCATTGCCCAGCCGAATGGTGATGAGTCTACTCACGGAGGTCGTGCGCTTGCGGCCGCGCGAGTGCGCATCCGCGGTGCTGCCGGAACAGCCCGGCCACGTCCATGCTACGTGACGACCCCGCCCTGACCCATTGATCTGGATCAATCGTGACGGGTGTGCGAACCGGGCTAGAGGGCTTTTGACAGGCGATCGAACTGCGGGCGATCGAGGATGCGGGCCAGGTGGCGATTGGGGAAGGCCACGATGCCGCGGCGTTGGAGCTTGGCGGTCGCGCGGCTCACGGATTCGAGCGACAGACCGAGGTAGCTGGCGATGTCCGAGCGGCTCATTGGCAGCTCGACGTCGCGAACATTGTGACGATCGCACGACGTGCATTCGAGTTGCTGAATGAACATGGCCATCCGCCCGATGGCGTCACGGCGGCCCACGACGATGGTCTGGCGCTGCGACTCGCGAAGTTCGTGCGTGACCTTGCTCAGGAACTGATACTGGAGCTCGGCATCCCGTCGCAACAGCTCGATCAGGACGTGAGATTCGATGCGATAGAGCGTCGCCGCGGTAATGGCCTGGGCCGAGCGAATGTACAGACCGTTCTTGGCGAGCCCGAAGACATCCTTCGGAAACAGAAATGCCGTCACCCAGCGCCGTCCACTCCGCAGGTCCTTGAATGTCTTCAAAACGCCTTCGGTGATGATGTGGATCCAATTGGCGGCAGTGTGTTCCCGATAGACCACCGTGCGCGCCGGGACCCGGACCCGAGTCGCGATCTCGAGCAGCTGCTGGCGCTGGTGCTCCGTCAATACCGGCGCCCCGCCCACGCTTCCCGCCTCGAGAAACGACGCGCCACGCAGGCTCGGTTCGGCGGGCGACGATTCCGAGACTTTCCGATCCGAGTGTTTTCCGGCGGCCACGGCGCTCCTCTGCACAGGAATGTCTCCCTTCCGCAGACGTGCTCAAGATCTGTACCGCGCCGCCGGCTTCAGATCTGCACCGCCGCCGGCTGCCTCTGAGGCTCTCGAGAGCCGGTCGCCGATGACGCCGGGTCGCCCAAATGTCGCGGGCGTTCACGAAACGTCGTGAGCGTTTTTGCAGAACCGCCATAGAGAGCACTGTCGAGCCTCGGCACGTGAGTTGCGTCGGTGGGCGGCCTATTGCCCGCCTGGAGGATCGATGCACACTTTACCGCGCAGCCCGCAAGACGCGATCGTCACGCCCGATAACTTCAACCGCGCAGAGACCGACATGTACTTCCGCTGGATGATCAGACTGGCAGGCGGCATCGGCTGCTTCCACCATCGTCGCGAGGTCATGCCGATCGAGTGGCAGACGGTAGTCCGACCCAATCGGGACACGCTGTACTCGTCAGCGGTCTTCGATCTGGATGCGGCGCCAGCGACGATCACACTCCCGGACAGCGGCGCCCGATTCATGTCCATGCTGATCCTCGATCAAGATCAATTCGCGCCGGCGGTCGTCCATGGCACAGGCCGCCATGTGCTGAGCCGCGCGCAGATCGGGACGCGATACGCGATGGCCGAAGTGCGGACGCTCGTTGATCCGCGCAACCCGCACGACCTGCAGGAGGCGCATCGTCTCCAGGACGCGATCGCCATCGAGCAGGAGCGCCAGGGGTGGTTTCAGGTCCCGGCATGGGACAGAACCAGTCAGCGCACGGTTCGCAACGCGCTCGTCGCATTGGGCCGAACGGTACACGATTCACGGGGCATGTTCGGGAGCCGCGCGCAGGTGGATCCCATCCGCCACCTGATTGGCACAGCGATGCACTGGGGCGGGAATCCGGAGGAGGAGGCGACGTATCTCAACGTGACGCCGCGTATGAACGACGGCACGACCGTGCACCGGCTCACCGTCAGAGATGTGCCCGTGGACGGGTTCTGGTCGATCAGCGTCTACGACGCAGACGGCTACTTCGAGCCGAGCACTCGCCACGCCTACAGCGTCAACAGCCTCACCGCGACGCGCAGCCATGACGGCTCCGTCACCGTACAGTTCGGCGGCTGTGACAGCCAGGCCCCCAACTGCCTCTCGATCATGCCGGGGTGGAACTACATGGTGCGCCTCTATAGTCCGCGCGCCGAGATTCTCAACGGAAGCTGGGTCTTCCCACAGGCGACGCCCCTCGTCGCCAAGCCCCACGCGCGGGCGTTTCGCCTGCTACGTCCGACCGAGAGCAGAATCGCGGCGGGCCAGTATCTGCGCGCGTAGGCGTCTCGGCGAGCCGGACGCCCCACGTCCCGCGCGTAGACGTCCCGGCGAGCGGGACGCCCACGTCACACATGGAATCCGTTAGTTCGCAGGCGAAACGCTCGTCACCAACGCCCGCGTGAAGGTGATGTCGATCTTGTCGCCCGGCTTGAGGTTCTCGAGATTCTTCTTGTTCTCGATCTTCCGGGTCACGACTCGTCCGTCATCCGCGGCCACCGTGACAGAGGGCACCGCCGCGTCGATGGACTTGACCGTCACCGTCATCTTTTCCTGTGTCGCGATGGTCGCGGCAGGCAGCGCGCCGGCGCCGCGATTCACGGATGCATCGACGCTCGTGCCGCTGCCTTTTTCGCCGGCCTTGACCAACTGGTACACGACGGACTCGTAGTAGGTGAGGTTCACCTTCTGCCCCACCATCAACTCGTTGAACCGCTGAACGTCCTGGCTGACGTTGAAGGTGTCCTCGTTGCCCGTGTCGTCGCGCAGCGTCAGCATTCGCTTCGCCGGGTCGACCGCGGTGATCGTCGCGCTGATCTTCACTACGTTGGCTTTCGACACGGGTTGCTGCGCCTGTGGTGACGCGGTCGCCGCCCACACCATCGCCGCCAGCAGCATCGTCTTCGTTGCAGTCATGGTTTTCCCCCTCTACCGTCACCGCAGTTGGTGCCGTCACCGCGTCATAGAAGCAAATGCGGGTCCGGGCATCGGCGCCACGCAGGACAATTTCTCGAAGGAGCCAGGCCTGAGGACACATCGGCGCCGCGACATGACGTGGGCTGCGCGAGACCTCGTGACGGCGCGGTGAGGCGCGGCCGAGCCCGCGGATCTGGCGCGCTCGTGGATTCTGTGTTGCAGAGTGCCCCCTCCCCCGCCGCCCGGCGTCAGTGCCGCCATGCCGGCATCGTCCAGTCGCATCCTGGTCGCACTCGTCAGCGGAATCGCCCTCGGCATCTTTCTGGGCGATGTTGTCGCCCCGCTTCACTGGGTCGCCGAGGCCTACATCAAGCTCCTGCAGATGACTGTGCTGCCGTACGTCACGGTCTCAATCATTGGCGGGCTGGGACGGCTGGGCCCGGGCACGGCGCGCGTCCTGGGTACACGAACCGTGGCCGTACTTGCCACGCTGTGGGGACTCGCCATCCTCTTCATGTTTCTGATTCCGCTGGCGTTTCCCTCGACACAGAACGCGAGTTTCTTCAGCACGACGCTGGTCGACAAGCAGCCGCCGTTTGACTTCATCGATCTCTACATTCCGTCCAATCCCTTCCGTTCACTCGCTGACAACATCGTTCCCGCTGTGGTCCTCTTTTCGGTGCTCCTGGGCATCGCGCTGATCAGCGTCGAACGGAAACACGTCGTGCTCGATGTGCTCCACGTCTGTGGAGAGGTCCTCGCCCGCGTCGCGCGGATGATCATTCGGCTCACCCCGTACGGGCTGTTCGCGATCGCGGCGATTGCGGCCGGAACGATGACCGTGGACCAGTTCGGGAGACTGCAGATCTACATCGTCATTTACGTGCTGGTGACGCTGCTGATCGCCCTCTGGGTCTTGCCGGGACTCATCGCGGCATTGACGCAGATTCCGATGCGCACGGTGTTCGCCGCGAGCCACAACGCGTTGTTGACGGCCTTTGCCGCAGGCGACCTGTTCATCGTCCTGCCGGGCCTGATCGACGCGTGCCGCAGACTGGTTGCGGAGCGGGCGTCAGCCGACAGTGAGGCGAGCCGGTTGCCGGATGTGATCGTGCCCGCGTCGTTCAACTTCCCGCACACGGCCAAGCTCGTGTCACTCAGCTTCGTGCTGTTTGCCGCCTGGTTCTCGGACGCCGCGATTCATTGGTCCGACTATCCGCGCCTGGCCGTCACGGCGTTCCTGGTCTCGTTCGGCAGCCTGAACATCTCCGTGCCCTTTCTGCTCGACCTGTTCCGCATTCCCGCCGATACGTTTCAACTGTTCCTGGCAAGCGCGGTGATCAATGCGCACTTCGGGGCGCTGCTCGCCGCGATGCACACGCTCGCCGTTGGCGTGCTTGGCGCCTGTGCGACGGCCGGCCTCCTTCACATTCGCCGCCGCGCGCTGGTGCGATATCTCGCGGTGACGATCGCGCTCACCGCCGGTCTCGTCGTCGGCGCACGTGTGGTGTTCGCCTACGCATTCGAGTCGCCGTACACCAAGGATCAAGTCCTTCGGCAGATGCACCTCCTGCAACAGGCCGACGACGTCGTCGTGCACCGTTCGCGGCCGGCCCAGACACCCGCCGTCGGAGGCGACGTCCTGGACACCATTCGTGCCCGCGGACGGCTTCGCGTTGGCTATCTTTCGAATGCGTTGCCATTTGCGTTTTTCAACCAGCGCGGCGACCTGGTTGGCTACGACATCGAACTAGCTCACCAACTGGCCAGCGAACTGCGAGTGAACCTCGAATTCGTGCCAGTCACCCGCGAGCAACTCGCCGATGATCTCGCGCGCGGCTACTGCGACATCGTCATGTCAGGAGTCCCGGTCACGACGGACCTTGCCAGTGGCGCACTGCTGTCCAACTCGTATCTGGATGAGACACTGGCGTTCGTCGTCCCCGATTCGGCGCGCGATCAGTTCGCAACGTGGGAGGCCATCCGCTCGCGGCCGTCGCTCACCATCGCGGTGCCGGACGTGCCGTACTACGTGGAGAAGCTTCGCGCACTCGTCCCGAACGCGACCATTCGCCCCGTAGACGACGTGACGACCGTATTCGAGTCGGCGTCACCGGACGTCGACGCCGTCACCCTGCCGGCCGAGCGCGGCTCGGCCTGGACGCTGATCTATCCGGCGTATTCCGTAGTCGTCCCCGAACCCGGTGCGGTGAAAGTGCCGCTGACGTATCCGATCGCACGCCAGGATCACCGCTTCGGCGATTTCGTGAACACGTGGATCGAGCTGAAGCGGAAGGACGGGACGCTGGAGGCGCTGTTTCGCTACTGGATTCTCGGCCAGGACCGCGGGGGCCATCGCCCCCGCTGGTCAATCATTCGCGACGTCCTGCACTGGGTTCGTTAGTACGAGGACGTGCCCGTTACGGCGTCTTCTTGAACGTGATGGACAGCCCCGCGAAGTCAGTGCTGCTCGTCGGCACGTCGGGACCGGCGGACAATAGCCAGGCCTTGGCGAGATTCAAGTGGAGATACGCGAGACGCGTCGTGCCGGGCAGCGTGAACTGCCAAAGCCGATACGCGATGCCGTAGTTGGTGGCGATCCTCCATGCGCGGCCGCCATCCGCGGTTGGCACGTTCATCAGCATGGCACCAGGCGCGACAAAGATCTGAAAGCGCCCTTTGACCGTCGTTGTTGCGTGCATGCCGAGCACGCCGTAGATGCTGACGCCTGATTGCATGGCGGGCCATCCGCCATCCAGGTGCACATGCTCCCACCAGGTGATCTTGTCGGTGTCTTCGGAGCCGGCATTCGCCGTGCGGTTCGGAGTCGGAAGCGTCGCGGCCGCGGCCCCACCGCTCCATTCCGCCAGCAACTGACAAGGGTCGTCTGACTCATCCGGATCGTCGGCCACGCCGTCGCACGCCTGGAACAACCACAGCGGTGGGTCGGGCTTCGGCCGGCGTGCACGAGCGCTGCGGAACCAGCCAGGCTCCCGTCGATTGCCCCAGGTCGCCGCCCACTCCTGCCACTGCGAAAAGTCCTCGATCCACGCGTCGAGTTCCTCTTGGCGTGCGGCCGTATCCCACATCGGCAGGGCTGGAGGCTGAATCGCCCGTTCCGCGAGAGGAATGGTTCGTCCAGGGAGTGACCGATCACCCGTGTCCGGCGTCTGCGCCGATGCAGACGAGGTTGCGGTCAGAACGGTTGCCGTCAGAACCGCGAGGATGACGGCTGCCGCGCGTAACGCGTTCGCGAACGGTGTAGTTCGCATCAAGGGTACCCCACCGAAATGGTCCGCGAGTTGTCGTGCCGGTCGCGACCGGTCGCGGTCGGGACATCGGCGATTGTATGACCGCGCGGCGCCGGCACGGTCGGGCCGCCTGCGGCACCGCGAATTCTCGCACACCTTCGTCGATCCAGCGCATCAGGCAATTAAGAAAAGGAGGGCAGGGTTCTTGCCCTCGGTAATGCGCACCGAGAGAGAGAAGACGTCAACTGATGTCAGACACGAGGACAGTTATGCGCCACACAGCATTGCTGGTTGCCTTTGCATTTGTCATGGGAGTTACTCCGGCCCGCGCACAGGACCCCGACAAGCCTGTGACCGTGCAGATCGGCGGAGGCTATACGTGGACGCTTTCAGACGTCCGTGACTACCTTGGCGACGGATACAACTTCAACATCGGGGTTACGTGGGAGGCGAGCAAGGCGATCGGCGTCGAGGGGCTATACAGCTTCAACGGCCTCGGCACCAAAGACTTTTCATTGCCCGTCGCATCGGTTCCCGGTGGGCAGGGCGTGCCCACACCGTTCACAGCCGACATGAACATGCAGTACGGCACAGCCAGTCTGGTGTTCAAGAGTACGAGCGCCAGAGTCAGGCCGTATGGCCTCACCGGCGTTGGCATCTACCACCGCCCGGTGACGGTCACGACGCCTGGTATCGGTTACGTGCCCGGGTTCTGCAGCCCGTGGTGGTACTACTGCGTTCCCGGCGGATTCGTCCCCGTTGACAGCGTCGTGGGCGATCGCAGCTCCACCGACTTCGGCATGGTGTTCGGCGCCGGCGTGAACGTCGCTGCCTCGGACGCCGCAAGCGTCTATCTCGAGTTCCGTTATCACTACATCTGGGGACCGGAGATCAACCCGAGTGAGGCCGCATCGCTCACGGGCACTACGGCGAAACGGGCCAACGGGCAGTTCCTGCCGATCACGGTGGGGATTCGCTTCTAGGTGACCTGCGTGAAAGGACTGTGTTTATGAAATCGCAAAAACAGAGCGGGGCGGGCGGGCAGGACGCCGAACAGGGACGCCTGATTGAGGCCCGTGAGCAGCAAGCGCCGTGGAG
>Ga0207659_10001166_pt1 | contig 15673 bp, 14 predicted proteins | sample KBSM43metaG_FD_184330 | JGI IMG/M metagenome (GOLD analysis project Ga0207659, IMG submission 184330) | Miscanthus rhizosphere microbial communities from Kellogg Biological Station, Michigan, USA - KBS M4-3 metaG (SPAdes) (version 2) | ecosystem: Host-associated > Plants > Roots > Rhizosphere >...
GCTCGACCCACGCAGCGATCTTTTCTCGCTTGGTGTGGTCATGTACGAGATGGCCACGGGAAGGCTCCCCTTTGCCGGAGCCTCCCCGTCCGAGACGGTGTCGAACGTGCTCGACAAGGATCCGGACCCGCTTTCGATGCTCGCGCCCCAGCACAAGCCGCTCGAGCCCGTCGTGCACCAGCTACTCGCAAAGCGTGCGAGCGAGCGCTATCGTTCGGCGGCCGAGCTGACCACTGCACTTGCGCCGCTGGCCACGCCTCCCCCAACGCTCGGGGAACGATTCCGCCGCCTGTTCCTGCGCCCCTAATCCGACGACGCTCTGGTCCGCACGCGCCCGGTTACCAGTCGACGCGAATTTCGCTCGCGGGGGCGTCGTCGGGATTTTGGCGCGCAATGGCCGGTACATCGAGCACCAGCGTCCACACCGTACCGTCGTAGACAGGCGTTGCTCCTCGGGCCGCATCCTGCGCTGCGGTCTCGCTCTGGAAGCGGAGCGTCACGCGAAACTTGCCGGGATGTCCCTTTGCTCTCCCCACGTCCGCCACAGGAATTGGATCGCGCCCATTCGCCTTTGTCTTCACGTGCACATTGGTCGTGCCGTTCTTCGGCGGCCGATTGGAGTCATTGGTCTTGACCTTCAGGTCAGCCCCGTCCCCGTGATCGATGCTCCAATAGACGCTACCGTTGCCGCTGAATTCTCCGTCACCCATCCGACACCTCCGAGTTGCCGACATCAGCACCGGCCATTTTTTGGGTTACACGGTTAATAACGGACCGGCCGGCGAATCCGAACACTTTGCGCGCAGCTAATTGGGGGAATAGGCTCGAAGGTCGCGCCGCATCAGAAACGTCTGTTGATCCCGCGACGGCAACGCCTGACGCACCGTCGCGATCGCGGCGGAGGCTCGTGCCCGCTCACTGGCGGCCTCCGCCGATTTCCCCATCGTGGCGAGCGCAACGGCACGCCAGTGATGGATCTGTGCCAGTACTTCCGGGCCAGGGTCGAATCCCGACGTACTCGGAACGTGTGACAACGCTTCGAGCGCCATCGCCGACGCCCCCTGGCGCACCGAGGCACGCGCCTGATACACGCGGCATCTCGTCTGCAGGCTGAGGCGACGTTTTTCTTCTGACTCTCGAATACAGGCGTCGATGCCCGAGCGCGCCGATACTGATGCCGTCAACACATCGAGCAGCGCTCCGGCTTCGGCACTTGCCGAATCGGAGAGCCCGCCTTCCGACCGTGTGGTCGCTGCGAGGCGCAGTTCCTCTTTCGCGCGCTCCATCTGGCCTCGTTCGTACGCCAGCTCACCAAGCGACAAGCGCAGGAACGGCAGCACGTCGCCGCGCCGACGCACGTCCTTCATCGCGAGCGCGAACTCCGATTCGGCTGCGTCGAATCGACCCACTCGCAGGTGCGCCAGGCCGAGGAGCGCATGCGCCCGCTGACTCTCCCGGCCCGATTCGTCGGTCAAGGCTTTCACCAATAGCCCGCGTGCCTCCTCGTATCGACCTGCGTCGAGATGCACGCGCGCCAGGTCGATCGATGACGAGATCATCCTGGTGGCCAACCCGCGCTCGACGGCGATATTCAGTGCCTGGGTCAGCACGCGAGTGGCCTCGTCGTAACGGCCGGTCTGGCGGTGGTACGCCGCGATCAACTGCAGACAGAGGACCTCGAACGTTTTATCGGTGAGGTTCTCGGCGACCCGCTGCGCACTCTGCACGTCGCGGAGGCCTTCCTCGATGTTGCCGTACTCGATCAGGATCGCGCCGGCATTAGCGCGTGTGCGCGCCGCCTCCTGTTGATCGCCGAGCTCCTCGTTCAACGCATAACTTTGACGGTACGACTCGACGGCGCGCGCGCGATCGCCGAGCGCCTGGTAGGCGACGCCGAGATTGTTGAGCACGCGGGGCGTGAGCAGCCGGTTTCCGGTCGCCCGAGCGCCGGCCAGCGCGCGCTCCCAGTGTGTTACTGCCGCCGGCATGTCGCCGCCGCTGCCCGCAATCAGCGCGACATAGTTCTCGGCCCGCGCCCGGTTGTACTCGTGTCCGATGCTGTCGAGGATCTCCAGTGCCGATGTGGCGTAGGTCAGTGCCTGGGCCCGCTCGGCGGCACTCCCGACGCGCAGGACGTCCACGAGGCAGAACAGTGCCTGCGCTTCCCCGGCTTTGTCACCCAATCGCCGATAGGTGTTCAGCGCCTGTTCGCCTTCGGCTTTGGCGCGAACCGGCTCGTTGGTCCGGTTCGGGCTGTACAGGCGGCACAGCTCGAGCCGCGCACGCGTCACGCGCGAATCGAGTGTGAGCGCCTGGTGATAGGTCGCAATCGCCTCGGCATTCTGCGTGCGCCGGTCTTGGAACCCGGCCAGCTCCATCAACCAGGATGGTTCGTCCGCATATCGCCGGACGAGCTCACGATATCGGGCGTTCGCGGTTTCGAAATCTCGCTTGGCCTCTGCGGTGACGGCCTCAATGAACAGCGAGTCGTCACGCGGCGTCTGCGCGTCGATCAATGCGAGCGCCCGCGCCGCGCTTTCGCCCGCCTCGTCGTCCTGTCGCATCAACATGTCCACGCGCGTCAGCCAAGCCATGACCAGCGCGCTGCGGCGATCGCGCTCCGCTGCGGCGGTGAAGGCGCGCCGCGCCGCTGCGAACTCGAGCGCATGGTAGGCGCGGAGCCCTTCCTCGAGATGACGAGCCGCGTCGAGCGAGCGCACGGAGGGGCCCGATGAACGGTCCGAGAACCAGAACCACCTGCGGGCCGCCACGCGCGGCGACGATAAATGCTGGTCGACGTGTACAGCCAGATCCCGCATAAATGCGAACGCCGCATCGGTCGCAATCGATGTCGAGACACCCGCAGTCTGATAGGTGTACACGTTCAGACCCGTGTCGGGTGCGCGGATTTCGATGCGAGCCTTCCAGACGCCGCCGTCGTACTGCAGCGTGGGGACGAGCACGAACCGCGCGCCGCTATCGGCGGCAATCGCCTCGACGACCTCGCGGCTGGCAACATCCGCCTGATTGAACAGGAACCGACGGAGGACCTGAAGGACGCGTTCATACGGAACGACGCGAACGCTCTCCGCGTTGGACAAGTGAACCGTCAGCAGGTTCGTCAGCGCCAGCCGGAATGGCTGCAACTCTTCGAAGCCGGTCTGATTCGAGACCGGCGCAACGACGACCGCAATTCGCTCGACCGGCCGCGTGATCCACCACGCGGCGCCCACGCCTGCGGCGAGCATCACAGCCGCGGCCACGTTGACCAGCATGCGTGGTCTGATTCTGCTGGAGCGATCACGCGATGGCGATACGACCGGCGCCGTCCGCAGCTCCAGCGGCAGAGATACACCACGAATGTGATGGAGCGAGCGCGCCAGCTGTCGTCCACTTTGGAAGCGAACGGCGGGGTCCTTGTGCAGCGCCCGGAACACGAGCTGCTCGACGTCTTCGGGAACCTCGGGTCTCTTGGCATGCAACGGTTCCGGAGCTTCGTTGCGAATCGCGTGCGCGATGGCCTCGGCATACGCCCCTTGAAACGGGACGTGCCCGGCCAGCATCTCGTAGAGCACCACGCCAGCCGCCCACACATCGGAGCGCGCGTCGGCTGCCTGCCCGCGCACCTGTTCCGGCGACATGTAGGCCGGCGTGCCGAAGGACGCGTTCTCCGCCGTCAACTTCAGCGCGTCAACGAACGTCGCCAGGCCGAAATCGAGGATGCGCACGCCGTCCTCGGTCAGCATCACGTTGCCCGGCTTGATGTCGCGATGCACCACGCCTTGCGCGTGCGCCTTGGCGAGCCCGTCAGCGATCTGCGTCGCGATCTCGATCGACTCGTCCACCGTCATCGGTCCGCTCTCGAGGCGCTGCTTCAGGGTCGGGCCTTCGTAGAACGCCATCACGATGAACAGCTGCCCGTCGTCGGCGGTCTCGATGTCGTGGATCGTGCAGATGTTGGGATGCTCCGTGGCCGAGGCCGCCTGCGCTTCGCGCACGAAGCGCTGCTTGGCGGACTCGTCGTGACTCCACTGCTGTGGGAGGAACTTCAGCGCGACGAGCCGGCCGAGCTTGGCGTCTCGCGCCTGATACACCACGCCCATAGCACCGCCACCGACGCGGGCGAGGATGTCGTATTGGGCGATGGTGCGTCCAACGAGAGGATCGTTCAGGGCCTCATGATACGTCCGGCGAAAGCCGGACACTACATGGTCAGCACGATCTTGCCGACGTGCTCGCTCGATTCCATCAGACCATGCGCGGCGGCCGCCTCGGCCAGCGGGAAGGTCTTGAAGACGATCGGCTTGATGGTGCCGGCTTCGAGCAGCGGCCAGACCTCGCGAGCGAGTGCGGCGGCGATCGCGCCCTTCTCTGCCACCGGTCGAGGCCTCAAGGTTGAACCCGTGATCGTCAACCGCCGCCCGAGCACACGGCGGAGATCGACGTTGGCGTTTTCGCCGCCCATCAGTCCAATCTGCACGAGCCGCCCATCAACGGCGAGCGCGGCAAGATTGCGATTCAGATAGCTGCCACCCATGATGTCGAGAATGAGATCGACACCAGCGCCGCCGGTCATTTCGCGGATGACGTTCACGAAGTCCTGCGTGCGATAGTTGATCGCGCGTCGTGCGCCGAGCGCTTCGCAGGCGCGTACCTTCTCGTCGGATCCGGCGGTGGCAAAGACCGTGGCCCCGCGGACGGCGGCGAGTTGAATCGCGGTGGTGCCGATGCCGCTCGTGCCGCCGTGAAAGAGCGCCGTCTCCCCCGCCTGGAGCCGCCCGCGATCGAAGACGTTCGTCCAGACCGTGAAGAATGTTTCCGGAATCGCCGCAGCCGCGACCAGATCGAGTGTTGCTGGCACACGCAGACATTGCGGCGCGGGCGCGACGCACATCGTCGCATAACCGCCGCCTGATACCAGAGCGCAGACGGCGTCGCCGGTGCGCCACCCTTCGACGCCTGCACCGACGGCGGCAACTGTTCCCGCAACTTCGAGACCGGGAATGTCGCTCGCGCCCGGTGGCGGTGGATAGGCGCCGCGACGTTGCAGGACGTCAGGACGATTCACGCCCGCGGCGGCGACGCGAATGAGCACCTCGCCTGGTCCGGGCACCGGATCAGGACGTTCAGCCGGCTTGAGAACCTCCGGCTCACCCGGCTGTGAGATTTCGATGCAGATCATGGTGTGTAGTCCGGCTGAAGCCGGACACTACATCTACCGCAACCCCGATGGCAAACGCGGGGAAGAAATCAGCTGCTCGAACACGTCCCAGCGCTTCGTGGCGTTCGACGCGGTGCCGCCCTTCGATTCCACGTAGCGCTTCACCATGTCCTTACCCAGGTTGTAGTTGATCACGTAGCTGCGGTACTGGTCCATGAATCGCACGCGCTGCGCCGCACGGGGCGGTGTGTACAGCGCGTAGCGTTCCAGCCAGCTCGCCGCGCCCTTCGCGTCGAGCTGCCCGTTGATGTAGCGGCGCGCCGCTTCGTTGCCCGCATAGGACAGGCGATCGACCAGCGCGAGCACTTCGTAGTACTCCGCCGCGCGAGCGGGATCCAATCCAGCCGCCGGGAAGATCGTGCTGCGCTCGAACGCCAGCCGTTCCTGGCTGGGAAACGCCACGTCAATTCCGAAGTTCGCCGTGCCCTCCGCGATGAGCGACTGCGGTGAAAAGAGCGGATACACCGAGAACTCGACCCACCCGCGGTCGCGAACGAGGTTCTTCTCGAGCAACACGTTGTAGACGTGATGACCGGGATAGCCCTCGTGACAGGCGAGGTCGATCGCACGGTCCACGTAGATTGGCAGATCCGTGTTCACCTGAATCAGGCTCTTGTATTGGCCTTGATACCAGTTGTAACCACTCCAGCTCTTGTTCGTGACGTACTCGACGGTGAAGCTCTCGCCAGGTGGCAGCGTCACGTGCTGCAGGGTCCGGCTGCGGCAGCCGTCGATGGCCGCTTTGAATGTCGCGTCCAGCCGCTCGCGAGGGATGACAAACCGGTTGCGGAACGCGTCGTAGCGCTCGAGCACCGATCCCGAGCCGGGCAGCCGCTTGCCGAGTTCCTCGACGGTGCGCTCGAACGTCACGGGATCGTTGGTCGGTGCGACCGCGTCGTAGAGCGCCCTCGATTCCTCATCGAAGGTGAGCGTGCGTCCACTCAACATCGCGATGCGAGCCCGCAGCGCGCTCACCTGCTTGGTCAGGTAGGTGTGGCGAAGGCGAAGCATCTCCTCCGCAGCAGAAGCGGGAGCCGCGGCTCCCAGAGACTGCTGCAGCGCCGCCGCCTCTTTGTCGATCTGATCGAGCGGACGCTTCCCCGCCTCGGACTCTTTACGCCATTCAGGCGGACCGTAGTACGCGTCCACGTAGTCGGCATCGTGCTGACCCATGGCCAGCACCAGCTTGACGTAGCGTTCCGCCAACTGGTTCATCGAGTCGCCCTCCGCGGCGTGGACGATTGCGATCGCAGCCAGGCACGCGGCGATTAGGCCTGACGGTCCAGGCGCGTGGACGCGCCCTACAAGGCGGTTCATCGGTAGCGCTCCCGTATGCTCGGAATCAGATACTCGTCGAACGCGCGTTGAAAATCGTACACGGGTGCGAAGCCCCAGTCGCGACGTGCCGCCTGGTCGTCGACATCCTCGGGCCACGAGTCGACGATCGCCTGACGCTTGAGGTCGGTCTCCCACGTAATCGACGCCGTGGGAAACGCTGCGACGACCGCGTCGTGAAAGTCCTGGGCGCGCGGACTGAACGCCCTGACGTTATAGGCTGTCCGCGTCAACCGCTCCCGCGGCGCGTCGGCCAGAGCCAGCAACGCCGTCACGGCATCGGGCATCGTCATGAACGGAATGCGGGTGTCGGAGCGCACGAAGCAAGCGTAACGCTCGCCCCGGGCGGCGGCATGCAACATCTCCGGCGCGTAATCGGAGGTGCCGCCCGAAGGCAGCGTCATCGCCGAGATCAACCCTGGAAAGCGCACGCAACGAAAGTCCACCCGGCCGCTGGCGTGCGCGGCCAGCTGCTTGTAGAAGCGCGCATAGTAGCGGCCGAGATGTTCGCAGTACAGCTTGTTGCAGCCATACATGGTCCGCGGCGTGTTCCACTCGTCTTCACGGATCGATCCGACACGGGTCTTCGTCGCCAAATCGGGCAGGCCGTAGGCAGCGACCGACGAGGGATAGAGAAGGCGCACGTCGCGGCCGTGCGACTCGCCTTCGCGCTGCGCGAACTCGAGCAGCGTCAGCGTGCCCTCGACGTTGACGTGGTGCGCGGTAATCGGCGTGAACTCGGAGCGCGTTGACAGCAGCGCCGCGAGATGGAAGACGAGATCGACCTCGAACTCCGCCAGCACCCGCTCGAGCAGGTTGTGATCGGTGATCGAGCCAGTGAACTCGCGATGCACCAGCGTGTGGAGTCCGGCGTCGAGCGGAGCGAGATCGATCGTGACGATCGGCCGTGCGCTGCCGGCGAGCCGCGTGATCAGGCCATGGCCGATCTCGCCGCCGGCCCCGGTCACGAGCGTTACCGGCGTGCGCATTCGTGGTACGCCCTTCGCAAATCACAATCGGCCTCTCCGTTGTCGCGGCCGAGTGATCGTCGTCGGAGACCGGTAGCGACTCGAACGTCGTGGTTGATACGAACCACTAGAGACCTACTGCCGCCATCAGGCGTTCGATCTCTTCACGCACGCGCGCCAGGTCAGCGAGCGTCCGCTCCGCCTCGCGGATCGTGGTCTTCAGATCGTCCGCGCGCGGCACGCCACCGCGCGCGACCTCGGTCGCCAGATCGCGCGTCGTCGCCGCACAGGCCTCGCCAATCGCGACCGTCTGCGCGTGGGCTTCCAGGATTTTCCGGAATTCCTGGCGTTCCTGTGCGGTCAGTTCGGATCTCCATCGAGCAAATCACCCAGCCCGCCGAGAATGGAACCGCCTTCACGCCGCGATCCGCCAGCCGCCGGTGCGGCCTTGTAGATGCGATCGGCCATACGGCTGAACGGCAGCGACTGGAGCCACACTCGTCCGGGTCCCGTCAGTACGGCGTAGAACAGGCCTTCGCCGCCGAACAGCGCCGTCTTGATCTTGCCGACGTACTGAATCTCATAGTTCACCGTCGGCTGGAGCGCGACGAGACAGCCGGTGTCCACGCGCAGCGTCTGCCCCGCACCGAGCTCGAGCGGGTGCACCGTGCCGCCGGCGTGCACGAAACAGAGGCCGTCGCCTTCGAGCTTCTACATGATGAACCCTTCGCCGCCGAACAACCCGACGCCGATCCGCCGTTGAAACGCGATGCCAATGGAGATGCCGCGCGCGGCACACAGGAACGAGTCCTTCTGACAAATCAGCGTGCCGCCGAGCTGCTTCAGATCCATCGCGAGGATCTTTCCGGGGTACGGCGCCGCGAACGACACCTGCTGCTTGCCGCTGCCCTGATTGGTGAACGTCGTCATGAACAAGCTCTCACCGGTCAGCAGCCGCTTGCCGGCACCGAGGATCGCGTTCATCACCCCGCCACCAGACGACTGGCCGCCGTCGCCAAAGATGGTCTCCATCGTGATGCCCGGCGTCATGTACATCATCGAGCCCGCTTCGGCGACGGCACTCTCTCCTGGATCCAGTTCCACCTCGACGAACTGCATCTCGCTGCCGATGATACGGAAGTCGATATCGTGCGCCCGCTTTCCGGGAACGATCGGTGGTGGCACCGCCGCCGGCTTTCCCGCCGCGGCCCCCGGGAGATATGAGGCGAGCTGCGGCACGTCCTTGAGCGGCGTCCAGTTCTTCAGCCCCTCGGTGAACACCAGCGTGTTCCCGTCGATCGTGCCGTTTCGCAAATTGGTGATGACATCGTCCTGAGAGACGGGCCCGACCTGATGCCCGCCAATGGCCATGTACCACTGTTGCTGTGACATGCGCGCTTCTTCCTCCGCGCGGCCTGAAGCCCGCGCTCTACGTCAAACCACTAACCACCAACCACCAACCACTAGCCAGCCAGAGGCTCCGCGTCGATGCGGTGCGCCGCCTTGTCTTCGAGCTGCTGAACCGTTGCCACGTCGAGACCGAGCAAGTTGGCGAGCTGCGCCAGGTAGATGCGCTCCGCGCCTGTCGGTTGCTCATCGCCGCGCACCATGCTGTATGCCAGCACGTACATCGTCGCGCGCTGAGCCGCGTCGCTGATACCCGAGACGATGTCGGCCAGCGGACGCGGCTGCTGCATCTCGGTCTCGATGATCTCGCTGACGCCTGCGGTCTTCGCGTGATCCAGGATCGCAGCCCGCTCCGTGTCGCTGACGCTGCCATCCGCGTACGCAGCGGAAATTGCCAGCCGCACGATGCGCAGCGCATCAGGCGATACCGTACTCGGGGGACCTGTCAGTCCGGAACCTTGTGAACCCGCTGAACCCTGCGAACCTGCCGCTCCCGACTGCTGCATCGTTTCGAAGATGCCCCACGCCAGACCTGCTGCGGTCAGTAGCGTAGACGGGTTCGTCCAGAACGAGCCTCTGCCACCACCAGTCAGGTAGTTCATCGCACGGCGTGACCGTCGCCGCCGGCCTCGTCCGCCGAGCACGGCGCGCAACACGCCGTTGAGAAGCATGGATTCGTCCATCCCTACAGATTCCTCCCAACCGGAATCGGCGCCGACGGCTTTTCGGGTTCGGGCGTGAAGTCCTCTCCCGGATTGATGAACCGGTCCGTCTCGAAGTTGTATTGCTTGTCGTAGAGCTGCCGGTAGCGGCCGCCCATGGCCAGCAGCTCCGCGTGCGTACCGCGCTCGACGATCTGCCCGGCCTCGAGCACCAGAATCTGATCGGCGCTTCGGATCGTGGAGAGCCGGTGCGCAATCACAAACGCCGTGCGGCCCGATCGCAGACGACGCAAGCCGTCCTGGATCATCTGCTCGCTCTCGCTGTCGAGGCTCGAGGTCGCCTCATCGAGAATCAGGATGCGCGGGTCGGCCAGAATCGCGCGCGCAATCGACACACGCTGGCGCTGTCCGCCTGACAATTTGATCCCACGTTCGCCGACGATGGTGTCGTAGCCCTGCGGGAACTGGCTGATGAACTCGTCGCAGTGCGCGATGCGGCAGGCTTCCTTGATCTCGTCGAGCTTGGCGCCCGGTTTCGCGTACCCGACGTTTGCCGCGATCGTACCGTCGAACAGGAAGTTCTCCTGGAGCACCGACGCCAATTGCTCGCGGTAGTCCATGAGCCGCAGATCAGCGAGGTCCTTGCCGTCGACGAGCACCCGGCCCTTGGTCGGACGATTGAACGCCATGACGATGCTGATCAGCGTGCTCTTGCCTGAGCCGCTCGATCCGACAAGCGCAGTCGTCGTCCCCGCCGCGGCCTGAAACGACACGCCGCGCAGCACGGGTTGTCCTTCGTTGTATTCGAACCAGACGTCATCGAACGCCACATCACCGGTGAGCTGCTGCACCGGTGCGCGGGCTGCATCCTCTTCCAGCTCGGTCGGCATGTCGAGAATTTCGCGAATTCGATCGAGACCGGCGAAGGCTTCAGTGATCTGCGTCCCGATCGAGGCAATCGACACCAGCGGCGCGGCGACCAGACCAATGAAGAAGATGTACATGATGAGATCGCCGAGGGTCATCTCCCCGGCGAGAATCGCCCGCCCGCCGAGCCAAATCATCAGTACGCCGATGATGCCGACGATGACCGTGCTGCCCGCGGTCGTTGCCGACACACCGGTCATCGACTTGGCGATGTTGCGAAAGAGCTTGTGCGCGCCTTTGGTGAAGACGATCTCTTCCCGCTTCTCCGCCGTGTAGGACTTGACGACGCGGATACCGCCCAGCGACTCGGTGAGCCGGCCCGTGACCTCGGCGTTGATCTTGCCGCGTTCGCGGAACAGCGGACGCAGCGTGCGGAACGCGAACGCCATGCCGCCACCAAACGCGAGCAGGACGAGGATGGTGATCACCGTCAGGTGCCAGTTCAGCCAGAACAGGATCCCGATGCCCATGACGGCCGTCACCATGCCGCCCACCAACTGCACGAGTCCGGTGCCGACCAGGTTCCGGATGCCTTCGGCGTCGTTCATGATGCGCGAGACCAGCACGCCGGTCTGCGTCGAATCGAAGTAACGCACCGGCAGGTGCATGATGCGGGCCTGCACCCGCTTGCGCATGTCGGTGATCGCGCGCTGCGCGGCGACACCGAGGATCTGGCCGAGCAGAAACGAGGTCACCGCCTGCACGAGCGTCGCCGCTCCCGCAGCCAGCGCGATCGGCATCAGCAGCTCCGATCGTCCGCCGTTCACGACGTCGTCAATGAGGTATTTGGAGGAAGCCGGGAGCACCAGCCCCGCCAGCCGGCTGACCAGCATCAGTCCCAGACCGAGCATCAGCCGACGGCGATGGGCCCAGACCAGCGAGTGCGCCTCGCGCCAGGCGGCGGAGAGCGACACGCTCTTCTTCTTCGGAGCGTCCATCGAAACTGAAACTGTACTACGGCGCACGCGTTCGCCGGTTCCGCGCCCGCCGGAGCTCATGTGAGTGACCATGGCATAATCCAAAGGAATCAATATTTATTTATGACCGATACGACGACCCGCGGCATCCGGATGAGCGATACCACGACACGAGGCATTCGTGTCCAGGTGCGCAGTGAATTCATCGCCGACCGCAGTTCCCCGCGTGATGGATCGTACCTGTTCCAGTATCACGTCCGCATCTCCAACGTTGGTCCAGAGGTGACGCAGCTCGTCTCACGGGAATGGATCATCACGAGCGCAGATGGCGAGGTCGAGCGGGTCAAGGGACAGGGCGTGGTCGGCGAGCAGCCCGTGCTGCCACCGGGCGGCTCATTCGAGTACACCAGCTACTGCCCGCTCAAGGCCGCGGTCGGATCGATGCAGGGCAGCTATCAGATGGTCACGACCGGCGGCGAGCGCTTCGACGCCGTCATCGCGCCGTTCACACTCGCCGTTCCCAACGCACTGAATTAGGAGTCAGGGCTGAATCCTGATGCCTGACTCCTGATTCCTATTTGAAACTCCCGACCGCCTCGGACTCGCTGTCGTAGGCGTCGAAGACCGTCAGCAGCTTCGTCAGCACCAGCAGATCCCTGAGACGCTTGGTCAGATTCAACAGCTTCAGCGATCCCCCGAGATGGCTCGTCGTCGCGTAGACCTGCACGAGCTGCCCGAGCCCCGCGCTGTCCACGTACGAGACGTTGCCCATGTCGAGGACGATCTTGCGATGACCTTGCTGGAGCAGGCTCTGAATCTTGTCTTTCAGCAGCACGTCTCCGCCCTTGCTCAAGGTGATGTCGCCGCTGATCCCTACGATCGCGACATCACCGCTGCTTCGCTGTTCAATCTGCATTCGTCCTCCCAAAAAATCGTTGCGCTCTATGCTTTCGGTCCCTTGTAGCGCAGGATGAGCAGCGTGATGTCGTCGGCCTGAGCCGCGCCCTGCGAGAACACTTTCACGTCCCCGAGCACGTGCTCGAGGGCCAACTCCGGCTTCGAGCCGTGCCGTCCGTGCAACACCTCGATGAGCCGATCGCGCCCGTACTCATCGCCGGCGAGATTGCGTGCCTCGGTCACGCCGTCACTGCAGACCACAACCAGGTCGCCAGCGGCGAGCGGTACGGTCTCGAAGGCGTAGGTGGCGATGCTGAGCAGACCCAGTACCGGGCCTCCCTCTTCGAGCCAGGCGGTGCTGTCGGCGCGGATGACCAGCGGCGGTTCCTGCCCGGCGTTGGAATAACTCAACTTGCCATCCGCCGTAATCGCTCCGTAGAACATGGTCGCGAAGCGGGCTTCGATGGCACGACGCAGCAGCGCTTTGTTGATCCGCTCCATCGCGTCGGCGGGGTTAGAGCTCACCGGCGCATGCGCCGCGAAGTTGCTCTGCACGGCCGCGGCAAGCAGCGCCGCGGGCGGGCCCTTGCCGGCCACGTCGCCGAGCGCAAAACCGAAGCCTTGCCCACCGACATCGATATAGTCGAAGAAATCTCCTCCGACGGTACGACAGGGGATCGACGCCGCCGCGAGATCGGCGATGCCCGCGTCGTAGGTCGGCTCCGGCAGCAGCGCGCGTTGAATGTCCGCGGCAATGCGGAGATCGCGATCGAGCTTGGCCTTTTCCGCCGATTCCGCATAGAGACGCGCCGAGTCGATGGCCAGCGCCGCCTGTGTGGCAAAGGCTTCGAGTGACGCGCGCGTCGCGTCGGACAGCATAGTGCTCTTCTCGCGGCCGTCGAGGTAGAGGACACCGATTGTCTTCTGAACGATCGAGGATGGTGCCGATGCTGCGGACATCGGCGATACGAGCAGCGGCACACACAGCACATGGCGGATGCCGACGGCGATCGTGCGATCGTGCTGGCCCGCCAGATCGCCTTCCATCAAGTCGCCCACCGTGCGGCTCTGGCCGGTTCGGAAGACCTCACGCGGAATCTTTTCGCTCGTGGTGAACGATGTGCCCGACAAGGTCGTGCGTCCCTTGCCGCGCGCGATCTTGAACTCGAGCTCCCCATCCGCATTGGCGAGCATCATGAACCCGCGCTCGGCCTTGGTGACCTCGAGCGCCGAATCCATCACCAGCGTCAGCACCTCGTCCAGAACGCGGCCTGATCCGAGCGCGCGCAGGCCGTTGAGGATCGCCGCCATCTGACGCAGGTTGGTAACGTCCGACGAGGCGTCGAGGAATCCTGTGGTCTTGGCGCCGTCAGTGGCAAAGACCAGTTCGATAGCGTCGGTGCGACCGAGCCTGATGCGATCGCCGTGCTCGAGTACGCGCTCGGTGATCTGCTCGCCGTTGACGAACGTGCCGTAGCGCGAGCCGCGATCGCGCAGCAGGAACCGGCCCTCGTCCTGAATGATCTCGGCGTGTTCGCGTGAGACGTCCGTGCTGACGATCTGTAGGTCCGCCGCCGTGCGGCGGCCGATCAGGAATTGCGCGCGATCGAGGACGACCACCCGGCGGCCTTGTGAATCGCTGACGTGGAGTCGAGCTTCACTCATGGCCGCTTATACCGGTTTGGCTTTGATCGCGCCGACCTGCACCGCCATTCCGGTGAAGTCGTAAATGCGGCGCTCGCGCACGATCAGGCCATTCTCCAAGTCGTAGATCAGGACGCACGGGAAGTCCACGAAGCGTCCGGTCGGCTGCATCCCCATGAAGCCGCCGTGATCGGTACCCGAGATACGAGTGATCAGCACCACGCGGTGACCGTCGATGAGCGGTGCCTCGTACTTGATGGTCAGATCCGGAAAGGCGTGAAAGAACGCTTCGTACGACCGCGCAATGGCCTCGCGGCCGCGAGCCTGCCCACCGGCGACGGGACTGTCGACAACACAGTCGTCGGTGTGGAACGCAACAACCGCGTCGAGATCGCGACGGTTCCAGGAGTCCTGGAAGCGCGCGATCATGTCACTAATCTCGGATCGGGTCATGGCTGAGACACGTACAGCCTAGAAAGCTTAGGAGATCGGTACGGCTTACGGCAAACCGAGGAGCCGGGCCGGGTTCTGCTTGGCCATCCGGTCCACCTCCTGCGAGGTGAAGCCGCGACGACGCAGCGAGACGAGGAAATCGCCCAAGCCGTCGGGCGGCAGGGCGTTACCTTGCTGGCCGAGATCCGAGGAGAGGATGCAGAATTCCGGTCCAATCTGGCGAATCGCGTCCGCATACCGGTTCATCCGAGTCTCGGCATCCGCCGCCGTGAGCGAACCACCGACGAACTCGATGTAGGCGCCCAGATGGGCCGCTTCCTGCATCTCGGCCACGGACATCGAGACTGGCGTGTTCATCGCATGGGTCACGATCATGCGCTGAACACCCAACTGCTTCGCCTCGCGCAGGATGAGCAGCACCTCGCGCGGCGCCGAGTGCCCCGTGGCGAGGACCAGATCGCGTTTTGCGATGACCGCGATCACGTCGCGTACGTCTGGCAGCAATTCGCCGTTCTTTGTCACGGACACGAACGGCCGGCTCTCCTTCGAGGTCCGCACCTGGTTCTCGGCATCGAAGGTCGGCATCCAGACGATGCGGCCCCAGCCACCAGACACGGCGGCCATGTGCTCGACTGCGGCGGGATTGATGCCGCCCACGGTCAGGTTCAGCGCGACACCGCCGAACACTTCGATACCGGGCACGACCTTGCGAACCAGAAACGCCAGGCCTGCTGTGGAGTCGTAGTGGTTCTTGAGGACGATCGCGCGTAGCTTGCGCGCCTGCGCGAGCTTGGCCACCTCAATCGCGTCGATCGAGCGCGGCCGGTCGTCGGGGTAACTATGCACGTGGACGTCAATCGCGCCCTCGAGGAGTCGGGCGCGATCGATGCTGGTCACCCCCTGGCCCGCCATCGTCGCCGCCGCCAGCCAGAGACCACCAATCAGAACAATCGTGAGAGAGCCAAGCCTGAGGATCATTGCGCTGCTTCGATCTTCCCAGTTGCGAGTGCCACGCGGATGCGCTTGCCCCACTGCAGCCTGATCACGATATCGCGTCCTCCGTTATCGAACGCGATGGTGGCTCCCTGCAGCCAGCGCCGGGCGCTGACCGTGTGAACCACGGACGAGGCGATTTCGTCCGCAGACAGAAGGGCCTCGAGATCGTAGTCGACAACCACGGCGCCCTGATCGTCATAGATCACGAGCGCGTGTTCGTATCCTAACTTCGCCCAGGTGTCGAAC
>Ga0207659_10001168_pt1 | contig 15662 bp, 16 predicted proteins | sample KBSM43metaG_FD_184330 | JGI IMG/M metagenome (GOLD analysis project Ga0207659, IMG submission 184330) | Miscanthus rhizosphere microbial communities from Kellogg Biological Station, Michigan, USA - KBS M4-3 metaG (SPAdes) (version 2) | ecosystem: Host-associated > Plants > Roots > Rhizosphere >...
AGTAATGGCCGACGTGCGCGCGCAGTAAAAAAGCCTGCTCGGGCGTCGCGCGGGTCAGCGGGATGAGCATGTCCGAGATATACTGCTGAGCGTGTTTATCGTTCTCGTCCGACATCTGTAATCGGTTCGCACGCGAAAAAGCTTCGAGCAGCGACGCCACGTAATCGCACAGTTTGCGGTCGCCGATCCCGCCCTGTTGCAAAACGTGCCGGGCCAGAACATAAAAATAGAATTGCGACGATATTCGGAGATGGCCGCAGTTGTTTAGAATTGCGTCAACCAATCGTGGATGATCGAGAATCGAATCGCGTGTTTCGACATCGCTTAAGAGATCGACCAGGGAAACTTGATCCGTTTGCGACCGCGCGAGCGTGCGCACGACGAAGTCGAAATCAGCGGCCGTGAACCGCGCCCGACAATTCGCTCGGATCATCGGGAACTCATCATGCGCAAACGAAACGCATCTGGCAAGCCAGATTGTCGACTGCCGCTACGCCCTGTCGGAACAGGTATCTTTGCCCGGACCAGCACGCGGGCTTCCAGCCTGGGAGGCTAAGATCGCGATCGGGTGGAGTCGCCGGGCGTTTGCCTTTACGGGGCCTCCTCCTCAACATGCGCAAGATTAGGGTCGACTCTGACAATAAGCGGTGAGCGCAATGCACCAAGATGGCTTTAACTCAATTCAGATCATGATCTCGAAAATTATTAGCCGCGCAGCATGTCTGACGGAACTCGCTTCCAATTCCAAATCCTTCTCCAACTGTCCAAACTTGCACGGTGGTGTTCCGGGCTCACCTGGAGATAGAATCGATCTGAAGCCCGCTCTGGGTAAAAAACGATCGTTCTGCGGGGAATTCCAGTGGCGCAAGCCGCTTACGACAGATGGGTGAAGTTTCGGACTTCCGGTTTCGGGCCTGTCGCAGACAGCCGTGTGTCTGGTAAGTTGTTCTTTAGACCTGAGCGGAACAAACCTAACTTTTACTCCTCGTATAAAACCAGGGAGCGAGAATAATAGCAGCTAAAAGGACTAACTGAATTACGAAGGTAGATGTGTCCACGGTCATTTACTTCGCGTAGCGTTGGATCCTGTTCGTGTTAAAGCGCCGAGCATTTCCGTGAGGCGCGACTCGTAAGAATCGCACGTGGGACATTCGCCATTGGACTTGACCCATTCGGGATGTTGGATCCGCAGGTCGTCGTGAATCTGTTGCTGGAGCTCGGTGTAGGTGTGGATTTGATGATACATGGGGTATTGTCCTGGTGAAAGATTCAAGGGTGGCCAGGGACAGTTCCCACCAAGGGCTCGGCAGAATTGCCGACCAGCGTTGGCGCGGTGAGCGCGCGGTAGGGCCAAGTGAGGGTATTCCAAAGGGCGGCGCGCATGTTCCTGCGGCGTGCGCGACGCCGGGCCAACTGGATTACTTGGTAGCGCTGGCGTTGCAGCAGCACGGCGAGCAGTCCGCTTTGCGTAAGGGTCGGGATTAATTGTCTCATAACGTGTCTTTCTGTTTTTTCTTGTCCGAAGGACTCTGTAATTTACCTCGTCGGTGAGTGCGCTTCGGGCATATTTTCCGAAAGATTGACCGTTTCTTGTCGTGCGAATCCAAGACTCGGAAGGGGCCAGTAAATCTTTGACGCCCGCTCTCTGCTTTATTTCGCAAAATACTTCGCGGCGAGGGAGTGCGCGCCAGGGCCTAATACGCTAACCGCTGTTTTGCTACCCAGCAGTTTTCGCATCATTTTTCTCCTGCTCCGACACATCGGCTTGATTGATCGCAGTGAGAACCGCAGTCAACGACGCTCCGAAATTCTTCGCGGCCAGGCCGGCTGCAACTGCGGGTGACGGAGGCGCTACAGAAAATCACAGGCGACACGCCTGCCACTACAGATGCACGCAGCAGAGACAGGTGCCGCTACAGCCCATTCGATTCTCGGGTTGGTTAAGAATAGCCGTTCCGATCGGAGATTACGTGCGGCTTTGGAATACTCCCCAATCCCGGCAAAATCGCCGTGCGCTCGCCTTCCACCGGGCCTGCTCCTCAACGTACACAAGATTCGGGTCGACTCTGACAATAAGCGGTGAGCGCGATGCACCAAGATGGCTTTAGCTCAATCCAGAAAGGTAAATATATGAATAAATTAATAACATGGAATCCGCTTAGAGAGATGGACGAAGCGCAAAATCGCTTCAATCCGTTCTTCTTGGCCGGATTTCCGAACAGAATGGGCAGTGGCGAAATCCACAGCCTGACGGTCGCAGATTGGTCACCGGAGGTTGATATCAGTGAGGACGATCAGGGGTATCTCCTCAAAGCTGACCTGCCTGAAACGAAGAAGGAAGACGTTAAGGTAACAGTCGAAGACGGCATCCTTAGCGTTTCCGGAGAACGCAAAAGCGTGAAGGAAGATCAGAAGAGAAAATTCCATCGCATTGAGCGATCATTTGGCACTTTCCGACGCAGCTTCACGCTGCCCGAAGATGCCGATAGCACGAAAGTGACGGCGGAGTTTCGCGACGGAGTGCTGAAAGTGCACCTCCCGACAACGACGAAAGCAAGATCAAAAGCTCTCGAAGTTAAAGTGGCGTAACACTGACGGCGAGCGTGCGGAGGGTTCCGTGCGTTCGCCCCACCAGTGTAAGGCGGCTAACTTAGTCGCTTCCATTGCTTTTAACCAACGTCGGCGGCGATTTCCGCAGTAAATATCAACCCACCACAAGACAGTTATGAAGCGAGCTGATCTTTGTCTCGCCAGGCCGGCAAGAGGCCGGATTACTCTGCGGAGCTCTGCAAAATATCTCGAGCAACTCCGCGTCAGGCTTGATCGGACTGACACATCGGAACCGATACCTTCTAAGTCGCGCGTTGCAGCCTCGGAAGCGATTCGCGAAATTGCGTGGGAGAGCGCCGGACGATTCGCTTAAACGCGCGATTGAAGTTCGTCATGGATTGAAATCCGCAGGCGAAGGCAACTTCGCTAATTCGCGAGTTGGGATTGAGTAAAAGCGTCTTCGATTTCTCCACTCGGACTCTTGAGAGGTAATCGATGAAATTCATACCGGTCGCTTTCTTGAACATCTTGCAAAAGTAGTGCCTGCTGATGTTAGCCGCGTGGGCTACCCGCCCGAGCGATAGCGGCTCCGCCTGATGAGTCTCGATGAATTGCCGCGTTCGCGCCATGCTCGTGGACTCTTCCTTCTCGCGGCCTACTACCAGCTGATTGGACAAGATCGAAAGGTGTTGCGCAAAAATACTCAGGAGGCGCAACATCGCGCGATACCGGTCCGGCGATAAAACGCACGTCCGAAAATAAGCCCGCTCAAGCTGTTTCCAATTCGTCTTGTAGCCCCACGCGCGGAGCTGCCGGGTAATGGTCGCGAAATGTTCCTTTGTCGGGTTCTTGAGCATCACTTCGCCCGTCTCGAGAAAACCAAGAATATGGTCCCCTACGTACACCGGCACTGCACTTTCGGAGAGTCCTGCAAACCAGGTAACGGTGCGCCTTGTCGAGTTCGGTTCTCGAGATGCGTCGGTTTGGGCCCTTAAGCATGCGGCGCGAGCCTTGTTGAAACGAGCCAGAATCGACGCGAGTGAATCGCGATCCTCTTTTCCATGGTGTGCCGGCGACCAGGAATCGTGTCCTCGGATATTCAGCGGCAAACCCGTGGCTTCGCTGAAAGCCCGTTCGTAATCTTTGAAAATCTGGGAGCGCGACAGATGTCGCATCACTTCCTGATCAGAGGACCGGGTTGCGCCCGGTTGCGTCATTGCACTCTTTGAAGTCGCAGAAATCGCGCCCCGTCCACGGGCGTTGCGGATCAGGCCGCTTCTTTTTGAGCGTCTCATTGGCGTCAATTATTTTACGACACCGGCTCATCAACGGAGATTGGAGCTTCGAGAGCCCGAGCGCTCTCTCCTTTGGCGACACTCTTGCGCTCTCTTAAAATAGCCGCGCTCATATCCAGGCGCTCGTAATCCGCGCTACATTGGCAGCCCGCGGCACGCCGCATGCGATCAGGGTTTTGGTCGTGTCTTCTACAGTTAGGAGGTACTTGCGCACGATAGGATGAATTGCATACGCGACTTCGGCATCTCGCATTATTTCGCGGAATTGGATTAGATGCATGTGGCGTTAACCTTGGTAGCAGAATGCCTTCAGCGTGCCTCGCGCCGGACCGGTTGTGGCGTCTTCCTTCCGATCATCACACGGTAACTGTTGAAGTTGCCCCGGATTTCCCCCTTCGTTTTCCCAACGTCGCTCTGCGGCAAAATCGCTTTCTTCATTCTGTGAACTTGCGAAAGTCAGGGGACCCATGATCGCAATCAATGAAGGGGCTCAGCGCCCGTTGTCCTGATGAAGTCGTGGCACGATGAATAAGTCGCCGAAGGTCAGCTGTCGCCGAACATCCGGCCCCTGCTTGCGGGCCGCAGCGCGAAACTTCTTGAAAAGCGCGGCACGACATTTTGAAGTTTTATGTTGCGCGAAATAAAGCGCGCTGTTTTGCGTAATCGTTCGTTCCATATCGTTTTCCTTTAGGGTGGTTTTAATTTAGATGCGCCAATCGGATTCCGATCTCGGACTCATTGTCGCGCCTTACACTCTCTCGATGCGACTCCGCATCGCCCTGCACCTGTTTTTCAGATTGGTGATCTGAGCGTGCAATAAGCCGACGCCGGCGCCCCGAAACCGCAATATTGCTGGACAAGAAGTCCGCGAGCCACGTTTGCAGCGCGTCCTTGTTCGTATCAATGAAGACTGTCATAGAGATGATTCTGCAGTGTTTGGTTGGTGCAGAGGGAAAGGGCCGCACCCACGGTCGATTGACGCTGCGATTGTTAAGGAACCAGCATACGGCCGCGACTGCCGATTACCTAATGGTATTTGCGCGAAAAAGCTTCCAGCAACAACGCGACGTGATCGCAAAGCTCTCCGTCACCGATCCCGCCCTGCTGCAATACATGGCGGGCCAGAACGTCGACGTCGCTCAAAAGATCGACCGGGGAGACCTGATCGGTTTGCTAGCGCGCGAGTCGAAATCGGCGGCGGTGAACCGCGCCCGACATTCGCCCTGATAATCGGGACTTCTCATGCGCGATGCCCGCGCCGATGGCAAGTCAGACATTCTAGCCCCGGACGCCGTGGTGAGCGCTAGTCAAATCCATCGACACAGATTTCACCGATCAACAGGAAACTGAGAAGAAAACTCCTCCTCGAATCAGGAAACCAGGAAGCCAGGAACAGGTTCGAATCTGGACAGCAAGTCGCAGACTCGCCGTGGAGAGAAACAGGAAGTTTTTTTCGTGGGATGCGGGTTCCTCTTTTCCCCTAATTCAAATATCTTGGCTTCCTGGTTTCCAGATTCTAAATAGAGAGGCGATGCCGGAGACGCATACAGGCCAATGTTACTGTGGAGCGGTGGAGATCGAGGTGCACGGCGACCCTCTCGACATGGGTTATTGCCATTGCGAAAACTGCCGGCGCTATTCCGCCGCGCCGGTGAGCGCGTTCACGTTGTGGAAATGGGAGAACGTTAACCTCACGAAAGGCGCTGAGTTCCTCGGTCGATTCAAGAGCAGCGAAATCAGCGATCGTCGTTATTGCACTAAGTGCGGCAGCCACATTAGCGTCGATCATCCCACACTCGGGCTGATCGATGTCCGCATCGGCGCTCTCCGTAATTTTCCGTTCAAACCAAAGGTGCACCTCAACTACGCAGAAACTATCCTGCCAATCAAAGACGGTCTGCCCAAGCTAAAGGATTTCCCCGCGGAGATCGGCGGGTCGGGCGAGACCCTGCCGGAATAGCGACATTATCTCTAAGGAAAGCAAGAACTCAGGAAAAAAGCGTTTCGATTACGAGAAAAATTCCTGCTTTCCTGGGTTCCTTAGATATCACTGCAATCCGCTGGGTAATCGGGGCGAGGAAAGGAGTTTGGCGAATTCGCTCCACCGTTTCTCGGCATCGGCACCGCTTCGTTTCTCGATGTAACGACGCACCATGTCTTCTCCGAGATTGTAGTTGATCACGTAGCTTCGGTAACGCTTGATGAATTTTATCTGCCGCTGAGCGCGGGGCGGCTCCATCACAGCGTATTTCTGCAACCATTGCTGCGCGGCGTTCTCGTCGATTTCGCCGTTGATCAATCTTCGCGCAGCCTCGTTTACCGCGTAGCTGAGCTGCTTCATCAAATCCTGCACCACGTAATATTCGTCCGCGCGTTTGGAATCGATCCCGGCCGCGGGAAATAAAACTTCTTTCTCGAATTTCATTCGCTCGCTCGGCGTGAAGGCAACGTCCCTGCCGAAATTCGCCGTCCCTTCGGCGATGAGCGATTGCGGTGAGAACAGCGCGTAAACCGAAAACTCCACCCAGCCGCGATCACGCACCAGGTTCTTTTCCAGCAGCGAATTGTAAACGTGATGGCCCGGATAACCTTCGTGCGCCGCGAGATCGACCGCGCGATCAATGTAGATGGGCAGATCAGTATTCACCTGAATCACGCTATGGAAATTGCCTTTGTACCAATTGTAACCGCCCCACGGCTTATTGGTCACGTACTCGACGGCGAAACTCTCGTTAGGCGGAAGCGCAACGTGCGCCAGCGTCCGGGCGCGGCATTCCTTGATCGCGAGTTGAAACACGGTATCCAGTTTTTCCTTCGGAATGACAAACGGCTTGCGCCACATCTCGTAGCGCTCCCACAACGAACCGCCAGTCCGGCTCGGACCCTTTCCCGGAATTTTTGCTTCCAGTTGGGCAATGATCCGATCGAAGTGCGAATCCGGAAAAGCTGGCGCAACGGCGTCGTAAAGCGCGCGCGACTCGTCGTCGAACTTTAATTTTTCGCCCTTCAACATCCGCACCCGCGCTGCCAGCGCGGAAATCTGTTTTTGCAAATATTCCCGCCGCAATTGGAGCATCTCATCGCCCGCCGCTGTTGCGTCGGGAATTTTCGCCAGAGTCAAGATCAGTTCGGCGGCCTCCGCACCGATCGCATCCAGCGACTTCTTTTCCTTCTCCGCCTGCGTCTTCCACTCAGTCGGTCCGTAAAACGCATCTACGTAATCGGGATTGTGCTGCCCGAGAGCCAGCACGAGATGGGCGTACCGCTCGGCGACGGAATTCATGGCGTCCGCCGCCTGCGCGCCACCGGTTGACACTAAGAAACCGCAAAGAACGAGGAGAAATAATGTTCGGCGCATGTCGCTCAGGAAAACATGAAAGCAGGGACTCGTCACCTGTCAGCGAGACTCCTGTAGTCAATTTTCCAACTGAGATTGGGACACAGGTGAGACCCTACCGGAGTAACTGCTGTCGCTACTTCTTAAATCTTAATTCTTCCTTCTGAGTTCGCGAGCATGCAGGTTGGCGATGAATCCGGCGTTTGCATTTTCGGCGTACTCGTCAGGATCTTAAAATCTCATCGTAACGATCGTGTCGGCCGATCCAAATCCAGACGAGGCCTTCGGGTCGTTCCTTGGCGACGGCGCGATAATGCAGCCCGATTCGCGCTGACCAAAAGATTCCGACTTTCTTGAGGCGAAGCGAGGAATGTCGCGGATCACGCCGCAGAAGCGTAAACTTTTCATCAGCCAGCTGCTGAATATCCGGTGGGAGAGCTCGATAGTGAAACCAGAATTGAGGTGTCGCAAAATGTTTCAAAGCGGGGTGCAGCGACCTGCCTCGAAATCCTCATCGGCTTGTTTTGCAAGATGATCGAGTTTGCCTGCGGCAACATCCGCTTCGAATTTGCGATCCCACGCGTCGGCTACAAACTCTTCAAACCATTTGGTAAATGCCGCGAGTTGGTCGCTCGGTAAGCGTTCGACTGCGGATTCAATCTCCCGAATACTCATGCTTTAGATTTTGCGCCAGCGGTTGCGTCAGCGCAAACGAAACAGCCGGACCCTTTCGAGTCCGGCTGTTCGAATTCATTCTGTCATTCGGCTTAGTAATCCATGCCGCCCATGCCGCCCGGAGGCATTGGAGGAGTTTTTTCCTTTTCAGGAATCTCCGTGACCAATGCTTCGGTGGTGAGCAACAGGCCTGCGATCGACGCAGCGTTTTGCAGCGCCGTGCGCGTGACCTTGGTAGGATCGACAATCCCCGCCTTCACCAGATCGGTGTATTCGTCAGCGGAAACGTCGTAGCCTTCGTTGCCTTTGCGCTTCTTCACTTCCTCGACGACGAGCGCGCCTTCGCGGCCCGCGTTGTCGGCAAGTTGACGCGTCGGCTCTTCGACGGCGCGACGCACAATCGCGACACCGACTTTCTCGTCGGGTTCGAGATCCTTGATGTTGTCGAGCGCTTTCTGGGTGCGCAGGAATGCGACACCGCCGCCAGGGACGATGCCTTCCTCGACCGCTGCACGGGTGGCGTGCAAAGCGTCTTCGACGCGCGCTTTCTTCTCTTTCATCTCAGTCTCGGTCGCAGCGCCGACGTTGATGACCGCAACACCGCCCGCGAGTTTCGCCAGGCGCTCCTGCAGTTTCTCGCGATCGTAATCGCTGGTCGTCTCTTCAATCTGACGGCGGATTTGGGCAATGCGGCCTTTAATGTCCGCCTGCTTGCCTTCGCCTTCGACAATGGTGGTGTTCTCCTTGTCGATGGTGGCGCGCTTGGTGCGGCCGAGGTCTTCAAGTTTGATGTTCTCAAGCTTGATCCCGAGGTCTTCGCTGATCAGACGTCCACCGGTGAGCACCGCGATATCTTCGAGCATCGCCTTGCGACGATCGCCGAAGCCGGGCGCCTTCACCGCGCAGACTTGCAATGTGCCGCGCAATTTGTTCACGACCAAAGTCGCGAGCGCTTCGCCTTCCACGTCCTCCGAGATAATGAGGAGCGGCCGGCCGGCTTTCGCCACTTTCTCAAGCAACGGAAGCATGTCCTTGAGGCTCGAGATTTTCTTCTCGTAAATGAGGATGTAAGGATTTTCGAGAACGGCTTCCATCGCCTCCGCGTTGGTCACGAAGTAGGGCGACAGATAACCCTTGTCGAACTGCATGCCCTCGACCACTTCGAGCGTGGTCTCGATCGACTTGGCTTCCTCAACCGTGATCGTGCCGTCCTTGCCAACCTTGTCCATGGCGTCGGCAATGATTTCGCCGATCGTCTTGTCCCAGTTGGCCGAAACGGTCGCGACCTGCGCGATCTCGGTGCGATCGCTCACCTTCTTGGAGAGCTTCTTCAGGTCCTCGACGATGGCCTCGACACCTTTCATGATGCCGCGCTGCAACGAGGTCGGATTTGCGCCGGCAGTGACGTTGCGCAGACCTTCGCGGTAAATGGATTCCGCGAGAATAGTCGCCGTGGTCGTGCCGTCGCCCGCCACGTCCGAAGTTTTCGAAGCGACTTCGCGGACGAGCTGGGCACCCATATTTTCATACGGATCTTCGAGCTCGATCTCTTTCGCGACCGTCACCCCGTCCTTGGTGATCGTGGGGCTGCCGAATTTCTTGTCGAGAATGACGTTGCGACCGCTCGGGCCGAGTGTGGCCTTGACGGCTTTCGCCAGTTTCTCGATACCACGCAGCAACGTGTGCCGCGCATTTTCATCGAATTGTAATTGTTTAGCTGCCATAGATGTTTTTTCCTCCTGCGATTAACCGATGATGCCGAGGATGTCGTCCTCGCGCATGATCAGATACGACTCATTGTCGATTTTGATTTCGGTGCCGCCGTATTTTGAGATCAGCACCTTGTCGCCTTTCTTCACCGTGAAATCGACTTTCTTACCGTTGTCATCGATTTTTCCGGTGCCTAAAGCGACCACTTTCCCCTCCTGTGGTTTTTCCTTGGCGGTATCGGGGATGATGATCCCGCCTTTCTTTACTTCCTGCTCTTCAATCGGCTGCACCAGCACCCGATCTCCGAGCGGTTTAACGTTAACTGCCATATGTTTTGTTTCGCTCCTTTCGTTTTTGGGTTGAGCCGGCGACCCTGAACCGTTTCAGGGCCCCAGCAAATTGTTTGATTATTTCTTCTTGTCTTCGTCCACGACTTCGAATTCCGCATCGACGACATCGCCTTCGCCGCCACGCTTACCTGCGCCTTGTTCGGGGCCCGGGCGTGCGCCAGTTTCAGGTCCGGGTTGCGGACCAGCCTGCGCGCCTGCGCCAGCTTGCGCTGACGCTTGCTTGTAAAGCTCGGCGCTGACTTCCTGGAACTTGTTCTGAAGATCGTCGTAAGTGCGCTTCATCGCGTCGGTGTCGTTGCGATTGATCGCGTCGCGCACGGCCGCGATAGCGTCTTCGACTTGCTTTTTCTTGTCGCCGGAAATCTTGTCGCCGAGCTCTTTCAACTGCTTCTCGGATTGATAAGCGAGCATGTCCGCGTTGTTCTTGATCTCAATTGCTTCCTTCGCCTTCTTGTCTTCGTCGGCGTGCGCTTCGGCTTCGCGCTGCATCTTCTCGACCTCGTCCTTGGAAAGTCCAGAGCTGCCGGTGATGGAAATCTTTTGTTCCTTACCGGTGCCTAGGTCTTTCGCCGAAACGTGCAGGATGCCGTTCGCGTCAATGTCGAACGTGACTTCGATTTGCGGAACGCCGCGCGGGGCGGGTGGAATTCCATCGAGATGGAACGTGCCGAGCTGCTTATTGTCGCGTGAAAGTGGGCGTTCCCCTTGCAGTACTTTGATTTCCACGCCCGGTTGATTGTCGCTGTATGTTGAAAAGATTTGCGATTTCCGGGTTGGGATTGTGGTGTTACGCGGAATCATCGGCGTGGCCACGCCACCCGCGGTTTCAATCGCCAGCGTCAGCGGAGTTACATCGAGGAGCAGCACATCTTTGACCTCGCCCTTGAGCACGCCGCCCTGGATGCCGGCGCCAATCGCGACGACTTCATCCGGATTCACGCCTTTGTGCGGCTCTTTGCCGATGAGGTTGCGCGCGATCTCGATCACTTTCGGCATCCGCGTCATGCCGCCGACGAGCACGAGCTCGTTGACGTCCCTTTCACTGAGATTCGCGTCCTTCAGACAGGCCTTTACCGGCGGGATGGTCCGCTGGAACAAATCATCGCAGAGCTGCTCCAACTTCGAGCGCGTCAGTTTTTTCTGAATGTGCTTCGGTCCGCTCGCGTCCGCTGTGATGAACGGCAGGTTGATTTCGTATTCCTGCGTGGATGAAAGCGCGATTTTTGCTTTCTCGGCTTCTTCCTTGATTCGCTGGATCGCATCCGGCTGCTTCGTCAAATCGATGCCGGTGTCTTTCTTAAATTCATTGACGATCCAATCCATGATTCGCGCATCCCAGTCATCGCCGCCGAGGTGCGTGTCGCCGTTAGTCGCTTTGACTTCGAATACGCCATCGCCGATTTCGAGAACGGAAATATCGAATGTGCCGCCGCCCAAATCGTAAACGGCTATCTTCTCGTCCTTTTTCTTATCGAGACCGTAAGCGAGCGACGCGGCAGTAGGCTCGTTAATGATGCGCAATACTTCGAGGCCGGCGATCTTGCCCGCATCCTTGGTGGCGTTGCGCTGAGAGTCGTTGAAATAGGCCGGGACGGTGATGACGGCCTGGGTAATTTTTTCGCCGAGCTTCGCTTCCGCATCGGCTTTCATCTTCGACAAAATCATCGCCGAAATTTCTGGAGGTGAAAAAGTTTTGCGCTGCCCGTTCACTTCCACCTGGACATGCGCATCGCCATTCGCAGCTTTCACGACTTTGTACGGAACGCGATGCTCTTCCTCGTGCACCTCGTCGAATTTCCGTCCCATGAAACGCTTGATTGAGAAAACCGTGTTTTGCGGATTCGTCACCGCCTGACGCTTCGCAGCCTGGCCGACCAGCCGCTCACCGCTCTTTGTAAACGCGACGATCGAAGGCGTTGTGCGCGCGCCTTCACTATTTTCCAAAACTACCGGGTCGCCACCCTCCATCACGGCCATGCAAGAGTTAGTGGTTCCCAAATCGATACCTAAAACTTTAGCCATAAATTGAAATTCCTTTCTCGGGTGAAGCCTGCCAACGGACGGAATCGCCGTGAGGAGGCTTTTTACTCAGGAAGATTCTAAGCAAGCCCTAGGCCAGGATTTGACGTCCAGGCTTAAGTCGCTGTTCGCGAGCATCTAACGCCAATCAGGTGTCGAATCGATTTCCTCCAGTCCGAGACAATTCGGCTCGGTTTCAAGCCAATTGCTATTGGATGTCGCGCCAATGCGGCACGCTTCTAATCTGATCACTTTGAGCAGCGTCATTGTAAACTCATCGAAAATATTCTCAAACGTTCCGAGCATTACGCATCTCGCAGTCACAAGATGCTCGTGCGTTCATAATCAAAATTTCGTGAGCGACTTCGACATCGTTTTTGATCCGAGCATCGCAACACGTCGCCTGTCGCCCCGTTTCCCGCGAATAAACGAGCGCGAGATGTCGTCAAAGCTGCCACCTGAAGCAGCTTACACGAGCCAGAAACAATGCGATCCGAGATTGCCTTCGCCCAAACCCCGACAAGTTATTGCAATCTCAAGAGCTTGCCTATCTGGTTGGCGCGCGCGGCGGTCGCGCCCTACCATGAAGTCATGGTTCGATCATGGTCACTGTTCAGACCTTTGCTCGCGGGATTATTTCTGACCGCTGTGCAACTTGCGATGGCGGTGGCTTTGCTGGCGCCTGAGGGATCTGCTTCCTATCGCTACTCCACGCTGATCCAGCACGATAGCCATTGGTTTATGAACATCGTCGATCGCGGCTATCAGACGATCGTTCCGCCCATAAATCAGCTGATGGAAGTATCTAACGTTGCCTTCTTCCCCGCGTACCCTGCGATTGCCGCATTGCTTCGTCGAGGGCTCAACATCGACACCGGCACCGCGCTGTTGGTCACAGCTCAACTCGCCGCCTGGGGTTTCTGGACCTATTTTTTTCTCTTTTGCAGACGCTGGCGTCTCTCGCCTGCCCTTCAGGTTTGCGGAGCATTTCTGATTGTCGCGCATCCGGCTGCCTTCTTTCTGATTGCGGGCTATTCGGAGTCGCTTTTTCTGATGGCGTTGCTCGGCTTCATCTATTGGAGCGGCGGGCAAGGTCGGCGAGCGAAAATTTGCGCTGCGTTACACGGTATCGTGATGTCTGCGACACGGATTGTGGGAATTATCTGCGCGGCTTTCCCACTTGTCCGCTCGGTGTGCATCAAAGGCTGGAAAATCTTGCGTGAACCGCGGGCGTGGTTTCGGCAATACGGGCCGGCGATCGGTTTGATGATTACGGCAACGATGGGAGCGCTCGGATTCTTTCTGTATTGCCAATTGCGCTGGGGTCGGTGGGACATGTACATGCTCACGCAGGCGGCCGGGTGGGGGATCGATCCCGATTATTTGGCGGTGTTTAGACCGTCCAACTATCGATGGCTTGTTCCAGCGCTGAATAATCCGACAGAGGTGAGCCAGATGTCGATGACGTTGGGTGCCTTGCTCCTTATTGGTATCATCCTTTGCGAACTGTTGGTTGCACTGCGGCGCACCCCCGACGCGGCGGACAGGCTGTGGTCGCGCCCTACCAAGACCGGGGGAAGAACAAATTGGGCCACACGCGTCGGCATCTATTTCTGCGCTGCTGCGATCTATTACATTTCCGTTAGCGGCGTAGCCTGCGTCGATATGGAAAGCATGCTGCGCTATGAATTTTGCGTGCATGCCCTAATCGTGCTGGCGCTTTTGAATTTTCTGCGCCAATTTCGCGCGCCGCCGATGGTCGTGCGGACGTTCGGCATCGCGACAGTGGCGCTGATCAGTGCTGCCGGGTTGAGCGTACAGGGCTGGTACGTTTGGAATTTCACTCGGGGCTATTGGATTGCGTAGCAAAAAGATGAAAACAAAAGTCGCTATTATCGGCGCGGGGCCAGCGGGTTTGACGGCCGGTTACCTTCTGGCGAAGGAGGAAGTCGACGTCGTTGTTCTGGAAGCCGATCCCGTTTATGTCGGCGGGATTTCGCGCACGACGACTTACAAGGGTTTTCATTTCGACATCGGCGGGCACCGTTTCTTTTCCAAATCGAAAGCCGTCGAAGATTTGTGGACTGAGATTTTGCCGGACGACATGCTCGTGCGGCCGCGTTCATCACGTATCTTTTACTGCGGCAAATTTTTCTCCTATCCCCTGAAACCGTTCGAAGCGCTGCTCAAGCTTGGGGTTTTCAGATCCATCCTTTGCCTCCTTTCATGGTTGAAGGCGCGGCTGTTCCCGGTGCGGAATCCGCGGAATTTCGAAGAGTGGGTAAGCAATCAGTTCGGCAAACGGCTTTTCAACACGTTCTTCAAAAGCTACACCGAAAAAGTCTGGGGCATGAGCTGTAAAGAAATCTCAGCCGACTGGGCGGCGCAACGGATCAAGGGACTTTCTCTTGGCAGCGCGATCAAGAACGCGCTCGTCCCGCAGCGATACAATGGCGATCGCAGCAGAGTCATCAAGACGCTGATCAATTCATTTAGGTATCCCCGGCGCGGTCCAGGCATGATGTGGGAGGCGTGTGCGGAAAAGACAAAGGCGCTGGGTGGCCAGCTCGAAATGGGCTGCAAAGTTACTGGCTGTTCGTATGACGACGTTTCTGGAACGTGGACGGTGGACTACAGGGATCGACAAGGCGGCTTGCATGCTATCGAAGCCGAACACGTGATCTCATCCGCGCCGATGCGAGAACTCGTATGCGGATTGTCGCCGGCAGCGAGCGAACGAACGAGACGCTCGGCCGAAAGCCTCAAGTATCGCGATTTCCTCACCGTCATGCTGATCTTGAAAGACCGACAGATGTTCGATGACAACTGGATCTACATTCACGACCCAAGCGTCAAAGTTGGGCGCGTCCAAAACTTCCGATCCTGGTCGCCGGAGATGGTGCCCGAACCCGACAAGGTCTGTTATGGCCTGGAATATTTCTGTTTCGAGCACGATGGGCTCTGGGATTCGAGCGATAGCGATTTAATTGAGCTCGCAACGCTCGAGCTGATCAAAATCGGTCTGGCCAAAGAAGGCGACTTTGTCGATGGCTGCGTGGTTCGTCAGAAGAAAGCGTATCCGGTTTACGACGACGATTACGCTCGGCATGTCGCCGTCATCCGTCAGGAGCTAGACGATCGTTATCCGAATCTGCACCTCGTTGGGCGCAACGGCATGCACAAATACAACAATCAGGATCACGCCATGATGACCGCAATGTTGTGCGTGGAAAATATTCTGGCCGACACGAAGCTTTACGATCTCTGGCAGGTTAACGGAGACGCCGAATACCACGAAGCCGGTCCTGCGGCGGCCGAGGAAAGAATTGGTACAGGGCTGCGAGTTGTTCCGGCACGCGTGGTCGCGACTCCCGAACTCGCTCCTGAAGGGTAGCGCGCGTCGCAAGCGCGAATTTCAAATTCTGGGGAGCACAGGCTGGCAGCTTGTGCTCTCCAGAGTCGCCCGGGTGCTGCGACTCTGGATTTATGATTCCAAGCGAGGTCGAGGAATCTCTAACTATCCCTTCTCAAATTCTTCGACTGGTGGGCAGGAGCAAAAGAGATTTCTGTCGCCATACACGTTGTCGATGCGAGCGACGGCGGGCCAGAATTTGTGTTCGCGCGTCCAAGGCGCTGGGAAGGCTGCTTGTTCGCGTGAATAAGATCGGTCCCATTTATCGGAAGCGATTTGACGCGCGGTGTGCGGCGCGTTCTTGAGCAAGTTGT
>Ga0207659_10001172_pt1 | contig 15631 bp, 15 predicted proteins | sample KBSM43metaG_FD_184330 | JGI IMG/M metagenome (GOLD analysis project Ga0207659, IMG submission 184330) | Miscanthus rhizosphere microbial communities from Kellogg Biological Station, Michigan, USA - KBS M4-3 metaG (SPAdes) (version 2) | ecosystem: Host-associated > Plants > Roots > Rhizosphere >...
TGATCACATTCGTCGTCATGACTTGCCTGCCCCAGAGTGAGGCGGAGTCTCTCGAGCTTACGGTGCTGAGTCCGTCGATTGTCGTATTGGTGTAGTCGAGATTCAATCCGCCAATCGTGGACTGACTGTCCGCGGCCGCAGCTCTGAAGCCGGGAAGTACATCGAGCAAGCTCAGGACGTTCTGACCGACCAGCGGAAGATCTGTCACTACACGTTCGGGTAACCTCACGCCGACGGACGCAGTGGTCTCGGTCAGGAGGGTGTCTGCATTCGCAACGACTTCAACCTTCGAGTCCAGTTGCCCGACCGAGAGTGTGAAGTTGACTTTAACTGCCGCGAGCGTGACCTGAACACCGCTCTGCACAGAAGTCCTGAAGCCGGGCAGTGCGGCGGTGACGTTGTACGTCCCCGGCGCAACGCTCGGAAACGTGTACACACCACTCTCGTTCGTTATCTGAGTGCTGGTGACGCCGGTGCCGGTGTTGAGAAGAGTGATCGTGACGCCTGGTATCAGCGCCTTCGTGGAATCCTCAACTGTGCCACCGAGTTGTTGGTTTTGAGCAAACGCTGTGTTGGCAAGAATGAGAAACAGGGCACAGCTAAGCCCTGCAAAGAAAAGCCTGCGCATATATCCCCCCCGGCGTCGGAGAGGTGGCCGCGAGGGTCGGTCCTCTCGTTGCCCGTTTTGATTACAATCGCTAGTGCGGCTTCTATCCGAGCCACTGAGGGAAGTCAAACAAAAATTCGAGGTCGAGAATCAGAAAGCGATTGCGCAGCGCGAGGCATCTCGCACACTGGCTCCGTGCGTTTGGCTATGGAGAGCGGAAAACCACCTGAAGGGTTTTCAAAACGTACCGAAGGCACGTTCGTCCAAGCGACGATGAATTGGATCGGCCTGCGCTACGCAGCGCTTCTCGTCCTGTGTTGCGCGAGCCTCTCTTCCCAGGCGTTAGCACAAAGATTTACCTTCGGGCTCATTACCGGCATCAACGCAACGGAGGATTTCCGTACGATGGTCTGTCCGGATCTGAGCAACGCAGAGCCTGTCCCGGGCTGCCCGCGGATCTTTGGCGGCAGCATTGGAGTATCGGATGTTTCCAGGCGTTTTATCATCGGGCCAAAACTGACCCTTCATTTCGCGCCGTCTTTCTCTGTCGAGGTCAATGCGCTCTACCGCCCCATTCGCACGGTCAACACAACAACGTTCTCGTTCTGCCTCCCCGCAGGGCAGCCCGATTGCACAGAAACACCGTTCACTCATAGCTTCACCGGCACCGACTTTTCCTGGGAGTTTCCGGTCCTCGCAAAATTCCAGTTCTCGGACACCAGGATGACACCTTTCATCGAAGGTGGGCCTTCATTCCGCCCCAAGGAAAACGGGGAAATCTACGGACTTACTGCAGGCGCGGGCGTGAAACTGAAGCTCCATAGTCTTAGCCTTTCGCCGACGATTCGATACACGCATTGGGATAAGAGGGATAGGTACCTTGGGTTGAATGAAGATCAGCTGCAGTTTGTCGTGGGCCTCGATGGGCCGGAATCTTCAGAAAGAGTCAGCGCATTTGGCCGCAAGATCTCGGTAGGATTCGTCGGGGGAATCGCGCTAACAGACGGCCTGCAGCGCAGCAGCTCAAGGCCGTTCGATACCCTTGTCGTCAATCCGGCTACAGGAATGCTCACCCCAGCCACCGGGACCCAGACAGAAAACATCAGCCGAACCAGTCCCGTTTTCGGAGTCGCCCTGGAGCTCGCGGTTAACGACCGGCTATCGATTGAATTCGATGGGCTCTATCGACCTTTGAACTCACAGGACTTCACGGACACGGCGTCTCTAGGATTCACACGCAGTGTGAACTTTACAGTCCTGACCTGGGAATTCCCTATCCTGGCGAAATACAGAGTTCCGATCCGCAGCACGACACCTTTCTTCGAGTTGGGCCCTGCGTTACGGGCCTCTGGCAATCTGAATGGCGCAAATCCTTCGCGCTACGGCATTGCGTCCGGTTTGGGACTGGAGATCCACGCGGGCCGCTTCACCATTGCACCAACTCTGCGATTCACACGCTGGGCCGCGGACCAATCGGCAGGCAGCATGGCGACGCATCGCAATCAGGCAGAGCTTGTTTTCGGATTCCGCTTTTGAGTCCGTGGCTCTCTTTCCCGCTCTGATTTTCTGGGGTATCCGTCGTGTCCCGCGGCCAAAATGCGCCAATGGCCCGTCCGCCCCATCGAGTGTTCGGCGCTGCCCGCGAATTTCTGCGGTGCATAGGTGCACCGGCAGGTGTGGTGAGTATCGGAGTGATGCTCGCTTTGATCAGCTCTCCGGATGGCGTCGCTCAAAGCGTTTCACACCAACCACGAGTGCTCGACACTCAGGTTGGTGACGCGACGCTCTATGGTCCGCAATTCGAGGGGAAAAAGACGGCCAGCGGCCGCATATTTGAGGGCGATAAACTGCTGGCGGCCCACCGCACCTACCCGTTTGGTACGGTCGTCCGCGTGACTTGTCTCCTCAATAAGAAATCGGTGACCGTCGTCATCGTGGACCGCGGGCCTTTCGGCAAGAATCATCGAGAGGGCGCAATCATCGACGTATCTCCGTCAGCGGCGAAAAAACTCGGCATCGTCAAGATCGGCCAGGCGCGAGTCAAACTCGAGGTGCTGTCGTGGGGCAAAGGCGGATACCTGAACTGACTGCGCGTTCTGACATGCCGCGACCTGTTCGCATCCCAATAAGAGAGGAAATCAGGGACAGCCTGTTCCGAAAGTATTAAGCGCGTGGCGCGCAAGGATGAGGAGCGGATGTACTCGCGGATCGCGGCTCTCCGGATGCGCCGGGGATGTCGATCATGATCGGATTACTTTCCAGGGACACCTGGAATACGGAAAAAGCCGGCCGGCCGTTGTTAACGTCGAGGACCGATCCGGAGAACGCCACTCGCACCGTATGCTTGCCGGGCGCGAGTCGGAGCGGGCAGTTGGAAGCGGGATATCCGATATCATTCAGTTCATAGAGAGCAGCCGGTAGTGAGAGGGGAAAGGTGGCAGTTGTTAAGCCTGGAGCGATCTTTTGGGAAACCTGAGTGTCGCCGGCAGTGAGCGCGCCAAACCGAAGGTCATCGACAACGATCGCAGACAGTCTCAGGTTACTGAGAGTGACCTCGTCCTGGGCGACGTTCCGTAATTGAATTTCAAGGGCAGGCCACTCTCCCGGTCGTTGCGGCGCGGTTTTCTTCGTCGTGTCAGATGTGACCAAACGAATCTGAAGGCCGTGTTGGGGTTCACCCCATGGAACAGACTGGGCTGTCACCAGCAGAACGCTGCACAAATACGGTATTACCCAAAGCTTAACGACACGGTGTCTTCTGAATACCATTGGTGCCCGTGACCCCGTCTTCGTCATCGACGAATTACCTTTCCAGTCGTAATGTCGAGAAGAATCCTTTCCGTGGCGCTTGAATTGTTGACCGTCTTTTCCAAAGCGAACACATAGTCGTTAGTGCGAGGAACCTGTTCAATTCCATGAACGATGAAGTTCCCGTTCAGATTGTTCTTAAGGTGAGTTACCCTCCTTTCCAAACCAAGTCTCCGCAGGTCTTCCGAGGAATAGGAAAAAAGTTCTTTCCCTCCTGAATAAAACGCCAGGCGAGTCACCTTGCCCATGTTCAGGAAATCGACGTCGCTCGATACTCTTGCGGGTTCCACGTGCACCAGACTCCATTTCCCCAAAATCGGACTCCATCCCAAATAGAGCTCGCCCCTCATGTACACGGGGTACTCGTCCAGGAGCTCGTCCCCGCTGCTTTTGACCTTGAAAACCTGGGTCTTTCCCTTGTTGCCAATGGCTTCGGCAGGGATACTGCGCACATAGTAACTTCCACCGAACGCAGACTGTACGGTTGGGATGTTTTCTTCCTTGATCTCTTTTTGAGAACTGGCGGCCTGCGGAAGAAGTACACAGGCCATGAAGAATAGAGCAAGCTCCTTCACCATTCGGTTGCTCCTGACCTGTTACGCATCGAACAGGTCTCAATCGAGCCGCCTCGATTGGGATAAATCTTAACAGAACCGTTGTCTCGATTCGCCGGAAGCGTTTCCTCAGGCGGTAGTGTCTGCGTTTGAAGCGCGATGCAATTCTCTTCACGCCGAAGGCGTGAAAGGACGGGGTAAGCGAGTGAAACGAGCGCAAACGCTTCGAAACTGCTGTCTCGCACGCCGGAGGCGTGCAGGGAAGGTAGCCAGAGGTAAGCGAGTGAAACGAGCGCAACCTCTGGGTAAACAGCGCCTAACGACAACGGCGCCCTGAAGGGGCGCCAGGATGCTTCACCACAGGTACTTTTCATCGAATTCGACGTCGCTTAAACGCAACAGATCTACATATTCTTCTTCGAACGTTGCTTGCGGTGGTGCAGGTTCGCAAGAGGCGTGCAGTTGCTAGCGCCATGGTTCGGCGATGATCTGTCGGTGGCGGTTCGTTGAGAAAGCGATGTGGTAGTGGAGGCTTAAGGAGGGCATCAGACGGATTCCTGGCGCCCCTTCAGGGCGCCGTCGTCATTATGCCCCGTTTTCCAGGGGTTGCGCTCGTTTCACTCGCTGACCCCTGGCTATTCTCCCAGCACGCCTCCGGCGTGCAAGACAGCTGGCTACTTTCCCTTCACGCCTTCGGCGTGAAAGAATTTTTCGTAATTTCAAACTGAGACACTACTCCTCAGGCAGAACCCTTGCCCTTCGTAACCGATTCACGGTAGGCTGCGCGGCAGCATCTTTATCTCAACTGTAGTCCGATCTGCCAGCAGCTCTGTTCTGTAGCTGAATCACTAATCACCAGGGAGACGCAACTCGATGTGGCGATCCGTATTTCTCCACGAATTCATTGATCACAAAATCACCAACTTCAGTGCGTTGCCGGGCAAACTAACATCGCCCTCGTTCGCCCTGGTGCCCAGTGCTGCGATAGTAGCGGGAATGAACTCGGTCGAAATCACGACGGCAAAAGGCCTCGAGTACATACTCGATGAACCATTGCGAGACGTGATCGGACTCAGTTGCCGCGTGCGAGTCGCTTATCCGATTCCGAACAACGGTCTTGGACATCTGCATGGGTTTCCGTTACTCAATTTTAACTTCAACGCGAGCATCTTGTTGCTGTCCCAGACCCACCCATTGCCTGACCTGAGTGGAGTTAAATCGTCGGTTGGCTTTCTGATCGGCAATCCGAATCAAGTCAGCTCCGCGGCTACGGCGACCATCCGTTCGAGGTCGTTCACGGATGTGCGAGTGGATTGGCACACCAGCGGTCAAACACGCATTTCCGTAGATGGCAATTTAATCGGCTACAACAATGCGCTGGCCCCCGGAACTTCGTTTGATATTGACCGCTTGAGCATTGGCCTTCCGGGCGAACCCGCACAACCTCACATACCGCAATATCAGATTGCCCGCGTTTTTGTGCGTGTGCTCACCCGAACAGATGCGTTGGTAACGTTATCGAGGCTGTTGCCGGAGATGCCACCGGGCAAGGAACACAATCGCTGTCACTTAATTGTTTTTGCAAATCTGCTCAACCTGATTGACCGGCTCCGACCGTTCATGGCGGCGTTTCATCAGGCGAAATCGCAACCATGGACCGAGGAAAACGGCCCGCCTCAGGGCCCATTCCAAACTGACGCTATTCGGGCGCATCAACTGGCCATCGCCAGCATGCTCGCACTCAAAGAGATGCTGCGCACCGGTGACTTCTCAAACCCCCAGGCCTTCCTTGAGCCATTTACGAAGTTTCTCCAGATTCTGCGCGCTTCGCAGCCACAGCAATTCGATGCCCTGGCGGCTGAACTTCTTGCGGCTGACGTCGTTCCTGAAGCTTGCCGCGAGCTCCTCAAGTCAGAGCTTGAAGAGAACCGCGGCGCTCTGGACCCGATCGTCGATCTCCTTTCGACAGCCACCAAACGCATACAGGAAATCATGGGAGGAAACGAAAATGGCGGATATCGCCAAACTGCAGAAGTTCGCTAGTAACAACAATTTCGGACTCACCAGTCCGCTCACTCACGCCCAGGTCGTGGCGCTCGCCGAACACTGGTTTCCGGAGATGCGCTTTTTCGAAAAGGAGAAGTTCCACCCCATCTCGTTGGATGAAGACTTCACGATGATCGACGAGTTGTTCGGGGCCCTGCCCACTTCGGCCCAGCAGCAATGGCTGGTTAGCGCGTTCGTGAGGGAGGGCGCAACCGGCGTTACCAGAACATTCGAGCCACCGGTTGTATTTGTTCCGGATGGATCCGCCTTCGGCCCCGGCCCCGGCCCGGGCCAAGTGCCAAGGAAAGTCGTACGGCGGATCACCGAAGGCACATCAGCCCGCGAAGGGCTCGGTGATCCCGACGTGAACAGCGATGCCGTGGTCACGCATGGAGCAAGCTTCACGCGTTCCAATCAGTTCTTCGGAGGCATCACGACGATAGCGGGCGGCGCTGAAGCAAGTCCGGGCGATCCATTCGTGCCGCGCGCTAAAGATGACGATGATCGACCGCGGATCACGGTCATGGCTTCTTTGCTTAATCTCTTCGAGTTGTTGAAATACGAGCTGCTGGTTTCAGCGGACGACGACTATCCGCCGGACGGACTGCGCGGCGCCGTGGAAATCGCGAACTCGCTCGTCGTGCCCGCAGCGGGCCCACAGTTACCTTTGTCGTTTGCGGCGCTTCGAGACTTCTTACTGAAGATGATCGAGGCCCATGAGACCAATGGCCCCACCCCAACGCCGCCGCTTGGCTGGAGACTCAACAGGAGCGCCTGGAACGCTGTAACTCGATTTACGTTTCTTGAGTACGACTTCTTCTATGCCTTTAACGATTTCACCCGCTATCAGGATGCTCTCTTTGCAAACGAGCACGAAGGCGACAACGAGGGTTGCTGCCTGGTTTTCGATCGCAGCCTTTTCACTGTCTCGCCAAATGATCCGAACGCGTTGTTGCGCGTCATCCCGCACAGCATGATGACTTCTGTACACGAAGAATTTCAGGACGCCGACAAATTCAAGTCTGTCGATCCTCCTGTCTCCTTCCCGCCTGAGCTTCGCGCTCGAGATGTAGTTCCCTTCACGGTTTTCATCGCCGGCGGTAGTCATGCCACCTACTTCACCAGCGGGACGCACGACCTGGTGGACTTTCAGGATCACATGGCGCAGGTTGAAGATCATCTGCTCGGCGCCATTGTCCTGGCGCCAATCGTTGTACCCCTGCTGATTCTGTCTCTGATCATCGAGCACTTCACGGACACTGAAGACATCACATCAGACGACGGCATTCGAACCGGCCCCGAGGAGGTTGTCGGTGAGCATCCAACTGCAGTCGGGAATCGAGTGGTCGTCATGCCAATGTCGGCCGATAACAACATCTATCAACCAGCCAATGAGGAACTCCTGCGCTTACGTGCTTACGCGGGCAAGTGGGGCGCGAACAATGGCATCATCGACCATAGCCCGGCGTTTCGGACCAAGACAGCACGATATTTTCGAAAGCTAATCAGTAAGCTGTAGGAATCTGCGTCAGTGGGGGCGGGCCGAGATCAGCGCAGCTCGTCCGCCTTGCGTATGAACTCCGAATCTGGGGGCCTATTTGGGAATCATCTTCACATCTGCCAGGATCTTGCCGCCCTCGGTCACGAGAACAGGCTTACCCTGATCCTCATATTGCCGCAGGATCTGAGGATCGAAATATGCGTTTGGCTCGATAGCTTCCCACGCAAAGATCTTGTAGTTTCCGGGTGCAACTCCTCTCAGCGTGAACTTGCCGCTCTGGTCCGTGACTGCAGTTTTGATCAGATCGATCCGGTCACGATTTTGATCCGGAATGAGTATTGTCTGGAGCGCCGGGACACCTTGAAGGCGGCTGTCGATAACGGTTCCATCAATCTGCCCTGCACCGCTGCTGACAACAATATTCAGAGTGCCGCGAACTGGTCCCGTGATCACCCACAGATCGTTAAGAACGTCTGTTTGTTCAATCCGCGCCTCTTTGACGAAATAGTCAACAGGCATGCCAAGAACTGTGGCGCGATATTCACCAGGCATGACGTTCGTCAGCGTGAACGTGCCGTCTGCATTGAGTGGCAGCGTGGGAGAAGCGATGCCGTTAACGCTAGCCGTCCGTAAAACGACACGCGGACTGGGAGTGGTCGGCAGAGGTGCACCTTCAACTCGAAGCGTTCCGGGAATCGAAATACCGGGCCCAAGCTCAAGGAGGACTCCCTCGATGTCGGCCCCCACATCCAGGGTTCGCTGCACCGCGGTCCGGGAGGATGTGGCCATGGATAGTGCTTCGGAAAGCGTACGACCCACCGCGTTGGGAGTGATGACAGCGGTAGCCGTTGACTCCGAGGCCTGGGCTCGCAGCCAGTAAGCTCCCGGCGGCACGTTACGCATATCGAAAGTTCCAGTCGTGCTGTTGTAGTTTGGCGGAATGTTGCTGCTCAATCCGGAGTACGCCGGGTCGCGAGGTATCAGAGAAATGCTGACGGTACGTGGCGGTAGTCCGGTGGAAGCATCGACCACCTTTCCCCGCACGCGATACACCTGCTGTTCGGGGAGCACAATGTCGATGCCGGGAAGCTCTCCGCCCGAGCCAACATCAACCGTGGTTGCGCGGAGCGGATCGGTTGTACCCGGGTAGTAAACCGCCGCCGCGTTCGTCGATGAGCCATCCACCAGACCGCCGGATAAGAAAAGAATACTCGCGCCGTCCGCCGAAATGAGTGTCGAACTGTTCCCTCCTACCGCGACGAAATACCGGCCTGGCGTGAGCCAGAACAGCCGGTACTCACCTCGATCATCGGTACGCGCGGAATTGACAGTCTGAAACGTTCGCTGGCCCTGAACGTTATAAGCTGTCTTCATCAATTGAACATTCAAGGCCGCGCCGGGCTCACCTGACGATGTTCTGACGCGGCCGCTTATCGCTGCGGTCGCGGTCATGCGAAACGAAATGTCCTTCATGGACTGCCCTGCGGGAAGACTGATCGGCGCACCTGCGCCCCCGGCGGTCCTCGCTCCATACTCGTGTCGTACAAATCCGTTCTTTATCGCCGCAAGGCGATAAGTGCCAGGCTCCAGTTCCTTGAAGGAAAACTTACCCGAGGCGTCGGTGATGACTGGCGGTATCGCCGGTGGTGGCGTCGCTGGCGTTGCGGGGTTCGCCCCCGGTGGGGGTGGCGGAATTACACGAGTCAGCAAAACTTGTGCCTTCGCGATAGGATCCGCGCTGTCCGCACGCAAGACGATGCCTTCTATCGACCCTACCGGTACCTGTGAGAGCTGGGGAACGGGAACTGGGTTTTGAAGAGTGACGAGGACCAGTGCGGTACTGGTTGCCAGTTTCATGAAACCTCCTGTTTATACGGCGGGCCGTGCAGAAATCTTAGCGACAGCATTCCGGGATGTCACGTTAACTCGATCACTGCGAAAACCATGAGGAGGTTGCAGTCACGATGATGTTCTTGACGCTTGATTGTGGGCAGAGTTGTCCGAGTGCGTACCGCGTGGCACCTTGTGGGGCACGTCCCATCCGAAATAGACCTCAGTCGCAAGAAGTTTGCCGTCGCGCACTGTGTACACTTCGCTGTTGCGAAAACGTTTGCCTGTCGTTGTCTGTACTTCGTACACAATGAACGCGCGAGTTTCCTGCTCGCACTCGTAAACACTTTCGAAGCTCACTATCACGGCGCTATTCGGCCAGCAGATCCTGAAATAGGTTGCGCGATCTAGTGCGTTGTCTATTGGGCTTGTGAAATGGAAGTCGTCGTCGATGAGCGCTTCGATGGTGGCGCGATCTTTGTCGGCATAAGCCTGCAGGCAGGCCCGAGCGATTGCGAGAGGGGAGTTATTCATTCCAGGAATCTCCTTTCATCAGGACGCCAGTTTCTCGCGAGACGTCGAAGGTGCGCGCACAACGCTTGGAATGAGGGGGAAAGTCGTCACCGCGCCAACGGTGAGTAACGCCCAGCCTTCGCCTCGACGTGCGCCCTCATCGAGTTTCCCGCTGAGCAATAGTCCTATTCCGATCCCGAACGCCACGCGTGTCACGGCGATCAATCCAATCTGCGGCATTGTCACTGCTCTCTCTTTCATGGGACACCTCGGTAATTTGTATGCACCTATGGTGCCGCACCACTGAAATCGATCGCGAAAACTGGTGGACGGCCGGAATTTTCTTCTTATTCTTCCTCTGATAGACTCCGCTCCCACATCACTGCCCTTTCATCCACGGGCATCAAGACAGGGGAAACAATGCGTATACCGATGCATCGCTTCAAGTACACCAAGCTGACGAAGGAGCAGATAGGGGCCAGGCTCAAGGCGGCTGAAGGGGGCCCCCAGAGTGCCTCGGCCTTTTCAAACGTGCTGAACGGCAAGACGCTGAGAATCGTCACCCAGGGCGGCCCGACCCTCGAATACAAGTTCGGCACAAACAGGCGTCTGACTCTCACCGAAGCCGGCAAGCAGGTGTCAGCCGGATATGGCGAGCTGACCCTGAACCAGATGGTGTTCTTCTCGCACATGATTCCCGGCGAGCAAAAAGGCTACAACGTGTTCATCGATCAGAAGACCAATCTGGCCACGGTATTCGAGGTGTGGACGTCCAGCGGCATCAAGCAGAATGCCGGCAGACCCAACGAGTTCACGCTTGATGATCGGGAAGTGCAGCGGCAGATCTATTTCGGGTATGTGGACAGTGGGCAGAAAGCTCCGGAGAAGCTTCACCACTACACCAACCGGATGACCGGCAAGGGGATCCACTGGACGCAGGATACCGGGATCGAGACGCTGGAACTCTACGCGTCGGTTGCCAACACCAACTTCGTCGAACTGACCCGGCATATCGACGACTTGAGTTGGGTCGCCACTTCGGACTACGTGCTCGTCGATGACCGGACCATCATCTACAACAGAACCGAGTGCGAATTCTCCGGCATCCATACCTGCTTTGTGGCCGATCTGTATGGCGTCAAGCAGGTGGGCGTGCGCTTCGGCTTCAACGACAAGGATGAGCTCGAGTACTACATGTTCAGGGGCGACGGGAAGGTCGTCGGGCAGTTGGCCTATCTTGAAAACTTCGATGACCATGGCATAAGGCCAATGTTTGCTCCAGCGGCAGCTCCAGCGGCAGCTCCAGCAGCTGCTCCAGCGCCGGCCAGAGCGGCAGCGCCTGCCGGAGGTCCGGCACCGGCGGCAGCTACAGCGCCAGTCGCAGCTGCACCGCAGAAGGGAGCGCGGACAACCTACCGTCCCGTCAGAACATTCACTCATATGACCGACGAAGAGGTGCATCAGGCAGCCTTGCAAACGACATCGGCCTTCGGGGCCGGCGCTGGCGCCGCTCAGCAGGCGCCACCCCAGGCCCAGGCCACGGGCAACAACCTGCCGTTCTCCGACATCCTGGTGGGCAAGGAATTCACGCTGCGCTTCGACAACGGCGGCCCGGTGCGGGACTACCGCATCAAAGAAATGTTCAAGCTGCAGTATCGCGACCACAGCGACAACGTCTGGCGCGATGCCGATTACCGCGCCTATGAAGGCGACGACAACCTCGCCTGGTTCGGTCACATGATCGCGGACAGCAAACCGCGCGCCAGCGCGATGGTTGCCGTGGACTTCACCAACGGGCTCGCCACCAGCATCGAGTCCCACATGGGCACACCCTATTACGGCAACGAGACCTCGTATCGCGCTATCTTCGGTGTTGCGGAAATGCCCGGACTGGAAGCGCCGCTGTACGTACGGCATCAAATGACGGATGAGTTAGTCGGTCATGCCTTCTCGTGGTCCTACAACGACCAAACGACTTCCATGCACCTCTATTCGTCACCGCATTCCATGTCGTGGGTGATCTTCACGGGCGCGCAGGCTCTGGGGGCAGAGTGGTGCTCGCCCTGCATCTACGTGAAACTGCGCCCGGGTGTGTACATCTTCTGTCAGAACGAAGAAGCCTGTAATGGCGCGCAGATGACCGAGTTGCTCAACACCAAGGCCTCCCATGACTGCGGATTCACCTTCAACGGCGGCGCCAGAGGCGTCAACCTGGGTGTGACCGGCGCGATCGGCCGTCACATCGGCAAGTTTGACATCGTTGACTTGTACGGGCCGAACAGGAGGAATGCATGAAGAATATCCTCCGACGGTCCTTCATCTGGAAAATCAGCGCCGGCGCTTCTGGGGCTCTGGCAGCGACAGCCGCCCTGGGCGTGTCCAATGAAGAGGCCGGCACTACCGACAATCCGGCGCTGCGAGCAGCTTTGCTGGAAGAGGAAAAAGCGCTTCGCAGGTTTCATCAGGCCTTCGAGCAGGCGATGGAGAAGGGTCTGCATGAAGAAGCTATTGATATGTTTGCCGACGACTCCGAGGTCGTATTCAACGGCGGCGTCTTCAAAGGCCGTAGCCACGGAGTAACCCGCCTGTATCGCGATCGTTTCCCTGCCGGGAAGACCGGCCGACGGATGGAGCCGGCGCCAGGCTTCGAATTCACTACCGATCAACAACACGAGAGCGTGGAAATATCGCCGGATCTTCGATCCGCCGTGGCGGTGTTCCCCTATTCAATCCAGGTGGGCATACCGTTCGACACCGAGACATCGCTTGCTGCCATGGCGCGTCTTCACGGCGAAGGTGTGCGGACGTGGTGGGAAGGAGGAGTCTACCGCGTCAATTATCGCAAAGACGTGGCGGGCCACTGGAAAATCAGCCGGCTGGCATACGACACCCTGGCTCGCGCTGACTATCGCTCGGGCAAGAGCTATGCGCAGCCGATTTCCGTGTCGCGCTTAGCCACGCGGTTTCCGGCGGATCCACACGGCCCCGACGTCCTGGTATAGATCAGCAGGCCCCCGGCGCGAAACCGTCGGGGGCCTTTCGTTGCTTCATTCCCCAAAGTGCAGAACGACTCCAGCCAGGAGGCCGAATCCATTATTCGTCTCGCCATCAACCTTGGAGATTCCCAAAGTCGGTCTGACACGAACTGAGAACGCCTCGCCCAAACGAAAGTCCGCTCCTCCACCAATATCAATGCCAAGCCCTGTGACAGTGAGGCTGCCCAAAAGGTTATTGCTCGTGTCGAGAACATTTGCACTGCCGTGCAGATAGCTGAAGAAAACGTCCGCGAATGGGCTAATAACAGAGTGACGGCGAGTCAAAAACAGCCGCGGTCCGCCGCCGATGCTGTAATTGGTCGCACTCACCTGAAGCGGGGTGTTGTTCAGCGTGCGGGTCTCGGAGTAATAACCCGTAGCCACACCGCCTACCGCGTAGAGGGACTTATAGGCTCTGACACCTATGTCTCCGTACCAGCCATTGACGTTTCTGCCGGAAGATCGGCTGAGGGCATAGCCGCCCGAGATATCTACAAGGTTGTTCTCAACCTGACCAAATGCATTGATCGCACTGAAGAGGATGAACACGAAAGCAGCAGTTCGCACCATGAGGAACCTCCTGTAAGTCAGCGTTGTTGAGTCAGCGTGTTGCTCGGCAGGCTAACGAGTAAAGCCCTAACAGATCATCTGCGCATCCACTATGGAAGAGAATAATTCCGTAGGCAAGGTCAATCGCTCCCCGCGTTGACGCGGGGAATTACGTGTCAGCAACGACTTATGCGTTTTTGTCAACGTCGGTTTCTGCCGGGTAGTGTCTCATTTTGAAGCGCGATGCAATTCGCTTCACGCCGAAGGCGTGAAAGGCCAGCTGTCTTGCAAGGCGGAGGCGTGCAGGGAAGGTAGCCGGGGGTAAGCGAGTGAAACGAGCGCAACCCTGGAAAACGGGGCCTAACGACACGGCGCCTGAAGGGGCGCCAGGATGCTTCACCACTGCTACTTTTCATCGACGTCGCTTAAACGCAACAGATCTACATATTCTTCTTCGAACGTTTGCTTGTGGTTCGCAGTAGGCGTGTAGTTCCTGGCGCCATGGTTCGGCGATGACCCGTCGGTGGCGGTTCGCTGAGAAAACGATGTTGTAGTGGAGGCTACGTGCCTTGAGGGCATCAGACAGATTCCTGGCGCCCCTTCGGGGCGCCGTCGTCATTATGCCCCGTTTTCCAGGGGTTGCGCTCGTTTCACTTGCTTACCCCTGCTATTCTTCCAGCACGCCTCCGGCGTGCAAGACAGCTGGCTCTTCACGCCTTCGGCGTGAGAGAAACCTGGTTCATTCCGCCCGGGATGCGCTCTTCGACACCCCCCGCTCGCACCATAGAGGCAATCAAACCTGACGCGCGTATAGTGGGCGCATGCGCCGCCCCTTCATCTTTTTTGTTCTAGTGGCACTGACTGCGCAGGGTCAGAGCCCTTCCAGGACCCATCGACTCGAAGCGACACCGTCAACTGTGGCTTATGGCTACTATTGGTCCGAAGCGGCACCGGTACTGCGTATTGCATCGGGCGACATCATCGACGTGGACACGCTGCTGACGAACACGCCGCAGGGACTGTCGCGGGCCGGTGTCGTCGAAGCGAGGATTCAGAATTCGCTGAAGGCCGTCGTTCGGGAAGTAACGGGTGAGAAGCGCGGGCCCGGCGGGCATATCCTGACGGGGCCGGTTTATGTCGAGGGCGCGGAACCCGGAGATACGTTGGAGGTAAAGATTCTCTCCATCGACTTTCCCATCGACTACGGATACAACGGCTGCAGTGGGTTCCTTCCCGAGAACTGTCAGCGTGGCGCAACGACCACGATCATTCCCATCGACAAGAAAACGATGACCGCCACGTTGTTTCCAGGAATCGTCGTTCCGCTACGACCGTTCTTTGGAAGCATGGGTGTAGCGCCGGCGCCCGAACTCGGGCGCGTCAGCAGCAACCCGCCGGGCAAGCACGCGGGGAATCTGGATAACAAGGAGCTCGTTGTGGGTTCGACACTGCTGATTCCCGTCTTCGTTCGCGGCGCGTTGTTTGAAGTGGGTGATGGGCATGCCGCGCAGGGCGATGGTGAAGTGGATCAGACTGCGATTGAAACCTCCCTTCGCGGACGCCTTCAACTCACAGTGCGGAAGGGAATGAAACTCGTCTGGCCGCGCGCCGAAACAGCGACAGATTTCATCAGCATGGCCGCGGATCCTGATCTCACTATCGCGACGAAGACCGCGATTCAGGAAATGGTGGACTTTCTTTCGGACTCCCGGAAACTGACGAAGCAACAGGCGTATCAGTTGGTCAGTGTTGCCGGGAATATCGCGATCACGCAGCTTGTAGACAAACCGAATGTCGGCGTCCACGTGAAGGTGCCAAAGAACATTTTCAAATAGGAGACTCCCCGTGGAGCGGCATCCTACTTTTTGAGGATGTTCCTGTAGTTGCCCAACTCCGGTCGCAGGCGAGTCGTGCCGGTTGGCCCGACGCCGACGATTTGAAGAATCACTTCCTCGTCTTTCGCTCCGTGAAGTGATGAAAACCCGCGGGATGCTTCATGTAGCTGCCGGGTTTGAGGGGAATGGTTTTGTCGGGCGTGAACTCGTCGCCAGTGCCTGTGTACCACGTGCCTTTCAACACAACAACGTGCCGGTCCTCGGGATGGAAGTGATTGAGACTCATCGTGCCAGGGGGGAACTTCACGCGGATGACATAGAGACCCGCCTTGTTTGGATCGCCGCTGATAGTC
>Ga0207659_10001176_pt1 | contig 15623 bp, 11 predicted proteins | sample KBSM43metaG_FD_184330 | JGI IMG/M metagenome (GOLD analysis project Ga0207659, IMG submission 184330) | Miscanthus rhizosphere microbial communities from Kellogg Biological Station, Michigan, USA - KBS M4-3 metaG (SPAdes) (version 2) | ecosystem: Host-associated > Plants > Roots > Rhizosphere >...
CTTTCGCGTCAGCTGGAGTCAACGCCGGGCGGAATCTCGTTGTTGGGGTTGTTCTATACAGCCAACATTCTCGGAGCGGCATTCGGAAGCCTGTTTGCCGGTTTTTATCTGCTGCGCCAATACGACGTCTTTACAGCGACGTTTATCGCTGCGGCCATCAATGCCGGGATCGCTGGAGTCGCATTTCTGCTCGCCGCGGACCCCTGGCAGACTCACGAAGAAACTCCAGTTGAGCAACAACGAACAGAACCTGGGCCACACAACTCGTTTGTGGTCTACGTCGCGATTGGATTGTCCGGTTTTTGCGCTCTGGCGGCTGAAGCCATATGGACGCGGATCCTGGGCCTGTTATTCGGCGCTTCGGTCTATACATTTTCGATCATCCTGTCCGTCTTTCTCGTTGGCCTCGCCATCGGCAGCAGCGCGGCCTCGTTCTTTTGTAGGAGGGTGGAACGCCCGCATCTGGTACTGGGCTGGTGCCAGTTGCTCGCTGGTAGTTCGATCGCATGGACCGCATACAATCTGAATGCATCGCTGCCCTACTGGCCCGTCGATCCGTCGATTTCCTCGAGCATCTGGTTCAACTTCGAACTCGATCTTGGCAGGGCGTTCTGGGCATTGCTACCGCCGACCGTCCTGTGGGGGGCAAGCTTTCCTTTTGCGCTGGCGGCTTTGACGACAACCGATGCATCAATCCGGATGTCCCGTACCTACGCGGCGAATACTCTTGGCGCAATCGCCGGCGCGCTGCTTGCAAGTCTGGTGCTGGTTGCGTCTATCGGATCACAGCGCACCCAGCAGTTGCTGATCGCCATCTCGGTGCTTTCGGGGTTACTTCTCCTGCTGCGCGGAAGAAGATGGCGCGCCAAAGTGCCTGCGGTCGCTGCTTCTCTCGTGTGCGGCTTTCTCATCTACAACGTTCCGCCGATTTCGAAGCTTCTTGTTGCGCATGGCCGATATGCCGCGACATGGGTGGGGAAAGGTGACATTGCGTTTGCCGGGGAAGGCCTGAACGCATCCGTGGCTGTCGCGGACTTTCCAAACAGTGAACGGTCGTTTCACGTTGCCGGCAAGATCCAGGCTTCGAATGTCCCTCGCGATATGCGCCTTCAGCGGATGCTCGGACATCTCACAACTTTGATTCCCGCATCGCCACGGTCGGTCCTCGTCATTGGTTGCGGTGCCGGGATCACGGCGGGGGCGGCTTCGATTGATCCGAAAGTCGAACACGTGACAATCGTTGAAATCGAACCGCTCGTCCCAAAGACGGCCGCGGCCTACTTCAATCATGAGAACTTCAATGTCGTGGAGAGCCCGAAGGTGCAGTTGCACATCGATGACGGACGGCATTATCTGCTGACAACGTCTGAACGATTCGACGCAATCACGGCGGATCCACTGGACCCCTGGGTGAAGGGCGCGGCGAACCTCTATACCCGGGAGTTTTTCGAAGCAGTCAAAAGCCATCTGAACCCGGGCGGGGTTGTAACCGTCTACATCCAGCTTTTTGAAACGACAAGCGACGCCGTGAAGAGCGCCATTGCAACCTTCTTCGAAGTCTTCCCCAATGGCACGATCTGGGGTAACCCCTATCAGGGCAGGGGGCATGACATGGTGTTGCTCGGTCAGGCCGATCCTCTGCGCGTGGATCTCGATGAACTGGAACGGCGCCTGAAGCAGGCGGACTATGACAGGGTGTCTCAGTCCCTCCGAGATGTCGGATTCAATTCCTTTCTCGATCTTCTTAAGACCTATGCGGGCCGGAAGGCAGACCTGATGGAGTGGCTCGAGGGCGCGGCAATCAATCGCGATAAAAACCTGCGAATGCAATACCTTGCAGGATTGGGGCTCAACCTCGACGACAGCGCGGCGATTTATGCCGGTTTATTGGCATACCGACGGTTTCCTGACACTGCCTTCACGAGTGCGGAAGGCCGCGTGGAAGTCCTCCGCCAGGGCTTCTAACTTTCCAAAAGTACTTGCAAGTAAGAATGTGCCCATGTCCTAGAATGCGACAGTTCTTGGTTTGTCCAAGCAAGAGGCTTGTCGAATGCTGAGTCAGGATGAAGTGATAGCTCGAAACGGAAGCATGCCGGCGAATGAGGCGCAGTCCAAGGGGGCACCCATCGAAGAGCGTGTCGTAAAACAGGTGCAAGCTCTCGAGGCCTGGTATGCGGCTGAGTTTGAGAAGCGTCTGAGCGCGCTGACAGAAATGCTCAAGATGCAGCTCCAGATACAAATTGAGGAACTGCAGCAGCATTATGAGCGTCGGGAGAAAGCCATCCTCGACAAAGCCGCCCTGGACAAAGCCGTTCTGGAAAAAGCGAACCTGGAAAAAGCGAACCTGGAAAAAGCTCAGGCTACTGTCCCCACCGTCGTGGCGGTGCATAACGCTGCACACGATCCAGAAAAGTTACTTGAAGAGATCAAACGTACCGAGGCCGTTGCTCAGAAGTGCGCTGCCGAACTGGAACGCATGGTCGGTGACGACTCGGTAAACCTCGGTCTGTTGCTCCAGATGAGGAACCACCAGCTTGAAGTGAGAGCGTATCTTCGTGGCCTGAAGTACGGCTCTGAAGACGGTCAGGCTCATTCCCCAACCGCTTAACCGCGGATCACGAGATCACCCGGTTCGTTTTCAATCAGGCAATTTCAGGTAGGAAGTTCTCAGGCGCCGACGCCGGCTTCTGCAAGGGGCCGCGTGACGTCAAGAATGCACTCGCGGAGAGCCTGTTTGTAGGGATCCGGCTGGCGGATGTTTCCCACGTTGCGCCAGGCCATATCGTTGGCTGCTGCCATGATGTCGCGGGCGTCCTCGATGGCCAGACCGATAGTGAGCGCTGCCTCGACCCAGTAGTGCTCGCTGAACATGATTCCTGTTCTTGAAAAACAGACCGCGCCGATCGGGTCCATCAGGACCTGTTCCGGGTCTGTCTTCAGTTTTCCGCGGACTCGCAGACGTGGATTCTTTCTGCGTTCAACAACCGGAGCATCTCCGGACAGCAGGGCCCACTCAAAAAGGTCGCGGGCTCTTTCCAGTTCTGTGATGAGTTCCTTGGTGACCATCGTTCTCCTCGAAGCCTCCGGTACAGCAGATGAATCCTATTCCGGCGGACATAGGGAGGTTAACGCGAGGACATGACATGCAAGGGGAATGTTGTCAGCCAGATTCGAAAAGTTGATAGACTCCCGCCCATGCGAACACTTCACCTGCTGGCCTTACTGGTCTTGATATCGCCTCTCGGCTGGTCGCAGGCCCGCCAGGGCGCCGCCCGGGGTAATGCCGTTGCGGGAATCGACTGGAACAAGCCCTTCCCGGCTCACAAAGTCGTCGGCAATGTGTATTTTGTGGGATCCGATCAGCTGGGTTCCTTCCTGATTGCGACCCCGGACGGGCATATTCTGATCAACAGCGATTACGAAGAAACCGTGCCGGTGATTCGCGCCGCAGTTGAAAAACTGGGCTTTAAGTTCACAGACATCAAGATCCTCCTCGGAAGCCATGCCCATCCGGACCACATGACGGGCGACGCGCTGGTCAAGGAATTGACAGGCGCCAAAGTCATGGCAATGGAAGAGGACGTTCCGGCGCTGAATAACATTCGACCTGGCGGAAAGGCACATCCGATCGACCGTGTTCTGCATGACGGCGATACGGTCACACTCGGAGGAACGACGCTGGTCGCCCGCCTGACTCCGGGTCACACGAAAGGCTGCACGACCTGGACGCTCAAGACCACCGAGAATGGAAAGACCTACGATGTAGTGATTGTCGGAAGCGTCAGTCTGAACGCAGCGAACCTGGCGGGCAGTCCGAGCTATCCGAATATTCAGGAAGATTTCATCAAGAGTTTCAAAGTGCTGCGCTCGCTGCCGGCGGATGTTTTCCTGGGTTCGCATACCGGTTTCTATCGCATGGCGGAAAAATACGCGCGTCTGGAGAAGGGCGAGCCCAATCCATTTATTGATCCGGCTGGCTACAAGGCGTTGATTGACTCTTCAGAGCAAGCCTTCAACGCGCGAGTGCAGGAATTGAAAAACGGCCAGGCAAGATAGGGGCCGCTCACGGCATACACGCTTCAGTCCATCCCTCTTTGCAGGCAAGCGCGTAAAGCCTGGCGGGTTCTCGTTCGTGGAGCTCGCCTTTGCTTCCCCTGAGAATGACGGGGTAGTCTTCGAGGGTGGGTCGAACGGCCGCGAATTCGCCCGCGCGTTTCTGAAGCGTGACGGCATTGTGGCAGCCGGCGGCAACACCCAGATCGCAACCCCGATTGAAGTATTCCTCAGCGCCGGCAAGATCGAGTCTTCGAAGGTCTTCGCCCGATTGGGCGAGCACGACATGTAGCAGTCCCGCCTCATTGCACGCCCATCCGGACTCTCGACGGCAATAGCCGACCTGAAGGTCCGCAAGATATGGGCACGCGTAATCACGTCCGTCGCGGCATGCCTGTCTCCAGAACGGCAGCCACTGGCCCGGATGATCGTCGCCGACTCCTTGAGCGGCACTCATTCCTGCAAAGACAATGGCCCAAATCGACATAAAGGCCAGATGCCGGCGATGTGGTGCGAGAGTGCGCCCAATAGCCTCGGGACTCACTACGCGCAATAGTCTCGAACGGGCAAGCCAGTCGAGGCCTTTGACGGAGAGATTCAGCAGCGGGACCTGCAGGAGCTTGTCGTAGAACGTCGGCATCCCTGCGCTGCCGAGCAATTGATACAAGGCAACGGTGCTCAAACCATAAATCATCCCGAAGAGGATTCGTCCCATCTCTGTTCTGGGTGAGGTCGAGGGGTCCGTGAACAGCAGGTGCATTCCCAGGAAGACCGCAATCGGAATGTAGGAGTCATAAAAGAAGTAAATACCAGTGGCGGAGAAGTACAGCAGGCCGAAAACATATGTCGTCACAACAGCCGACATCGTCATAAGCGTCACGCCGAAGAAATACTGACCGGGCAGTCCAATGAGAAACAGCATCAGGTACATGTGCGGCGGATAGAACTGCGTCGTTGCAATCTCGCGACCCCAGGTGATCCCGCTTGCTCCAGCCACCAGCAGCGCAAGAGAGAAAACGGCAAGCGGGAACGATGACGGGTTGAAGATGTGGACACTCCGGCCTTCCCTGTTCCATCGCAGAAATTCCTTCGCCGCAAATCCAAGCGCAACCATGAGGAATTGGAGATAGAACCAATCCGGCTTGAACCACAGGAAGAGGTTAATGCTGAAGATGACGGGGAATGGGCCGAAGCCGAAAACGTAGGTCTCGCGCCGTGACCAGCAAAGCAGCATGTCGAACGCGTACGCGAAAAGCAGTTGCGCCAGAATCAGGTGAGCCGATTCGTACACCGGCGGCCAGTGCCATCCCCAATACAGCAGAACCGAGCCCTGTGCGCAGGCCTGCACGTAATGCTGTTTTCTGAGGCTCACGTCCAGCGCCAGCTTGCGGCTTCTCTGCTGCATGTAGAGCAAAGCGCTCCAGGTGCACAAGACCGCTGTGGTGCCGAGAAAGGCCCAGAACACTCGAGGGTTTTGTTGAACGACGGGGAGGAAAGCCAGTCCTTCCAGACTCAGAGCGAAAACCACAGGCAGGACGAGTATTTTTTTGCCGAGCATGCTATTCGGGACGGTTTTTATCAGAGGCACGAACCGCGTTCAAGGAGTAGGAAAAATCGGTGCCTGGCCACCTGGTTCCTATTTTTCCGCGAGAGAGTTTGCGAACATTGATCGGAATCTTCGTAAAAATAGGAACCGGGTGGCCAGGCACCGATTTTTCCCCCTGTTTTGATTGCAATGTCCCCGCCATATGCTGCCTTTTGTGACGCGCAAGGCCGCCTGGATCCTTATTCTCGTCGTGGTCCTTTCCCTTCTGCCGTATCTGCAGACGCTGAGCATGGGATTCATCTACGACGATCGCCCGCAGATCGAACAGAACCCCTATCTGCGGTTGTGGCCTGGATTTGCCCGGGTGTTTACGTCCAGCGTTTGGTCGCTCACCGATGTCGAGAGCGATGCGAACTACTATCGCCCGCTCATGTGGATTGCCTACAACGCAATCTACACTGTAGCCGGCGCATCGCCGTGGGCGTTTCACCTCGTCAATGTGCTGCTTCATGCGTGCGTGACCGCAGTCGTCTTCCTTCTGACGCTGGAGCTGTGGAAGGATTTGAGAATTGCCGGCATTGCCTCGATATTGTTTGCGCTTCATCCGGCCCACACGGAGCCCGTTGCCTGGATCGCGGCGGTTCCTGAGCTTGGCTACACTCTCTTTTTTCTCCTGGCGCTTTATTTCTACGTCTCGGATTCCAGTCCGGCAGTGCACAGAGCGATCGCCTGCATTGCGTGCTACACAACGGCTCTCTTATGGAAGGAGTCTGCGCTCGCATTCCTGCCGTGTGTCGTGTTTTATGACCTGTTCGTTCTCCGCGAATTCCGATTGCGCCGATACGCCGGTCTTGCTGTCACGACGGGCGTATACCTCGCGGTTCGAACCGCGGTACTGGGAGGACTTGCTCCGTCTGTAGTCCACGACGGCTGGTCCGTGACCACGCAGATACTGACGGCAATTTCTCATATGGGGATTTACATCGATAAGCTTGTGGTTCCCGTGAACCTGACCTTCTTCTACAACCTTGAAGCGACGTCCCGTATTACCCCACGGGTTCTTTTGGTTCTGTTGCTCTTCGCGATCGCGGCCTGGAAGCTTCGAGGCAAGATGGCGTGGTCTCTCTTCTGGATTCCGTTAACTCTTGTCCCTGTTCTCGTCGTATCGCGCGTAGTCGTACCTCTTGCGGAACGAAATCTGTATCTGGCATCGGTGGGATTCGTTTGGATTGCGGCCGAAGCGCTCGTTCGCCTTTCCCAGCCGCGGCAACTTGTTCTCGCCGGCGCTGTGTGCATTGCGTATTTCGCAGTGGACAGTCTTCGCGTACCGGTTTGGAAAGATGAACTGGCTTTGTTTGGACAGGCGCTGCAACTGCATCCCGACAATACTTCCATCCGAATGCGTGTGTCGTCGGAACTCGGCCGCCGGGGCCGCTACGATGAATCCATTGCGCAACTTGATATTGTTTTGAAGCAGTCTCCGAATCATCTGAAGGCGCTGACGACCCGGGCGGGCCTTCTTGTACTCAAGAAGGATTGGGAAGCGGTTGACGAGACGTGTGCCCGTGCTTTCCGAATCGATCCGAACTCCGCGCTTTGTCATCTCGATGTCGGGATGGCGGACCTGCAGCGAGAGCGAAAGGAAGAAGCGTGGAAGAGGTTTGATCGCGCTCTTCAAGGCGACCCTCGGATGTGGCAGGCTCTCTTCCAGCAGGGAACGATCGCGTTCAACGCCGGCGATCTCGGGACCGCGGAGCAAAAGTTTGCCGCCGCCCTCGCGATAAGTCCGGCACCGCCGATTTATACGATTCTCGGTGCAACATACGCTCGCCAGGGGCAGCCGCAGAAGGCGACTGCAGCGCTGAATCAGGCGCTGCGCATCGATCCTGGATTCACTCCCGCGAAGAAACTGCTGGCCTTGCCCTGACCCGCTCTTGCGGCGATAACTCCTTACTTTTTCGTCAGAATTCAACATTCTCCCGTGGCGCAAACGTTGGCGAAACTGCTGCGTCTAAGCGCGGCAGAGGAGAATCCCACATGAAGTGTCTGAAGATTTTCGTGCTCTTTACTGCGCTAGCCCTGCCCGGATGGGCACAGGACTCCGGAGACGCTCCGGACCATGGCGTAGCGCGCATCAGTGTTCTCGGTGGTGATGTAAGCGTCCGCAGGGGAGACACCGGCGAATTTGTGGCGGCGGAGCTGAATGCGCCGCTCGTCGCTCTGGATCATGTCGTAACCGAAGTGGACTCCCGGGCGGAAATACAACTGGACTGGGCCAACTTTGTCCGGCTCTCGTCAGAAAGCGAAGTCCGGCTTGCAGAGTTGAAGGACCGCGATTTTCTCATTCAGGTTCCCGTGGGTACGGTGACGTTTCGTGTACTGCGAGATTCGCAGGCCCAGGTTGAAATCAGCACGCCGACGGTTGCGATTCGTCCGCGAAAGCAGGGAACGTATCGCATTACGGTGCGGGATGACTTCTCCACGGAAGTTACTGTTCGGTCGGGTGAAGCCGAGATTTTTGCCGGCGGTAAATCCGACGTTGTCCACAAGGGGCAGACGCTCGTGGTCAGCGGCGATCCGGAGAACCCTCAACTCGCCTATAGCAACGCGATCCCGAAAGACGACTTCGACAAATGGAACGACGCACGCGACCAGGCTCTGGATCAAAGCGACAGCTACAAGTATGTGAGTCGCGATGTCTACGGTGCTGAAGACCTCGCTGGCTATGGCCGATGGGTCTACGACCCGCCCAATGGCTGGGTCTGGGTGCCGAACGTCGCAGTATCGTGGGCACCCTACAGAGTTGGCCGATGGACGTGGGTGGACTACTACGGCTGGACCTGGGTTAGTGGCGATCCATGGGGCTGGGCTCCTTATCACTATGGGCGTTGGTATCACGCTCCGCGATACGGATGGGTGTGGTATCCCGGTGAGGTTCACGTGCGGTACTACTGGCGTCCGGCGCTTGTAGGGTTTTTTGGATGGGGAGTGAACGTCGGGTGGGTGGCTCTTGCACCGCGTGAGGTCTATCGTCCCTGGTACGGAGCGGGGCGGACAGTCGTCACCAATGTGACCTATGTGAATAACATCAATGTGGTGAACACCTACCGCAATGCACGGTTTGTTTCGGGGCGCAGCGGTGTCACGAGCATAGTCGCGGGCAACATTTCGCGAAAGATCACCATCAACAACTATGTCGTCGCCAAAGACAGCGATCTGAAGCGAGCGGGAAATGCCGATCGCTGGCTGCCTCATGAGCCTTCTCGTGAAAATCGCCAGTTTTCAGAGCGCAGGGCCCCGCACGTCAACACAAAACCTGACGTCGATCCCCGTTTTGTCAGCACGCGTCCCGAGTGGAACACTCGCGATCGACGCGACAATACGCGGCGCGTCGACGCATCTCCGCGCAATGATCGTAATGACTCAGACCGTGGACGCCAGCTCGAAGGCAATCGCGGTCGCGGTGAAAACCCAGCGGCTCCCGTCGCAGGGAACCGGCCAGACAGCGTTCGCAGAGACGAAAATCCTCGGCCTGTGGAACGGGTCACTGCTTCAGGAAATGATTCCGCCCGTGGACGCCAACCTGAAAGCAATCGCGGCCGCGGTGAAAACCCAGCGGCTCCCGTCGCCGGGAATCGGCCCGACAGCGTACGCAGAGACGAAAATCCTCGGCCTGTGGAACGGGTCACTGCTCCAGGAAATGATTCCGCCCGTGGACGCCAACCTGAAAGCAATCGCGGCCGCGGCGAAAACCCGGCAGCCCCCGTCGCAGGGAATCGGCCGGACAACGCGCGCAGAGAGGAAAACCCTCGGCCCACCGAGCCGGTAACTTTCCCGAGAAATGATTCCGATCGAGGACGCCAGCCTGAAGGTAATCGCGGTCGCAGCGATATCCCGTCGCCTGTTGCAGGAAACACTCCCGGCACCGTCCGCAGGGATGAAAATCCTCGTCGTAACGAACCGGTGACGTTCCCGAGAAACGATTCGACTCGGGGGCGCCAGCCCGAAGGCAACGGCGGTCGTAGCGAAGTTCCTGCCGTGCCTGTCGCGGGGAACACTCCCGGCACCGTCCGCAGGGATGAGAATCCTCGTCGTGGACGCCAGCCCGAAAGCAACAGCGGCCGTAGCGAACCCGCTCCTTCACCTGTAGCCGGGAATCGGCCGGACAACGTACGCAGAGAGGAGAATCCCCGACGTAACGAACCCGTGACTTTCCCAAGAAACGACTCTGATCGTGGGCGTGGAAACGCCGGCAACTCGGTACCGAGCAGACCGAACGAACCGGAGCGAACACGCCAGGCGGAGATTAGTGCGGGAAGAGCACCGGTGTTCGCGCGGCCGGAAGTCGAACAGCCGCGACCATCGCCAGCTTCAGAAACATTGCGACGGGCGGAGCCCGCTTCGCGTACGAGCGCCGATTCGGTTCCGCAGCGAGCACCCCAACCCCAGGAACGTCCGGGACGGTTCCCGAGTGCCGAAAGGGAACAGCCCCGTGAGAATCCGCGCCCCGCATCTAACCCTGCGCCGCGGATGGAGCCGCGAAACAGCGCGCCACCGCCGCAACCGCAGGCATCATCGCCTGCTCCGTCGGCTCCGCCTGCTTCGGGCAACAACTCCTCGCCCGAAGAAAACAATTCCGGAGGACGTGGACGCGGTCGCGATCGCCGTTAGGGGTTATGGGGGCAGACTTGACCGTTGTCCGTTGACTGCTGTGCGTTGACTGTTGGACTTGTTACGTTGATCGTTCGACGAATTGACAACGTAACAAGTCCAGCAGTCAACGCACAGCAGTCAACGGTCACCTGTCAAGTCTGACCCCATACTCCCCACAGCGAGTGCTACAATAGCCTGTTGAATCTTAGGACGTAGAGGAAACATGGCTATTTGGAATAGAGAAAAGGACGGACCGGTCACTGAAGAGAAAGTGCTCGACGTTCTCAAGCGGGTTCAGGATCCCGATCTCCGAAAGGATATCGTTTCCCTCGGTTTCATTCGCAATCTCAAGGTCGACGGCGGGAAAGTCGCATTCGACTTGAACCTCACGACTCCCGCATGCCCCGTGAAGGATCAAATGCGCGATGAAGCGGTCGCGTTGGTCAAAGGGCTGGCGGGGGTTCAGAACGTTGACGTGAAAATGACCGCCGAAGTGCGTTCCACCCCGCAGATGGATCGCACCGCGCTGAAGGGCGTGAAGAACATCATCGCCGTGGGCAGCGGTAAGGGCGGAGTGGGAAAGTCCACAATTGCAGTAAACATCGCCGCATCCCTTGCAGCCGAAGGAACCGCTGTTGGCCTTCTGGATGGCGATATTTACGGGCCCACGATGCCCATCATGCTCGGCATCGATCAGCCGCCAAAGAGCATCAACAACAGAATGATTCCGCAGGAGTCCGCCGGTCTTCGGTTTATGTCTATGGGACTTCTCGTGAAGTCGGATCAGCCGTTGATCTGGCGCGGACCAATGGCGCATCGCGCACTGCAGCAGTGTCTGTTCGATGTGGAGTGGGGCAACCTGGATTACCTCGTTGTCGATCTGCCGCCGGGAACGGGTGACATTCATCTCACTCTGGCGCAGCAGGTACCGCTGACCGGTGCGGTGATTGTTTCAACGCCCCAGGACGTCGGCCTTCGCATTTCCATGAAGACGCTGCGGATGTTCCAGCAGACACGCGTGCCCATTCTCGGAATCGTCGAGAATATGAGCTACTACATCTGCCCGCATTGCAATTCGCGCGATCACATCTTCGGTGAAGGCGGGGCGAAGCGCGCAGCTTCGGAACTCGAGATTCCTTTCCTCGGAGAAGTTCCCCTCGACCTCGCGATCCGGGAGCAGTCGGATGCGGGCGCGCCGATTGTCGTTTCAAGACCGGAATCTGAAAGCGCAAAGACACTGCGGGAGATCAGCCGGAGAGTTGCGGCGCAGGTGAGCATTCGAGCATTCTCCACATTGCCGGTGCTTGAAGTGGAGTAGGCATGGCGTCGGATGCCACGACTCCAACAAAAATCAAGAAGCTTGGCCCGAGCGAGATTCAGATTCTCTGGGCCGACGGTCATGAGACGCGTCATCTGGCCCCGTTGCTTCGCGGTTTGTGTCCCTGCGCTTCCTGTCAGGACGAGATGACCGGCAAGCGCGTGATCCTTCCAATTCACATCCCGGACAGCCTCGAGTTCAAAAAGATCGAGCTCGTCGGCCAATATGCCGTCCACTTCGAGTTCAGCGACAGCCACGGAACGGGCATCTACAGTTTCGAGTACCTTCGCGAGCTATGCCGATGCCCGCTGTGCGCCCGGTGAGACTGATCGTCGGAATCACCGGGGCCACCGGAGTGATTTATGGCATCCGGACCTTGCAGGTCCTGCGCGAGCTTTCCGTTGAGTCTCACCTTGTTATCACCGAGATGGGCAAGACGACGATCTCGATGGAGACCGATTACGCCATCGGCGATGTCGAAAGGCTGGCGAGCAAGGTTTATCCAGTGCGAGATCTTGCGGCGCAGATTTCGAGTGGCTCCTATCCGGTGGATGGAATGATCGTGGCGCCCTGCTCGGTGCGGACTCTCTCTGCCGTCGCGAATTGCTCCAACGACAATCTGCTGACGCGCGCGGCAGACGTGACTCTGAAAGAGCGTCGCCGTCTCGTGTTGATGTTCCGTGAAGCGCCATTGCATTCGGGGCATTGCGAACTGATGCTCGATGCGTCGAGGATCGGCGCGATTCTGATGCCGCCGGTGCCCGTGTTCTACACCCGCCCGCAGACCATAGCCGAACTCGTTGATCAAACTGTCGGACGCGTTCTCGATCTCTGGGGTTTGGAAATGCCGGGCCTGAAGCGCTGGGGTGTGTGAGGTTCAGGCCGCCGGTTCGATAACCGCAGCCATGGAGCCCAGGGATCTGGGAAGCCGCCAGTCCTTGCCGTATGCGTGGATCTGATCACGCTTGAGTTCTGCTCTCTCCAGTTCGCACGTCAGAAGAATGGTGGTCCCGACCGTATCCACTTCGACGGCATGACCAAGGGCTTTAGACTCCGTCATCCCAAAGATTTTGACGAGCATCTCAATGACGTAATCGTAGGTATGGTCTTCATCATTGAGAAGGATCACGTGATAGAGAGGCTGCACCTGATCCCTGGTCTCGTCTTCAACTTCCGGAAATACGCTCGTCGAGCGCGAACTCATCACGGACTCCCTTTCCGGGGAAGTGTACTCTCGCACGCGTGACGATGTCTAACGGCGTTCCCGGGCCTTCCAGACTGTCGCAAACAGAGACAAATGAATGCCTTCGAACGAAAAACAGACGCGCCGGGACCTGCTCTGGCCGCGCTTCTGACAATGTGTCCATGTCAATAAAACCATTGGCTTTCGCTGCTCTGAGTTGGTAGATTTCACGTTTGCTTTTTACTGGGCGGCGTGCCCTGTTCATACGATTCAGGAAGGAGTTTTATGGCTGATGGAAAAGGCCCGGGACGGATCACCACGAGTGGTCTGGCTTTCGGTGCACTTATGGCGATTCTCATCGTCGTCTCGCTCTGGCTGTTCATGGCGAAACCGTGGTGGTTCCCGACGCTGGCATCGGTTCACGGCGCGGAGATCGATGCGGTTTTCACGGCGGTCTTGATCGTCACCGGCATCGCCTTCGTCGTGACCCAGGCCGTGCTCGGGTACTTTGTGGCGCGCTACGGCGCATCCGGCAATGAGAAGGCGGATTACTGGCACGACAACCCGAAGGGGGAGTTCTTCCTGTTGACAGGGACGGCGTTGATCCTGGTTGTCCTCGTGTTCATGGGCCAGCGCGTCTGGCTGAAGTATTACTTCAGCGATTTGCCGAAGAATGCCGTGACCGTCCAGGTGACGGCGCAGCAATTCAGTTGGTTTATGCACTACCCGGGCGCGGATGGAAAGTTCGGGAGGACCGATCTGACACTTGTGGGCACCTCGAGTCCCGCCAATCAGGTTGGTCTTGACGATAACGACCCGGCGTCGAAGGACGATGTTGTCATCGAAAGAGACATGCATGTCCCTGTGAACAGACCGGTGGTCGTGCGGCTCCGTTCAAAAGACGTTATTCATAGCTTTAATTTGCCCTACCAGAGAGTGAAGCAGGACGCCGTGCCCGGCCTTTCCATTGAAGTCCCGTTCACGCCAAACGTGGCCGGTACTTACGAAATCGCTTGCGCGGAGCTTTGTGGAAATAACCACTACAAGATGAGGGGGACGATAACCGTCGAAGCCTCCGAGGCGGATTTCGAAGCCTGGCTGAAGACGAAATTATCTGAACGTACCGGGGACTAAATAAAATGACGGATACACACGGTCATCAACACGAAGGCGAACACGACCATCCCCAGCTGGGGTTCTGGCGCAAGTACGTCTTCAGCACCGATCATAAGGTGATCGGTATTCAATATCTGATCACGGCAATGGCCATGGCTGTGATCGGCGGAACATTATCACTGCTGATGCGTCTGCAACTGGGCTGGCCCCACGGAAGCTTTCCTTTCCTGGCCAAACTCATGCCCAAGGCATTCGACAATCTGGGTCACATGGACCCGGGTTTCTATCTTTCTCTTGTGACCATGCACGGCACGATCATGGTCTTTTTCCTTTTTACAGCCGTACTCACCGGAGGCTTTGGGAATTTTCTGATACCGCTGCAGATTGGGGCGCGCGATATGGCGTTTCCTTTTCTGAATGCGCTGTCCTACTGGGTGTTTCTGTGTTCCTGCGTCGTTATTTTCTCTGCACTGTTGGTGGAGGGAGGCGCGCCGCTCGGAGGTTGGACCGCGTACGCACCGCTGAGCGCTTTGCCTCTTATAGACCCGCACCAGGGCACGGGCATGACGCTATGGATTACGGCAATCGCATTGTTTACGGCGTCCGGCCTGATGGGCGGCTTGAACTACATCACGACGATCCTCACGATGCGAACCAAGGGGCTCTCGATGATGCGCCTTCCGCTGACTCAGTGGTCGCTCCTGATCACCGCTGTTCTCGGACTGCTCGCATTCCCGGTGCTTCTTGCTGCGGCGATTCTCCTGGTCTTTGATCGCGTCGGTGGAACCAGTTTCTTCATCCCCGGCGGCATCATCATGGGTGGCAAGCTCATCGAACACACGGGCGGGCACCCGCTGCTGTGGCAGCACCTCTTCTGGTTCTTCGGACATCCGGAAGTCTATATCGTGATCCTTCCCGCAATGGGAATTGCATCGGACATTCTCTCGACGTTCTGCCGCAAGCCGATCTTCAGCTACAAGATGATGGTCTACGCGATGGCGGCGATCTCCGGCTTGAGCTTTATCGTCTGGGGTCACCACATGTTCGTCAGCGGCATGAGCCCATTTCTGGGATCGGTCTTCACCATCACAACGCTGCTGATCGCCGTGCCTTCCGCCGTCAAAACTTTTAATTGGCTGGGCACGGTGTGGGGCGCTCGCATTCAGTTCACGTCTGCGGGGCTGTTCTCCATCGGCTTTATCTCATTGTTCGTCAGTGGCGGATTGAGCGGTATCTTCCTCGGAACTTCGGCGGCTGACATCCAGTTGCAGGATACGTATTTCGTCGTCGCGCACTTCCACCTCGTCATGGCGATTGCGCCGCTGTTCGCCGCATATGCCGGCCTGTACTACTGGTTCCCGAAGATGTTCGGTCGTTTCATGAACGAGACGGCCGGCAAGATTCACTTCTGGGCGAGCTTCGTCGGCGTCTACTGCGTCTTTTTCCCCATGCACATTCTGGGAATCGGCGGGCAGATGAGACGTATTTATGATCCGCTGAACTATAACTTCCTCCAGCCTCAGCAGATATTGAACGAGTTCATCTCGATGTCCGCGTTCTTCCTCGCGGCTGCTCAGATTCTGTTCCTCGTGAACTTCTTTGTGAGCATCTGGTCCGGCAAGCGCGTGACAGAGAACAACCCGTGGAAGGCCACGACGCTGGAGTGGGAAACACCTTGCCCGACCGGACATGGCAACTTTGGACCGGAACTTCCCGTCGTTCATCGCTGGGCGTTTGACTATAGCCCTCCGGAC
>Ga0207659_10001182_pt1 | contig 15599 bp, 15 predicted proteins | sample KBSM43metaG_FD_184330 | JGI IMG/M metagenome (GOLD analysis project Ga0207659, IMG submission 184330) | Miscanthus rhizosphere microbial communities from Kellogg Biological Station, Michigan, USA - KBS M4-3 metaG (SPAdes) (version 2) | ecosystem: Host-associated > Plants > Roots > Rhizosphere >...
GCTGGCTCGGGTCGTGAGCCATGGCGCAACCCGGGGAGAACTGGAGGATCGAGATGGCTCGTGCGCTTTGTCTGCTGCTCGCCGCCGGCGCGGCGCTGCTGCTCGTGACCACCGCCGGCGCGGCGCAAATCGGCTCGACCGCGCAAATCACCGGGACTGTCAGGGATAGCAGCGGAGCCGTGCTGCCCGGCGCCGACGTCACCGCCCTTCAGTCCGACACCGGCTTCCGCCGCGCGGCCGTCACCGATGCCAACGGCTTCTTCGTGCTCTCCAACCTGCCGATCGGACCCTACCGCCTCGAGGCCACGCTCGCCGGCTTCCGTTCCTACCAGCAGACCGGCATCGTGCTGCAGGTCAACGCCAACCCCGAGATCCACATCACGCTCTCGCTCGGTGAGGTCACCGAGACGGTAGCCGTGCAGGCCGCGACGCCGCTCGTCGAAACCCGCAGCCCAGGGATCGGCCAGGTGATCGAGAACGAGCGCATCGAGGCGCTGCCGCTCAACGGCCGCAACCCGGTGGATCTCATCACCCTCGCCGGCGCCGCCGTGCCGCAGCCGGCCCTCGACGCGACCAGCCGCAGCATGCAGGGCGGCCGCGCGATTGCCGTGGCCGGCGGCCAGAGCTTTGGCGTCGCCTACATGCTCGATGGCGCCACGCACAACAATCCGTACGACAACCTGAACCTGCCGCTCCCCTTCCCCGACGCGCTGCAGGAGTTCAAGCTCGAGACGAGCTCCACCACCGCGAACAACGGCGTCCACTCGAGCGCGTCGGTGAACGCGGTCACCAAGTCGGGCACCAACACGCTGCACGGCGACCTCTTCGAGTTCGTCCGCAACCACCGCTTCAACGCCACCAATCGCTTCAACGCCGTGAACCCGGCCACCGGCGAGCGGCAGGGCGACGGCCTGAGCCGCCACCAGTTCGGCGGCACGCTCGGCGGCCCCCTGCGGACCGACCGGCTGTTCTTCTTCGGGGCGTTTCAGGGGACGCGGCTCCGCGAGACGCCGGCCGACCTGTTCGCCTTCGTGCCGACAGCCGCCATGCTGACCGGCGACTTCACGCAGTACGCGTCCGCCGCCTGCAACACCGCCGGGAACATTACGCTCCGCGGGCCCTTCGTCAACAACCGCGTCGAGCCGTCGCGCCTGAGCCCCGCGGCCCTGAAGATTGCCGAACAGCTGCCCACGACCAACGATCCCTGCGGCCGTTTCAACTACAGCCAGAGCCGCCCGCAGGATGAAGCGCAATACATCGGCAAGGTCGATCTGCAGCTGACGCCCAACCACTCGATGTTCGGCCGCGTGATTGAAACGCGCGTGAAGTGGACGCCACCGCTGGAGCTGCGTCCCGAGAACCTCCTGGTCTCGAGCCAGGGCGGGCGCGACAACAAGGCACACGCCATCACCGTCGGCGACACCCTGGTGATCGACAACAACACCGTCAATGCCGTGCGCGTCGCCTACAACAAGACCGACATCCACCGCATCCACGAGCCGATCGGCTTCTCGGCGCCCGACGTGGGCGTGAACACCTACAGCTATCTCGAGGACTATCTGCTGGTGAGCGTCACCGGCGGCGGCTTTCAGCTCGGGGGCGGCACCGAGAGCGAGGCGCGGTTCACCACTCCCGCCTGGCAGGTCAACGACGACCTCACCATGATTCGCGGATCGCATCAGTTCGCCCTCGGCGCCAACATCGCGCGCTGGACGTCGCTGTCACAGGCCAACGTGCGTTCCCCGGGCCAGTTCACCTTCAACGGCACCATCACCGGACTGCCGCTGGCCGACTTCCTCACCGGGAGCCTGGCGCAGCTCATTCAGGCCACGCCCAACTCGCTCGACATGCGGCAGTGGTATCTCGGGCTCTATGCGCAGGACACCTGGAAACTGTCGCCGAGGGCGACGTTGAATTACGGCGTGCGCTGGGAGCCGGGCCTGGCGCAGCAGATCCAGAACGGCGCGATCTACAACTTCAGCGTCGAGCGCTTCCAGGCCGGCATCCGTACCACGCAGTACTCCAACGCGCCGCCCGGCTTCCTGTACCCGGGCGACCCGGGCTTCACCAACCACCAGGCCGGCATGGAGAACCACTGGTGGCAGTTCTCCCCGCGCGTCGGCTTCGCGTGGGATCCCGCTGGTGACGGGCGCATGTCGGTGCGGACCGGCTATTCCCTGTCGTACGACTTCGTGAACGCGCAGTTCCACCTCAACACGTCGGTGGCGCCGCCGTTCAACGCCGAGGCGCGGGTCGACAACCCGGCGGGAGGCTTCGACAACCCGTGGCTGGGCACCGGCAACGAGACGTTCTTCCCGTTCACGACCGGGCCGGACTCCGTGTTCCCGCTCACGGGTCCCTACATCTCGATTCCGTCGGACATCCGGGTCCCACGCCAGCAAGCGTGGAACGTGAGCCTGCAGCGCCAGATCGGCGACAACCTGGCCGCGTCAGCGACGTATCTCGGGAGCTACTCGGACCGGTTGTGGAACGTGCGCTCGCTCAATCCCGGGGTCTACATCCCGGGCGCCTGCACGCTGGAGACGCCGACGGGACCGCAGAACTTCAACCCCTGCTCGACGAACGCGACGCTCAACTTCCGCCGCGCGTTGACGATGCAGAACTATGCGACGGGCAAGTACCTGGGCGTCGTGGACGAGCACACCGCGCTCGGCTACCAGCGGTACCACGGGTTGCTGCTGAGCGTGCAGCGGCGTAGCGTGAACGGCATCACCGCGAGCGCCAACTACACGCTCTCGAAGTGCATGGGCCTGCCGACCCAGGGCGGGACGACGCCCAACGTCGGCACCGGCTACGTCGATCCCACGAATCCCGATTACGACTACGGGCCGTGCGACACCGACCGGCGGCATCTCTTCAACCTGACGATGGGCGTGCAGACGCCGGACTTCGAGAACGCGTGGCTGCACGCGATCGCGTCGGACTGGACCGTGTCGGGCATCGCGCGCTTCTTCTCGGGCCGCCGCCTCAACGTGACCCTCACCAGCGACCCGGCGCGTACCGGCATCGCCAACCAGCGCCCCAACCTGTTGCTGGACAACCCCTACGGCGACAAGTCGTACACGAACTATCTGAATCGCGCCGCGTTCGCCGAGCCGGCGCTGGGCACGCTCGGCAACCTGGAGCGCAACGGCATCGTCGGCCCTGGGACCAAAGTGGTAGACGTGGCGCTCGTCCGCCTGTTCCGGTTCGGCAGCCACCGAATCGAAGCGCGCACCGAGGCCTTCAACGTGTTCAACTGGTTCAACCCGTCCACCAACCCGGCGACGATCAACAACTCGCCGATCGTGAATTTGAACAACGTCCAGTTCGGGAGGATTACCGCGGCCGACGACCCGCGGATCATGCAGTTCGCGATCAAGTATTCGTTCTGAGGCTTGCAGGCTTGGGGCTCAGGGCTCAGGGCTCAGGGCTTAGGGCTCAAGGCGGGCCCTGCTGGTCGCGCCACACGCGCAGCACGGTGGAGTGGCTGACGCCGACGTGTTTGGCCAGAGCGCGCGCGGTCCAGCGCTCGTGGCCGGCGGGCGGGTTGGCCATCGCCGCCTGGATGGCCGCGACAGCGTGGGCGTCGCGGCCCTTCGGCCGGCCGCGGCCCGGCCGATCGTGCTGCAGCGTCGCAGGGCCGCCATTGACGAAGCGCTGGCGCCAGATGGCAACAGTTCGTCGGCTGACACCAACCTTGGCCGCCACCGCCGCCTGTGAGAGCCCCCCGGCAAGCAGCAGGATGATGCGGCTGCGGCGTTTCAACCGAGCCTGGGGTGACGTTTTCACCCATGATTCGAGCAGCGCAATCGTCTCGGTATCCACTAACATCCCCCCTGTTCGCTCGCCAACCGACACCCCACCGGCTAGAGATGGCGAGAAATACCTGTGCCAGGGGCCCACGCCCGCGAAACTGCTGCAAATTTCGCACCCGCCAGGGGCGGAACGCTAATCGGCCGGGGGAGAATCAGCGGACGTGCGGGATTATTCCGCGGCGCAGCACGCCCTCGCCTTCTGCCATTCGTGGTGATGGTTCGCTCCGAGATGCCCACCACCGCCGCGGCTCACGAGGCCGGGCCGCTCACCGGTAGACGCGCTCCTTGAACGCCGCGACGAAGCGGCCCAGCACCGGGGAGATGTCGCCCTTGGGCAGCGGCACCTCGATGAGCGTGAACCGCGGCTCGAGCCACGCCTCGCGAAGCGCGGCGCGAAGTTCGCCCAGCGTGCTGGCGACTACGCCCCGCCCGCCCCACAACTCCGCCAGACGCGCGAACGGCCACGGCACCGTTTCGTTGTAGGTGGCATGCGGATAGAACGCCTGGAGCATCTCCCAGCGCGTGTTGTTCAGCAGCACCACGATCGGGTTGCAGCCGAATCCGGCGGCGTGGGAGATCTCGGCACCCGTCATCTGAAACGCGCCGTCGCCGACGAGCACCAGCGGCCGCCGGCCGCTCGACACCTGCAGGCCCAGCGCGGCGGGAATCGCAAAGCCCATCGTCGCGTAGTAGGCCGGAGCCACGCAGTCGTTCGATCGGATTTCGACCGCCGCAAACAGGCAGTCGCCGGTGTCCGTCACCAGCGGCACCTCCGGATGTGCTTCGACGAATTCGTTGGCCGCCTCGATGAGCCGCAGCACCGTCATCGCCGCGCTGTCGGGCGACCGCGGCTCGGAGCCCGGCGACACGGGCACGGCCACCGCGGCCGGATGCGCCGGCGCCGACGCCAGCGCGGGTGAATCGAGCAGGCCGGCGACGACCCGCTCGAGCGGCGTGTCGTGGTAGCGGTGATGGCCCACGAACACCTCGCGGGCAACGCAGATGATCAGATTGCTCTCGGTGAGGCGCTGCGCTGAAATGCCGAGGCTGGTGTCGCTGATCAGCTCGCCGAGCAGCACCACGCAGTCGGAGTTCTCGACGATGTCGCGCAAGGGCGGCGGCGATACCACGCCCAGATAGGTGCCGGCGAACTGCAGGTGCCGGGTCGGGAAGACGCCCCGGCCGAGAAACGACGACGCCACCGGAACGCCGAGCCGCTCGGCGAGCTGCACCACCTGATCGCGGAGCTGGAAGCGGTGCACCTCGACGCCGACGATCAGCATCGGCCGCGCCGCGGCGAGCAGCCGCTCGGTGATCTCGGCGACCGCTTCGGCCACCGCGCCGGCGTCGGTGGCCAGTTCGAGCGCCGCGTCCGGCGACGGATCCTCGATCGCGGCCCCGACCATGTCGCGGGGGATTTCCAGGTAGACCGGCCGCTTCATCTTCACCGCCACGTCGAGGGCGCGCGCGATGTGCGCCGCGGCCGTGCGCGGATCGTCGAGGATGGCGCTGTATTCGGTGACTTCGGCGTAGACCCGCAGCTGCGACTCGAACGTCTTCACCTCGTGGTGCACCGGCAGGCCCGCGCGCTTCTCGATGCGGCCGGGCCCGCCCGAGAGCACCACCAGCGGCGACTCCTCCGCGTAGGCGCAGGCCACGGAGTTGACCATGTTGAGCCCACCAGCGCCGTAGGTGACGCAGCACACGCCGAGCCCGCCGGTGATGCGCGCGCAGCCGTCCGCGGCAAATCCCACTGCGGGCTCGTGGCTCAGGCGGACCAGGCCGAAGCGGCCGTCGCGTTCGAGCGCTTCGTAGAGATTGAGGACGAAGTCGCCGGGAATGCCGAAGATGTGGCGGACACCGCGCTGCCAGAGCTGATCGAAGAGGAACGCGCTGAGCGTCGTGGCCATTGAGGTTCCTGGGGCCGCTCCGTCTGCGCGGTCGGCCGTTCGCGCTCGAACTCAGGGGCGCGCGAGCAGCGCGCCCACGATGGCGACGAGGGTCGTCACCTGGATGCCCACCAGCCAGGAAAACTGGCGGGACATCTTCTCGTCGAGCCCTTCGATCGGCCGATCAGACTTGTCTGCCCTGCGGTCGAGCTTGTCGTCGAACGCGTCGATCCGGCGGTCGAACTTCTCTTCGAGCCCGTCGATCCGACGGTCGACCTTTTCTTCGAACCCGTCGATCCGACGGTCGACCTTTTCTTCAAGACCCCCGATACGACGATCGACGGCGTCGAACCGCGCGTCGCACCGCCGCTCCAGTTGTCGAATCGAATCGCGGATGTCGATCAGGGTCTGGGTGTGTTCGCTCACCTGGCCCTCCAAATAGGCCACTCGTTCCTCGAGCGTCAGCATGGCAACCTCCCTGAGCATAGCGCCGCGTGACGGCGCGCTCAACGGGTAGACGTGCACCGGCCATTCCACTCCCGCAACCGATGAAACGGGCGGCTGAGCGGCAATCCGCAGCAGATCCCGCGACCAGTCCCGCGGGCGTGGGTGCGGAAAACGGGAATCGGCACGCCGATATAATCCGAGACATGGCGCAGTGGCTTGTCAAAGAGGAGCCCGATCACTACGGGTACGGCCAACTGGAACAGGACGGGAAGACCGTGTGGGCGGGCGTCAAGAATCCGCTCGCGCAAAAGCACTTGCGTTCGATCCGGAAGGGCGACCGCGTCTTCTACTACCACACCGGCAAGGAGAAGGCGGTGGTGGCCATCGCGAAGGCCACGAGCGACGCCTATCCGGATCCGGCCGACGAGACCGGCAAGGCCTATGTAGTGGACATCGCCCCGGTGTCGGCGCTGAAGCGTCCGGTGACGCTGGCCGAGATCAAGGCCGTGCCGGCGTTCGCCTCGTTTCCGCTCACCCGCATGCCGCGCCTCTCGGTCATGCCGGTCACCGATGCCGAGTGGGACCGCATCGAGAAGATGAGCCGTTGACCGCGACGCGCCTGGCAGGCCTGCTGGCGCTGCTCGTCATCGTCCTGGCGCCTGTCGTCGTCGTCCTGGCGCCATCGCCTGCGTCGGCGCAGACCGCGACAGCCACCGCCGCCACGCCGGCGGACATTCCCGCCGTCCTCGTGTCGCGGCAGGCCGCGGCCGCGCTCGACCTGTCGGTGGGCTCGGTGGTGCAGGTGGCCCCGCCCGACGGTTCGCGGGCGCGCGACTTCCGCGTGGCCGGCATCTACGAGCCCACACCCGACCCGTCGCGGCTCGGCAACGCGATCCACGCCGTGCGGCTGCACCTCCCGGACGTGCTCGCCCTGACCAATCCCCCCGACGCGGTTCGGGGCGCCGAGTCGGTGGACGCCATCAACATCAGGCTGACACCGGGGGCCGACGCGGCGGCCTTTGCCCGCGACGTCAACGCGCGACTGCCCGGCGTGGCCGCCCGGCCGGCAACCGACGCGGGCGCCGCGGCCGGGCCGTTCCGGGTGCTCGAGCGCTTCCACCTGGCGATCGCCATCGTCACGATCATCGCGTCCACTGTCTTCCTGGTGGCCCTCACGGTGATGCTGGTGGACGAACGCCGCGAGACCGTCGGCGTGCTGCGGCTGATCGGCCTGCCCACGAGCCGCGTGCTGGTGCAGGTACTGCTCGAGGGGCTGCTGGTCGCCGCTACCGGGTCGGCGTTTGGGCTGGTGCTGGCCCTGGCGTCCGAAGGCGTCATCAACCGGTTCTTCCAGTGGCGCTACGACACCGCCCTCCTCTTCGTGCAGGTGACACCGTCGGTTGCGGCTACCTGCGTGATGATCGCCATCCCGCTCGGCGTCTCGGCCACGGTGGTCGCCTCGTGGCTGCTCCTGCGGCGCAACGCGCTTCGTCTGGCCCGCCGATGATCGCGCTGCGCTTTTCCTGGCGAAGCCTGGTGCGACAACCGGCGCGCGCCACGCTCGGCATCCTCGGCGTGGCCGCCGTGGGCGCGCTGCTCTTCGACATGCTCATGCTCTCGGACGGGCTCATCGTCTCGATGCGGGATCTCCTCGACCGCACCGGCTTCGACGTGCGCATCACGGCCTCGGGCGATCTGCGCCGCGATGGCGACCGCATCCGCGAGGCGTCGAGCGTCGTCGCGTCGATCAGTCGCGTGCCGGGGGTGGATACCGTGATCGGCCTCCGCTTCGTCGATGCCGAGGCCGACCTGCCCGGGGGCGCCGCGGCCGCACCCGAGGGAACCGGCGGTCCCGACGCCGCTGGCCCGCGCCGGGACACCATCGACGTGGTGTTTCAGGGTGTGCTGGGACAGACCGCGCCGTGGACGCTCGTCGAAGGCCGCGATCCGGGCCCCGCGGGCGAAGTGGTCGTCAGCCGATCGTTTGCCGATGCGATGCACGTCGGCGTCGGCGCCCGGATTGCGGTGCGCGCCCGCTGCGTCTCGCGCGACGATGTGCTGCCGCCCGCGCGCCTGCGCGTCAGCGGGATCGCCGAGTTCCCCTTCGAGCTCGTCGGCGACAACACCGTGTCCGGGCCCATGCAGGTCGTCGACGCCGCGTGCGGTGGCGCGCGCGCGGACGAGGCCGACCTGATCCTGGCGAAGGGCACCGGCGAAACCGACCTCACCGCGACCGCGATCCGCGATGGGCATCGCGCCCTGAGCGTCGCCACCAACGAGCAGGTGCTCGGCCGGCTGCAGCGCAACGGCTTCACCTACTTCCGGCAGATCTCGGTCGTGCTCTCGACCGTGACCCTCGCGTTCGCTCTTCTGCTCATCACCGTGCTGCTCACCGTGTCGGTGAACCAGCGGCTCGGCGAGATCGCGGCGCTGCGGGCGCTCGGATTCTCGCGCGGCCGGGTGGTCGCCGACGTCCTGTGCGAGTCGATGCTCATCGTCGGGCTCGGCGGCCTCCTGTCGCTGCCGCTGGGGGCGCTCCTCGCCCAGGGCCTCGACGGCATCCTGAAATCGATGCCCGGGATTCCCTCGCAGATGTCCTTTTTCGTCCTGGCGCCGGCGACCGTCGTCATCCACGCCGCGCTGTTGACGGCCACGGCGGTCGCCGCCTCCCTCTACCCGATGCAGATCGTGGCCCGGCTGCCGATCGCGGCGACGCTGCGCAACGAGGTGCTGTCGTGATTCTCTCGGCGGCGCACGTGAGCCGCGTCTTCGCCATGCCGGCCGGCCCGGTCACGGCCGTGCGCGACGTCACGCTGAACATCGCCTCGGGCGATCACGTCGCCGTCCGCGGCCCGTCGGGCTGCGGCAAATCCACGCTGCTCCATATGCTCGGCTGCGTGGACACGCCGAGCAGCGGCACGCTGCTCTTCGAGGGGCACGACGTGGCGGCGCTTTCGGACCGCGAGCGCAGCCGGCTGCGGCTGCAGTCGATCGGCTTCGTCTTTCAGCGCTTCTTCCTGCTGCCGATGCTGAGCGCGGCCGAGAACGTCGAGCTGCCGATGTCGGAGGCCGGCCTGGCGGCCGCCGATCGGCGCCGCCGCACCCGCGAGCTCCTCGACTACGTCGGACTCTCGGCGCGCGCGGACCACCGGCCATCGCAGCTCTCGGGTGGCGAGATGCAGCGCGTGGCGATTGCACGGGCGCTCGCCAACCGGCCGCGCCTGCTGCTGGCCGACGAGCCCACCGGCGAGCTGGATCAGGCCACCGGCGAACACGTCGCGGCCCTGCTCGATCGGGTGAACGCCGACGGCACCGCGATGGTGATCGTCACCCACGACCACGCGCTGGCCGATCGTGCGCGCCGTGTGCTGACGATGCGCGACGGTCGCGTGGAAAGCGAGTCTACGCGGTGATCAGCCGCCTCGCCCTGCGCTCGCTCACCGCACACCCGGTGCGCAGCGCGGTGCTGTCGATCGGCTTCGGGGCCGGGGTCGCCGTCATGGCGATCCTGCTCGGGGTCGCGCAGATCGTGCTGCAGCAGGCGCAGTCGCCCGATCTGGTCGGCGGCGGGGACGTCGTCATCCGGATTGCCCGGCAGATCCCGGCGTCGCTGGTCCTGTCGGGCACGCTGCAGGCCGACGCCCTGCGCACCCGGATCGTCACCGCGGCACCGACCCAGACCGCAGACCTCTATCTGTCGCATGGCGGCAAACGCATCCGCGTGGCCGCACGAGGCGGCGTCCCGAGCCTGGAACGCGGGCTCGGGGATCGCGAGACGAGCGGCGTCGACGCCTGGCGCGACACCGAAGCCGACCGCGCCTGGGCACGCAGCGATCCGGCGGGGGCGTTACGCGAGATCGACCGGTTCCACCCGATTCCCGACGCGCCGGCGTGGGCGGACTCGTGGGCCGAGTGGCTCTACTTCAACGGCCGCAGCGCCGATGCGCGCTTCTATCTCACATTTCTGGTCGGCCCGCGGACGCCAGACGGCCGGCGCGCGGCAGGCGTGAGGCTGCAGTTGCAGCGCGGAGAGCGGACCGAGAACTACGACACGAGCGCGCTCCTGACCGATGCCGACGTGGCCACCGCACCGGACCTCGCCATCGGCGCCAGCCGCGTCCTCCTCGACGGCCGGCGCTACCGGATTCATCTCGATCTGACCGGCGCGGCCGGTGGACGTGTCACCGGCGACATCACCCTCGAGGGCGCGCCGGGCCGTCTGGTGCCGCCGATCGAAATGACCGGCGCGAGGGGCTGGCGCACGGGCTACGTCGTGCCCGTGATGTCGGGCACCCTCGCCGGCGCGATCACCGTCACGCCAGGCGGCACCGGCCCGGCGCAAACCATCGCGCTCGACGGCACCGGGTATCACGATCACAACTGGGGGTTCTGGAAAGGCGTGTCGTGGCAGTGGGGCCAGGCCCAGCATGATGGCGTGTCGGTGGTGTACGGGCGCGTGTTTCCGCCCGCCGATGCCGCCGACCGGGACCGGCTGCCCGGCTTCGTCGGCGTGCTCGGCCCCGACGGGCCGCTCGGCTTCGCCACCAACGTGCGCATCGACGAAACCAATGCTGCCGATGGGCGGCCGACGCGCATCACAGTACGCGCGCTCGGGACGGGCGTGGACCTGACGCTGGAGTTCGACGTGGCGTCAGCCGTCACGACGAAGATGTCGCAGGGGCCGCTCGCCAACGATGTGAACTTCCTGCAGCTCCAGGGCCGCTACACGGTGAGCGGCCGCGCTGCCGGGCAGACCCTCGACTTCACGGCCCCCGGCGCGGCCGAGACGTTTCGCGGAGCGCCGTGACCCGCCCACATCTTCCGATGAGGCGGGTCTAAAGACCCGCGGCCACAAAGACCCGCGGCGCCAGAAAAGCGATGGGCGGTCTGAAGACCGCCCGCTACGTCAGGCCCAGTGCGTGGCGGGCGGCAATCTGGGCGCGGCGGCGGCGCAGCGACAGCTCGTTCAGCGTGTCGTCGAGCGGCAGGCCCACCTGGCTCGCGTTCCATCCCTTCGCCAGCTGCTGGGCCACCCGGCGGCGCCGGTCGATCTCCACCCGGAAGCAGTCGAAGCACAGGGTGCGGGGGCGTTCGGTGCCGCTGGCCTCGACGCCCTCGGGACGGAAACCGTAGCGCGCCTCCTTGGCCCGGCAGCCGGCACACAGCGTTTTCCATTCCGGCTTCCGTTCGGACGCCGCGGGCCTGACCCGCAGGGCCCGGGCCGGCGCCACGAAGCCGCGAAGAGCGAGCTGTCCCTCGGTGTCTGCCTGCTGCAACGCCTGAGCCTGTGCCATGACCTATCCTCCGTCTGGTTGCCGGCCACGCTATGGGCCGGACGCCGTTACTGGGGTGCGCGACTTGCTCTACCTTGAGATGCCGGCGGCGGCCTGCCGGTACCGCCATGAGGACAGTCTACGGAGGGGGTGTGACAGACTAGGTCACTCGTGGCGAGCAAGGATTCGGAGGTCGACGCGCTCTTCAAGCTGGCGCTTCCCGAGTTCACGGCGGCGCGGAACGCGCTCGCCTCCCAGCTCCAGAAGTCTGGTGAGAAAAGCGCCGCGGCCGACGTAAAGGCGCTCGCCAAGCCCCCGGTGTCGGCCTGGGTGGTCAATCAGCTCTACTGGCGTAACCGCACCGCCTTCGATCGACTGCTCACGGCGGGCGCCCGCATGCGTCAGGCCCAGGCCTCGCAGCTGGCCGGTCAGGCCACCAATCTCCGCGAACTGCTTACCGCGCACCGCGAGGCGCTCAGGGAACTGTCGCGCCAGGCCGCCGCGATCCTGTCCGAGTCGGGCCATCAGGCCAGCCCCGATGTGATGCGCCGGGTCACCATGACACTCGAAGGGCTCGCAGCCCAGGACCTCCTTGCCGAGGCGCAAGCGCCGGGACGACTCACCACCGACGTCGATCCCCCCGGCTTCGAGACCATCGCGGCCCTGGCCCCGCGCCAGGGCGGCGACAAGCCCGCGCACGGCGCCGGCGACGCGCGGGTGCTCGCGTTCCGCGCCGACCGCCGCGCCCCCGGCGACGGGAAAGCTGGGAAAGCTGCGAAATCTGGATCGACGAATGCCGCGGACGCGAAGGCCCGCGACGCCGAACGCCGCAAGGCCGCACAGGCCGCGCTCAAGGCGGCAGAGCGCGCGCTGGCCGAGGTCCGGCGCGACGCCGCGACGGCGGAAGCCGCCCTGAAGAAAGCCGCGGCGCGTCTCAAGGACGTCGAACGGGAGAAGAAGGACCTCGAGGCGCGGCTCGAGAAGCTGACGGCGGCGTCCGAAACGGCGCGGCAGGCAGCGCGCAAGGCCGCGGCGGAGGCGGCCGATGCGGCGCAAGTCGTCGAAGACGCCGAGCGCGCCGTAGAGAAGGCGCGCGAGGAATTGGACTAGACCGCCCGCTCCGTCAGTCTTCGCCGCCGGTGCCCATGTCGCCGGTCCAGCGCGACAGGCCGGGCACCTCGATGCCGAACTGATCGAGCAGCCGCGCCACGGTGTGGTTCACCACGTCGTCGAGCGACTGCGGCCGGGTGTAAAAGGCCGGCATCGGCGGCATCACCACGGCGCCCATGCGCGACAGCTTCAGCATGTTCTCGAGATGGATGTCGCTCAGCGGCGCCTCTCGCACTGCGAGCACGAGTTTCCGGCGCTCCTTCAGGACCACGTCGGCGGCGCGGTGAATCAGGTTCTCGCCGACGCCGTGCGCGATCGCCGCCAGCGTCTTGGCACTGCACGGCGCCACGATCATTCCGTCGGTGCGGAACGACCCGCTCGAGATGGCCGCGCCCATGTCGCCCGGGGCATAGGCCTTCGTGGCCAGTCCCTCGACCTGCTCCTTCGCATAGCTGGTCTCGTGCAGCAGCGTTCGCACGCCCCAGCGGCTGATGACGAGGTGCGTCTCCACGCCGGCGCCGCGCAGACATTCGAGAAGGCGGACGCCGTAGATCGAACCGGTGGCTCCGCTGAGGGCAACGATCAGGCGCATCTGGGCAAGGGCTCTGACGTAACAGGCTATCATCGACGGCGTGCTGAAACGTCAGCGGACCGGCTCGGTCCTGTGCTCCTCGTGCGGGACGCTCGTCGGCGTCGGCGACGCCTCCTGCTCCAACTGCGGACGTCGTAATCCCGGGCTGTGGGGCTGGGCACCGGTCCTGCGCGCGCTGGGGCGAGACCTCGGGTTCACCGGGTTCATCGTCGGCGCCTGCGGCGCCATCTACGTGCTGTCGCTGGCGCTCTCGGGCGGCTCGTTCGGCGGCCTGTTAGCGCCCGGAACGCGCGTGCTCGACTACCTGGGTGCAAGCGGCGCGTATCCCGTATGGGGATATAACCGCTGGTCCACGCTGCTCAGCGCGGGCTATCTGCACGGCAACATCCTCCACATCGTCTTCAACATGATGTGGGTGCGGCAGCTCATTCCTGGCACCGCCGATCTTTATGGCCCGGGACGCACCGTCATCATCTACACGGTTTCATCGGTCTCAGGGTTCCTGCTGTCCTCGACGATCGGGTGGTTCCTTCCCGGGATCCCGTTCTTTGGCGCTCCGCTCACGGTGGGAGCATCCGCGTCGATCTTCGGACTGCTCGGCGCGGTGGTCTACTACGGTCGGCGCTCGGGAAGCAGCATGGCGTCGAGCCAGGCCTGGTCGTACGCCCTGACCGCGGGGGCGATGGGGTTCATCCTCCCGGGCGTGGACAACGCCGCGCACGTCGGCGGGTTTGCCGGCGGCTACCTGGCAGGGCGCCTGCTCGATCCGCTCAAGCCCGAGCGCATCGATCACGTCGTCATCGCCATCACCTGCCTCGCGGTATCCGTGCTGACGATTCTGGTGCCCATCGTCCGGGCCATCGTGACGATCATCCGATGAGCGACGCGACTCCGCAGATCAGCATCGTCCGCATGATCGTCGCGGTGCTGGGCGCGCTGGCACTGTTCTCGGTGCTGACCCAGCAGCTCGAATACACCCTTGTCAACGCGATTGGCGGTGACCTGGTCAAGGATGCCGACTCGTACATGGCTGTGCTGGCGCGACCATGGATTCTGATCGTCAAAGCGGTCTTCAACGTGATGCTCGGGGTGCTCGCGGGCTACATGACGGGGAAGATTGCCGGCTCCCGGGAAATGGCGCTGGCCGGCATCGCTGGCGCGGCCGTGACGGTCACGCTCGCCCTGGGACTCACCACGGGTCAGTATGCGGCGTTACCGCTCTGGATGCGGATCCTGCTGCTGGTGACGACCGGCCCGGCGATGCTGGCCGGCGCCTGGATCCGCATGCAGGCACGGCTGGCGCTGGAGTCGGTGCCCGAGGCACCACCCGCGTCCGGCACGGGCGCAAACGCCGGCAGGGAGACGCCGTGAAACTGGCCTATCAGGGCGAACCCGGCGCCTACAGCGAGGCGGCCGCGCGGATCTACGCCGGTGCCGGCGCCGAGACCATGCCGTGCAAGTCGTTCGACGACGTGTTTGCCGCGGTGGCCGAGGAGCGGGCCACGCACGGCGTGCTGCCGCTCGAGAACTCGATTGGCGGCACCATCCACCGCAACTACGATCTGCTGGTCGAGCACGACCTGTCCATCACCGGCGAAGTGGAGCTCGACGTCGTCCACTGCCTGCAGGCGCTGCCCGGCACCACGCTCGCCGACGTGACGATCGTCTACTCGCACCCGCAGGCGCTGGCGCAGTGCGAGAAGTATCTCAAGGGCCTCGGCGTGACCGTCGAAGCCGTGTACGACACCGCCGGCGGCGCCAAGCTCATCGCCGAGCAGAAGCTGACGGGCGCCGCGGCGCTGGCGTCGCGGCGGGCGGCCGAGGTGTTCGGGCTCGAGGTGCTGCAGGAAGCCGTGCAGGACTACGAGTTCAACATCACCCGCTTCGCCATCATCGGCGGCATCCCGTCACCGGGCGCCAACAAGACCACGGTGGTATTCTCGCTGCCGAGCACCCCGGGCGCGCTCTTCAAAGCGCTCAGCGTGTTCGCGCTGCGCGAGATCAACCTGTCGAAGCTCGAAAGCCGTCCGATGCGGGGCCGCCCCTGGGAGTACCTGTTCTACATCGAGGTGGACGCGCGCGCCGACGAACCGGCGTGCGCCGAGGCCATCACCCAGCTCGGCGACTTTGCGCAGATGCTGCGGGTGCTCGGCACCTACAAGGGCGCCGAGCGCCGCTGGGCCAGGTAAATCCAACTATCAAGCGGCAGGCCGCTTCGAAGTGAGAGCGGCAGAGTCTGCGTTGAGTCTGCACGACGGCCCGTGCAGTTCCTGCGCCTGTCGATCACCAACACGCGACTACGGGACGATTCGCTGGCGGCACGAGGCTGGCGTGGTCCCGCGCAGTGGCCAGGTGTACCATCCACGCATGGCCGGGAGCGACCCGATGCCGCCGTCCGCCCACGCCGACACACGCCTCACGTACGACGATCTCGAGCACTTCCCCGACGACCGGAAGCGGCGCGAAATCA
>Ga0207659_10001184_pt1 | contig 15574 bp, 11 predicted proteins | sample KBSM43metaG_FD_184330 | JGI IMG/M metagenome (GOLD analysis project Ga0207659, IMG submission 184330) | Miscanthus rhizosphere microbial communities from Kellogg Biological Station, Michigan, USA - KBS M4-3 metaG (SPAdes) (version 2) | ecosystem: Host-associated > Plants > Roots > Rhizosphere >...
GGTGCTTGCGCCGCCACTTCACCGAAGGATGATCGGGCAGGGCCGCGTCGGGCACCGCCCAGGGCAAGCTCGCCAAGGCGTCGAGCGAAGGGGCGCTTCGGGCCAGCTTCCGGTGGGCATAGACCGCGACCCGGACGGCCCCGAGACGCCGGCCGACCAGATGCTCGGGCGGCTTCCGGGTCGCGCGCAGGGCGATGTCCGCGTCGCGACGGCTCAGGCTGGCCAGCTCGTAGCTCATGTCGAGCTCCAGCTGCAGGTGCGGATGGCGCGCCGTCAGCTCGCCGAGCACCGGCATCACGAGGCCGTAGAGCACGGTGTCGGTGGTCGTGATCCGCACCCGGCCGGCGACGCGATCCTCGCCCGCGGCCAGCTGCGACCGTGCGCCCTCCAGTTCCGCCTCGATGCGCTCGGCATGCGCCGCGAGCTGCAATGCCAGGTCGCCGGCGCGGTAGCCGCCTCGATCGCGCTCGAACAGGCGCCGGCCGATGCGCTTTTCGACCCGCTGCAGGGCGCGGAAGACGGTCGAGGTGTCCACGCCCAGGCGCAGGCCGGCCTCGGCGAGGGTGGGTGCCCGGGTCAGGGCCAGCACGAGCGCCAGGTCGTCGCTGCCCAGAGCCGGGGATTGCGTCGCTGCATTCATCGATTGCGTCCCTGCGTATTCCAATTGCGAGATTGCAAGTCTAGATTGGACGCCAACGCAACTCCTCTCTCCCCGCGGCCATGAGCACTTCCATACCCACCCATGACAACGAGCCGCTCGTTCTCGCGAGCCACGCCTTGTGTCCTTACGTGCAGCGGGCGGCGATCGTTCTGGATGAGAAAGGCGTGGCCTTCCGCCGCCGAGACATCGACCTGGCCGCCAAGCCGGACTGGTTCCTCGCCGTCTCGCCGCTGGGCAAGACGCCGGTGCTGCTGGTGCACGGCGCGCCGATCTTCGAGTCGGCGGTGATCTGCGAGTACCTCGACGAATGCCACGTTCCGAGGCTGCATCCGACCGATGCCCTGGCACGTGCCCGCCACCGCTCCTGGATCGAGTTCGGATCGCAGCTGCTCAACGGGATTGGCGCCTTCTATTCCGCGCCGGACCCAGCCCGGCTCGAGGCCGAGCGGGCGGCGCTGGCGGCGCGCTTCGCCCAGCTCGAGGCGGTCCTCGGCGCCGGGCCGTTCTTTGCGGGAGAGGCGCTCTCGATCGTCGACGCCACCTTCGCGCCCGTGTTCCGCTACTTTGACGTCTTCGATGAAATCGCCGATTTCGCGATCTTCGACGGCCTCCCCCGGGTGCGGGCGTGGCGGAAGGCGCTCGCCTCGCGGCCTTCGGTGCGGCGCGCCGTCGCCTCGCGGTATCCGGAGCTCCTCACCCGCTTCCTCGAACGGCGGGGCTCTGCGCTCTCGCGGCGGATGGCGGCGGCGGTTGCCTGATCGCCCCGCCGGCGAGGCGCTTCAGGCCTCGCGGGCCGCCTTCTTGCGCTCGTGCTCCTTTAGGTGGCGCTTGCGGATGCGGATCGACTTGGGCGTGATCTCGACCAGCTCGTCGTCGGCGATGAACTCGACCGCGTATTCGAGCGTGAGCTGGATCGGCGGGGTGATCTTGATCGCGTCTTCCTTGCCCGAGACGCGGAAGTTCGTGAGCTGCTTGCCGCGCACCGCGTTGACCACCAGGTCGTTGTCGCGCGAGTGGATGCCGATGATCATGCCTTCGTAGAGCGGGTCGCCCGCTTTGACGAACATGCGGCCGCGGTCGTCGAGCTTGCCGAGCGAGTAGGTCACCGCCTCGCCGTCGTCCTGGCTGATCAGGACGCCGTTCTTGCGCCCTTCGATCTCGCCCTTGTAGGCCTCGTAGCCGTCGAAGATGTTGCTGATCAGGCCGGTGCCGCGGGTCAGGTTGAGGAACTCGTTCTGGAAGCCGATCAGGCCGCGCGCCGGAATCCGGTAGTCGAGCCGCACCCGGCCCATGCCGTCGCTCTCCATGTTGACCAGGTCGGCCTTGCGCTCGCCGAGCGCCTGCATCACCGCGCCCTGGTGCTGGTCCTCGACGTCGGCGGTGACGAACTCGATCGGCTCCGTGCGCTCGCCGTCCCTCTCGTGGAAGACGACGCGCGGCTTCGAGACCGCGAGCTCGTAGCCCTCGCGGCGCATGTTCTCGAGCAGGATGGTCAGGTGCAGCTCGCCGCGGCCCGAGACCTCGAAGATGCCGTCCTCGTCGGTGTCCTTCACCTTGAGGGCCACGTTCGACTGCAGCTCGCGGTCGAGGCGGTCCCTGATCTGCCGGCTGGTCACGAACTTGCCTTCGCGGCCGGCAAGCGGGGAGTTGTTGACGCAGAAGTTCATGGTCAGCGTCGGCTCGTCGACCTTGAGCATCGGCAGCGGCACCGGCCGCTCCAGGTCGGTGAGCGTCACGCCGATGCCGATGCCCTCGATGCCGTTGATGAGGACGATGTCGCCCGGCCCGGCCTCGGTCGCCTGCTGCCGCTCCAGGCCCTCGAACTTCAGCACCTGGTTGACCCGCGCCTTGATGGGCGTCGATTCCGGCCCCGAGTAGACCGCGACATCCTGCATCGGCTTGAGCGTGCCCTGGTTGATCCGGCCGATGCCGATCCGGCCGACGTAGGTGGAATAGTCGAGCGAGCAGATCTGCAGCTGCAGCGGATCGCCCGGCTCGCCGGCGTGCGCCGGCACGTGCTCGAGGATGGCGTCGAAGAGCGGCGCCAGGTCGGTGCCGGTGGCGCCCTTCTCGGTCGTTGCCCAGCCGTTCAGGCCGGAGGCGTAGATCACCGGGAAGTCCAGCTGCTCCTCGCTGGCGTGGAGCTTGTCGAACAGGTCGAAGGTGGCGTTGACCGCGTAGTCCTCGCGCGCGCCGGGCCGGTCGACCTTGTTGACGACGACGATCGGCTTCAGGCCGAGGGCGAGCGCCTTCTTGGTGACGAAGCGGGTCTGCGGCATCGGCCCTTCGACCGCGTCGATCAGCAGCAGCACGCTGTCGACCATGGACAGCACCCGCTCGACCTCGCCGCCGAAGTCGGCGTGGCCGGGCGTGTCGACGATGTTGATGTGCGTGCCCTTCCACTCGACGGCGCAGTTCTTCGCCAGGATCGTGATGCCGCGCTCCTTTTCCAGGTCGTTCGAGTCCATCACCCGCTCGGCCACCTTCTCGTTGGCGCGGAAGGTGCCGCTCTGGCGCAGCAGCTGGTCGACCAGCGTCGTCTTGCCGTGGTCGACGTGGGCGATGATGGCGATGTTTCGGATCTGGCGGGTCATGACGGGAGGCTTTCGGATTCTTCGATTCGGGGGCTGGGCGCGACCGGCGCCGGGAATGCGGCGCCGACCTCGACCGGGCTGAGGAGGCGGCCGGCGATCAGCTCGCCGCCGGCGACGTGGGCGCTGCCGAGGAAGGCAGCGCCGGGACCGTAGACGCGCACGTTGGGCGCATCGGCCAGCGACAGCCGGCGGCGCACGCCGGCGAGAAAGCGGCCTGCGTCCTCGGCATGGAGAACCACCTTCGGCCAGTCGGCGATCAGGGCATCGGCCGGCAGCAGCGCGGCGTCGAGCTCGACCGGCGACAGTGCCTCCAGCGACTCGATCGTGCGCGCATGCTTGATGTCCAGGTCGCCGCTACCGGTGCGGCGCAGCGCTGCCAGGTGCCCGCCGCAGCCGAGCGCCTCGCCGATGTCCTCGGCCAGGGTGCGGATGTAGGTGCCCTTGCTGCAGGAGACATCGAGCGTCCAGCGATCGCCCTCCCCGGCCGTCACCGCGATCGAATGGATCGTGACGCTGCGCGGCGCGCGCTCGATCTCGACGCCGGCCCGGGCGTAGTCGTAGAGCGGCTTGCCTTCGTGCTTCAACGCCGAATGCATCGGCGGCAGCTGCCGGATGGAACCGACGAAACGCGCGCAACAGGCCTCGAGCTCGCTGCGTGACACCGAGACCGAACGCTCGCGGACCATTTCGCCCTCGGCATCGCCGGTGGTCGTGGTCTGGCCGAGCTTCACAGTCGCGAGATAGCGCTTGTCGGCGTCGAGGCTGACCTGGGCGAACTTGGTCGCGGCGCCGAAGCAGAGCGGCAGGAGGCCAGTGGCCAGCGGATCGAGGGTGCCGGTGTGGCCGGCCTTCTCCGCCCGATAGAGCCGCTTGGCCCGCTGCAGTGCCGCGTTGCTCGATGCGCCGAGCGCCTTGTCCAGGAGGAGCACGCCGTGCACCGCACGGCGCACCAGGCGCGGCGAGCTCACGATCAGTCGTCCTTCGCCCGGGTGGCGTTGGCCTGGGCGATCAGCGCCGTCAGCTCGGCCGCGCGCTCGGTGGTGCGGTCGAACTTGAAGTGCAGCGTCGGCACGGTGTGGATTTGCAGGCGCTTGAACAGGCCGTTGCGGATGAAGCCGGCGGCTTCGTTCAATGCCGTCTCGCACGCGGCCGCATCGCCGACCAGGACCGAGAAGAACACGGTCGCGTGGGCGTAGTCCGGCGTGACCTCGACCGCATGGATCGTCACCATGCCGATGCGCGGATCCTTCAGGTCGCGGATCAGCTCGGCGACGTCGCGCTGGATCTGGTCGGCGACGCGAAAGCCGCGGTTCGGAATCGATCGTTTGTGTCGCATGGATGGGTCCTCGAGAGGCCCTCAAAGGACAGACCCCGCCGTCTTTCGGAGGGCGGGGTCTGGGGGATGAGGCCGTAGTCCGCTCTACAAGGTTCGAGCCACTTCCTTCACCTCGAAGAACTCCAGCTGGTCGTTCTCCTTGATGTCGTTGTAGTTCTTCAGCTTGATGCCGCACTCGAATCCGGCCGCCACCTCGCGGACATCGTCCTTCATCCGCCGCACCGACTCGACCTCGCCGGTGTAGATGACGACGTTGTCGCGCAGAAGGCGGAAGCGGGCGCCGCGGCGCACCACCCCGGCGGTGACCATCGAGCCGGCGACCGTGCCGATCTTCGAGGCCACGAACACGGTGCGGATCTCGGCCGTGCCGATCGTCTCCTCGCGCTGCTCGGGCGCCAGCATGCCGGTCATCGCCGCCTTGATCTCGTCGACCGCGTCATAGATGATGTTGTAGTAGCGGATGTCGACGCCGTTGCTCTCCGCCAGCTTCCGCGAGCCCGCGTCGGCGCGGACGTTGAAGCCGACGATCACGGCCTTCGAGGCGATGGCGAGGTTGATGTCGCTCTCGCTGATGCCGCCCACCGCCGCGTGCACGATCTGCACCTTGACCTCGTCGGTCGAGAGCTTGAGCAGCGACTGCGCCAGCGCTTCCTGCGAGCCCTGCACGTCGGCCTTGACGATCAGCGGCAGCACCTGCTTGGCGCCCTGACCCATCTGGTCCATCATGCTTTCGAGGTTCGCGGCCTGGCGCTTGGCCAGCTTCACGTCGCGGTACTTGCCCTGACGGAAGGTCGCGATCTCGCGCGCCCGGCGCTCGTCGCCGAGCACCATGAACTCGTCGCCGGCCTGCGGCACGTCCGTCAGGCCCTGGATCTCCACCGGAATGGAAGGTCCCGCCTCGGTGATGGGCTTGCCGTCTTCGTCGAGCATGGCGCGCACCCGGCCGAAGCTCGAGCCCGCGAGCACGACGTCGCCGCGCTTGAGCGTGCCGCTCTGCACCAGCACGGTCGCGACCGGGCCGCGGCCCTTGTCGAGCTGCGCTTCGATGACCAGGCCCTTGGCCATGCTGTCCTTGGGCGCCTTGAGCTCGAGCACCTCGGCCTGCAACAGCACCTGCTCGAGCAGGGTGTCGATGCCCTGCCCTGTCTTGGCCGAGACCGGCACGAACGGCGAATCGCCGCCGAAGTCTTCCGGCACGACCTGCTCGGCCACCAGCTCCGACTTCAGGCGCTCGATGTTCGCCTCGGGCTTGTCGATCTTGTTCATCGCCACGACGATCGGCACGCCGGCCGCCTTGGCATGGGCGATCGCCTCCTTGGTCTGCGGCATCACGCCGTCATCGGCGGCGACCACCAGGATGACGATGTCGGTCGCCTTGGCGCCGCGCGCACGCATCGCCGTGAAGGCGGCGTGGCCCGGGGTGTCGAGGAAGGTGATCATGCCGCGCGGCGTCTGCACGTGGTAGGCGCCGATGTGCTGCGTGATCCCGCCCGCCTCGCCCGCGGCGACGCGGCTGGTGCGGATGAAGTCGAGCAGCGAGGTCTTGCCGTGGTCGACGTGACCCATCACGGTCACGACCGGCGCACGCGTCACCGCCTCGTGCTGCGAATCGGCATCGGTCTCCTCCTCGAGGAAGGCGTCCGGGTCGTCGAGCTTGGCGGCCATCGCGGTGTGGCCCATTTCCTCGACGACGATCATCGCCGTCTCCTGGTCGAGCTGCTGGTTGATGGTGACCATCTGGCCCAGCTTCATGAGCTGCTTGATGACCTCGGAGGCCTTGACCGACATCTTGTGCGCCAGGTCGGCGACGCTGATCGTCTCCGGGATGTGCACTTCCTGCGCCTGGAACTCGGCCGGGGCGACGAACGAGCTCGGCGCGCCGTCGTTGCGCTCGCCACGGCGGCCGGCGCGCGGTGCCCGCCAGCCGGCACGTCCGGCGCCCGGGGCGCCGCGCGGGGCGGCCTTGAGGGCGCGCTTCTTGGCGGCGTCGTCGGCCCAGCTCGAGCTGAGCTTCTCGGACTTGATCGACTTCTTGTCGCCGGGCTTGGCGGCCGTGCCGGGCGCAGCGGCGCCGGGCGTGCCCGCCTTCTTGTGGATCGTGCCCTTGATGGCTTCCTTGCCGGCCTCGGCCGGCTTGGCCGGCTCTTCCGGCTTTTTCGCGACGAGCACCTTCTTCGGCGCGTTCATCATCGTCCGGATCGCGGCGGCCTCGTCTTCCGCGGCCTTGCGGCGCTTGGCCAGGTCGGCGGCGCGCTGCTTTTCCTCGTTCTCGATCGTTCCGGCCTTGACGACGCGCAGCGCCGGCTTGACCGGCTCGGCAGCGGCCGGCTTGGCTTCGGGTGCCTTCGCCTCGGCGGGCTTGGCTTCCGCGGGGGCGGCCGTGAGCGGTCCGGCGGCGGCCGCGGCAGCGGCTTCGGCGGCGGCCTTGGCGGCCGCTTCCCGGACACGCAGCTCGGCGGCTTCGCGCTCGGCGCGTTCCTGCGCCTCGCGGCGCCGCTGCTGCTCCTTCAGCTCTTCTTCCTGGACGCGCAGGCGCTCGGCTTCGGCATGGGCCTCTTCCTCGCGGCGGCGGAGTTCCGCCTCGTGCGACTCGGCCGCGGCCGGATCCTCGGTCGGAGCGGCGGTGTCGTCGCGCTTGACGAAGGTGCGCTTCTTGCGCACCTCGACCTGGATGGTGCGGGCCTTGCCGCTCGAATCGGCCTGCTTGATCTCGCTGGTCGACTTGCGCGTCAGCGTGATCTTCTTGCGCTCGACGCCAGGGGCCGCACCGTGCGAGGAGCGCAGGTGATCGAGCAGGCGAGCCTTGTCGCTCTCGGTCACCGAGTCGTCGGTGGAGGCCTTGCTGACGCCGGCCGACTGCAGCTGCTCGAGCAGCGCCGCGGCCGGGCGATTCAGCTCCGCGGCAAGTTGGGCGACGGTGGTCGATGCCATAAGTGTGTCTATCCTTGCGTTGCGGCTTCTTGCGACGCCGCTTCTTGCGTTTCGGCAGCGGTGAACCAGTGTTCACGCGCCTTCATGATCAGATCCTTCGCCGTGTCGGCGTCGAGCTGGGTCAGTTCCACCAGCTCGTCCACGGCCAGATCTGCGAGGTCGTCCAGGGTGTGCACGCCCCCGGTGGCCAGCTTGGCAATGAGCTCGGGGTTCAGGCCGTCGAAGTCGTTCAGATCCTGCGACACCTCGCCCTCATTTTCCGCCTTTGCGAGCTCCATCGTCAGCAGCGCCTGCTTGGCCCGGGCGCGCAGCTCGTTGACCGTGTCCTCGTCGAAGCTCTCGATCTCGAGCATTTCCTGCATCGGCACGTAGGCCACTTCCTCGAGGCTGGCGAAGCCCTCGGAGATCAGGATGTCGGCGACCTCGGCGTCGACGTCGAGCTTGTCGACGAAGAGCTTGCGCACCGCGTCGGACTCGTTGGCCTGCTTCGACGCCGATTCCTCGGCGGTCATGATGTTGATCCGCCAGCCGGTCATTTCCGAGGCGAGGCGCACGTTCTGGCCGCCGCGGCCGATGGCGATCGCGAGGTTCTCCTCGTCGACCACGACGTCCATGGCGTGGCGCTCCTCGTCGACCACGATCGACTGCACGTTCGCCGGCGCCAGGGCGCCGATCACGAACTGCGCCGGATCCTCCGACCAGAGGACGATGTCGACCCGCTCGCCGGCGAGCTCGTTGGTGACGGCGTTGACGCGCGAGCCGCGGACGCCGACGCAGGTGCCGATCGGGTCGACCCGCTTGTCGTGCGACTGCACCGCGATCTTGGCGCGCGAGCCCGGGTCGCGGGCGCAGGACTTGATCTCGAGCAGCTTCTGCTCGATCTCGGGCACTTCCTGGGCGAACAGCTCGACCATGAAGCCCGGCGACGAGCGCGAGAGCAGGATCTGCGGCCCGCGCAGGGTCGGATCGACCTCGGCGATGTAGGCGCGGACCCGGTCGCCGGTGCGCAGGTTCTCCTTCGGGATCATCTCGGAGCGGCGCAAGCGCCCCTCGATCCGGCCCGATTCGACGATCACGTCGCCCTTGTCGAGGCGCTTGACGGTGCCGACGAAGATCTTCTCGCCGCGCGAGAGGAAATCGGTGAGGAGCTGCTCCCGCTCGGCGTCGCGGATCTTCTGCAGGATCACCTGCTTGGCCGCCTGGGCGCCGATGCGGCCGATCGAGACCGACTCGATCTGCTCTTCGATGTAGTCGTCGACCTCGATGTCCGGGATCTGCTCGACCGCCTCGAAGTGCAGCACCTCGGAATCGGGCAGCTGCAGTCCCGCCTCGTTCGGCACCACATGCCAACGACGGAAGGTCTCGTACTCGCCGGTCTCGCGGTCCACCGACACGCGGATGTCGACTTCGCCGCCCTGCAGCTTCTTCGACGCCGACGCCAACGCGGCTTCGACCGCCTGGAAGACGATCTCGAGGTCGACGCTCTTCTCGCGCGAGATCGCGTCCACCAGCATCAACAGTTCACGGTTCATTGAATACGACCTCCGTCCGTCTCGTCCTGCGGGCGCGCCTCGTGAGCCGCCGCACCCTGGGGCGCGAACCGGCGCCCCTTGAAATCGATCACCGGCACGAGCCGCGCCTCGCGCACCTCGTCCAGGGAAAAGTCCAGCACCTTCACCTCTTCCGCCTCGGCCGACGCCTCGGGCAGCGGCCCGGCCGCGGCGGCGCGGGCCCGCGCCGAGCGGCTGGCGGCGTGCTTCTTGGCCGCCGCCTGGGCGGCCGTGGGCGCCAGCACCAGGCGCCAGCCGTCGCCGTGGGCGAGGAGCTCGCCGCGGAAGCGCTTCCGGCCCTTGAAGGGCAGCTTCAGGCCGATCTCCACCTCGTGGCCGGAAAAGCGGGTGAAGTCGGCGGCGTGGCGCAGCGGCCGGTCGAGGCCCGGCGAGGAGACTTCCAGCCGCTCGTAGGCGACGCCGTCGACCTCGAGCACGTGCTGGAGCTGCCGCGTGACCTTCTCGCAGTCGTCCACCTGGATGAAGCGCTCCGGCCCGCCGGGGCTGGCCGGATGGTCGATCGTCACGCGCAGCAGCCCGCCCGGGCCCCGCTCCACCTCGACCAGGTCGTAGCCGAGCCCGCGGACAGTGGTTTCGATGTCGGCGTGCTGACTCATGGCGGTGGCAAACGGTGCCTGCGGCTGCGAGAGGGTGTTGACGGTCGGCAAATGCTGCAAAAAGGGCTCGAAAAAGCGATCAGCCAAAAAAAATGGGCCGGAAGATCCGCCCCACTTGACGCTATCTGGGAAAACCGGAATTGTATCAAGTCGCGCGCTTACCGGCAAGCCGAGAGGCTGTCAAGTAGGACGGGGGCCCGGGGACCCCATGCCAGAATCCGCCGCCTCTCTCCCCGCTCCGGAGCCCATGATGGGATTTCTCGCCGGCAAACGCTTCCTGATCACGGGCGTCCTGTCCAACCGATCCATCGCCTACGGCATCGCCCGCGCCTGCCGCCGCGAGGGGGCGGAGCTCGCCTTCAGCTACCAGGGCGAGCGCTTCCGCGAGCGGGTGGCCGGGTTCGCGGCCGAATTCGGTTCCACCCTCGTCTACAACTGCGACGTCGCCGAGGACGCCCAGATCGAAGCCCTGTTCGCCGCCCTGGGCGAGGCCTGGCCGACCTTCGACGGCTTCGTCCACTCGATCGGCTATGCGCCCAAGGAGGCGATCGCCGGCGACTTCCTCGAGGGCCTGTCGCGCGAGGCGTTCAAGATCGCGCACGACATCTCGAGCTACAGCTTTCCCGCCCTGGCCAAGGCCGCGGCCTCCCGGCTCACGCCGAGCGCCGCCCTTCTCACCCTGACCTATCTGGGGGCGGAACGCAGCGTTCCCAACTACAACACCATGGGCCTGGCCAAGGCGTCGCTGGAGGCCTCGGTCCGCTACCTGGCGACGAGCCTGGGGCCGCGCGGCGTCCGGGTCAACGGCATCTCGGCCGGGCCGATCAAGACGCTGGCGGCCTCCGGGATCAAGGGCTTCGGCAAGATCCTCGACGTGGTCGAGCGCACCGCGCCGCTGCGCCGCAACGTGACGATCGACGACGTCGGCAACGTCGCCGCCTTCCTGCTCTCCGACCTGGCCGCCGGCGTCACCTCGGAGATCACCTACGTCGACGCCGGCTTCAGCCACGGCATGGCGCTGGGAGCCGAGGGCTGAGCCCGGCCGCGCCCCCTCAACGCACGCAGTCGACGAAGTACTGCCCGTCCTCCACCCCCACGCCCTGCAACTCGTTCATCGACAGCAGCCCGTGGACGTCGGTGTCGAAGCCGGGGAAGGCCTTGTTGAAGGCGCGCGTGAAGCGCAGGTAGTCGACGATCTTGCGGTTGAACATCTCGCCCGGGATCAGGAGCGGAATGCCGGGCGGATAGGGCGTCAGCAAGGTCGTCGAGATCCGGCCCTCTAGCTGGTCGATGCCGACCCGCTCGGTCTTGCCGTGGGCGATGCAGGCAAAGGCGTCGCTCGGCTTCATCGCCGGGACGATCGCCGAGGTGTACATGTCGGTCACCAGCCGGGCGATGTCGTCCCTGGCGTAGAACTCGTGGATGCTCTGCGAGAGCTCGCGCAGCCCCACCCGCTCGTAGCGCGGGTGCGCGGCGGTGAACTCGGGCATCACCTTCCAGCAGGGCTGGTTGCGGTCGAAGTCGTCCTTGAACTGCTGCAGCGCCGTCAGCAACGTGTTCCAGCGGCCCTTGGTGATGCCGATGGTGAACATGATGAAGAACGAGTAGAGGCCGGTCTTCTCCACCACCACGCCGTGATCGACCAGGTACTTGGTGACGATCGCCGCCGGGATGCCGGTGCGGGCGAACTTGCCGGAAACGTCCAGCCCCGGGGTGATCAGCGTGCACTTGATCGGGTCGAGCAGGTTGAAGCCCTCGGCCAGTTCGCCGAAGCCGTGCCACTTGGCATTGGCCTTGAGCATCCAGTCCGCGCTGGTGCCGACGCCGGTGACGGCGAGCTTGTCCGGGCCCCAGACCTTGAACCACCAGTCCTTCCCGTATTCGCCGTCGACCTTGCGCATCGCCCGGCGGAAGTCGAGCGACTCGGAGATGCTTTCCTCGACCAGCGCCTTGCCGCCCGGGGCTTCCATCATCGCCGCCGAGACGTCGCACGACGCGATAATCGCGTACTGCGGGCTCGTCGAGCTGTGCATCAGGTAGGCCTCGTTGAAGAGGTGCGGGTCTAGCTTTCGCGTCTTCGCGTCCTGCACCAGCACCTGCGACGCCTGGCTGATGCCGGCGAGCAGCTTGTGCGTCGACTGGGTGGCGAAGACGATCTGGTGCTTGGGGCGCGCCCGCTTCCTGCCCATCGCGTGGAACTGGCCGTAGAAGTCGTGGAAGGCCGCGTGCGGCAGCCAGGCCTCGTCGAAGTGCATCGTGTCGATGTAGCCGTCGAGCGCGTGCTTGATCGTCTCGGTGTTGTAGAGCACGCCGTCGTAGGTGCTCTGCGTCAGCGTCAGGATCCGCGGCTTGACCTTGGCCGCGTCCACGCCCCTCAGCAGCGGATGGGCGGCGATCTTTTCGCGGATCGACTCCGGGGTGAAATGCTCCTGGCCGATCGGGCCGATGATCCCGTAGTGGTTGCGCGTCGGCGGCAGGAACACCGGGATCGAGCCGGTCATGATGATCGCGTGCAGGATCGACTTGTGGCAGTTGCGGTCGACCACCACCACGTCGCCCGGCGCCACCGTGTGGTGCCAGACCATCTTGTTGCTCGTGCTCGTGCCGTTGGTGACGAAGTAGCAGTAGTCGGCGTTGAAGATGCGCGCCGCGTTGCGCTCGCTCGCCGCCACCGGGCCGGTGTGGTCGAGCAGCTGGCCGAGCTCGTCGACCGAGTTGCAGACGTCGGCGCGCAACATGTTCTCGCCGAAGAACTGGTGGAACATCCGCCCGACCGGGCTTTTCAGGAAGGCGACGCCGCCGGAGTGCCCCGGGCAGTGCCAGGAGTACGACCCGTCCTGGGCGTAGTCGACCAGGGCGCGGAAGAACGGCGGCGCCACGCCGTCGAGGTAGCTGCGCGCCTCGCGGATGATGTGCCGGGCGACGAACTCCGGCGTGTCCTCGAACATGTGGATGAAGCCGTGCAGCTCGCGCAGGATGTCGTTCGGCAGGTGCTGCGAGGTCCGGGTCTCGCCGTACAGGTAGATCGGCACGTCGGCGTTCTTGAAGCGCACCTCGGTGATGAACTTGCGCAGGTTGAGCACCGCCGGGTCGAGATCGGGACCCTCGGTGAACTCCTCGTCGTCGATCGAGAGGATGAAGGCGCTGGCCCGGCTCTGTTGCTGCGCGAACTGCGACAGGTCGCCGTAGCTGGTGGTGCCCAGCACCTCGAAGCCCTCCTTCTCGATCGCCGCCGCCAGGGCGCGGATGCCGAGGCCGGACGCGTTTTCGGAGCGGTAGTCTTCGTCGATGATGACGATCGGGAACTGGAAGCGCAGCATCGGACGGCTCTCGAAGGGCGGGAAAGGAAAGCGCGCAGTGTAGGGCGCGCAGGCCGCCGCCTACACTTGCGCCGTCGAATGGCAAAGCGGAGTGCCCGATGGACGTTTCAGCGGCAACCGGGTGGTGGGTCGCGGCGGGAATCGCCGTCGCCGCCGAGCTCGGCACCGGCACCTTCTACCTTCTGATGATGGCCTTCGGCCTGGCCGCCGCCGCGGTCGCGGCGCACCTCGGCCTCGCCCTGCCCGCGCAGATGGTGACCGGGGCGATCGTAGGCGCCGGCGCGACCGCGCTCTGGTGGGCTTATCGCCGCCGCCAGGGCAGCAGCGACCGCGCGGCGCACCAGAACCGCGACGTCAATCTCGACATCGGCGAGCGCGTCCACGTCGCGGCCTGGTCTGCCGACGGCACGGCCCAGGTTCGCTACCGAGGCTCGGGCTGGACCGCCCGGCTCGCACCCGGCGTGCCGGCAGTGGCCGGAGAGCATGTCGTTTCCGCCGTCGAGGGCAACTGGCTCGTGCTGCTGCCCGCCTCCTCCGTCCGTTCCTAGCTCGCAGGGCCCGCCCATGGAAATCGCACTCGTCATCCTCGTCATCGCCGCGATCTTCGTCTTCCGGACCTTCAAGATCGTGCCGCAGCAGCATGCCTGGGTGGTGGAGAAGCTCGGCAAGTACGACCGCACCCTGACGCCGGGGCTGAAGTTCATCCTTCCCTTCATCGAGCGGGTGGCCTACAAGCATTCGCTGAAGGAGGTGCCGCTCGACGTCCCGAGCCAGGTCTGCATCACCCGCGACAACACCCAGCTCCAGGTCGACGGGATCATCTACTTCCAGGTCACCGACCCGATGCGGGCGAGCTATGGCTCGAGCAACTACATCGCCGCCATCACCCAGCTGGCGCAGACCCTGCTGCGCTCGGTGATCGGCAAGATGGAGCTCGACCGCACCTTCGAGGAGCGCGACCACATCAACCTCTCGGTCGTCGCCGCGCTCGACGAGGCGGCCACCAACTGGGGCGTGAAGGTGCTGCGCTACGAGATCAAGGACCTGACGCCGCCGGCGGCGATCCTGCACTCGATGCAGGCGCAGATCACGGCCGAGCGGGAGAAGCGCGCCCTGATCGCCGCCTCCGAGGGGCGAAAGCAAGAGCAGATCAACATCGCCACCGGCGAGCGCGAGGCCTTCATCGCCCGCTCGGAGGGCCAGCGCCAGGCGGAGATCAACAAGGCCCAAGGCGAGGCCGCGGCGATCGTCGCGGTGGCGGAGGCTACCGCGGAGGCGATCCGCAAGATCGCCGAGGCGATCCGCCAGCCCGGCGGCCAGGAGGCGGTGCAGCTCAAGGTGGCACAGCAGGCGGTGGAGGCCTTCGGCCAGCTCGCGCAGAAGAACAACACCATGATCGTGCCGAGCAATCTCGCCGAGGTGTCGGGGATCATCGGCACGGCGATGGCCTTGATGAAGACGCCGGTGCCGCGCCCGGGCTGAGGCGGCCAGCAGCCCCGCCGCGCCCGGCCAGGCGGTATCGCCTCGGCTAAGATTGCCGCCTTCCGGAGAGGTGGATGAGCGGTTTAAGTCGCACGCCTGGAAAGCGTGTGAGGGCTAAACACCCTCCGCGGGTTCGAATCCCGCCCTCTCCGCCAAACGGCCCTCTGAGCGGCCTCCCCAACCAACCCGTTTTGGCCTCCCGTACGAGGTAAAATTCGTCCGACTAGGTCCTCTAACGTCCGCTGGCATCCGGCAGATATTGGGGGACCGGATCTGACGAAATTCCCCCAAAATCGTGGGGGAACGGATTTCGGAGGGCCTCAAGATGCCTCTCACCGACGTGGCCTGCCGCAACGCTACTTGCCCTCCGGGCAAGCCGCGGGGGCGTTACTCCGACGGCCTGGGTATGTACCTCGAGGTATCGCAGACCGGTCGCAAGTACTGGAGGCTGAAGTACCGCTTCGGGCCGAAGGAAAAGCGCCTGGCGCTCGGCATCTACCCGGAGGTCACACTGGCTGCGGCCCGTCGGGCTCGCGACAAGGCGCGCGAGCTTCTCAGCGAAGGTCGGGATCCTGTCGCCCCACGCAAGGAAGCAAAGCTCGTTCGCCAAGCTGCGACTGAGAACACCTTCGAAGCGATCGCACGCGCTTGGCACGAGCAATGGAAGGCGTCCCGCACGGACCATCACACCGAGTACGTGATCCGCAGGCTGGAGGCCGACGTCTTTCCCGTCCTGGGGCACTTGCCCATCGTCGATATCACGACGCCGAAGCTCGTGGCGATGGCCAAGAGGATCGAGGCGCGAGGCGCTCTGGACATTGCGAAGCGGTCGCTCCAGACGTGCGGGCAGATCTTCCGCTACGCGATCGCACTCGGCTACGTGCAGCACAACCCGGCGGCTGCCATCAAGCCAAGCGACGTGTTGAAGGCGCACCGGAAGGAGAACTATCCGCGAGTCGAGCCCAAGGAGTTGCCGGAGTTGCTTCGCAAGATGGCGGTGTACGACGGTTCTCCCCATACACGTGCCGCGCTGCAGCTGATCGCCCTGACCTTTGTTCGCACGTCGGAGCTGATCCACGCGAC
>Ga0207659_10001188_pt1 | contig 15536 bp, 15 predicted proteins | sample KBSM43metaG_FD_184330 | JGI IMG/M metagenome (GOLD analysis project Ga0207659, IMG submission 184330) | Miscanthus rhizosphere microbial communities from Kellogg Biological Station, Michigan, USA - KBS M4-3 metaG (SPAdes) (version 2) | ecosystem: Host-associated > Plants > Roots > Rhizosphere >...
CCATCGACCGGGAGTTCCTGATCCTGTTCGAGCACGACCCGCAGGTGGCCGCCGGCATCATCCGGGAACGCGGCGGCAAGCGGTGGGTCGAGCAGGTGCTGTAGACTAGCCAAGGGCTCACTACGCCGAAGCATGCCCTTGCGCCCTTGGCTCGCCTACGCTCGCTCTTTCGCGCGCTTCGCGCGCGCCGACCGTTATGCGGATTGGCATCTGAGTGCCAGACGCGCCTTCGAGGCCGCATAACCGCCTAACAGAAGCTGGTATGGAAAACGTTCGCATCGGGATCATTGGTGGCAGCGGCCTGTACGACATGGCCGAGGTGACGGACCGGACCGAAGTGGCCCTGACCACGCCGTTTGGCGACCCGTCGGGCCCCTACGTCGTCGGCACGCTGCGCGGCCAGCGAGTGGCGTTCCTGGCGCGGCACGGCGCCGGGCACCGGCTGCTGCCGGGCGAGCTCAACTTCCGCGCCAACATCTTCGGCCTGAAGCAGCTCGGCGTGGAATTCATCCTGTCGGCGAGCGCCGTCGGCAGCCTGAAAGAAGAGCTCAAGCCGCTCGACATCGTCATTCCGGATCAGTTCATCGATCGCACGATGGGCCGCATCAGCACGTTCTTCGGCCAGGGCCTCGCCGCCCACGTCGGGTTTGCTCACCCCTTCTGCGCCAGGCTCAGCGACGTGGCGCACGCGAGCGGCCAGGCCGCCGGCGCCACCGTGCACAAAGGCGGCACCTACGTGTGCATGGAGGGACCGCAGTTCTCGACCTTGGCGGAATCGCGGCTCTACCGGTCGTGGGGCGCCGACATCATCGGCATGACCAATCTGCAGGAGGCCAAGCTGGCGCGCGAGGCCGAGATCTGCTACACCACCATCGCCCTCGTCACCGACTACGACTGCTGGCATCCGGACCACGATTCGGTGACCGTCGACCTGATCATCGCCAACCTGACGCAGAACGCGAAGACCGCGCAGGCGATCATCGCCAACGCCGTGGAGCGGCTGCCGTACGCACGCACCTGCGAGTGCGCCAGCGCGTTGAAGTTCGCACTCATCACCCGCCCCGACGCGGTGCCGGCCAGGACGCTGGTCGATCTGGCGCCGATCGTCGGGCGGTATCTGCCCACCCAATCCTCGAGGACCGCTGAATGAGCAATCCGCAATTCGATGTCACTGCGATCGGCAACGCGATCGTGGACGTGCTGGCGCAGGCCGACGACGCCTTCCTGCAGAAGCACCAGTTGCCGAAGGGCGCGATGAACCTCATCGACGCCGAGACGGCGGAGCGCCTCTATTCGAACATGGGTCCCGGCAAGGAGGCGTCGGGGGGCTCGGCTGGCAACACCATTGCGGGCATCGCCGCCCTCGGCGGCCGCACCGCCTATATCGGCAAGGTGGCGAAGGATCAGCTCGGCGACGTCTTCACGCACGACCTGCGCGCGGTCGGCGTGGCCTACGATACGCCGCCGCTCGTCGGCGGGCTGCCCACGGCGCGCTCGCTGATCATCGTCACCCCCGATGCACAGCGGACCATGCAGACGTTCCTCGGCGCCACCACTCAGCTCGGGCCCGAGGACGTGAACATGCAGTACATCACCGGCTCGAAGGTGCTGTACCTCGAGGGCTATCTCTGGGACCAGCCGCGGGCCAAGGAGGCGATGCGCAACGCCGCCATCGCGGCGCACACCGCCGGCGTCAAGGTGTCCTTCACGCTCTCCGACTCCTTCTGCGTTGCCCGGTATCGCGCCGAGTTCCTCGAGCTGGTGGACAAACACGTGGACATCCTGTTCGCCAACGAGCACGAGATCCTGTCGCTCTACGAGGTGGAGAACTTCGACGACGCGCTGCAGAAGGTGCGGGGTCACTGCGAGATCGCGGCGTTGACCCGCAGCGAGAAGGGCTCCGTGGTACTGCGCGGCGACGAGGTGCACGTGATCGACGCTGTGCCCGGGGTCAAGGTCGTGGACACGACCGGCGCCGGCGACGCCTACGCGGCCGGGTTCCTCTACGGCTACACGCAGGGTCTCGACCTGGCCACCTGTGGGCGCCTTGGTGGCGCAATGGCCGCGCAGGTCATCGCTCAGTACGGGCCGCGCGCCGAAGTGAAGGACGTGAAGGCGCTGGCGCAGAAGGTGCTCGGCTGACGCACGTAGGGGCCGGCTTTAGCCGGCCCTGGGCCGCCTGAAGGCGGCCCCTACGGACTAGCTAGGCCCGGGCGATGCGTCGTGCCGGTTCCAGGTTGGGCAGGAAGTACGTCAGCAGCCCGATCGCCGGCAGGAACGAACAGATCGTGAACACGAGCTCGATGCTGGTGGCGTCGGCGAGCACCCCGAGGAGTGCCGCGCCGACGGCGCCGGCGCCGAACGCGAAGCCGAAGAACAGCCCCGAAATCGTCCCCACCCGCCCGGGCACGAGCTCCTGCGCGAAGACCACGATCGCCGAAAAGGCCGAGGCCAGGATGAGACCGATCACCATGGTGAGCACTTCGGTCCAGAGCAGGTTGGCGTAGGGCAGCAGCAGCGTGAACGGCAGCACGCCGAGGATCGACACCCAGATCACGTACTTGCGTCCGATCCGGTCGCCCACCGGGCCGCCGATGAAGGTGCCGGCCGCGACCGCCCCGAGGAGGATGAACAGGTGAATCTGGGCGCTCTGCACCGAGACCCCGAACTTGTGAATCAGGTAGAACGTGTAGAAGCTGGTGAGGCTCGCCAGATACACGTTCTTTGAAAACACCAGCGCGACGAGGATCGCGAGCGACCGCAGCACGCGGCGCTCGGGCATCCCGGCCGCGGGCGCACGTCGCGGGCGCGACGCCTGTTCGACGAGGTGCGCCTGGTACCAGGACCCGACCCGCGTCAGGATGGTCATCGCCACGAGGGCGGTGACCGCGAACCACGCGATGCTGCGCTGGCCGTTCGGGAGGACGATGAAGGCGGCGAGCAGCGGCCCCATCGCCGACCCGGCGTTGCCGCCCACCTGGAAGAGCGACTGGGCGAACCCGTGCCGGCCGCCCGAGGCCAGGCGTGCCACACGCGACGATTCGGGGTGGAAGATCGACGAACCGATGCCGACGCATGCCACCGCCGCGAGCACCACCCCGAACGAGGGGGCGAACGACAGCAGCACCAGTCCGGCCAGCGTGAAGGCCATGCCGGTCGCGAGCGAGTAGGGCTTCGGGGCCCGGTCGGTGAAGTAGCCGACGACGGGCTGGAGCAGTGATGCGGTGGCCTGGTTGGCGAACGTGATCAGGCCGATCTGTCCGAAGTCGAGCGCGTACGAATCCTTCAGAATGGGGTAGACCGCCGGGATGACCGACTGCATCAGGTCGTTGAGCAGGTGGCACAGGCTGATCGCGCCGAGGATGCCGAGCGCGGTCTCACGAACCGCGGGCCGGGGCGGAGCAGCAGCGTCGGCGAGAGCAGGAGGCGTAGCCACGAGGACAATCCCTGAGAGTAGCGGCAGCGCCGCCGCTCCCGACAGTGTACGCGGCGCAGCGGCTTGCCGCCAACCGGCGGCCTGCATTTCAATAGCCTGATGCGGGGGCGTGTGCTCGTCGCGGCGCTCGCCGCCGCATCCGTGGCATGGGCCGCGCTCGTCGTCTTCGCGCCGCACCTGCCGCCGGCGCTCGCGGCGGCGGTTTATGCGTTCGGCGCGCTTGTCTGCCATCAGCGGCCCGAGCGATCCTTCCACTGGGACGGGGCCCAGCTGGCCGTGTGCGCGCGCTGCACGGGTATTTACCTCGGCGCCTGTGTGACCGCGGTGCTCGCCTTCATGCCGCCGCGGCTGTATGCGCCGGACGCGATCCCCGCGCGGCATCTGGGGACCTGGCTCGCGGTGGCGGCGCTTCCCACGGCCGTGACCGTTGCGTGTGAATGGGCGGGATGGTGGCAGCCATCCGCGCAGATGCGCGCTGGCACGGGTCTGGTGCTGGGGGTGGCCGCGGCGTTCGTGGTGGCTGCCGCGCTCGCGAGACGTCCTGAACGTTCCGAGTGAAACAACGGCCTCGATGTCCAGGCCCGCCGGTCTGAAGCGGAGCCTCGCTGCGGTACACTACGGCGAATGCCATCCCCGAGCGGCCGCACCACGCCAGCCGCCAACCCGTATCTAGTGTGCGCCGCCGCGTGGGCCGTGCCCGGAGCAGGACACCTGTGGCTCGGCCGCTACCAGAAGGGCCTCACGCTGCTCGTCGTGCTGCCGCTCATGTTCGCCGTGGGGCTGGGGATTCGCGGCCGGATCTTTCCCTTCCAGTTCGACGATCTGCTCGTCGGCCTGGCGGCGATTGCCGACCTCGGCATCGGCCTCCCATACTTGGTCGCCAGGCTGGCCGGCGCCGGCGCCGGAGAGGTGATCGCGATCACCTACGAGTACGGCAACACCTACGTGATCGTGGCGGGCCTCCTGAACATGCTCGCGGCGCTCGACGCGTTCGACATCGCGATGGGCCGCAAGTGATGGACACCACCAGCCACCTCGGCCTGCTGGTCATGTTCGCGGCATTCGTCTCGATCGCTTTTGCCGTGCTCATGCGCGACCAGCCGAAAGAGCAGTTGACGTTCGGCGCCAAATTGTTCGGCACCTTCGTCGGATCCGCCGTCCTCCTCGGCTGGTTGCTGTATCCGCTGCCGCTCTGAGCCGGGAACCCGCACAATGAGCTGGCGCGCGGCGCTCAAGTCGCCGGCGGGGTTGTGGGGACCCGTCGCGGCCTACATGGTTCTCATCTTCATCCTCTCGGGCCGGACCCATCCGCCGCTGCCATCGCAGCTCTCCGACATTCAGGGCCATTCGATCGGCTACCTGGGGTTGACCGTCACGATCGGCCGTGCGCTGGCGGGCGGCGTGGCGTCGGGTGCGACGCTGCGCGCGGCGGCCGGGGCCTGGGTCATCGCCGTTGCCTACGGGGCGAGCGACGAGTGGCATCAGTCCTTCGTGCCCGGGCGGTCCCCCGACGTTGCCGACTGGTTCGCGGACGCCGTGGGTGCCCTCGCCGGCGCCGGCGCGTGCTGGGCGTGGGGTATAATTCGTGCTCGCGCCGATGTTTGACAACTTGCTGCCACCCGTCGCGGGCGCGTGCGGCATCCCGATGCCCGCACCGGCCGATCCGGCGCTCACGGAGCGCTAAGCGTGGAGGAGTGGCAGGGCGCACAGCGGGCCGCCGGGTGCCGGTTCGCGATCGTGGTTTCCCGTTTCAACCCTGAGATCACCGCCGGCCTGCTTGCCGGCGCGCGCGAGGCGTTGATCGAGGCCGATGTGCAGGCCGAGGACGTCATCGTGCTCCGGGTGCCCGGTGCCTTCGAGCTGCCGCTCGTGGCGCAGCGCCTGGCGGAAAGCGGACGGTTCGACGCGGTCATCTGCCTCGGCTGCCTGATCAAGGGCGACACCATGCACTTCGAGTACATCGCCGAGGCGGCGACCCGCGGGATTGCCGAGGTCAACCTCTCGACCGGCGTCCCGGTCACGTTCGGCCTCTTGACGACGCTCACGGACGAGCAGGCGGAAGTGCGCTCCCGCCCCGGGCCCGGCAACAAGGGCCGCGAGGCGGCGCAGGCCGCCGTCGAGATGGCGACGCTGCTCCGCACCTTCGACCAGGGTCCCACGACATGAGCGCGCGCGGTCCGCGGAAGACCACCGTCCCGATTGCCGAGCGCCACCGCGGGCGCGAAGCGGCCGTGCAGATGCTCTACCAGTGGGAGATCGGCCGCCTGCCGCTCGACGAGGTCAGCCGCGTGTGGCGCGCCATGGCCGACGAGGCCAACCCGTTGCCGGCCGAGCTCGCGGCGTTTGCCGCCTCGCTCGCCGAAGGTGTGGTCGCGCACGTCGCCGAGCTCGACCCGCTCATCTCCGAGGCCGCCGCCCACTGGCGCATCGAGCGGATGAACGTTCTCGATCGCCTGGTCATGCGTCTCGCGGTATACGAGTTCCTCTACGAGCGCGACACGCCCGCGACGGTGATCATCAACGAGGCGCTGGAGCTGGCGCGGGCCTTCAGCTCGGACGAGGCGGTGCCGTTCGTCAACGGCGTCCTCGACGGCATCCGGCGGCGACTGGAACGGGCATGAGCGGCGAGGGGGAATCCGACCAGATCGTCCAGCGGCGCGCGAACCTCGAGGCACTGAAGCAGCTCGGCGTGGACGTCTATCCGCACCGCTTCGACACCGCGGCGACGATCCGCGACGTCGTGGCGACGCATGGCGGCGATACCGGGGAAGCCCTCGACGCCACGCACGTGCACACCCGCGTGGCCGGACGCATCCTGGGCCTCCGAACGTTCGGCAAGGCCAACTTCCTGGTTCTGTCCGACGGCGCCGCCCGCCTGCAGGTGTACCTGCGGCAGGACTCGGTGCCCGAGCTCGCGTTCAAGATCTTCAAGCTGCTCGATTTCGGCGACTGGGTGGGGGTGGAGGGGCGCCTCTTTCGCACCAAGACCAACGAGCTGACGGTGTGGGCCTCGTCGCTGACGTTCCTCGCGAAGTGCCTGCTGCCGCTGCCCGAAAAATTTCACGGGCTCACCGACGTCGAGACCCGCTACCGCCAGCGCTACCTCGACCTGGCGGTCAATCCCGACTCGCGCAAGGTGTTCGAGACCCGGAGCCGCGTGATTTCGTCGATCCGCCAGTTCCTGCTGGCCCGCGGGTTCCTCGAGGTCGAGACGCCGATGATGCAGTCGATTGCCGGCGGGGCACTGGCGCGCCCGTTTACGACGCATCACAACGCGCTCGACATTCCGCTCTACCTGCGCATCGCCCCCGAGCTCTACCTCAAGCGGCTGACCGTGGGCGGCATCGAACGCGTGTTCGAGATCAACCGTAACTTCAGGAATGAAGGCATCTCGACCCAGCACAACCCCGAGTTCACGATGCTCGAGTTCTACTGGAGCTACGCCGACTACCGCGACCTGATGGCGCTGACCGAGACGATGCTGGCCGAGACGGCGCAGGCGGTGATCGGCACGCTCGAATCGCCGTTCGGCGAGCACGTGATCTCGTTCCAGGCGCCGTTCCGGCGCCTGTCACTGCGCGAGGCCGCGGCGGCGGCGGCCGCGGCCCGGCTCGGGGACGCCGTCGAAGCCACGGCGCTGCGCTCGCGCGAGAGCGGGGCGGCACTCGCGGCCCGGCTGGGCGTGGCGGTGGAGCCGGGGGCCGGCGCCGGGCGCATTGCGGCCGGCCTCTTCGAAGCGCTGTGCGAGGCCGACCTGGTGCAGCCCACCTTCGTCTACGATTTTCCCACCGAGGTGTCGCCGCTCTCGAAGCAGAAGGCCGACGATCCCGACACCGTCGAGCGCTTCGAGCTCTACATCGGCGGCTTCGAGGTGGCCAACGCCTTCAGCGAGCTCAACGACCCGGTCGAACAGCGCACGCGGTTCGAAGGGCAGCTCGCGCAGCGCGCGGGCGGCGACGACGAGGCGCACGCGATGGACGAGGACTACATCCGAGCCCTGGAGTACGGCCTGCCGCCGACGGGCGGCGAAGGCATCGGGATCGATCGGCTCGTGATGGTCCTGACCAACAGTGCGTCGATCCGCGACGTCATCCTGTTTCCGTTGATGCGGCCGCGGTAGCCCACCCCGCCATGCGGTTCGAGCTGTTCGTCGCGCTTCGCTACCTGCTCGCGCCGCGGCGCCAGGCGCGCGTCTCGCTGGTCTCGATGTTCTCGACGATTGGCGTGGCCGTGGGCGTCATGGCGCTCATCATCGCGCTGGCGCTCATGACCGGCCTCCAGGGCGAGCTGCGGGCGAAGCTGCTCGGCGCGGTGGCGCACATCTACCTCTCCAAAGACGCGGGGTTCGAGGACTACCGGGCCGACGTGGCGGCTTTGCGCAAGCTGTCGGGCGTCGTCGGCGCCGGGCCGGCCATTCTCGGCAAGGCCATCGTGTCGACCAATCGCGCCGACGCGTTCATCACCGTGAAGGGGATCGACCCTGGACTCGAGGTCGACGTGACCGACATCCAGGGCGCGATGCGGAAGGGCAGGATCCAGGATCTGATTCCGCGGACGGACACCGACGGCGTCGAGGGCCGCCCCGGCATCCTGCTCGGGCAGGACCTGGCGGGACAGCTCGGTGTGTCGGTCGGCGACACCGTGACCCTGCTGACGCCGCAAGGCACGGTGTCGCCGCTCGGCGTGATCCCGCGGTCGGTGCTGGTACGCGTGGCCGGGATCTACACCCTCGGGCTGCTCGAGTTCGACTCGGCGTACGGCCTGGTGTCACTCGATTTCGGCGAGCGGCTGCTGTCGCGGGCCGAGCCGGATTTGATCCAGATCCGGGTCGGCGACCTCTACGAAGCGCCGGCGATCGCCCGGACGATCGAGCGCACGCTCGGCGCGGGCTATCACGCCCGCGACTGGGCCAGCATGAATCAATCGCTCTTCTCGGCGCTCTGGCTCGAGAAGATGGGCATCTCGATCGCCGTGGCGCTGATCGTCATCGTCGGCGCCCTCAACATCATCTCGTCGCTCATCCTGATGGTGATGCAGAAGAGCCGCGACATCGCCATTCTCAAGACGATGGGCGCGTCGGCACGCAGCGTGATGATGATCTTCGTCGCCCAGGGAACCGCCATCGGTATCGTCGGCACGACGATCGGCGGCGTGGGCGGCCTGGTCCTGTGCTGGATCCTCGACCACTACAAGGTGGTCCATATTCCGATCGACGTCTACCAGGTCTCGTACGTCCCCTTCATCGTGCTGCCGCTCGACTTCCTCATCGTCGTGGCCGGCGCGGTGCTCATCTGCTTCGTGTCCACCATCTACCCGTCGCGCCAGGCCTCGCGGCTCGATCCCGTGCAGGCGCTGCGGTTCGAGTGATGCCGCTCGTCCGCGTCGAGGGACTCAACAAGTACTACGTGGCCGGGTCGGCGCGGCTGCACGTGCTCCGCGACCTCGCACTCGAGGTGGAAGCGGGGGAGATGGTGGCCGTCGTCGGAGCGTCGGGCGTCGGCAAGAGCACGCTGCTGCACGTGCTCGGCGGGCTCGATCGCGCCGATGGCGGCACCGTGGAGGTGAGCGGCCAGTTGCTGGGCGCGGTGAGCGACGCGGCGCTGGTCGCGTTCCGCAACCGCCAGGTCGGGTTCGTGTTCCAGTTCCACCATCTGCTGCCGGAGTTCACGGCGATGGAGAACGTGGAGATGCCGATGCGGATCGCCGGCGTCCCGCTCGCCGAGGCGCGGATCCGCGCCATGGACCTGCTGGCCCGCGTCGGGCTGCGCGACCGCGTCGAGCACCGCCCGGGCATGTTGTCGGGCGGCGAGCAGCAGCGCGTGGCGGTGGCGCGCTCGCTGGTGATGCGGCCGGCATTGCTCCTGGCCGACGAGCCCACCGGCGACCTCGACGAGCCGACCGCCGAGTCGCTGCATGGCCTGCTGCGCGAGATGCACGCCGAGCACGGCCTGACCTCGGTGATTGCCACGCACAACCCCAAGCTGGCGGCCGCGTGCGACCGGATCTTGCGGTTGGAAGGCGGACAACTCAAGCCGGCGTGATCAACCGCCGGCGACAGGGGAGTGAGGCGGGTGGGGCCGCCGCCTCGGCGGAGTTGGGGCGGGTAACAGCCTTCTTGCCCGGCCCCACCCGCCTTACCCGCCCTGCTCGCCTTACCGCGGCGAAGCCGCGGCCCTAGGGGGTGCGCCGGGCGGGACCGGCTTCGGGTTCGGCGGGCACGTCGGCCGGCTCGCCGTCGTGACTGCCGTGGCGCGCGAGCACCGTGAGGAGCGCGTCCACGGACACGGGCTTGGGGATGAAGCCGAGCACGCGCAGCCCGTGGGTCCGCGCCACGCTTTCCATTTCGCGCTGGGTGTCTTCGTCGGCGCCGCTCGAGATCACGATCGATGGCGTGAAGCCCTCGTCGCTGACCTGCTTCAGAAACTCGATGCCGTCCATCTCCGGCATCAGGAGATCGCACACGACGACGTCGATCGCCTGGCCCTCGCGGAACGCCTCGAGCGCCGAGCGGCCGTTGGTCGCCCAGAACAGCGGACCGATTCCGGCACGCGCGAGCAGGCGCGCCAGGAACTGCCGCTGCAAATCGTCGTCATCGACGACGAGCACGCTCAGCGAACCGTGCTCCAGATCGCCGTCAATCCGTCTGTCCACGAAACCGCCTTCTGAACCCGGACCGGGGGCCCCGATCCGGTTCGATCTGTGATTAGACCACAGCACGCGGCCAGGGGGGAGTCCCGGAACGAGGGGGCGTCGCTACGGCCGACCTATGTCGGCGTCGCGGCGTTGAGAAAGTCGCTCACGCGATGCCACTCGCGCTCGAACTCGGCCAGCACCAGTCCGGGGTCGTCCACGCAGCCGTCGCGTGCCTGGCGCTCGAGCCGTTCGCAGACCCCCGCCAGAGATGAGGCGGCCACCAGGCGGGCGAGCCCCTTCATCCGGTGAGAGGCGTGGCGGATGGCGGTGCAGTCGCGGCGCGCCAGGGCGTCGCGCAGGGCCGCAGCCTCCTTCACGCTCGCGGTGCGGAACCCGGCCAGCATCTCGGCTTCCAGCGCGGCATCGCCGTCCATGATGGCCCGCAGTTGCATGCGGTCGATGGGGGCGCCGCGGTCGACCGACGGCTGGAGGGTCGTTCCGGCCGAAGCGGTCCGCACCTCCGTGGCCCGATCCACCCAGGTGCGCAGCGCCCGTTGCACGGTGGGCAGGGCCGAAGGTTTGGCCAGCACGTCGTCCATGCCCGCGTCGTGGCAGGCGGCGATGTCGTCCGGCATCACGTTTGCGGTCCAGGCGACGATCGGAATGTGCTCACCGGCGCCGGCCTCCGCCTCTGATTGGCGTACCGACCGGGCGAACTCGAAGCCGTCCATGCCCGGCATCTGACAGTCGGCGAGGATGAGGGCGTAATCGCCGTGGGCGAGCATCTGCAGCGCCTCTTCGCCATCCGAGGCTTGCTCGGCTTCGTAGCCCAGCGCCGCCACCTGCCGGGCGAGCACCGCCCGATTGAACTCGTTGTCGTCCACCACCAGAATCCGGCGCCGATCGCCGCCCGGCCGGCCTGAGCCCGGAGGCAGGGCCGGCAGCACCATGCTCTTGGGGGCCTCCTGGGCGTCGGAGATCGTGTCCGACGCGATTTCGAAGTCGAGGCTGAGCGTGACCGTGGTGCCCCGCCCCAACTCGCTCACCAGGCTCAGGGTGCCGTTCATCAGCTCGGCGAGGCGGCGAGAGATGGCGAGGCCGAGGCCGGTGCCGCCGCGGTTGCGGGAGATGGGCGCCTCGGCCTGCACGAACGGCTGGAACAGCCGGTCGTGGTCCTCTGCCGAGATGCCGATGCCCGTGTCGGCCACGACGATTTCGATGCGCTGCCGCTCGCTGGTCGTGTCGAGGACGCGGGCGCGGATCGAGACGGTGCCGGTCTCGGTGAACTTGACGCCGTTGCCCACGAGGTTGAAGAGCACCTGCCGAAGGCGCACCGGGTCGAAGAGGAGGCGCGGTGCCAGGTGGCTGTCGGCATGCCACTCGAGGGCCAGGGCCTTGCGCCGGGCGCCGTCGGCGAAGGTCAGCGCGACGCTGCGGATCAGTTCGCCGATGGACGACGGAGCGGGCGCAAGCGTCAGGTGGCCGGCCTCCACCTTCGACAGGTCCAGCACGTCGTTGAGGATCTGGAGCAGCGACTGCGACGAGGCGTTGATGACGCCGAGCATGTCGCGGTGCTCGCGGTTGGTCGTGGAGATCTCCAGCAGTTCCACCATCCCGAGGATGGCGTTCATCGGCGTGCGAATCTCGTGGCTCATCGCCGCCAGGAACGCACTCTTGGCGCGATTGGCCGTTTCGGCGGCGTCGCGGGCCTCGCGCAGCGTGCGCTCGGCGTCGATGAGCGACGAGATGTCGACCCAGTAGCCGTTCCACACCGCCTCGCCGCCGGTCCCGAGACGGCTCGCGACGCTGCGGCTCCACACCACGCGCCCGTCCTTGCGCAGCACGCGGAACTCGTGCGACCACTCGAGCGCGCCGGCGGTGATCGCGGCGCGGAGGCTCTGGAGAAAGGCGCGGCGGTCGTCCTTGACGATCGCGGCGAAGACCAGGCGCGGCGCGCGGATGACCGCCTCGCGGCCGACGCCGAGCAGTTCCAGGACGCCGGCGCTGAGGAAGTTGAACCGGACCCGGCTGCCGCCGGACCACTGGAATTGGTAGACGGCACCTGGCAGGCCGTCAGTGACTTCGCGGAGGCGGCGCTCGGCCACCACCATGGCCTCTTCGGCGTGCTTCCGCGCGTCGATGTCGGCGTTGGTGCCGGTCATGCGCTTGGCACGGCCGTTGGCACCGCGCTCGGTGACCATGCCGTGCGACTGGATCCACTTCCAGCGGCCGCTGACCGTCCGCACCCGGTGCTCGACCAGGTATTCCGGCCGCTCGCCCTTGAGCGCGGCAAAGGCGGCGGCGGTAATCCCGGGGAGATCGTCCGGGTGCACCAACGCAATCAGCGACGCGATCGGCACCACGGCGTCGCGGCGCTCGGTGCCGAGAATCGTGCCCCAGTCCTCGCTGAGGAAGACGCGTCCGGCCTCGACATCGAGGTCCCACAGCGCGAGCTTCGAGCCGCGGAGGGCCAGGCCGAGGCGCTCGCGGACGATGGCGAGCTGGGTTTCGGCGATCTTGCGCGTGGTGACGTCGCGGAAGATGCCGCGGGTGACGAGCGGCGCGCCCTCCTGGATGTGCGCGCTGACGTTGCCTTCGAGCACCACGCGGCGGCCGTCCCGGCAGAGCATCGTGACGTCGAAGGTGCCCACCTGCTCGCCGCGAATCAGCCGCAGCAGCAGCCCCTCCACGATGGCCGCGTCCTCGGGCGCCACGACGTCGAAGAGGTTCAGTTGCTTGAGATCGTCGTCGGTGTATCCGAGGAGGCGCTTCCACGCCGGGTTCACCTGGACGAAGCCGCCCAGCGCGTCCACGCTCTGCAGCAGGTCGGTGCTGTTGTCGAAGATGGTGCGGAAGCGTGCCTCGCTCTCCCGCGCCTGCGCTTCGAGGCGGCGGCGGACGATGACCTCACCGCTCAACTCGGCGGTGCGGTACTGCACTTCGACGGCGACGGCGATGCTGAGACCGGCCTCGGTGAGCACGAAGAGTCCGGTGAGGAAGGTGAGCAGGACCGCGCCGGCCAGCATCAGCCGACCGTCGCGCGTCTCGCCCGGCAACAGGTCGGGTCGCACCGGCGCGAGATCGAGACGCCAGGCGCGCCCGCCGAACACGACGGGCAGGCTGACCCGCAGGCTGGCGCCCGCGCGCGCCGGGGTGCCCTGCATGAAGATCGGCACGGCCTCGGCCGGATCGCTCACGTCCACCAGGGCCGCTGCCAGCCGCAGCGTGGCCGCCTCCCGCGCCAGGTTCTGGGCGATGCTGTCGATCGGCAGCACCGACATCGCGAACCCGCGCAAGGTATCCTGCCGCGCCGCCACCGTGGGCGCGGCCTCGATCCCGTTCGTGGTGTAGACCGGCACCACGGCGATGACCGCGCGGGTCTGCCGGTCACCGGCCAGGGTGACCGGGGCGGTCACGGTGGCCTGCCCCGTATCCCGCGCGCGCGACATCGCCGCCCGGCGAACCGGGTCTGTCGAGTGGTCCAGTCCGCGCTCGGTGTCGGCGGTCAGCAGCGGCTCGATGTAGAGAGTCGGGAAGTACTCCGGCCGCGCCCGGGCCTGAATCAGCGCGCCCGACCCGGTCGGCTCGAGGATGTGGAACGGTTCGCCGCCGGCGCTCGCCTCGGCCTCGAATGCTGCGCGATCGACCTCGGCCACCCGCGGCACCCATTCGAGCGTGTGCACGCCGGGCGTGAGCGTCTGAGCGGCAAATGCGGCGAATTGGCGGCTGTCGATGCGCGGCGCCAGGGTCAGCAGCCGTTCGACCAGATGGAGGTTCGTGATCTGCGAGTTGAGCTGGACTTGCAGCTCGTTCTCGATCGCCGCCATCTCGCGCGAGGTGTGCTCGCGGCGTGAATCCTGCGTCGCGCGGTGGGCGACGGCCACGAGCACGCCCACGACGATGAGCGGAATCGCCAGCCGCGCCACGAGCCCGATCCGCCGCGGCCGCGCCTCGGGAAACGCCAGCAGCGTGAGCGGCACGAAGAACAGCACGCCGATCGAGTCGCCCATCCACCAGGTGAACCAGTTCGCCCACAGCTCGCCGAGCGGAAGATCCCCTGATAGCCATCGCGCGCCGGCGCCCACGCTCGCCGACGCCAGGCACGACACCGGTCCACTCATCAGCAGGAACGGCACCGCGCTGCGCACGCTGGTGAGGACGCGCCCGGAGCGGAGCACCGGGCGGGAGAGGCTGGCACAGAAGAGCGCCTGCAGCGCGACGCCGCCGGCGATCGCCAGCGAGACGGCGATATCGTCGGCCGTGCGGGTGGCGCCGGGCATCTCCGCGAGCAGGAGATCCGACAGCCACCAGTTGAAGAGGAACGAGCCGGTGAGCACGCCGGGCCAGAGCCGGGGGCCCCAGACGAGCAGCGCCGCGGATCCGATGCCGGCCGCGGGCCAGATCGAGCTGGCGAATCCCGGCTCGAGGTCGAGCAGGAACCCCACCCGCGCGGCCACGAAGTAGGCGGCCGCCACCGCCGGCAGGCGCCACCACAGGCTGCGCAGCGAGGCCAGCGGCATTGGACCGGCCGTCTGCAGCGCCACGAGATCGCGGGGCGCGGGGCTGTCTTCCACGAACTCCTCGCCTGGGTTAGCGCACGCCGGCGATGCCGGGTTTCCCCATCAATCCGAGGCCGATGGATCCGATGGTTTCCGGCATGGGTGGCAGTATAGTCACGGCGAGGCCGGATGTTCGAACGCTACACGGAGCGGGCGCGCCGGGCGCTGTTTTTCGCCCGGTACGAGGCATCGCAGCTGGGCCGATCCATCATCGAGTCCGAGCACATGCTCCTCGGGCTGCTGCACGATGGCGGCGGCCTCGCCGCCCGGATTCTGAACCAGGCCGGCATGGGCCTCGAGGAGCTTCGCGCCGAGGTCGGCAAGACCACCGCCAGTCAGCCGAGAGTGGCCTCGCAGGTGGAGATGCCCCTGTCGGCTGCCTGCAAGGCGGCCTTGCAGCGGGCGGCCGACGAGTCGCTGGCCGCGAAGGCCCCGCACATCGGCACCGAGCATCTGCTCCTGGGGCTTCTCCATGAAGCCGACAGCCTCACGGCGCGGCTGCTCGAAGCCTCGGGTCTGACGCTCCACACCGTGCGCGGCGCGATTGCCGACCGCCAGGCACCCTCCGCGCGTGAGCCGCACGTGGTCCTGGTGCAGGTGACGATCCGGCCGGAGATGCGGGCGCGGTTCGAAGAGGCGCTGCTGCACAATGCGCGCGAGTCGGTGCGCCTCGACCCCGGGTGCCTGCGCTTCGACGTGAGCCAGGACAAGGACGATCCGATGAAGTGGGTGCTCTACGAGGTGTACGACAGCCCCGACGCCCACGCGCTGCACCGCCGCTCGCCCCATTTCCTGACCTACGACGCGGTGGCCTCCGAGGCCGTCATGGAGAAGACAGTGGCGAAGTGCGCAGGGCGGCACGTGACCTAGCAGGCGCCGCCGCCCGGGCAAGTGGGGTTGGGGCATCC
>Ga0207659_10001191_pt1 | contig 15497 bp, 23 predicted proteins | sample KBSM43metaG_FD_184330 | JGI IMG/M metagenome (GOLD analysis project Ga0207659, IMG submission 184330) | Miscanthus rhizosphere microbial communities from Kellogg Biological Station, Michigan, USA - KBS M4-3 metaG (SPAdes) (version 2) | ecosystem: Host-associated > Plants > Roots > Rhizosphere >...
GGGCCGCCGCCGGCCGACGGCGGCGTCTCGACCGCGAGCACGACGTCGGCCGGCGGCGGCCCGGCGCAGCCCTGGCAGCGCCAGAGCTCGGCGCCGGACGGTTCGAGCGTCAGCCGTAAGGCGACGGCGCCGGCCGGAATGGCCGTGTTGCACTTGCCGCACGTCCGCGGCCGCGTCGAGTAGCCCCAGAACCTCATCGCACCCTCGTCAGGAGCGCCCGGCTGTGGTGGACGGTCCCGAGCGCGTCCGCAATCCGCTCCGGGTCGTACGGGATCCGGAGCGTCGCCGCGCGCGTTTTCAGTGCGTCGGCCAGGTCGGCAATCGTGGCGAAGTCCTCGCCGTTTAAGAGCTCGTGGAGCAGCGCCACGAGGATCGGTGTCGGGTTGTATTTCTCCGGTCGCATTTGGGTTTTCCACAGGGGATCGGCGCGCCAGCGCCTGCACTAATCTCTCAATAAAAGCGCACGCCGCGATAAGAGATCCGGATCCGGATCCGGATAACCGGGTTTGTTACGCCACGGGTTACCACTCCGGTTACCTCGCCTCCGCGAACATGTCGTCGTTCCAGCCCGGCCGATACCGCCGGCGCCAGTCGATGAGCCGCAATGTGTGCGGATCAAGTTCAAACCGGATCAATTGCACGAGTTGATCGCTGGAAATGGGTTTGCCGTCCCACCGGATCGACGTGCTCGAGACGGGATCGGCGGCGTCAAATTGCACCAGGTGGCCGCCAAACATCCGCAGCCGGATCTTGGTGCCGAGTAGGTGGCTGTACGCGCGGCCCGGTGGCGTGTGATCGTCCAGGTGCCGACCGCGTTTGTCGTGGTGGCGGTTGCCGCGGCGGTTCGTCAGCACTTGCGACAACATTGACAAGGTGTCCTGCTGACAGCCCGTCATCGCGGCGCCGAACGTTTTAACTTCCAAAAACATCATCGCCTGAATATCTCGCACGCCGATCCCATCCTCGACCGTCATGTACCGATGGATCAGCACGTCCAGATCGAACCGCACGATCCCGGTGCGGCTCGCGAGGCGCTGTTCTGCGCGCATCCACCGCTCGAACTGGGTTTCGGCCGTGTGGGTACAGCCGCACTCTGGACAGGTCACCAGGCCGTGAAACGCGCGCGTCATACCGGCGCCAACGCATCCCGCAGCCGTTGCCGCGCCAGATAGACCGACTCGAGATCGATGTCGCACGTCAGCCAGCGCCGGCCGGCACGCGATGCGGCGACCGCCGTCGTCCCGCCGCCGCAGAACGGATCGAATACGAGTTCGCCGGGTTCGGTTAACGCCTCGACGTAGTACCGCGCTTCGACGACGCTTTGCTGCCACGGGTGATCGGATTTCTCCGGCGTCGAGTGGATCAAGTCGTCGACAAAGCGCATGTTGTCGCGCCGCCGAAACGTGCCTTTGACAAACCACAACAGCGGCTTCCACTTGACGACGATCCCGTACTCGGTCATGCGCGCCGACGGCCCGGTATGCACCATCGCGATCGGCCAGAAAAACGTCAGCCCGGCCGCCTGCAACATCGCGATCACTTCGGGTATGCGGTGGTGTGACGTGTAGGTGATCAGACTGGCGCCGGGTTTCAGCACGCGCGCGGCGATCGCGCCAAGGTCGGCGTACAGCCCGATCGTTTTGTCGTGATACGGCGGATCCGTGAATACGAGATCGACACTGTCAGCGTCGACGCCGGCCGCAATCGTCGTGCAGTCGCCGTGCAGGATCGTGTACGTCTCGTCGTCGCCGATCGCGTCCTTCGCTGACGCGGCATCCGCGGTGCGTTTCGCGACCTTCGCCAGGTTTCGTTTCGCGCGCGTCGCCTCGCGTTTCGCTTCCTTCGACGGATCGGTGTCGCCCTGAAACCACTCAGGCGGCACATTTGTGCGGGTACCTGTTTCGACCGTCTTATTTCCGGCCTGATCCGGCGGCGTCGATGGCTGCGCCTGCACATTTGTGCGTTTACCAAGATCGCGCGCCACGGTTTCGCGACTCCAGCCAATCGCGCGACCTGTTGCACTATCACTCGCGCGGAGTTCTTGTAATCGCGCCGCGAGCCGTTTCCTTTGGTCTACCGGCAGTTTGAATTTGGCCGTGTCCAGCGTTGCTAAAAACGAATCGATATCGGTAAACCCACCGCCGCAGCCCTTCCAACGATCATCGTCGAGCAGCCATTCCAGCTCCCCGCACGCGCGTTCCATCGTGTAGCCGGACAGGTGTACCGATTCCATCAGCCGGCCATGTACCGTGTCGGGAGTTTCCATCAGGCTTTCCCGTTTCCGCGTTTGAGTCCTTCTCGGTAGGCACGCTGTTTTTCTGCACGCCGCGCCGATTGCTTGATCACTTCGTCAAGCGTCTCGTTGTGATAGCAACCGTCGTCGCCTTTGACGAAGTGCCGCATGACGATCGGCCGCAGCGCCTTCCAGCGCAGCGCATCGCCGCTCGCCTTTGCCAGGATCCGCTCGTCGGCCGGCAGCGCGCCGCCGCGCAGGGTCGCCGCGTCGAGCAGGTTCCGGTAGGCGCCTTGTTCTTCGAGCGTCATGTCCATATACGCCGATGATTTGAGCCAGCGATCGATCCACCACCACAACGCGTTGAGCCGCATGGACACGATCCCCGTCATGCGTCAGCGTAGGGAAGCCCGGTGAGATGCACGAATTTCGTCGGCCGCGCGACGAGGCTCACGCCTTTCGTGGCCGTCGGCTGATACCAGAGATCCGGATCGGGATCGCCTTGCCGGATGTACTGCGGCTTCGCCTCGGGAGAAACCGAGCTTTGGATAATGTCGAAAATGCCGTTCCCCGGTCCGGCCAGCAGCATCAGCGCGTCGACGGCGTGGCCTTGATATTGGTTTTGCCCCGGCGTTTTCAGGATATGGCCCCACATCGGCGACGCCTGCGCCATCAGCGCGGCGAGACATCCTTCGGTGAATTGTCCGCAGCCCTCGTGCGTCGCGAGGTTGTACTGGCCGGTCGCATAGACCGCGTTAATGATTGCGAACGGATCGCCGCCGGTTGTCGGCGGTGTGGGTGCCGGCGCTTCGGGTACCGCGTTCAGCGTGTAATCGTCGACTTGCAGCCGTGCGACGCCGTCCTTGAGCACGAGAAACCCGCGCACGCGTTGCGGCAGGTACCCAGGCGCCTCGAGATTCAGCTCGGCGCCGTGACCGCTCGGCACGCCGTCGGCGACCGTGCACAAATGGCCGGCGCGGCCGGACGCGTCGCTGTAGGGGATCGCCTCGATCGCGCCGCCGGCGTCCGGTTTGAGTGTCGCGGTTGCGTCTTGCGGGTTGGTATAAAAGACAAAGGCAAACGGCATCAAGTCACCTCTCAGTCAGCGTGTCGTCGAGCGTCTCGAGCATCCGGCCCAGTTTGCGTAAGTGGCGTTCGGTCTCTTCGCGCAGTTCGAGCAGCGCGCGATCGGCTTTGATCACCCAGTCGTCCTGGCGCCGCTCCATCGCCTCGAGGCGCCGGTTGATCGTGGCCGCCAGGGCGTCGATCTCGTCGCGATCCATCGGCCCTCCTTCAGAACGGAATGTCGTCGGCGGCGAGCGGCGGGAGCTCCGGCTGCCGCTCCGGATCCGCGGCCGCCTTCAGGCTGACCAGGTCCGTACCCCACTTCGTGGTTTTCGTTTCGGCCTTGACCGGCGTGCGCTTCTCGCGCGCGTCCTCGGCGATCGACGCGAGCCAGTTGTTGATCGTCGTCACGACTTCGCCGCTCGAGAGCGTGATCGCGAACTTGAGCACGTTGGGGTTCTTCGTTGGCGTCGACTCGACGGCCATCACTCGCACGTAGCCCTCCGGCGCCGGCGGATCGGGCGGGAGCGGCGGATCGTCCGGCGCCGCCTCGATGACCATCCGGCCCGGCGTGTCGAGCCGATCCGCTTGCGCCATTTCCTCTTGCGCGTACAGGCCGGCGAGCTGCCGCGGAAAGCCTTTCCGGAGCGCGAGCGCCTCGGCACACTTGGCGAGCATCGTGTGGGGCATCCGGCGATACATGAAGTCGTTATCGTCCGGCCGGTACTCCGGCCAGCGTGCCGTGGCGCTGAATGGGTAGCGTTGCCCCTGGACGAGCCGCCACACGGTGACCGTCGCCGCCCACTCGTCGCCCTTGGGCGCGCCGATAAACACGGCGTCATCGTTGCCGGCATACTCGCCGGTATCGGCCGCGCGCGAGCGCATCAGGTCAATCGACGTGACCGGCGTGTACTTCCCTTTGCGCTTCGTGAAATGGATCAACCGATCGAGCGGGTGCACACCCTGGCGCGCGCAGTCGTAGAAAAACAATTGGAGCTCGGCGTCGGTGGCATCCTTGGCGATCGTGGCTTTGATCAGCGCGGTTTGCTCGGCCGTCACGGCCGGCGCCACGAGCTCGCCCTTTGGCCGTTCGGCAATGGCGGTGTTCACGTGAGTACCTCCCATCCGGCCGTCCTGGCGCCGCAATGGCAACATTCGAGATAAATGCGGCCGCGGTAGTAGGTGCGGATCCAGGCGTGGCCGCGAAAGAGCCGGCACACGAGCGCGCCGATCCCGGCTTGCGCCGTAGTCAGAAAATGCGTAAGGTTGGAGCGTATGCGAACGGATGAGACCGGCCAGCCCTGCCCGGCGACGTTAGGCGAGTACCGCGACACAATGATCGCGTTCCTGCGCGACGACCAGAATCCGGCCGTGCGCTTTCTGGATGACAAGATCGCCGAGCAGGGGCGAAACGAGCGCGTACTGGCCGACGATTCACAAATGCGTGTACTGCTGTTTTCGCTGGCGGGTTGGATCTGACCCTGAATCCGATTCAGATTGACAACAGAACATACATTATCAGACCCTATACTTTTACCCAGTAAATGCATAGGATCGGCTTGGTCGCCTGACCGCAAAACCCCTGATTCAGATTCACAGCGCACGGTACGCCCGGTTTCGATTCGATCGTCGGCCGATTCGGATTCACGCCTCACGCGATCCCCACTAACACCTCGAGCGGCACGCCGGTTTCCGCAATCACGCGCCGGAGCGCGTCCTTGCGCGGACAGACCTCGCCGAGCTCCGCGCGCGAATACGACGTCTGCGTCATCCCGAGCCGCGCGGCCGCGTCGCGCTGACTGAGCCCCTGCGCCTGGCGCCACTTCAATAAGGTCGGATACGACCGCCGGAGCGGCTGAACCTGTTTACGCTTCTGCACGCCGAGACACTACCCGATTTTAGATTCGTAATGCAAACGGCCCGGCCGTTGATGCATAATCCGAATCAGGATCCGTTGCATACCCCCAGGCGTTCGTCCGAGACTGACGTGGAAATGCCCCCTGACGTCTCCCAGCGTGTCCGCGCCCGCGTGCGCGACGAGCTCCTCCATCGCCGGCTCACCCAGCGCGTCGCCGCCGAGCGCCTCGAGGCGTACACCGGCGAGTCGTGGAGCCAGAGCAAGGTGCACAAGATCCTGACCGGCGAAGTGGAGTTGAAGGTCGACGACCTCGCCGCGTTCGCGCGGATCCTCAATCTGTCGCTGGCGGATCTGATGCGGGAGCCGGGCCGGGAGTTTCTCGCGGACCTGACGCCGTCGGAATTGCGGTTGCTCGAGGCGGTGCGCGATAAGCCGCGCTTCTTGCCGTTGTTCCTCGAGATCATCGGCGATCCCGATCCCCGCAAACCCGGCCGCCGGACCATTCACGAGCGGATGCGCCGGAAGGAATGATCGCCTTACACCGGACGGTGTAGACGCGAATTCTGATGTAGGCTACGGGTTTTCGCGGCCAGATTCCCGCGGCCGCCGGCGACCATCCCCAACCCGTCGGAGGCGTCTAGTGCGAGCCGCGACTACTCCCGCCCTGCCCCGGTCCACGGCGTTTGCCGCCCTCTCCCCGCACGAGCAATACGACCGCCTGGCCGCCAAGTATCCACGCAAGGCGGCCGCGGTCGTCGAGGCGATGGTGCTCATGTGGGAGGATCAAGAGCGCGAGCGGCGATCCCGCACGGCGCGCCAGGCGCGCGCCCGGCTGAAAGACCGCTAGCGCCGGCCGGCGCGCGCGAGTAGGTACAGCCCGACGAGCGCGAGCAGGAGCAGCCAGCCCGGCGCCACGCCGTCAGAACCGATCCTGAAATTCGGCGTCCGGAATCACGAACCACTCGTGCGGCGTCCACAGTGCCTGGCAGATCCAATCGCCGGAATGAACCTCCCAACATTTCGAGCCGCCGTGGACGTGCGGCCGGCCGTCGGCGAATGGCGGATAGGTCGTACAGACACAGAGCCCGTCGCGCGTGACCGCGTCCGGGAGCGGCATGCCCTCCAGGTATTGTTCCGCCCAGACCTTGTACGGTTTTTGGACGTATTGCGTCGGCGCCATTACGTCGTCGCCTCAATCGTAATCGCAAAGAAAAACCATGCGCCGCCCGCCGCCCAGTTCCCGCCGTCAAATCGACAGAGCGCGACCGCGCCGCTATTCACCGCGGCGACATACGCCGGTAGCTGGCAAAACGCGACGGGCGCAATGTACGTAGACGGGACCGTGAGCATTTGAAACGGCGTCCCGGTGACATAGAGCCTGTTCGTCGCCGTCGTCAGCGTCATCGGATTGAGACCGACGGTCCACAGTACGGCGTTATTGCCAATCGGGCGCCAGCGACTATGTTGGACGGTGAAGGTCTGGGGGACTCCACCGTCGTTGGTAATGTTCCCGGCGGGAATCGTCCAATTGACCCACGCCGCCGACAATCCCGCGTCGACGGGGTCGAGGATCGTCCCGGCAATCGCCGCCTTGTTCCAGATCGATCCGGATGTCCCGTTGCCGGAATCGTCGACGAGCGCATTGAACGGCGCGCGGTTGATGACCGCCATTAGAATCCCTCCTCTAAGGTTCCGACCATCCGCCGGAGCAGATCCTCGAGCGACGTGTGCACCGAGCTCGCCGTCACGGCAAACCGCGGCCGGCTGTTCGTGCCGCTCGTCGTGATCGTCACGTCCTGAATGGTGAGTACGCGGTTGATCGCCGGCTGCGTCAGGAGGATCTGCACCTGCCGGCCGGCGCGCGAGCGCGGATCAAACGCCGTATACCGGACCGTGACGATCGGCCGGCTGTAGAGCGCGAGATCGGCGCGGCAGAGCGCCAGGAGCGACGTCTCGCCGCGACGTTCGTCGACGATGAGCTGATCGACGATCCCCGAGCCGCCGACGCGCGCGGCGAGTTCGCTCGCCGCGATCGTGTCGGTGTATTCGATCCAAATGTTGACGGGTGCGCCTTTGATGAGCGCCGCGCCCAGCCCGGTAAAGCCGGCCGCGTTCACGCCGAGCAGGAGCGGCGCGCCGCTGATCGTCGAGTTGTAGTTGACGGCCGCGGTGAGACTGCCGTTGCCCGTGGCCGGGATCCCGGTGATCGTGTTGCCCGAGACGCCGGTGTACCGGATCACTTGTTGCCCGTTGCCGACGACGGCCCAGCCGCCGCTCGGCAGCGCCCAGCCCGTGCTGCTGACCGGGACCGTCGCCGCGCCCGGCAGGACCTGGCCGGCCGGCATCTGGATCCCGGAGGTATCGGCGCCAGGCGGTGCCGCGCCCAGCGTCGAATCGGCGAGCACGTCGAGCCCGGTGGTCGTCGTATTGTCGGCCCACACGGCCAGGAGCTTGAGCGGCGTTTGATTGGCGGCCGTGCGGTAAATCTCGCGCGCCGTCACGCCACTGGGACCCACGGCGATGCCACTCAGCGCGACGCGCCCGACAGCCGGATTAGCGCCGGGGTACGGCGGCGCCGACCCATACGTCGCGAGGTTGGCCGTCAATATCGGTACCGCGGTCCCAACCGGCACGCCGATATTTTGCGACGCGGCGAGCTCACGGAGATACGTCCCGCCGTTCCGACTCACAAAAATATGGGCAAACGCGGCGAGCGCCGACGGTCGCACGTATGACGCGACTGTCGCCACAATCACGGCGGGATTGTTCCCGGCCCCGTTCCATTTGGGTACGACGATCGACGCGCCGACCAGGAGCGGCGAGACGCCGATCGTGCAGTTGATGTCTCCACTAAACACGCTGGCGACTTGGAGGGTATCCCCCACGACGTGTCCCGCCTGATTCGACCAGGTACTGCCGTCCGCGGCGAGCGTCGGCGCCGTCGTCGGCGTCGGCGTATTCCCCACGGTGACGGCCGCCACGGGCGACGGGAGCGTTTTCCCGGCCGCCGTCACCCAGACATAGGCGTAGCTGTGCGCGCCGGGATCGATCCCCGTTCCCGCCGCGCCGGCGACGACCGGCGCCGCCGACGGGGTCACACCCGGCCCGACGAGCGCGCCGGTCCCGCCGATCGCCGTGCCGGTATAACTCAGGCGTTGCCACTCGGAGATCGCCCGGCCGCCGGACGGGTTGAACATGACGGCGTTTGCGATCGGGATCACGGTGTCGCCGGCGTTGACGGCCGCGAGCGTCGCCTCGCCGTGGCCCTTGCCGTAACAGCGCGTCCGGATCTGGCTATCGTCCGACGTCGCCACGAGCCGCGGCTCCTCGAGCAGTTCCCCCGGCGCGCCCATGATCGGGTGCGGATTGTCGAGTAGTTCACTGCCCTGGAACAGGTGCAGCACGTAATCATCGAAGTAGTAATACCCGCCGATCAGTTTCGCGAGCAGCCGGAGCGCGCCGTTCACGCGTTCGGTGCCGTCGAGGTACAGCGTGACCGGCGGGAGATCGAGCTGCACGCCGGCGCTCGAGTAGCCCGGCAGGAACCAGGCGACGAGTTGTTGCGCGACCGTCGTCGCGCTCGTGTTCTCCCAGGCGCCGAACGGCCGGAGCCAGTCCGCGCGCGCGGTGTCGTCGATCGCTTCACAGTCCCAGACGTCGGCGTGCACGCGGCCGACGTAGCTTTGCTGCGCCGCCTGGAGCCGGCCGGCGAACAGCAGGTACGACGGATCGACGCCGAGCACGACGCGCAGCCGGCCGCCGACCGTTGGCGGCGTGGCGTCGTCGACCGTGAGCGTGCACGTATTCGGCGCGTCGTTGATCACGTCGTGAATGGACAGCGAGCCGACGCGGACCTTGAGCGGCACGCCGTCGAGGGTAATCGACAGGTGCGCTTCGCGCGGCCGCCGGAGCGCCGGCTCGACGTAGTTCAGCCGGAAGGCGTTCAGCCGGCCAATGTTGAGGATCGCGTTATTGCTGGCGACGGCCATGCTCAGATCCGGCGCGCCTGCGTCACGGTGCGGAGGATCTGTTCGCTGACGCGGCGTGCGAGGTTGGATTCGGTGTCGACGAGGTTAAATACGTTATTCACGACCGCGCCGGCGCCGTTCGGACTAATCGATCCGTTCGCGCTCGGCGTAAAGAGCTCCGGCCCTTTCTCGCCGACGAGATAGCTCGAGCCGGCACTCACCGGCCCTCCGGCCGCGCGGCCCGGCGGCGCGTTGACGCCGGGAATGTACACGTATTTGTTGCCGTAGGAATCGGTCGCAATGCGGCCGCCGGTGCGCGCCGCCTGGTCGTTCAGATCGCCGGTGCTATAGGCCGACGCCATCGTGTAGGTCTGCATCGACTTCGCGGCGGCGTCGGCGGCGTCGGCGGTGGCGCGCAGTTCCGCGTTTTTGCGCGCGGCCGCGAGCGCGGCGTTGTCCTCGGCGACGGCCGCATCGTACAGCGCCTGGCGGTATGCGACTTCGGCCGCGGCCGCGGTCGTCGCCGCGCGCTCGGCGTCGATCATCGCCTGATCGAGTTGCGGCCCGACGTTATTGAACTGATCGAGCGCGGCGCGTACGTCGCGCTGCAGCGCGCCCCACTGCACTGAGAGTGCGCTCGAGCCCTGGCCGGTGCGTGCCATCGCGTCGAGCGCCTCGCCGAGCGCCTTGTCGAAGTCGACCAGGTCTCGCGAGGACAGCGACGTGAGCGAGACGCCGAGATCGTCCAGGCGCGCTTTGACATCCGCCCACTGTTGCGCGCCGCCGATCGCGTCGGTACCCGTGACGCGCTCGAGCACCGTGGCGACGCCCTCCCAGTACGCCGTAATCGCGTCGGCCGCCTCTTTGTTGAGGCGCATACTCTCGCGGGTTTTCTCGTCCCACTTCGCCGACTCGGCGGCCAGTTCCTCGTAGCCGTGGCCGATGTCCTGAAACCCTTCGATCACCGGCAGCGTCAGCGGTTTGATCGCCTTGAGCGTCGCCAGGAGATCCGCTTGATCGTCTTGGGCTCCGACGCCGCCCTTGACGTAGCCCGTCGGCCCGAGCGTCTTATCGATCCAGCCTTTCGCCTCGAGCACCGCCCCGACGAGATCACCCAGTTTCGCGCGGACATCTTTGACGTAGTCCGTCCAGTCGTTCTTCGCCTGCGCCATGGCCTTCATGTTGTTGTCGGCCATCAGGTGCGCGCCCTCGCCGATCGCCTTCATGTCGGCGAGCATGGCCGGCGCCAGTTCCTTCCAGCTATTGCCGAACAGCTCATTCTGCGTGCGCGCGCGTTTCGCGGGATCTTCCATGTCCCGCAGCGCGCCGTTGATCTGCAGGAGCTTGTCGTACGTCCCCAGGCGCTCGAATTCCCGCAGGTTGATCCCGAGATCCTTGAACGCGGCCGACACGCCGGCGTCGCCCTTGCCGATCCGCGACTCGAGTCCCTGCATGGCGCCGGTGAGCGCCTCGACCGACGTGCTCGTCTGCCCCGCAATCTGATCGAGGCGTTGGATCTCCTCGAGCGTCGTGCCGGCGCGCACGGCCATCGTCTGCAATTGATCGGCGGCCTCGATCACGGCGCCGATATAGCGCGTGATCGCGTCCAGGGTGAAGTACCCGACGACGGTCGTGGCGAGCGTTTCGACGGCGCCGCTGATCCCGCCGAGCTCGTGGGTGGCGCCCTTCGCCTCGTCGGCGATCTGCCGGAGATCCTCCGGCACGGTCTGCCCCATCTTCTCGAGTTTCGCGATCGCCTCGTCGACCGTCGGCGCAATCTGCGCGAGCTCCTTCTCGGTGAGCTGCGAGACGCCGCCGACGCGCTCGATCGCCTCGGCCATCAGCGTGGCCTGTTCGATCACCTTGGCGCCGCTGAACCGATCGGTCATTTTCGACAGCGCGGTATTGACCTTGTCGGTGTCGACCGTGAAGGATTTGAGCGTGATCGTCGCGTCCGCGACGGCCGCTTTCAGCTTGTTAAAGTTGGCGTCAAACTCAGTGAGGATCGCCACTCAGGAGCTCCACGAGGATCGCGTAGTCATCGGGATCGAGTTCCCTTATCCAGTCGACGCGCCAGCCAGTGCGGACGGCGAGCGCGAGATCGGATCGCCGGGCGTCATCCCAGCCTGGCGTTTTTTTTCCTCGGTTCGCGCGGCGGCCTGTTTGGCCTCGTGCGCGGCGATCGCCTCGCGAATCGGCGCCAGGTCCTCGAGGTTGTCGAGCACGGCCATGCGGCCGGCCAGGTCGAGATCGCGAATCGGCGGCGCCGGATCCTCGGCGGAATACCAGTCGACGAGGTACGCCGCGACTTGCGCGCGGCCGACGAGCAGGGGATCGATCACCCGGTCGTACCGGCCCTCCCCCTGGTCGACGAGCGTCGAGCAGGCGGTAAAACTCTCGCGTTGCTCGCCGACATTGAGCCGGCGTTTCACGGTGAGCGTATCGCCGTTCGGGAGCGTGAGCGTATCGGTCGCCGGGTAGACAAAGCGCATAGGGGCTTAACTCTCAGGCGGCCCGAGCGTCGCGAGGATCGACGCCGTGCCGACGGTGACACTCAGGATCGGCCAGCAGAAGTACCCGCCCTTCCGCGGCGCCGTGAATTTCAGATCCGGTTGCCGGAGCTTAAACGCGTCCGCACGCGCGAGCGTCGCCTCGAGCGCCCAGCCGCCTTCGGTGCGGGTAATCGTCCACGCGTTGCAGACGGCCGCCGTGTGATAGCCCCACACGACGGCCGCCTCGAGTCCGCGCAGCGTGATCGCGTCGAACATGCGTCAGGCGTGCACGCCGGCGACCCACGCCGTCCCGTTCCAGTTCGCGCGCGAGCCGTCGCCGAGCTGGATAAACTGTCCGGTCGTCCAGTTCGTGGCCGGCGACGCCGTGACGGTCGACAGCGCGGCGAAGTTCTGCGGTGGCGTCGCGTTGGCCGGCGTGAAGGTGCCGTTGCCGGTGCCAGGTCCGGCGCCCGTCGCGAGCACCTGGCCGGGTGACGTCCACGATCCGGCCGCGCGGAAATTGCCGGTAATCTTCGGCGCCGTGAGCGAGCAATCGATCGAGGCGTCGAGGTACGCGAGCCCTTGCCAGAAGAAGGCGCTTTCGGTCGTGTTCGGCATCAGTTGCAGCGTGCCTGGCGTCGGCGACATCGCCGCCTTGAACAGCGCGAGCTCGGCCGAGTTCCAGAACCCGCCGAACGAGCCCTGAATATCCATCAGGCCGGGAATGTAAACCTTGTTGGTATCGCCAAAGCAGGTGACGTCCTCAAAATCGGTGGCAAAATTGCCCGTCCAGGTGTTGATCGAGACGATCTGCACCAGCGTCGAGCCGCCTGCCGCGTCCCACGAGACTTTGCCGTATCGGCCGGTCTTAATCGACATTGAGATCCTCCAGAGTGAGCGCGTCCGGCCAGTACGCCGTGACTTGATAAAACCCGCCGAAATGGTGCCAGTAGAGCGTCTTGTCGACCTCGTCGCGCGCGGAGGTATCGATCGAGCCGTCGCGCACGCAGTCGATCGATCCGTAGTCGGCCGGCGTCGACAGCGCCGCGCCCTCGAGCAGCGCATCGATCCGATCGCCGGCGGCCTTGATCTGCTCGAGCGCCACGTCACGCGACAGCCCGAGCGCCTGCACGGCATACCGGCGCCCTTCGGCGCCACGGTGGCCGAATACGCCTTCATCGTCCGCGTCGACGACCGTCACGAGGCCGAACGCCTTGAGCCCGGCCGGCGCCAGGTAGCCGTAGACGCCGTCCGGCAGGAGCGCGGCGAGCGGTGCGTCGTTCTGCAAGACGGTCAGCAGCACGCGATCGATCGCGCTCGTGGCCGGCCTAGCCACGCGGCGCGCTCCGTTCCAGGAGCTCGACGACCTCGGCGCGCATCGCGCGGCGCTCGCGCACGGTGATCGGAATGAACACGCGGCCGGCCGGTTTCGGCCCGGCCGTCGTCATCCCGCCGGCCTCGAAGATCAACGCGTACTCGACGTCATTGCCGACGGTGACGGACGGGTGCAACGGTCCCTTGTCGGTGTCCTTGAGGTAGAGCCCGTCGCGCAAGCGGCCGGTGACGACCGGGTACCCGGCTTTGATCTCCTCGAAGGCGGCTTTCGCGTGGCGTTCGATGATCGGCCGCGCCGCGTCGGCGACCTCCACCGGCCAGCCCTCGAGCGCCTGGATATACATCGCCATCGTTTGCGTCATGCGACGACCTCCGCACACACGAGATCGGTTTCGATCCCGCGCTCGTCCCGGTTCGCGACGTACAGCACACTCAGGATCCGGCCGTTGAAGGTGACGCGCGTCTGCGTCGTGATCCCAGGGTGGTACCGCCCCTTGAGCAGGTGCGTCGCCTGCGAGACGACGGAGCCGGCGCCGATCGCCTCGAGCGTGCGCGCGCCCGGTTGCTCGATCGAGCAGTCCCAGCTCGCCGGCACAAGCGGCGTAAACACTTCCGAGAACCCGCCGTCCGGATCCGGCACGGGATCGCCCGGCGCCTCGAGCGTCACCCGGTGCCGGTAGGTGGCCAGGCTAGGCAAGCGTCGGATCCCGGTGCCGGCCGAGCAAATGCCGAATATCCACCCAGACGCGCGGCTCGTCGGTCTGCTCGTCGGCGTCGCCGCGTTGCAGGTCGTAGAGGTACGTCGTGAGCAGCTTGATCGCGTGCGCGACGGGCCGCGGCACGGTGGCCGGCGTCCAGGCCGGATCGGCGGCCGTCGTGAGGTACGCGAGGATCGCGTCCTGCGCCGCCAGCGCCATCGCCGACACGTCGGCGTCGTGCGCCGTGTCGGTGATCCGGAGGTGCGCTTTCATCTCGGCGATCGGCACGAGCGCCGTCGCAATCGTGACGCGGCCGGGAAAGGTGACCGGCGCCACTACTCGGCCTCCGCGAGCGCGCCGACCGCGGCGGCGACGGCCTCCTCGGACGGGGTACCGGGCATGGCAGCCGGCGGCCCCGTCGGCGGCTTCGAGAACGGCGCGTCGGCGTCGCGTTCGGCGAGCGCGGCGAGCGAGTATTGCTGCTGCTGGAGGTACGGCGTGTCGCCGCCCTCGACTGGCCCGAGCCCGTAGAACTTGCGCCGCGCTTCGTTCGGCGTGAGCGCGCCGGAGCTGATGCCCTCCTTCGCGCCGGCCGAGCGCGTCGCCTGATCCATCCAGATCAACGCGTCGAGATCAAACTCGGTCCCGTACGGCGCCGGGAGCTCGAGCCCCTCGTCGAGCGCGCGCTCGAGGCTGACCATATGCACTTGCAGGCACTGCGCGTGGTACTGGAGCTGCGTCGCTTCGGAGTTCGCGTACGGCGGCTGTTTGGTACTGTCGACGTAGCTCACCGGCACGCCGAAACAGCCGGCGATCGTGGCGACGGTGGCGTCGCGTTGTTCGGTCAATTGCGCGTCGACGGCCGTCGTGTCGATGGATTCGTACTTCATGCCGTAGCCGACGATCGCGGTATCGCCCGGCCCGAGCGCGGCCCATTGCGCCTTGAGGCGCGCGGCCGTCTCCGGCGTGATCTCCGTCGGCGCGACGAGCATCCCCGTCGGCCGGCCGCCCTTGCCGAAAAACGTGCTACTCGAGTTCTGGAGATTGTTCGCGGTGAGCGTCGCCGTGCCGCACGCGTAGAGCGGCGACAGGCCGACGAGCGGATGAAAGGCGCAGTTCCAGCGGTCGTGAATGACCTCGCGTGCCGGCGCGGCGATCCCGCCCTCCGGAATCCCGGCCAGGTCGGAGGCGTCGAGCTGGTAATACACGTCGCCGTCCGGCGCCACGAGCGGCGTGACTTTCGCCGGATCGAGCACGTAGAGCGCGATCACGACGCCGCGTTGATCGCGCTCCTTCAGGATGTAGGCATTGCCCCAGAGCAGCTTAGAGAGGATCCATTGCTCGAGAAATTGCCCGATCGTCTGGTAGCGGTTCGGTTTCCGGAGCACGGGTGAAAACGCCGGCGAGCTCGTCACGATCCAAATGCCGTTCGCGTCGAGCGCCACGAGGTTCAACGGCGTTTTGGAAATGTCGCCGGCGATGAGCGACACACAGCGGAACACCGTGGGATTGCTCAGACCGGTGTCGATCGTGATCTCCTGATTGCTCTGCCAGGCGCCGGTAAACGGTTCGCGGACAACGCCCGTCCAGCCGCCAGCCGTCACGCCGGCCGGACGGACGGGTGTCAGGAATGACCCCAGCCGCGACCGGACGGCGCTCAGGAGGCCCATGCGGCGCTACTCTTTCGCCGCCTTGCCGTTCGTGACCGTGCCGCCCGGCATGGCAACCGTCTCGCCGGTGTTGCCGGATGGTGCCGGCCAGGCGGCCGCGGTCAGGTACTTGACGGCGTTCGCGTTCGCTTTCGCCCAGTTGATAAACCGCTCGGCGCGCAGCCCGACCATGTTGTTC